>Ga0335069_10014138_pt1 | contig 11189 bp, 7 predicted proteins | sample Lox_Sample_11_FD_206714 | JGI IMG/M metagenome (GOLD analysis project Ga0335069, IMG submission 206714) | Soil microbial communities from Loxahatchee National Wildlife Refuge, Florida, United States - Lox_Sample_1.1 | ecosystem: Environmental > Terrestrial > Soil > Wetlands | place: USA: Florida... | reverse complement strand
TTCGAGGAGGCGCTCGCGCTCGCGCGCGCCGGCTGCACCGTCGACCTGACGGCGTTCCCGGTGGCCGCCGGCGAGGACGCCTACAGCGCGGCCGAGGGCCTCGTGCGCTACGCGGCGAGCGGGGCAGCGCCCGAGCGCATCACGGTCAGCTCCGACGCCGGCGGCTGCCTGCCGGAGTTCGACGCCGACGGGCGCGTCACCGGCATGGCGGTAGGCTCGGCCGGCGCGCTCCTCGCGACGCTGCGCGAGGCCGGCGCGCTCGGCCTCGCGCTCGAGGCGGCGCTGCCGGCCTTCACCGCCAACCCGGCGCGGCTGCTGCGGCTGCCGCGCAAGGGCGTGATCGCGGCCGGCGCCGACGCCGACCTGGTCGCGCTCGACGCGACAGGCGGCGCGCGGACGGTCATCATTGGCGGCGAGGTGCACGTCGAGGACGGCGCGGTCGTCCGGCGTGGCAGCTTCGAGAGCTAGACGACAGGAGCAGCACGGGTGCCGAGCAAAGTTCCCGACGGCGAGACGCGCGGCTGGATCATTCCGATCGGCGGCGCCGAGAACAAGGAGAACGACCGCCACATCCTCGAGCGCTTCGTGCGCGTCTCGGGCGGCCGCGACGCCGACATCGTCGTGATCCCGACCGCGAGCCGCATGAACGAGACCGGGCCGCGCTACGAGAAGCTGTTCGCCGACATCGGCGCCGCGCGCGTCACGGTCATGGACTTCGACACGCGCCGCGACTGCCAGGAGCCGGGGCGGCTGCGGCGCCTCGAGGAGGCGAGCGGCATCTTCTTCACCGGCGGCAACCAGCTGCGGCTCTCGACGCTGCTCGGCGGCACGCCGGTCGCGAAGCTGATCCGGCTGCGCAACGCACGCGGCGTCGCGGTCGGCGGCACGAGCGCCGGCGCGAGCGTGCTCTCCGAGCACATGATCGCGTTCGGCGACGAGGGTGCCTCGGTGATCTCCGGCAGCGTGCGGCTCGCGCCCGGGCTCGGCCTCACCAACCGCTTCATCATCGACCAGCACTTCCGCCAGCGCGACCGCCTCGGGCGCCTGCTGACGGCGCTCGCCTACAACCCCTTCGCGGTCGGCATCGGCCTCGACGAGGACACCGCCGCCTTCATCGGCCCGGACGAGACCGTCGAGGTCGAGGGCAGCGGCGGGGTGACGATCGTCGACGGCGCCGACGTCAGCTACTCGTCGATGGACGCGGTCAGCGAGGGCCAGCCGGTCTGCATGCTGGGCCTGAGGCTGCACATCCTCGTCGCCGGCGCCACCTTCAACCTGCACACCCGCGTCGCGACGCCCGGCGCGCTGGTGCAGCCGAAAGAGTGACCGCGGCGGCGCGGGCCGCAGCCCCCGGATCGGAGCGGGACCGCGCGGCGCGACGCGCGCCGGTCCCCGGACGCGAATTCCAGAGCGACTGAGCAGCCACCATGCGCATCCTCGATCGTTCCGTCTACGTCGGCCCGTCCCTGCACGCGCACTTCCCGGTCATCCGCCTCGAGCTCGACCTCGGCAGCCTCGAGGCGTGGCCCACCGGCCGCCTCGGGCCGGGCTACGTCGACGCGCTCGCCGCTGCGCTGCCGGGCCTCGCCGAGCACGGCTGCTCGTACAACGCGCCGGGCGGCTTCTACCGGCGCATGCGCGAGGACGAGGGCACTTGGCTCGGCCACGTGCTCGAGCACGTCGCGATCGAGCTGCAGAATATCGCCGGCGAGGAGGTGACCTTCGGCAAGACCCGGAGCGCCGGTCCGCCGGGCGTGTACACGGTGGTCTACGAGTACGCGCAGCGCGACGAGGGCATCGCCGCCGGCGAGCTCGGCCTGAGGCTTCTGTGCTCGCTGCTGCCGGCCGAGATCCGCCCGGCCGACGCCGTGCCCGAGGGCTGGAGCTGGCCCGAGGCGCGCGACGAGTTCATCCGCTTCGCGCAGCGCCGCGCGCTCGGCCCTTCGACCGCATCGCTGGTGCGGGCCGCCGAGGCGCGCGACATCCCGTGGCTGCGGCTCAACGAGCAGTCGCTGGTGCAGCTCGGCCACGGCAAGTACCAGCAGCGCATCCAGGCGACCGTCACCGGCCGCACGCCGCACATCGCCGTCGAGCTCGCCAGCGACAAGGAGGAGACCAACAAGATCCTCGCGACGCTCGGCCTGCCGGTGCCGAAGCAGGAGCTGGTGCAGAGCGAGGGCCAGGCGGTGCGCGCCGCGCGGCGCATCGGCCTGCCGGTGGTCACCAAGCCCTACAACGGCAACCACGGCCGCGGCATCTCGATCCGGCTGAACTCGGACGAGGAGGTCGCGCAGGGCTATCTGGTCGCGCGCGAGCACTCGCGCTCGGTGGTGGTCGAGTCGTTCCTCGAGGGCGACGACCACCGGCTGCTGGTGGTCAACGGCGAGCTCGTGGCCGCGACCCGGCGCACGCCGGGCCACGTCGTCGGCGACGGCGTGCACACGATCGCGGCGCTGATCGAGATCGTCAACCAGGACCCGCGCCGCGGCGTCGGCCACGAGAAGGTGCTGACGCGGCTCGAGCTCGACGCCCAGGCGCAGAAGATGCTCGACGCGCTCGGCCTCAGGCCCGACTCGGTGCCGGCGGCGGGCCAGGCCGTGTACCTGCGCTCGACCGCGAACCTGTCGACCGGCGGCACCGCGACCGACGTCACCGACATCATCCATCCCGACAACCGCGAGATGGCCGAGCGCGCGGTGCGCGCGATCGGCCTCGACGTCGGCGGCGTCGACTTCCTCTCCAAGAACATCGCCGAGAGCTACCGCAAGATCGGCGGCGGCATCTGCGAGGTCAACGCCGCGCCCGGCTTTCGCATGCACGTCGCGCCGAGCGAGGGCACGGCGCGCGACGTCGCGACGCCGGTGATCGAGATGCTGTTCCCGCCCGGCACGCCGACGCGCGTGCCGATCGCCGCGGTGACCGGCACCAACGGCAAGACCACCACCGCGCGCATGCTCGCGCACCTCACCAAGATGGGCGGCTACACGCCGGGACTCACCACCACCGACGGCGTCTACATCGACGGCCAGCGCACCGTGTCGGGCGACATGACCGGCCCGGTCTCGGCGCGCATGGTGCTTGCCGACCCGCAGATCGACATCGCGGTGCTCGAGACCGCGCGCGGCGGGCTGCTGCGCGCCGGCATGGGCGTCAACGAGGTCAACGTCGGCGCGGTGCTGAACGTGCAGGCGGACCACCTCGGGCTGAAGGGCATCGACACGCTCGAGCAGCTCGCCGAGGTGAAGCGCATCGTCGTCGAGATCGCGAGCGACTGCGCGGTACTCAACGCCGACGATCCGCTGGTGCTGCGGATGTCGGGCTACACCGAGGCCAAGCACATCTGCTACGTGACCCTGAACCCGCAGCACACGCTGGTGCGCGAGCACATCCGCGCCGGCGGCCGGGCCTGCGCGCTCGAGGCGGGCGTCAACGGCCAGATGATCACGCTCTACGACCGCGGCGGGCACATCCCGCTGCTGTGGACGCACCTGATCCCGGCCACCCTCGAGGGCCGCGCGACGCACAACGTGCAGAACGCGATGTTCGCGGCGGCGATGGCGTTCTCGCTCGGCATCAAGCTCGACGCCATCCGCCAGGGCCTGCGGACCTTCGACACCACGTTCTTCCAGGCGCCCGGCCGCATGAACGTCTTCAACGAGCACCCGTTCAAGGTGCTGTTCGACTACGGCCACAACGCGCACGCGGTCGCGGCGATGGCCGACCTCGCCGGACGGCTCGACGTCGGCGGCCGGCGGATCGTCGTGCTGGCGGGGCCGGGCGACCGCCGCGACGAGGACCTGGTGGCGATCGCGAACGCCGTGGCCGGCCGCTTCGACCACTACATCTGCCGGCGCGACGACAACCTGCGCGAGCGTCAGCCTGACGAGGTGCCGAAGATCCAGGCCGCGGCGCTGCGCGCCGCCGGAGTCGCCGCCGGCTCGATCGAGGTGATCCCCGACGAGCAGCAGGCGATCGACGCGGCGCTGCGCATGGGCGAGCCGGGCGACCTGGTGCTGATCTTCGCCGACGCGCTGGTGCGCTCGTGGAAGCAGGTCACGAAGTTCAGGCCGGCGGGCGCCGCCGCGAGCGCGCCGCCGCCGGCGCGCCGCGCCGAGGAACCGGCCGCCGCGCCGCCGCCGGCCGAGGCCGGGCCCTCGTCATTCAGCCTCGAGGGCGTGATCCGCGACGAGCGCGGCGTGCGGCTCGCGCCGGAGGCCGAAGACTGAACGTCCAATTCGAGCTGCCGTTCGCCGACTCGAGACGGCTGACCGGCAGCAACCTGTTCTTCGCCGCCACCGGCGCGGTGCTCGAGCTCGCCGGCGTGGCCGCCGACGAGGCGCTGATCGAGGGCTGGCGGGCGCGGGTCGGGCGCGGGCGCGCGCGCCTCGGCTGGGCCGAGGCCCGGCTCGCGGTGCGGCCGCACGCGCGCGGCACCTCGCTCGCGATCGCGGCGCCGCCCGACCAGCTGTTCGCCGCCACCGAGCTCAACGAGTGGGCGCTCTGTGCCACCCTCGCCGCGCGCGACCCGGCGCGCTGGGCCGGGCTCGAGGCGGGGCTGCTCGCGGCCGCGCTCGAGGAGGCCGCCGACCCCGCCACCGTGGTCGCGCCGGTGCTCGAGGAGGCGGCGGCGCTCACGCGCCTCGCCGCGCTCGCCGGCCGCGAGGCGCGCCCGGCGCTCGTGGCGCTCCTGGACGCCGCGCAGGCGCGCGGCCTGCCGCACGTGCTCGACGAGACGCTGCTGACGCTCGGCAGCGGCGCGCGCTCGCGCGGCTACGCGCTCGAGGCGCTGCCGGCGCCGGCGGCGGTGCCGTGGGCCGCGCTCGGCGACATCCCGACGGCGCTGGTCACGGGTTCGAACGGCAAGACCACGACGGTGCGCCTGCTCGCGGCCTGCGCGCGGGCGCACGGCTGGCGCGCCGGCTTCAACTGCACCGACGGCGTGTTTCTCGACGGCGAGGCGCTGGCGAGCGGCGACTACTCCGGTCCCGCCGGCACGCGCCGCGTGCTGCGCGAGCCGCGCGTCGAGGCGGCGATCCTCGAGACCGCGCGCGGCGGCATCCTGCGGCGCGGCATCGCCGCCTCGCAGGCGCAGGTCGCGGTGGTCACGAACGTGAGCTCGGACCACTTCGGCGAGTACGGCATCCACGACCTCGACGGCCTCGCCGACGTCAAGCTCGCGGTCGCGGCGGTGGTCGCGCAGGACGGGCTGCTGGTGCTGAACGCCGACGATCCGCTGCTCGCCGCCAAGGCCGGCGGGCTCGCGGCGCGCTTCGGGCGCCGGCCGCCGCTCGGCTGGTTCGCGCACGACGCCGATGCCGCGGCGCTGGTCGCGCACCGCCGCGCGGGCGGCGCGACCGCCGGCGTGCGCGCCGGGCGGCTCGCGGTCGCGGCCGCCGGCCGCGAGCACGACCTGGGCCCGGTCGCGGCGATGCCGCTCAGCGTCGACGGCGCCGCCGCCTACAACGTCGCCAACCTCGCCGCCGCCGCGCTCGCCGCGGTCGCGCTCGGCATCCCGCCGGCGACGGTCGCCGCGGTCTGCGCGCGCTTCGGCGCCGACCCGGCCGACAACCTCGGCCGGCTGATGCGCTTCGACGTCGGCGGCGTGCAGGTGCTCCTCGACTACGCGCACAACCCGGACGGGCTGCGCGGGCTGCTCGGCGTCGCCGCGCACCTGCGCGGCGCCGGGCGGCTCGGGCTGCTGCTCGGCCACGCCGGCAACCGCCGCGACGAGGACATCGAGGAGCTGGCGCGGGTCGCGGCCTCGTTCCGGCCGCAGCTCGTGGTCATCAAGGAGAACGAGGCGCACCTGCGCGGCCGCGCGCCGGGCGAGATCCCGGCGATCCTGCGCGCCGAGCTCGTGCGCGCGGGACTCGCCGAGGACGCGCTGCCCGTGTGCCCGACCGAGCTCGAGGCGGCGCGCCGCGCGCTCGCGTGGGCGCGCCCCGGCGACGTGCTGGCGCTGCTCGTGCACTCGCCGGCGGCGCGCGCCGCGGTGCTGGCGCTGCTGCGCGCGCCGGGGGCGGCGCCCGTCGCCTAGGGCCGGGGCCTGCTACTTCGCGAGCTGGAACAGCAGCGAGGACACCCAGCCCTTGTTGCCGAGCTCGTCCTCGACCTCCCACATGACTTCCTGCTTCTGGCCGGTGGGGTAGAGCATCATGCCGGGATCGAGCGTGCGCACCACCTTGCTGCTCGGCGAGGCCGCCGCGTACATGCGGCCGGGCTTCGCCATCGTCACCGCCTGCTGCTCGTTCGCGGCGCTCGCGTTGTCGGGCAGCTCGGCGAACTTCTTCACGAGGTCGGTGTAGGCCTGCAGGTAGGCGAGCGCGATCACCTGGCCGATCTCGGTGTTGTCGTAGCCGGTCGCGCCGCCCGCGCCGAAGGCGCCGCCGGTGAACAGGCTGCCGCCCGCACCCCAGCCGAGGTCCGTCTTGGTCGAGTGTCCCTCGGTGAGCGCCACCTGCTCGGTCGAGCGCACGTCGGTCACCGTCAGCGTGACGTCGGCGGTCTTCTTCTTGATGTTGAGGCCGCCGAGCGCGGCGCCGGCGGCGCCCGGCACCAGGCCGCCGAGCAGGCCGCCGATGCTCTTGCCGCCGGCGTTGCGGTTCTGGGACACGAGGTCCGGCACCAGCACGTAGTCGGCGGCCTTGATCTGGCCTTTGCCGACGTTGGAGCGCCCGCGCAGCTCGCCGGAGGAGGCGAGGTCGCGCTCGGTCTTCGCGGCCGCCAGCCCCTTGCCCCGGTCCACCAGCGTGAAGCAGCCGGACTTGTTGACGTAGATCTTCAGCAGCGCTTCGGGCGAGGCCAGCTGGTACTCGGTCCACCAGTTGTGCTGCGGCTCGATGACCGAGATCGCGCCGTACTTCTTGGGGCAGGTCGGGATCTCCGCTTCCTTCTTGGCGCGCTCGTCCTGCGCCGTCGCGGCGAGGCACGCGCCCGCGGCGAGCAGCGCGGCGGCGCACAGGCAACCCCCGCGCGCGAGGCGGACACTGAGCGACGACGACATGGCTCCCCCTTTGCCTGCACCGGGCAGCGACTGTGCCCCGACTATAGCCCACGGCTCTCGGCGCCCGCTAACCGGCGCCGCGGCCCGAGGGCGGCGCGGACCCGCCGCCACGGCGGCGGCGCGATCCGGCACAATCGGACGCGCGGCCGCAGCGCGCGGGACGGCGGCCGCGGAGGGGCGCATGACGAGCGCGGGCGACGAGCGTATCGCGGCCGCGCGCTGGACGGCGGCCGAGCGCGAGAGCTTCTTCAGCGCGATCGCCCGCCACCGGCGCGCCTCGTGGCGCGTGACGCTCGCCGCGGCGTTCGCGACGGCCGTGATCGCGGTCGTGGTGGCAGTGCTCCTGAGTCCGCTGCTCTACTGCACCGCAGGACTCGTGCTCGACCTCGTCAACCGCCTGCGGCCGGCGCCGGACCTGATCGGGGCGAGCGTGCGGCTCCTGCGGCCGCTGCTTGCCGCGCCGCGTGCGGTGCCGCTCACGGTCTGGGCGCGCGTCACTCTGCTCGCCGCGGCGCCCGGGCTCGTGCTGCTCGCGCTGTCGGCACTCGGGCTGCGGCGCATGCTCAGCGACGCCGCCTGGTTCGCGAGCGGCGAGGTGCCGGGGCGCGCGCCGGACCGGAGCCGGCTCGCCGAGCAGCGCTTCGCGAACGTCGTCGAGGAGATGTGCCTCGCGGCGCAGCTGCCGCCGCCGCGCATCCGGGTGCTCGAGGCCGCCGGCGCCAACGCCGCCGCGCTCGGCCGCGACGAGCGGCACGCGACGATCGTCGTCGGCGCGCCGCTCCTCGAGCTCCTGAACCGCGAGCAGCTGGAGGGCGTCGCCGGCCACCTGGTCGGCGCGATCGCCAACGGCGACCTCGCGATCGGGCTGCGCACCGCGGTGACGCTCGCGCTCTTCAACCTGCTCGGCCGCCTGAGCGAGGCGCTCACCGACCGCCGCCCGCTCGGGCGGCTGCTCAGCCTCGGCGTCGCGTTCGCCGCGCCGCGCGGCGCCGCGGCGCAGCGGCTCGCGGCCGAGATCGCCGCGCCGTTCGGCGCGGAGCAGGGCCGCGCGCCGGCGGCCGGCCCGAGCGGGCGCAGCTGGCGCGACTGGCTGGTGTTGCCGATGGCGGGACCGGTGATGATCGCCGGTTTCTTCAGCGCCTTCGTCGCGGCGCTGCTGCTCGCGCCCGTGATCGCGCTCGCCTGGCGCCAGCGCAAGTACCTGGCCGATGCGACCGCGGTGCGGCTGACCCGCGACCCCGACGGACTCGCGGGCGCCCTGCAGGTGCTCGCCGCGGCCCGCACCGGCGCCGGTCTCACGCCCTGGGCCGCGCACCTCGCCCTCCTGCCCGGGCCGGGAGGCGGCCTGCTCGGCGGCTCGGTCGTGCCGCTCTTCCCCGGGCTCGCGCGGCGCGAGCGCTCGCTGCGCGCGCTCGGTGCGCACGTCGTGCCCGGCCGCATCGGGCTGCCGCGCGCCGCGTGGCTGTTCATCGCGGCGCTCGCGGCTCTGCTCGCGCCGGCCTGCGGCGTCGTCGTCTACCTGCTGCTCGTGCTCTCGGTCGCGATGTCGGGCATGTTCCTCGTCGTGCCGGCGGCGATCCTGCACGCGATCCTGCGGTGAGCGCGCACCGCGGCGGCCGAGCGTTGCCGAGCGCGGCGCCGGCCGCTAAGGTCACGCGGCGGGGCGGTCGCGGCTGATCGCCTGCGGACGAGGACGCCGTGAAACCGACCGACCAGACCCCCGCCGACCCGCCCGCCGCGGAAGGCACGACGCTCAGGCCCGCGCCCGGGGCGCCCGCGGCGGCGCCGCCGGCCACGCTCGCCCGCCCGCCGACGGCGGTCAGCGCGCCGCCCGCCACGGTCGCGCGCACCGGTACCGTCGCCGCCGCGCCGCCGGGCACCGCCGAGACGCTGCTGCGGCCCGCGCCGCGCGCGGCGGGCAGCGCGGCGCGCGCCGCCGTGACCGAAGGGGCGACCGTGCAGCGGCGCTTCGTGCTCACCTCGATGATCGGCGCGGGCGCCATGGGCGAGGTCTGGCGCGCCAAGGACCTGATCCGCGAGCAGGCGCGCAACCCGCATCCGTTCGTCGCGCTGAAGCTGCTCAACGCGGACAGCGCCCGGCACCCGGACGCGTTCGTCGGCCTCGAGCGCGAGGCGAGCAAGGCGCAGAAGCTCGCCCACCCGAACGTGGTCACGGTCTACGACTTCGACTTCGACCCGGACCTCGCGCGCGCGTTCATGTCGATGGAGCTGCTCGAGGGGCAGCCGCTCGAGGACCTGATCCGCCGCACGCGCGGCAGCGGCGTGACGCGTGCCGAGGCGCTGCCGATCATCGAGGGCGTGACCGACGGGCTCGCCTACGCGCACCGGCGGCACGTCGTGCACTGCGACCTCAAGCCCGGCAACATCTTCGTCACCGGCGACGGCGTGCCGAAGATCCTCGACTTCGGCATCGCGCGCGCGGCGCGCGGCGACGCCGCGGCGACCGAGGCCGACGACGACGGCTTCCAGGGCTACACGCCGGCCTACGCCTCGCCGCAGCTGATCGCCGACGAGGACCCGGCCCCGGCCGACGACGTGTACTCGCTCGGCGTGCTGCTCTACGAGCTCTTGAGCGGCCGGCACCCGTTCGGCGGCGCTGCCGCGGACGCGGCGCGCGCCAAGGGGCTGAAGCCGGCGCCGCTCAAGGGGCTGAAGGCGCGCGAGTGGCGCGCGATCGAGCGCGCGCTCGCCTTTGAGCGGCCGGCGCGCTGGCCGGACGCGGCGGCGTTCCGGCGCGCGTTCCAGGGCACGAGCGCGCTGCCACGGGTGCTCGGCGCGCTCGCGCTCGTGCTCGCGGTCGCGGCCGGGATCTTCTGGTACCGCGGCTGGCGCGCCGAGCAGCCGGAGCTGCCGCTCGAGCAGTTGCCGGCGGCCGTGCAGGAGGCGTTCCGGCGCGAGGTCGGCGACGGCGACCGGGCGTGGGAGCTGGTGCAGGCCGGCCAGACGTTCCTCGTCAACGACGCGCTCGAGCACTACGGCAGCGCCTACGACCTGCACCCGCGCGACCCGCGGGCGGTCGCGGGCCTCAGGCGCGCCGCCGACTTCGCGATCGAGAAGCTGCTCGCCGCCGCCGACCGCGACACGGCGCTCGCGCAGCTCGAGGACCTGCAGCGCAAGAACGCGTTCCTGACGAGCTACCCGCCGCTCGGGCGCGCGATCGCGACGCTGAAGGCGCGCTGAGGCGCGCCCGGCGCGGGCTGCGGCAGCGGCGCGCGGCCGTCGAGCCACGGCGCGAGGTCCGCGAGGATCGCCGGCCACGCCTGCGCCCAGCAGCAGGCGTGGTCGAAGTCCGGGAAGTCGCCGACGATCTCGCCGGCGTGGGCCGCGAGGTAGCCCGCGATCAGCGCCCGGGGCACCACCGCGTCGCGCCCGCCGGTGAGGTGGGCGAGGCGCGCGGGCGCGGCCGGCGGCGCGAGCCGCGCGGGGTCGAGGCTCCCGGCCAGCGGCCGGTAGCGGTGGAACTCGGCCCACGCGCCGACGTCGAGATTGGCCGCGACCGTCACCACCGCGCGCACTCCGGCGAGCCGCGCGCCGAGGAGCGTGGCGAGCGCGCCGCCGCCGCTGTAGCCGACCAGCACCGCGTCGGCGTGGCCGCCCTCGGCGAGCGCGCCGCGGATCACCGCGGCGAGGCTCGCGACCACCGCCTCGGAGTAGCGGGCATCGGTCCAGAGCGCGGGCCCGCAGCCCGGATCGGCGGCGAGCCCGAAGTAGCACGGCCGGCCGAGGTAGAGCACCGCGCCCGGCGTCTGCGCCGCGAGCTCGAGCGCGAGCGCGCGGTGCGGCGTCGGGTCGCCGGCGACGCGCGTGCCGCCGGCGACGAACGGCCGGCCGTCGCCCTCGATGAACACCCACAGCGGGTCGCCCGGCGCCCCCGCCGTGCGACGCTGCATGACGACGTGGCGAAACGGTGCGCCGGCGACGGTGCGGACCGCGAACCCATGCGCATCGGCGAAGCGCGCCGCGGGACCGGTCGCGCTCGCGCAGCCCGCCGCGAGCAGCGCCGCGAGGCTCGCGAGCGCGCCGCGAACCCGTGCCGGCGGCGCTCGTTGTGCGCCGCAGCGCGCGTGCCGCGCCGGCTCGCGTCCGGCGTCCCGCTTCCTAGCCAATGCCTGCCCCCGGCGTTACTCTCGGCCATTATGCGTACCCGCCCCGTCGCCTTCCTACT
>Ga0335069_10014137_pt1 | contig 11189 bp, 10 predicted proteins | sample Lox_Sample_11_FD_206714 | JGI IMG/M metagenome (GOLD analysis project Ga0335069, IMG submission 206714) | Soil microbial communities from Loxahatchee National Wildlife Refuge, Florida, United States - Lox_Sample_1.1 | ecosystem: Environmental > Terrestrial > Soil > Wetlands | place: USA... | reverse complement strand
TCGAACGCTTGGGACTTCCGCAGTTACACTGCACATCCGGCGCGTAATCCTAGCGAACCGCCGTGTACGGACCCGTACGCACGGTGGTGTGACAGGGAAAGCGAGTGATCGCCTACCTATGTCGATTATGCCTCTACCGCCGACGCCCCGCCGGCTTTTGGCGTCGCGCGATCACCCGATCCTCACCCCCCCGGTGAAAGCAGCACCGCAACTCGCCCGTCCTCCTCTGCTTCTAAACCGAAGTGAGCCGCCTGATCGTCGCTCAAACACCAAACGAGATTGAAACTCTGCGTGAACGCTGGGAGGGTTTACCCGCCTCCACCATCTTCCAATCGTTTGCGTGGAATTATGCCGCCGCCCGCGCGTTCGGCGACCGCGAGGCGCCGCTCTCGATCTACTCCGAGACCAACAACGGCGCTGCCCTCATCCCTGCCGCGATCTCGGAATCCCGCCTCACGCTGTTAGGGGAAAAGCTTGCCGACTACCGCGACGTGCTCGCGAACGGCGACGGTGCGGCCTTGTATGCCGCCTGGCATCGCGCAAGTGAGCTCAACCTTACATTTTCCGCCGGAGCCTTGCGCGATGACTCCAACCTGTCTCTTTGGCACGGCTTTCAGCGCAATTCGTTTTACGGCGCGCCGCTTGTCTCGACCGGGCAGATCTCTGAGGATCAGTTCGCCTCCGACCACAACCGTCTCTCCCGCTGGAAGCGCCGCCTCGAACGCGAAGGCGCTACCTTCCGGCTACACTCCGGAACTAACGCACAACTCGTCCGCCACATTTACGAGTTGAAGGCGAGTCAGGCCGCCGAATCAGCCGATAGCCTCTTCCGCGATCCGCAGCGCATAGCCTTCATGGTCGAAGTCTGCCGGGCGCTCGCCTCTGCCTGCGAGATATTCACCGTCGAGCACGGGAGCGGACTCCTCGCCTCTCTCGTCACGTTCCGCGACCACACCGTCCGCCGCTTCTACACCATCCATTTCCATCCCGCCTGGGCCAGGTATTCTCCCGGCATGGTCCTCATCTACGAAGTCACCCGCCGCTCGCTCGCAGTCGGCCTCGATTGCGACTATATGACCGGCGAACACGACTACAAGATGCGCTTCGCCACGTCAGTCGTGCCAATGTATTGGCTGGAAGCCAGCGCCCACGATCTCGCAACTCTATCTCACCGTCGCGCCCTGGCTGCTTAGCCCGGCGCGTCTGTTACATTGGCTCTGTGGATTCGGCCCCCCTGAAAATCTTTGAGCGCGCTTACCGCGAACTGCGCCCCCGCGCTGCCATGCCGGAAATGGAAGTGCGCTTCTTCGCCTTCGCTAACATCAACAATACGATTCGCCTTCGCGACAACAAGCTGCTCTTCCGCATCTCCGACCTTCTCGAAGCTGCGCCTGAAACCGTCCTCCACGCGATCGCCCACATCCTGATCGCCAAGATTTACCGCAAGCCCATCGATCCCGTCTTCGCTGCCCGCTACCGCCGCTTCATCGGCAGTCGCGCCATCTCTGAAAAAGCTCACCTGCTGCGACAAATGCGCGGCCGCAAGCGCATCGACGGCCCCCTCGGCAACGTCTACCACCTCGATGAAATCTTCGAGGAGCTGAACACCAAATTCTTTTTCGGACTCCTCGCCCGCCCCAACATGACGTGGAGTCAGAACACCGCGCGTCACATGCTCGGTCACTACGATCCCGCCCACAACGCCATTGTCGTCAGCCGCGTCTTCGACCACATCCGCGTTCCGCGCTACGTCGTCGAATACATCGTTTACCACGAAATGCTCCACCTGAAGCATCCCGTCAGGCTGAAGGGAAGCCGCCGCTGCGTTCACCCCAAGCAATTCCAGGAAGAAGAAAAACTCTTCCCGCACCTGGAAGAGGCCAAGAAGTTCCTGAGGATTTTGTAAGGATTTTCTCGAGAACTTCAGGCCTGCGCCCAGGGATTGCGCCCAGGCAAGCTCTACGGTCCACTAACCACTAACCACTGCTCTACTTCTTCTTTCCCAACGCCGTCGTCTGCTCTTCCAGCGTCTTCTTCGCGTCGTCCAGGCTCAGGTTCACCGACTCGATCGCATCCTGCATTACAAAGCTGTAGAGCTTATATTCATCGGCATTCTTCGGGTCCTGTGCGTGCTCCTTCATTGCTTTCAGCCGCGAGTCGAAGCCCTGTTCCGCGCTGATGACTTCATTCAATCCCCGGCGCAGGTCCGACTGCTTCTGCACGTAGTCGTCAATGTTGTCGTCAAGTTCGTCCACGATCTGCCGGAAATCCTCCAGCGCGTCGTGCATTTTCTGCCCGCGCCGGCTGGTCTTGTCGTCCTTCTGCACCGCCTCGACCGTATCCAATCGTTCGGTGGCGAATTTGATCAGCAGCTTTAGGCGCTTATACGGCTCCTGCGCCACTTCGCGCAACTGGTCGCTTTCCACGTCGTTCAGCGGGTCGCGTTTCTGCCCCGCCAGCGGAGCACTTAAAGCCAACACACCCAGAACTGCGAGAGTCAAAAGACGGATTTTCATTTTTTGAACATCCTGTCGAGCAGCTTGGTGCGCGCCGCTTCCACGCGCTGGATCGCCGGATCTAGCGGCGCTCGATCTTCAAAAGCCCAGGTCTTGCGGATATCGGACATGCGGTGCGACAACTCCCGCAGCTTGATCTCTGTCTGCTTCAGCCTGTGATTGGAATCCAGCGATGCCTGCGCGGCGAGTTCTGCTGACTTTACCGCCTCCAAAAACCGGTCTCGCGCCTGCTCGGCGTTGGTGTTGTACAACTCGTTGGCCGACTCCAGTTGCCGCTTCGACAGCTCCGAGTACAGTTCAACCTGCTTCGATTTATCAGATGCCGCCGCTCGGGCCTTGAGCTGGTCGATTGTCTCCCCCGGCTTCTGGGCCGCCAGGCAAAACCACGCTGCGCCGATCATCACCGCCAAAGCTAGCTTTCTCATCCTGTTTCTTTATCTCTTGGGCTCAATCGCGATCAGCCGATGTTTTGCCTTCCACTCTTCATCCGGATAGCGTCCGGCCGATGCATCCAGGAATTTGTGATAGTTCGCCGCCGCCTGCTTCGCGTCCTGCAAGTGATCGAATGTCGTCGCCCGCAGAAAGTATGTCATCGGCGACTCCGGCAGGAACTTGCCACGAGCCTCCAGTGCCTGCAAACAGAGCTGGTAATTCTTGTTCTCCGAGGCCGCAATCGCCAGTTCACCCCAGGCTTCACCCATGTCCGGCTTCAGCTTCAGCGCGACCTCCAGCACCTTCTGGGCCTCAGGGAACTTCTTCATGTTCAACAGCGCCTGTCCTGCCCAGTAATACAGCTCCGCGTCCCGCGGCGCCGCTTTGAGTGCTACCTGCAGGTGAGGCACCGCCGCATCGTAGTTCTTCTGCCCCATATAAATGCTCGCCAGTTGACGCTCCGCTTCCAAATCCCCGGGATGCAGCTTCAATCCCTGTTCCAGCTCCGCCGTCGCATCATCCCACTTGTGCTCGATCGCCAGCACCCGGCCCAACTGCACGTGTGCCGTCGCGTTGTTTGGATCCAGCGCGATAAACCTCCGCAGCGCCGACTCCGCTTCCGGAAACTGTTGCGATTGCGAATAGGCGTTCACCAGTCCCGCCAGGGCCTCGGCCGATTTCGGATCCACTTCCGCCGCCTTCTGATACTCCGCCGCCGCCGCCGGATATTGCTTTTGCCCCTCGAGAAGAAGCCCCGCCGACAGATGCGGTTCCGCCTCCTTGGGCTGAAGTTCAGCAGCCTTCTGAAAAGCCTCTAATGCGTCCTTCGGCTTCGATTTCTCCAGCGCGTGACCAAGGCTCACCCACGCCCGGTAGCGACCTTCGTCTTCATGCGCGCTCGGCTTCAATTCCGTCGCTTGGCGCAAGAACGTCTCCGCTTCCGGATCGCCCGTCCTCGCCAGCATGATGCCGAGATTCAGATTCGACTCAAAGACCTCCGGGTTCGCCGCCACCGCCTTGCGATAAGCCGCGATCGCCTGCTCCTGCCGCTCTGTTGCGTTGTACACGTAGCCGAGATCGAACCACGCACGATAGTTTTTCCCATCTTTGGAAGTGGCCGTCAGCAGGATCTTTTCGGCCGCCGTGAAGTCTTTCTTCGCCATCGCCTCTTCGGCCTCCGCTACCTCCGCCGACCCATCATCCGCCTGCACCGCCTCACGATGATGACGCACAGTGGTATGGGTGGAGGAGGTCTGGGCAGGAGAGAGACCTGTCGTGGACAGGATGAGCGCGGAAACGATCCATGACTGAGCGGACTTCATCTTTGTAAGTATCACGCTTTGTGCAATGGCTTTGAGCGCCGCAGGCGCGAACTTCCATATCCCGGTGCGTAAGCGTCGGGTTTAGCACCGCAAAAACAACCAGCGAGCCCCGTTAGGGACGACGCGACTATCACACCATCACTTCGCCAGCACATCGTTCCCACACTCGCCATTTCCATTCACGTGCAACACCCGTCCCAGCCACTGCCCGGTGTACGACTCCTTGCACTCCGCCACCGTCTCCGGAGTGCCCGTCACCACCACTTCGCCGCCACGGTTGCCGCCCTCCGGACCAAGGTCAATCACCCAGTCTGCTGCCTTGATAACGTCCAGGTTATGTTCGATGACAAGAATCGATCCGCCCGTCTCGATCAGCTTGCGGAATGCCGACAGCAGCTTGCTGACATCATCGAAGTGCAGGCCCGTCGTCGGCTCGTCGAAGATGTACAGCACGCGCGAGCGCCGTTTCTTCTGCTGATGCTTCTCATCGTCCTCATCCGGATCCTGCTCGACAATCATCTCCCGCTTCGGCTGTAAATGCGCCGCCAGCTTCATGCGCTGCGCTTCGCCTCCCGACAGCGTCGTCGCCGATTGCCCCAGTCGCAGGTATCCCAGACCAACCTCATCCAGCACCTTCAGCCGGTCCACGATCTTCGGCAGCCCGCTGAAAAAGTGGAGCGCCTCGCGAACCGTAAGGTTCAGCACTTCGTGGATGTTCTTGCCCTTGTAGCGGACAGCCAGCACCTGCGGCTTGTACCGCGTACCCTTGCACTCTTCGCAGACCAGCTCCACGTCGGCCAGAAACTGCATCTCGACTGTCACCGTGCCATCGCCCTGGCACGTCTCGCAACGGCCGCCCGGTATGTTGAAAGAGAAATGTCCAGCGCTGTAGCCTCGTTTTTGGGCTTCGGGCAGGGAAGCAAACAGGTCACGGATCGCGTCGAACGCCTTGATATACGTAACGGGATTCGACCTCGGTGTTCGCCCAATCGGCGACTGATCGACGAGGATCACTTCATCCAGGTGCTGTATGCCGTCCATCTTGCTCAACGTCGCCACTGGCGATCCCAGCCCGTTCGTCTGTTTCAATGCCGCTCCGAGGGTCTGGTAAATCACATCGTGAACCAGCGTCGATTTCCCCGAACCCGACACGCCCGTTATTGCCACCAGCATTCCTAACGGTATAGTTACATCCACGCCTTTCAGGTTGTGCGCCCGTGCGCCCTTCAGGATCAGCTTCTCCTTCGTCGGCTTCCGACGATGCGGCGGCAACTGTATCCTCAGCTCGTCGGATAAGTACTTACCCGTCAGCGACCCCGGAGTTTTGCGGATTTCCGAATAACTCCCGGTAGCAATCACCTTCCCGCCGTTCTCGCCCGCTCCCGGCCCCAGGTCAATAATGTGGTTCGACGCCTTCATGATCTCCGGATCATGTTCGACCACCAGGATGGTGTTCCCGAGATCGCGCAGGTCGTGCAGGATCTTGATCAACCGCGTCGTATCGCGGCTGTGCAACCCGATCGATGGCTCATCGAGCACGTACAGCGTTCCCACCAGTCGCGATCCCAGCGAGGTAGCCAGCTGAATCCGCTGCGCCTCTCCACCAGACAAGGTCGATGACAGGCGATCCAATGTCAGGTATTCCAGCCCGACTTCATTCAGGAACCGCAGCCGGTCGCGAACCTCGTCCAGCAGCTTGCCCGCGATTTCTTCTTCTTCGCGCGTCAGCTTCAAATCGCGAAAAAACTTCGCCGACTCTTCCACCGTCATCGACGTAGCCGCACAAATATCCCGTCCGCCGACCTTCACCTGCCGCGCTTCCGTTCGCAACCGCGCCCCGCCGCAAGTGCCGCAGATCGAATATCCGCGGTAACGGCTCAAAAACACGCGTACATGCAGCTTGTACTTCTTGCGCTCCAGGTGCTCGAAGAATCCGCGCACTCCCCAGAACTTGCCGTCACCGTTGATGACAATGTCCTGCTGCTCGCGGTCCATCTCCGACCACGGAACGTCCAGCGGAATCCCCGCCGTCTTCGCGTAACGTTTTAGTTCGTTGAACAGCGGACGATACTTTGGCTTCGTCCACGGCTCCACCGCACCCTGGTTGAGTGTCAGCGCCTTGTCTGGAATTACGAGCTCTAGGTCGAAATCAATCGTGTTGCCGAACCCCTGGCACCGGGGACACGCGCCATAAGGATTGTTGAACGAGAACAGCCGTGGCTCCGGCTCTTCGTACTTGATGCCGCATTTCTTGCACTCAAACCGCTGAGAAAAACGCAACCGCTGCGGCTCACCCTCGGACGGCGCCGTCTCAAACAGCGCCTCGCCCGCTTCGCGATAACAGATCTCGGTTGAGTCCACCATGCGCGCCCGGGCCTCCGGCGACACGCTGAGGCGATCGACGAGAATCCAAACCGGCTGCGCAAAATCAACGTCGAGCAACGACTCTGGCGTCGAGAATTCGTAGATCGTTCCGTTCTGGTATAGCCGGTTGAACCCGCGCGCCCTCAGATCGACCAGCCGGTTCTTCAGCACATCGTCGGCGACGGCCTTCTCCGCTGGCTTCTTCTTCCGTCCCTTAGGCTTCTTCTCCGGCTGCGACGGTTTCGCCACCTTGAGCGGAAACAAAATCTGCAGCCGCGTGCCTTCGCCGAGCGCCAGCACCGCCTCGGCGACCTCGTCAATGGTGTCCTTCTTTACCTCGTTGCCGCAGTTCGCACAGTAGGTCCGACCCACGCGCGCATACAGCAGTCGCAGGTAGTCGTAGATCTCGGTTGCCGTCGCCACCGTCGATCTAGGATTCCGCGTCGAGTTCTTCTGCCGGATAGCCACCGCCGGCGCGATGCCGTCGATTAGGTCCGCATCCGGCTTCTCGATCCGCTCCAGGAACTGCCGTGCGTAGGCAGACAGCGACTCCACGTATCGACGCTGGCCTTCGGCGTAGATAGTGTCGAACGCGAGCGACGACTTGCCGGAGCCCGAGACCCCCGTCACCACCGTGAGTTGGTTGTGCGGGATCTCAAAGTCCACGTTCTTCAGATTGTGCGTGCGTGCGCCGCGAACGACGATGTTTTCCTGGGACATTAGGTACCTGGCTCCGCCAGCCGAACCGAGCCACACCTCCCCACAGAGGCGCCCAAAACGGCTTGCGGAAACCTCTTATTATAAGTTTTCGATCAGACTTGGCGCAAAGGCCAGGATTGAATCTCTGCCCGGAAAACGTAGCGCCGGCTCCCGCCGGCTGTGGCGTAGGCGTCCTCGCCTGCGCCCTGTACCCATTTTCATTCTTTCAGAGTGAGATTCATGTCATGTTCGCCTGTGTTAAATCGTAGCTGTCGACGTTACGCACAGCGATCACAAGAACTAAGAGGGTTTACCGCACCACCGCCAGCAGCACCAGCACGTAGATCCATAGCACCGTCATCGAGTGCCAGTACCACGACGTAACGTCCAGCGTAACCCGCTTGCGGTCGTATCCATGCGTCCGGCGCACCGCCACCGCCGCATAAATTAAGGCCAGCAATCCGCCAATCAGGTGCGCGCCGTGCAGTCCGGTTATCACGTAGAAAAAAGAGCTACTCTTGACCGTTGACATGTAAATCCCGTGCGCCATCAGCTCGCGCCACGCCGCCAGTTGACCGCCGAGGAATCCAAACCCCAGCAGGATCGTCATTCCCAGCCACGGCACGCGACTTCCGTCGGCCGCCTTCACGCCCGGAATTGCCGCCGCCACCGCGACGGCTGCCTCTTGAAACGCCACTCGTCGCGCCTTCTCCAGCGTCAGGCTGCTCAGTACAAGCAAGCCGGTGTTGAACAGCAGCACTCCGAACGGCAGAGTAATGGCCTGCCAGTCGCGAACATAACCGTTCACGTGCTGGTCGAAATGCCCCACGAGCTGCCGCAGTACAAACGGCGCCGTGAACGCGAAGAACAGCATGTAGATCGCTGCCAACGCGATCGCTACGGCCAGTCGGTAGCGCTTCAACCGCTCGCCGTAATCGTGCTCGTGGTCGCCGCGTCCGCCGCCACCCCCACCGCCGCCGGGAATGCGGTCGTGCGTGCCGCCGTTGCCGCCAAAGCCGGTTCGTGGTTCTTTCAAGGATGGACTGAGGGAAGCCATGGGACTGACGGTTAGATGCGGACCCCACGTCCGCGACTCCTTCGGAAATTATCCCACGTCGCTGAAAGGGAAGGGAAACAAGAGGACCGCGGCCTGCCGCGATCTAACCACCAAGGCCACAAAGTCCACGAACGATTCAATAGAAAAAGCTAAAAACCCTTCGTGATCCTTTGTGCCCTTTGTGGTTGAGATTAGTCGGACCGAAAGATCAGCCTACTCAGTCTTCATCTGCATCGTTTCGTCGATCGAGATGCTGCGCGGCACGTTGGCTTCGTTCCCCGAATAGGTCGCCGTAATCCGGAAGCCGTTGTCGTTCACGCTCGAACTATACGAAAACGGTCCGCGGGTGGGCGATTGCATCGAGATGTCGCCGTTGCTGATCAGATCACTGATGTCCACGTACTTGCCGTCGCTGGCAAACCGCCGTCGCTCCGCATTCGCTATCGCGATCAAGTCGTTGCGCACGCCGGTCACGTCAATCGTCATACGCGGGCTGGCCGTCGCGCCCCCCGGAGCCGACGTCGCGACAATCTGCTGCTTGTAGATGTACATGCCCACGCCGAGCACCACCAGCAATCCGACAAAGCCAAGCACTCTTCCCATGCGTCCTATGCTTCGCCGATTCCTTTAGGCAGGCAAGTGACCAAGGTGAGTACACCACCCGTCCGCGACGTTGACACCAGCTCTGGCTGACTTCAGACTCGCATCATCATGAAAAATGCACTGCTGGTGGGGACCCTTCTTTTATTATCCGTTTCCTGCTTCGCGCAGAGTCACAGCGACTTGGAAAGCAAGCTCATTGCGATGGAAAACGCATGGAACGTGGCGCAAAAAGATCACGATACCAAGGCGCTCGACGCCCTTGTCGCCGACACGTTCATCAACACCGACTGGGATGGCACCGTTTCGAATAAAGGGCAATTCCTCGCCGACGCCAAAGACACAGCCTACAAGTTCGAGACCGTCGGCAATACCAACGTCTCAGTCTTCATTTACGGCAACACCGCTGTCGTGACGGGCGCGTATCACAGCACTGGTACACACAAGGGCAAGCCCTTCGACAGCCACGGCCGCTTTACGGATACCTGGGTGTTGATCAACGGCCAGTGGAAGTGCGTCGCCAGCGCCACCACTCACATCCAGAAAGCCTAAATAGGACGAAAGCATGTCCCGGACTGCAAGAACGATTGCATTTCTCTTTTTGCTGGCTGCCACCCTCGGTGCCTTCGCCCAGGATCACTCTGCCGACGAGATGAAGATCATCGGCATGGAGAATCTCTGGAACAACGCTGTGCGCGAGCATGACACCAAGGCCATGAGCGAGATCATTGGCGACAACTTCGTCGACGTCGAGCCCGACGGCGCCTTCAAAACCAAGGCCGAATTCCTCGCCATGATCAAGGACCCGAACGTCATCCACACCATCCTTGCTAACAGCGAGATGAAAGTCTGGTATTACGGCAACTCCGCCATCGTGGAAGGGAACTACCACGATAAGGGCACTGACAAGGGCAAGCCGTTCGATTTCCACGCCAAGTTCATCGACACGTGGGTGATGATCGACGGCAAGTGGCGCTGCGTCGCCAGCCACTCCACGCCAGTACTTTCAAAGTAAGCTCGGGTGCCCGTTCCTTTCCTGCTTTTGGAAAAGGCCGGGCAGCTACAATTCTGTTGTCGGCTGCGTATCGACGGCCAGCGTCATGGACTGCACCTCGCGGAACTCTTCCGCCAAGGCACTCTTTACCGCCGGTGACTCTCGTTCACCTCGGGCGACTCGACTGACATACGACGGCGATAACTTCAACCGACGCGCAACCCGGCTGTAGAGCCCGCAAACGGAGTCAATGAACTGCGGCAGACTCAGCCTTCTTTTCCGTTCGTCCGCTTCTTGCATGACGGGTGAGATGGCGTCTCTCAGCCGAACAGTTGCCGGAAAGATCAACCCTCGTGAACTCCGGAATAGACCCGCTTTCCGAAAATCCCACCGATGGCGTATAAAGTTTGCTTATGCGTCATGTTGCGCGGTTACTACTCGTCCTTGCTATCGCCTCCACGGGCATTGCTCAAACCTCACCTCAGTCCGAACCGAAGCCGCTACGGTCGTTCGACCTCGACGCCATGGACCGGACCGCCGATCCCTGCGTCAACTTCTACCAGTATTCCTGCGGCAATTGGGTGAAGCAGAATCCCATCCCGTCCGACCAGAGCTCGTGGGGACGGTTCGACGAGCTCGACCAGAACAACAAGCTGATCCTGCGCGGCATTCTGGAGAAGGCCTCGGCGAACGATCCGTCGCGCAACGCCGTCTACCAGAAAATTGGCGATTTCTATGCGGCGTGCATGGACGATGCGGCCGCCGACAAGAAGGGCATTGCGCCGATCAAGCCTTATCTCGACCAGATCGCCGCGCTCAAGAGCAAGGGCGAGTTGCCGGCGTTTCTCGCGCAATCGCACCAGAACGGGTTCCCGTTCATCTTCGAGTTCAGTTCGCAGCCTGACCCGAAAAATGCCGCGATGGAAATCGCCGAAACCGACCAGTCTGGCATCGGACTCCCTGAGCGCGATTACTACCTGCGCGACGATGCGAAATCGGTCGAGTTGCGGCAGCAGTACGTGAAGCACATTCAGAAGATGTTCGAACTCGCCGGCGACAAACCGGCGGCGGCACAAGCCAAGGCCAAGGTTGTTCTTGACTTCGAAACCGGGCTGGCAAAAGCCTCCCTGGACGTCACCTCCCGGCGCGATCCGCAAAAGGTCGTGCACATCATGTCGGAGAAGGAACTTGCCGCTCTCAGCCCT
>Ga0335069_10014136_pt1 | contig 11190 bp, 6 predicted proteins | sample Lox_Sample_11_FD_206714 | JGI IMG/M metagenome (GOLD analysis project Ga0335069, IMG submission 206714) | Soil microbial communities from Loxahatchee National Wildlife Refuge, Florida, United States - Lox_Sample_1.1 | ecosystem: Environmental > Terrestrial > Soil > Wetlands | place: USA: Florida... | reverse complement strand
TTGCTGCTATCCATTCCGGTGACTTGGCGTATCCTGGCGTTTCTGTTTGCAATCGCGTTAGCCGCATTGCTGCTACTCATCGTCATGGCCTTCCGAAAGCGCTGGCCGGTGCTCTCCGGCGCTGCACGCCTCGCACGTAATTTGCCGGGGTTGAAGACATGGCTAGCCGGCAAGCAATCAGTCATCGACTCAGCCGAGAGCAATCTCCTTAATTTCCACCGCGAAGCTCCGAAGAGGTTCTGGGCCAGCGTGATTCTCAATCTGACCAGTCACGGTATCGCAGTTTTCGAGGTGTACCTCCTGTTGCATTTCATGGGCGCGAGAGCCGGCTTTGTCGATGCCCTGGTGGTTGAGGCCTTCACCAAGTTGATCAATGTTGTGGGTGCCTTGAATCCCGGAAACTTTGGCACCTACGAAGCCGGGAATATTATTCTCAGTCGGCTGCTTGGGATCGGAGGCAACGCCGGATTGACCTTGGGACTGTGCCGGCGCGTGCGCTCCCTCTTCTGGAAGGGTATTGGCTTGTTATGTTTGATCGCCATGTCGAGGCCACGCCTGCAGCCAGGCCGCAATCCGCGGGTTCGCTATAACGTTGTCGAGGCCAACTGACTCGATCCACCCTGCGGCAACGCGCAGCCGAAATTGCAGCCCGCCTCGAGTGAGACATCGTGTGAAAAGCTAAAACCATCGCCGGCGGCGATAATATCGCCCGGCGCAGTGGGATTGTCTTTGTAGAAGGAAGCATGCAGCTTGTGCAATTCATGAGAATTATTGGACCGATTGTTTTGGCCTCCATGTCCCTGCTGCTCAGCAGCGCGCAAGCTTTTCAGCCGCCCGCAACACTGTATCGCGCCAAGCCGGAAAACGTGTCGCCGTGGGCGGAGCAGGGAAACTTCCGTTTCATCCGGCTGGATGGGGGACAAATCGAAAGCTGGAAGGCCGAGCGGACCTGGTGGGGCGAAAAGTTCAGCCCTGAAGAAAAGGACGTGCTGGCCCACATCTATGACCGCGATTTCGACCAGATGCTGGCGTTGCTCAAGCAGGCGGATTTCAACTGGATCTGGGTCACCTGGAGCAACGGCTGGTCGCTTAAGGATGAAGAAGCCAATCGGGAGAACCTGACAAAGGTAATCGCCCGCTGCCATCAGAACGGCATCCACGTCTCGGCTTACCTTTCCGCCTCCAACATGTTTCCTGACAGCGCTTACCGCGACGACCCGGAGACCAAGAAATACGGCCTGTGGATGCATGGTGTCCCGATGTATTACGCCGGCCCAAGCATGCCCGACTTGCACATTAGCTGGCATCGCCGTCTCGCCGACGCACGCAACCCTGGCTGGCGCGCCTATCTGTTAAGGAAGGCAGAGCTGGCGATCGATGCCGGAGTGGACGCCATCGTCTGGGACAACATGATCGGTTACAACAATGGACTGGCGCAGTTGCTTGATGACACCCAACGGATGGCGGAGCAGAATGCGCGCGAGACCGGCCGGCCCAAGGTCATGGTTTATGCCAATATCCATATCTCGCCGGACCGGTTTGCGATGAATGACATTAACGATGCGATCTGGGAGGAGGACGGCAAGGATACTCCGGGGGTGTGGGATGGGCATTGGCAGGTGGCGAATGCGCGCAAGATCAAATTTCTGAATGGCGAGAAGCAGCTTTGGCAACCTCTGATGTACGAAAACGACCTTTACCACTGCGGCCCACGCGAGCGCTGCATCCCAGGCCCCGCCGAGCAGAAGCTTTCCATCGCCGAAGCCTATGCATTCGGCGCGGCCACCTCGCGTAATATCGAGGGCCGATTTCTGTACGGGCTCATTCATAGCGAGCCGAAGGCCCTGCAAGCGTGGGCGGCAATAGCTCAATACAATCATTTCCTGGTCGAGCATCGTGAACTGTACGCAGACGTGGAACCGGCGGCGCGGATCGCCTTGATCTCCGCGGAACCGCACAATCCGTTAGCCGACAGGTTGCTTAAGCAGAGCGTCTTCTTCGACACCAAGGTGCTCGCACACCTCGACAAGGGACTCCCACTAGATCGCTTCAAGGTATTGGTGGTCCCGTCTGACCTGCCCAAGTTGAGCGCCGAGCAAAAAGCCCGGTTGGCTCGATTCAAGTCTGGCGGGGGTGTCATCGTCAGGGCCGGAAAGTCGCAGCGGGACGTGGGCGCGCAGGCCGAAAGCGTGGCCGGAGGGCCTCGCCTCACTCTGGAGCCGCGCGGTTACGTGCTGGGCCAGTTGACTAGAAAGCCCGACGGTCGCAGTTTTATTCTCCACTTGCTCAACTACGATCAGCGCGCCCCCGCAGAGAACGTGAAAGTCCGGCTCGACCTGAGCGGCCTGGTGCAGGACCTGAGCGGATGGAATGTGAAGGTACTTTCCCCCGACACGGCCCAGCCTCAGCTCGTCGGCCTGTCTCTACAGGGAGACGTCTGCGAGTTCACTTTGGCCCAAATCGAGCACTACACCGTGGTGACTCTCTCGGCGAGGGCGGGGCCGCAGTTGTAGCGAAGGTTCGAGTTTCAGATCTCTCAGCTGCGAGGAAATGCCCTTGCCCCAGGACTTCGTGCACCCTGATTATTCACGAAGAGATCGGCTGGCAACTCGATCGGACAATCCCGGCCCGGCTCTGTATTGAGCCCCTCGACCGAGCTAGAGGAAGCAGGCGTGGCTGCTGACCAGTAACTTATCTTTGCCTCGCCTGTAGCTGGAGCCGAAGTTGCCCCACACCTACTGATGTGATTTAGATCACTGCACAGGATCGGTGAAGTTCTAGGATTATGAGTCGGGTTCCTGTTATTCAAAGGACCTCGGCAGGGATTCATCGTCCATCTGTAGCCGGGAGGCGCTGCTGACCCGGCCTTCAGTACCTTGGTAACTCTTCCTGACGGCTGAGCATTTCTCTTAACGGCGCAGCGCCAACCTCAGAGGACTCAACAAGCCGCGCAATGTGGGCGCGATCGCATCGGCATCGACTCTCGCGGGCGGTGGCGCTCTCTGCAGGTCTTCCGCATTTACGCAGAATCGCTGGCCCTAACGGGGGCGCTTATGTAAACCGCGCAGGATCGCTCCGCAGTGGTTATTTCGCGGCAACCATGACCGCGGCAGATGCAGCAAACTGCCCTAGTCAACCGGAATCTGATTTCCGCAGGGTTGTGAACTTGCAATGACCATGCTCGCAATCGCTGGTGAAGCAAAATGAACTCCTCAGGTCCCGACCCGAAACAGTCCGTAAGCCATCGATCCTTGGGGCCGCTATCCCGGGTCCAATTTGGGCGCTATGCGCTTGCGATCCTTTCCGTCGCTCTCGTGTCGGCGGCGTCGCTACTGCTTGAGCATTTTAACTTCCGCGTGCCAGCCGCCCTCTTGCTGTTGTTTGCGGTGGCCGTGAGTTCCTGGTATGGAGGGGTAGGAGCTGCCGTTTTGGCTACACTCCTGTCGATCATCAGCTTTTACTGGTGCTTCGTGGAGCCGGTCCGGACCATTTACATCTACTGGTCCGAAATTCCGCATTTCATCATCTTCGTAGCGTTCGCTGCGCTCCTGTCCTGGTTCGGCACCGTTCGGCGCCGCGTCGAGGCCGAGCTTCGCGACCGCGCAGCTCTTCTCAATCTGACACACGACACTGTTTTCGTTATGAGCATCGAGGGCGTGATCAGGTACTGGAATCGTGGCGCCGAGGAGCGGTATGGGTGGAGCTCGGAACAGGCCATGGGCAAAGTCGTTCACGACATGCTGCAAACAGTTTTCCCGTCGCCCCTGGATGAGATTAAAGCGGAACTGGCGCGCACAGGTCGTTGGGAGGGTGAGCTTCAGCACACCAGGAAGGATGGAACCCAGGTGGTGGTGGCGAGCCGTTGGTCGCTGCAACGAGACCAGCACGGCGCCCCGTTTGCAATCCTGGAGACCAACAACGACATAAGCGAACGTAAGCGGGCCGAGGAGGCGATGTCTCGTTTAAATCGCGAACTGCGGGCAATCAGCAACTGCAACCAGGCCCTCCTGCGCGCCACCGATGAGCAGAGCTTACTCAACGAGATCTGCCGGATCGTGTGCGAGGAGGCCGGCTACGGCATGGCATGGGTGGCCTACGCCGAAGCGGACGAGGCCAAGAGCGTGCGCCATGTCGCGTGGACCGGGACTGACGAGGAATATCTCGCAAAGCTCGGCCTCACCTGGGCCGACTCCGAGCGTGGCTGCGGCCCGACGGGGACCGCCATCCGGAGCGGGACAACTTGCTACGTTCAAGACCTCGCCAGCGATCCTCGCATACTGCGCTGGCGCGAGGACGATTTGATGCGCGGTTTCCTTTCCGCCATCGCTCTGCCGCTCAAGGACGAACACGGGAACACCTTTGGAAGTCTCACCATTCATTCCGCGCAGGCCAACGCCTTTACAGCGGAAGAGATTCGGCTCCTGGAAGAACTGGCTGCCGACTTGGCGTTCGGCATCGTCACACTGCGTACCAAGGCTGCACGGAAGCGGGCAGAGCAAGCTCTGCGGCAGAGTGAGGCTTATCTCGAAGAAGCCCAAGGGTTGACCCACACCGGCAGTTGGGCCTTGGACGTTGTCTCCGGCGAGTATGCCTACTGGTCCGCGGAGATGTTCCGCATTTTTGGGATGGATCCGCAGTTGCGGCCGCCAAAGGTGGAGCAGGTGCTGAAGGCAATCGACTCAGCGGACCGTGACAAGATCGAGCAAGCCATTTCCACCAGCTTCTTAGAGAAAGATACCACGTTCGAGTTTAAGCTCGTGCGGCCGGATGGAACAGTGAAGCACATCCAGTGCCTCACCCATCCAGTCCCAGGTCCCAAGGGAGCAGTTGTTGAAGTGGTCGGCACCATAGTCGACATCACGGAACGCAAGCTCGCCGAGAAAGCCCTGCGGCAGAGCGAAGCTTATCTGGCCGAGACACAGAGATTGACCCATACCGGAACCTGGGTCGTCGATCGCGAGACCGAGCCGTTGTTCTGGTCGGAGGAGCTGTTCCGGATCTTCGGGTTTGACCCGCAACAGGGCTTACCGAAACGGGGCCAGGCGCTCGAGCGGATACACCCGGAGGACCGCGACAAGTTCATGCAGGCCTTCGACAGGGCCATCCACGAGAAAATCGATTCCGAAGTGGAATACAGGATCGTTTTGCCCGGTGGAACCGCCAGACACGCCCACGGCATAGGCCATGCCGTTTGCAGTGCCAATGGCGAGGTGGTTGAAGTGGTGGGCACAACTCTCGACATTACGCAACGCAAACGCGCCGAGGAAGCGCTGCGCCGGACTACCGCTTACTTAACCGAGACGCAGAGGTTGACCCATACGGGCACGTTTGTCGCCGACAACATGACGACGCCATTATATTGGTCGGAAGAAGTGTTCCGGCTTTTTGGCTTTGACCCCAACCACGGCTTACCCACGCGGGACCAACCTCCGCAACGCGTACACCCGGAAGACCGCGAAAAGTTCTGGCAAGCTTGGCGCCGGGCCATCCAAGAGAAGGCCGATGCCGAGGTGGAATACAGAATCATTCTGCCCGATGGAACAGTGAAATACGCCTATGGCACAGCTCATCCCGTCTTGGATGCGAACGGAGAACTCGTTGAAGTGATGGGATCGACCGTTGACATTACGCAACGCAAGCGTGCCGAGCAAGAACTGCGCGAGAGCGAAACCCGTTTCCGCACATTCGTGGACCACGCGGCCGACGCATTCGGCGTGTTCGACGAGCAACATAAGCTCATCGACGTCAACCGGGAGACATGCGAGAGCCTGGGCTACAGTCGCGAAGAACTGATCGGCAGGGTTCCTCAGAGCTTTGACCAGGATGTCGATGCCGCGAGGTTGCGATGGATCGACGAACAAATCGGAGCCGGAGAAGTCTGCACGTTTGAAACTCGTCACCGACGAAAGGACGGGACCCTGTTTCCGGTCGAGGTGCGTGTGGGCGCGCTCCAGCTTGGCGATCGCTGCCTGCACCTCGCTTTGGCACGCGACATCAGCGAACGTAAGCGGGCGCAGGAAGAGTTGCGCGAGAGCGAGACGCGCTTTCGCACTTTTGTGGACCATGCGGGTGACGCCCTTGTCGTTCAAGATTTTGAACACGGCACCATTGTCGATGTGAATCGGCAGGCTTGCGAGAGCGTTGGTTACACACGGGAGGAACTGATCGGGAAGACACCGCTCCTGTTCCATCTGGATGCGGGCGACGACGAGATGAAATCAGTGCTCGCGCGGGCGGAGGCGGGCGAAACGGTGTTCGACACCCACTTGCATCGGCGAAAGGATGGGAGCGTGTTCCCGGTCGAAGTCCACGCCAGTGTGTTTTGGCACGGCGGGCGCCGCTTCCTGCTGAAGGTGGCGCGGGACATCAGTGACCGTATGCGGGCGGAGGAGCAGCGCGAGAGACTGCGGCAGCTTGAGGCAGATCTCGCGCACCTTGACCGGTTGACCGTGCTGGGTGAGTTGACTGCTTCCATTGCGCATGAGGTCAATCAGCCGTTGTCGGGGGTGGTGAGTAACGCCAGCGCTTGCCTGCGCTGGCTGGCCGGAGAGGCGCCTAACTTAGAAGAAGCCCGAGAGGCGACACGCCGCATCGTCCGCGATGGTAAGCGAGCTGCTGAAGTGATCGCCCGCACGCGCGCTTTGGCAACCAAGAATCCGGGCGCTATGGATAGCCTGGTGCTGGGCGAAGTATTTCGTGATGTCCTCCCTCTCGTGGAGGAGGTAGCGAAGAAGAACAGGGTGCGCATTAGAACGGAGTTTGCCGCCGGCCTTTCCCCTGTTGCAGGGGACCGGGTGCAGTTGCAGCAGGTCCTGCTGAACCTGGTCATGAATGCTATCGACGCTATGAGCACGCTAGATGGAGGGGCACGAGAACTGGTCATCACCGCCAGGAACCTAGACCCGGAGCAGGTCGAAGTTACGGTGGAAGACTGTGGCATAGGACTTGACCCGAGCGCGATACAACGGGTGTTTGATCCGTTCTACACCACTAAGCCTGGCGGCATGGGCATGGGGCTGTCGGTTTGCCGCTCCATTGTGCGCACCCATGGCGGCCGCTTGTGGGCCACGGCGAATGATGGTCCGGGCGCGACTTTCCACTTTACTCTCGCCGTGCACCACGAAGAAGGATCCAATGCCGCAGTCGCGGGAGCCTAAGACAGTAGTCGCAGTTGTTGATGACGATCTCTCGGCACGGGAGGGACTGAGTAGCCTCATTCGCTCTGCGGGCTTGCGGGTCGAAACCTTTGCCTCCGCCAAGGAATTTCTGGACCGTCGCGGGGTCGAGCTCCCAAGTTGTCTGGTCTTGGACTTGCAACTGCCGGGTCTGAGCGGGCTCGAATTGCAGAAGCGCATAGCAGAGGCCGGACTGGAGATTCCCATCGTTTTCCTGACGGGCCATGGCGATATCCCAGCCTCAGTACAGGCGATGAAAGCGGGGGCGGTTGAGTTCTTGACTAAGCCCTTCGATGAAAAGGAACTCTTACGAGCAATTCAAGAGGCCATCGAACGAGACCGGCGAATTCGCCAGCAACGCGCCGACATGCGGCACCTGCGGGAACGCTGGGAGTCGCTGACGCCGCGCGAGCAAGAAGTGATGCGGCAGGTCGTTTCCGGGCTCCTGAATAAGCAGGTTGCGGCTGAACTGAAGATAACCGAATTCACGGTCAAGGTTCATCGCGCTCACGTCATGCACAAAATGCGTGCGGACTCTCTGGCCGATCTGGTGAGGATGGCGGAAAGCCTGGGGATCCGTTCGCAGACAAAATCCGCGGGAAGTTGGAATCAGTAACATACCAGTCTCCCCAATAATGGCCTTTCGCCAAGTCGGCTGAACCCAACAGATCTAATCCTAACGTGTAATTGATTTTTGTTCCCGCCACTGTTATTTAGGAAATGGCAGGCCCAATGAAGCCTCTTATTGAAGTAGTTGATGATGACATCTCGGTGCGCGAGTCGCTCGGGAGTCTGATTCGATCCATCGGCATGGATGTGACGGTGAAGGCTTCGGCGGAAGAGTTCCTCACCTCGGCCCATCCGCGTCAACCGGACTGTCTCATTCTCGACGTGCGCCTGCCGGGCATGAGTGGCATCGAACTGCACCATCAACTGCTGGCCCGCCGGTGCAGTGTGCCGGTCATCTTCATCACGGCACATGCATATGACGACCGCACAAGATCAGAGGCTGCGTCCCATTGGACCGTTGCTTACCTGACCAAACCGTTGAGCGAAGATGAGCTGCTTGATGCCGTCAACGCCGCTTTGAAGTGGCAAGCGCGCAGTTAGCCAAGCAGCTAAAGCCAAAGGGGGTTCCTATGAGCTGCAAAGAACCCTTGGTTTACGTAGTGGATGACGACCCGTCCGCGCGCCAAGGAGTGGTGGGTCTGCTTCACTCGGCGGGGATCAGGGCGGAGACCTTTGCGTCAGGAGAGGAGTTCCTGGCTGCGCCGCGGAATAAAACCCCAAGTTGTTTGGTGCTGGACGTAAGTCTTCCTGGCCTGAGTGGCCTCGACCTGCAACAGCAGCTTGCAAAATCTGATGTTCAGGTTCCGATCATATTTCTCACCGGTCACGGCGACATCCCTATGACGGTGCGCGCCGTCAAGGCGGGGGCAGCAAATTTTCTGACCAAGCCCTTCGACGGCGAAGAACTGTTGAACACAATCCGGCAGTGCATCAACTCCTACGAGTGCCAACAGGACCGGCAGCACCTTGAACCCATGCCGTCGGACTACAACTTCGAGGACATCGTGGGCAACAGCGCCGCACTGCGCTACGTATTGCAACAGATCTCTATTGTGGCACCAACGGACTCGACCGTACTTCTGCACGGTGAAACCGGAACCGGCAAGGAACTGTTCGCGCGCGCCATTCATAATCTGAGCCCCAGGCAGGACCGTACGTTTGTGCGAATCAACTGCGCCGCGATTCCCTCAGGATTGCTCGAAAGCGAACTGTTCGGGCACGAAAAAGGGGCATTCACCGGCGCCCTCATGCAAAAGAAGGGCAGATTTGAACTTGCCGATCATGGTTCGCTTTTTCTCGACGAAATCGGCGATATCAGTCTCGAATTGCAGCCCAAGCTGTTGCGCGCCGTTCAGGAGCAAGAATTTGAGCGCCTGGGGAGCGCCAAGACCGTCCATGTCGATGTCCGAATCATCGCGGCTACACATCGCGACCTCTCGGAAATGATTCGTGACGATAAGTTCCGCGAGGACCTGTTTTATCGCCTGAATGTATTTCCGATTGAGATTCCCGCGCTTCGTGACCGTCGAGAAGACATTCCATTGCTGGTCAATTACTTTGTCTCCAAGCTGTCACGGCAGATGGGGAAGAAAGTCCAATCGGTCCCGGCCGAAACGATGGAAATTTTGGCCAATGCTCCGTGGCCCGGGAATGTGCGTGAATTGCAGAATCTTATCGAGCGCGCCGTCATTCTCACTCCAGGAAGCGAACTGAATGTCCCAATGGCAGAGCTGAAGGACAGGGCAGCAGCGCTCCAGGCAGATACTCAATCCACCTTTCATGACGCCGAGCGCCAGGCCATCATCAATGCGCTTAAAGCTGCTTCCGGCAGAATCGCCGGCGCCGGCGGTGCGGCAGAGATACTTGGACTGAAGCGCACGACGTTGCAAAACAAAATGCGCCGGCTAAATGTCGCGCGGGCCGACTAGTCGCAGTGATCAGATGGGATCACACCCATTCCCCCGATCAGGGTCCGGAGTGCGGTGGGTTTCGCCCTCACCTACATAGCCGCATCAGCCTCATGGGGGAAGGTTATCGACCCGCTGCAATGTTGGCCAATTCCGGTAAGACTCGGTTCCGGGAGTTTACTAACGTTTTTGCGCATATAGACAGCGGTGCCGCCGTCTTCAAACCAAACTTCATCCATGCACGCTCGCATCAGGTAGATGCCACGCCCACTACTCGCAGTCAGGTTCTCCGGAGCGGTCGGATCAGGTACGGCGCCGTCATCGAAACCACTGCCTTCATCACGTATCGTGATCAAGACTTCGCCGTCTGCACTGCAGCGGATGCCGACGAGAACCCGCTTGTGCAGATCTTCCCTATTGCCATGAATCACGGCGTTCGCGAGGGCCTCGCGGAGCGCGATTTCGATATCAGCTTCGTTGCCGTCATTCGGCCGGAACCGCGCAACAAAGCGCATCGCACGATCAACGAAAGGCGAGACCGCACTGACTTCACTGGGCAGTAGTAGCCTTAGCTCCACGAAATTCTCGAAAGAATGAGCTACGGTTGGTTGAAGAACTTGCGGTACGTTACTCATAAGCGCCCCAACCGAGACCATAGCCGGGGTAATCGGCCGTCTGCTGCCTCTGCGCTAACGGTTGCTGTGCCATTGCGAGGGCTGTTGCCCGGATGCTGGCACTAAGGAAGAACGATAATCTACGGACTGCAAGGCACATAAAAACTCTCGTCTCGAGATACTGCAAGTTCTGGACCAAAGCAGTTGGAACTTGCTGTGACCGTAATGCCTGGGAGAATTCACGCCTGCAACGCGGGCCAGGGTCGCGCTGAATACTGGTCAAGAGATGGAAAAAGGGCGCATTCGACCTTATAAGGGCAAACGCACGGAGATTTCGATCGCCATTTTCGTGCGCTCCTGAGATTCCCGCATTTCCAACCTAACTTTATGCAGAAAGCGCAGTTCCCGCGCGGTAGTAGCGCACGGCTACTCATCCGTGCATTGCATTACGGGAAATCGGCAGATGGCAACTGGCGTGCTCGCAGAACATGTTGACTGGGCGACGTCCTAAGTCCTACGTCCCAATGCTTTCTACAGGGGGCCAGATATGGCATTAAAGAATAGGTATTTCATTGTCGTCTCGAGTTCGTTCGTCTTCCTGATGTTAGCGCCTTGGACAACCGCTCAAAACTCGCAAACGGCGCACGCGGCCATTCCCTTTGAGTTCTGCGTAGAAGGTAACTGCCTTCCCGCGGGGGACTATATCATCGAGCATCTCGAATCAACATCGTATTTGTTCTTCCACAGCATCGACGGGAAAAATGTGCTTGCCGTCTATGCCCTTCCTTTGGATCGCGATCCAGCCACAGAAGCTGACTGTAAGCTCATCTTTAGAGTTGATAAAGGCAAGCATTATCTATATGGAGGCTGGGGGCCATTTGGCAGGCGTGTAGTCGCAGCAGAGTCGCCATACCCTGCTCCAAC
>Ga0335069_10014135_pt1 | contig 11190 bp, 10 predicted proteins | sample Lox_Sample_11_FD_206714 | JGI IMG/M metagenome (GOLD analysis project Ga0335069, IMG submission 206714) | Soil microbial communities from Loxahatchee National Wildlife Refuge, Florida, United States - Lox_Sample_1.1 | ecosystem: Environmental > Terrestrial > Soil > Wetlands | place: USA... | reverse complement strand
GTGTGCTCGGCCGCCGCTGACCCTCCCCGTTCCGGCCCTGTCTCCTGATGTGCATTTCCCTTCCCGTTTAAGGCGGGGCGGCCCTGGTAGCGCGAGGGGAACGGGAGCAACAGAACCTACGAGACGGAGGAGACCCATCATGGACGCCAAGGTGCGTGACGTGATGACGCCGGGCCCCATCGGGGTTGGCTACTACCAGTCAATCGGCGAAGCCGCCCGGACGATGCGCGACTGGGGAGTCGGCGCTGTTCTCGTGGTGAACGACGAGACCCTGTACGGCCTGGTCACCGACCGTGATCTCGTGGTCAGGGCGGTGGCCGAGGCGAAGGGACCTGACGAGCCGGTCGGTCCGCTGAGCAGCGGGAACCTGATCGGCGTGGACGCCGATGCGAACGCCGGCGAAGCCGCGCGGCTGATGCGAGAGCACGCCGTGCGCAGGCTGCCCGTCATCGAGGACGGGCAGGTCGCGGGCATGGTCTCGCTGGGCGACCTGGCCCTGCAGGATGACCCTGCCTCCGCGCTCGCCGAGGTCAGCAAGGCGGCCGCGAACGTCTGACGGGCTCATGTTCGTGTGGGCTGTCCCCAGCGCCGGGGGCAGCCCGCGCCTGTCCTCAGGAGGAAGCCGGCATGGCCGAAGAGATCACCGCCGGCTCCGCCCGCGTGTTTGCGACCAGCCCCAGCGGGTAACGACAACCGGACCAGCAGGTAACGACGACCGGATCAGCGCAGGAGGCACGCATGACGAGGAAGATGCGCGACATCATGTCGCCCGCTCCGGTGTGCATGGCTCCGGGCGAATCGGTATCCGCCGCGGCCCAGGCCATGAAGCAGCACGGTATCGGCACGGTGCTGGTGCTGGCCGACGGCAGGCTCAGCGGGCTCGTCACCGACCGGGACATCACGGTGCGGGTGCTCGCGGAGAACCGCGATCCTCGTGGCACGCGGATCGGCGACATCTGCAGCGGCGAGCTGGTCGTGCTCGGCCCGGACGACGACGTGGAGCAGGCCACCCGGCTGGTCCGCGAGCGTGCGGTGCGCCGCATCCCGGTCCTGGCGGACGGGCAGCCGGCCGGCGTCGTGTCTATCGGAGATCTGGCGCTGGAGAAGGACCCGGCGTCGGCGCTCTCCGGCGTCTCGTCGGCCCCGCCGAACTCCTGACCAGAGGTTCTCCGCATGTCAATGGCAGGAAAGTCAGAACTGATCGTCCAGGAACTGCTCGCCCGGCACGGGCGGCTGTACGCGGAGGACGCCGGCATCCGGCTTGCCGACCGCCCGGGCCCCCTCTACCAGCTGCTGGTGCTGGCCACGCTGCTGAGCGCGCCGATCCCGGCCAGCACCGGGGTCGCGGCCGCCCGCGAGCTGTTCGCGGCCGGCTACCGCAGCCCGAAGGCGATGAGCGAGGCCAGCTGGCAGGACCGCGTGGACGCGCTGGGCCGCGGCCACTACCGGAGATACGACGAGCGCACCGCGACCATGCTCGGCGACAGCGCCGAGCTGCTGTCCGCCAAGTGGCATGGCGACCTGCGCAGGCTGCGCGACGAGTCTGAGGGCGGCGCGCGCGCCATCGCCTCACGGCTCACCGAGTTTCCCGGCATGGGACCGGTCGGCGCGAGCATCTTCCTGCGCGAGGTCCAGGACGTCTGGCCCGCCGTGGCCCCTTACGTGGACGCCAAGGTGACCAGCGGTGCGCACCGGCTGAGAATCCCCGCCGACCGCGAGTCGCTGGCCGGGCTGCTGGCCGGCAGCGGCCAGCCCGCGCGGCTGGCCGCCGCGCTGGTGCGCGTGTCGCTGAGCCAGCGGGCGGCCAGCGAGATCACGGCTTGTGTGCGCGACTGATTCCTCTCGGTTCGCGCCTGCTCCTCGCTTTCCGTGCGCGACTGCTCCCGCGCGCCCGTTACACTACTGAGACGCTGCCGTATGCGGCCTGATACCTCGTCGGCGCTCGTTCGTTTGCTGTCAGTAAGCACGGGTAGGCGATGGTCTCTGCAGCCGCGAGCCTTACGGCGCCGGAGCCGTGGTGAGGATGTGAGTGTTAGATGAGCCTGCCCGCTTGCCAGCAGCGCGTACTGGATCGTATGGAAGACGCCCTGCGGGCAAGCGAGCCCCATCTGACGTCCATGTATGCGATATTCGCCCGGCTCAACACGGGGGAGCCCATCCGGTCCGAACGGGTCGTGCGCAAGCGGCAGCGCTGGCTGCGGCAGGGCACGGCCATGTACGCGATCGTGCTGATTCCCGTCATGTTCGCCGCGATCATCATCGGTGCGCTGCTCGGTGGCGGCGCGCGCAGCGCCAAAGCCTGCGAGGCCAGCTACTCAGTGGGCGGTGTCTCGCCGCTGGCCAGCCGGCCCTCCTGCCCGACTTCAGGCACGGCGGGCAAGGCGACGGTCGCCAAGACCGCCAGGAAGACGATCACCGCCACCGCGCGCCGGGCCTGCGCCACCGCTGGATCAGCCGCCCGGTTCACCACCCTGACCCGCGACGGCCAGATATTTCCTCCGCTCGCCCGGGTAGCGGCGACGACGGCCCCGCCGCGAACGTGCTGAGAAGCCGCCAGGGACGGAGGATCTGTTGCCGATCGAGCAGCTCGGGCACGAGGCGGCGGAACTGCTCAGCCTCACCAGCGGGGGAGAGGCCAGGTCGCTGAACAAGCTCGCCGAGCTCGCCGCCTGGCAGGTGCCCTCGTGCTCGGGGGCGAACGCCGTCGTCTGGCGCGACGGCGAGGTGATCAGCATCGCGTCGACTCATCCCGACCTGGCCGAGCTCGCGGAGCTGCAGGTGCAGGCCGGGACCGGCCCGCTGGTGGAGGCGATCGAGCACGGTGCCGCCGTCAGCTGCCCCGACACGCTTGACGAGGCCCGCTGGCCCGGCTTCGCCGAGGCGGCGCTGCGCCGCGGCGTCCGCTGCTCGGTTCACCTGGTGCGGGAGCTCCCGCACGGGGCCCTGGTGCTGTCCCTGTTCGGCGTGCGCCCGGGCGTGCTCGACGCCGGGTCGGCCCCGATAGCCGGCATGCTCGCCGCGTTCGGCGGCGCGATGCTCACCAACGCGACCGCCTACGACCAGGCCCAGCGCACGGCCAGCCAGCTCAAGGACGCCGTCGTGGCGCGGCCGGTCGTCGACCAGGCCAAGGGCATCCTGATGCACGCGCTCGGCTGTGACGCCGACGAGGCGCTGAAGCGGCTGCGCCAGGAGTCACAGCGCCGCCACGTCAAGGTCACGGAGATGGCCAGCGAGGTCGTGGCCGCCTACGGCGGCGAGGAGCCGAAGGCCAAGCCGGGTAACCAGCCGCCGCGCGGGTAGCGGAACCGGGTTCCCAGCCGCTGCGGGCTGCCCGAGCGTGATAGATCCGCCGGCGCGGATCACCCCGGCGGATCGGTTGCCTATCTGCCCGGCGGCGGTCTACCAGCGGCGCCAGGCGGCACGGCGGCGGCTGCGGTAGTGGCCGTAGCCGCGCGTGGTGAACGCGCTGACGACCAGCGCGGCCAGCAGCACGGCGACGATGAACGTGATCGCGGTGTGCCCGGCCCCGAGCACGGCGGCGGTGAGGATCCCGCCGGCGATGGCGGCCACGATCCCGATGAGGATCGTGAGGATGATCCCGATGTGCTGGCGGCCTGGTATGACCAGCCGCCCGACTGCGCCGACCACGAGCCCGATGAGGATCCACCAGATGATGACGGAAAGCGTGATTACCATGACCTCTCCTTAGGGGTTTACGGTTGGGCCGATGGCCTGCGCTTGTGGCGCCCGGCCTCGTCATTCGTCATAGACGTCCTCGATGACCTCCGTCTCGACGGGCCGTATCTCAGTGGTGAGGTCGCGGGTCCCGGTGGTCCCCGGGGTTGCCTCGATGTGGCTGGCGGCTTGCGGGCTGCCCAGCGCGCCGGGAGCGGGCAGGCTCGCCTGCACCCGGGTGTTCGCCGGGTTCCGGTTGACGTAGGCCGGGTAGGTCACTTCCTCCACGCCGGCCCCCGGCCGCCAGCGGGCACGCCGCACGAACACGCGCCGGCCGACCCAGCCGTAGCCGCGGCGCGGGATCGCGATCCCGATGATGCCGATGATCATGAGCACCCAGCCGGCCGTGTGCAGGTTGAAGACCGATGTATTCGCCGTCACCGCGAAGGCGAGGATCGCGCCGACGGCGATCACTGCCAGTCCCACTCCGGTTTTCATGGTGATCCTTCCGCTGTCCGGGGCGCCGTCGCTTATCCGGCCGGGGCAGCTGATTGGCGGGCGCCGCCGGTCTCGGCTGGATCGAGCAGCCGGCGCTTCAGGTGGCCCAGAGCCCGGGCCAGCAGCCTGGACACGTGCATCTGCGAGATGCCGAGCCGTTCGCCGATCTCGGTCTGGGTGAGGTTGCCGTAGAAGCGCATGACCAGGATGCGCTGCTCGCGTTCGGGCAGCTCCTCCCAGTGCGCGTGGACGGCTTCCATGTCGATGGCGTGGGTGACGCCGGGGTCGTCGTCGCCGAGCATGTCCGCCAGCAGGGCGGGGTCGTCCCGGTCGGACAGCGGCGCGTCGAGCGAGTAGGTGCTGAACACGAGGTCCGCCTGGCGGGCCTCCTGCATGTCGTCCTGGCTGACCCCGAGCCGTTCTGCCAGTTCGGCTTCCTCCGGTGCCCGGCCGAGCTGCTGGGTGAGTTCCTCGGTGGCCTTGCGCAGCTCGAGCAGCAGTTCCTGGGCGGACCGGCGGACGTGGATCTGCCACCGCTTGTCCCGGAAGTGACGCTTGATCTCGCCGCTGACGCAGGGCTGCGCGTAGGCGGAGAGGCTGTCGCCGACCTCGGGGTCGTAATTATTGATTGCCTTGAGCAGGCCGACGTATCCGACCTGCATGAGGTCTTCCGTAGGTTCGGGGCTGCCGCGGTATTGCCTGACGCACGAGCGGACCAGCTTCTGGTAGCGGTCCACGAGTATCTCGCAGGCGACGGCGCGCAGCTCGTTGTCCCTCGGCAGCACGCGGACCTTGGCGAGCAGGGCGTTGTCGGACAGCTCATTCAGCTCCGCACGCGACCCTGGGTGGATGCTGGTATCCGGGGCGGTGCCGAGGGCCGTGGCGCCGACGGCAGTGGTGCCTGCGGCCGGCTTCTGGAGGATTCCCCTCGTCAAGGTGGCCTCCTTAGGACCCTGGGAATTACGGACGAGTACGGTGTGCCCGACACAAGGCGAATAAACGTGAGGTGCTGTGATGCTCGTCACACCAATGTGGCGCGGCTTGACTGGCGTCAGCCGCGCCGGTAGGGCTCCGCGTCGTCGTGGCGGAGCGTCAGGCCGTGGCCCGGGCGATCCAGGTCGGGGCTCATCGCGCCACCCGCGGGGTCTAGCGCTCCGTCGAAGAACAGCCGCTCGATCCGCTGGTGGTCATGGAAGTACTCGACGTGCCGCAGGTTGGGCACCGCCGCCCCGACGTGGGCGTGCAGGTTCGGGGCACAGTGCCCGGAGACCTGAAGTTGGTGTGCCGCCGCCAGGGCCGCGCCGCGCAGGAACTCGGTGACGCCGCCGCACCGGGTCACGTCGAGCTGCAGGCAGTCCACGGCGCCGGCGTCGATCAGCCGCGCCGAGTCGGCCAGCGACCAGCTGTACTCCCCGGCCGCCACGTCAGGCCGCACCTGCCGCCGGATCATGGCCAGGCCCGCCAGATCCTGCGAGGACGCCGGTTCCTCGAACCAGCTGACGTCGATGGTCGACAGCTCCTCGGCGACCCGGACCGCCTGGCCGACGGAGTACCCGCCGTTGGCGTCCACGTAGAGCTCCGCGGTGTCCAGGGCGCTCCGCCCGGTCACCAAGCCGGCGAGCATCTCGGTGATGACGGTCTGGGCCGCCGCCGAAGCGTAGCTCCAGCCGAGCCCCTGCTCGCCGCCGGCCCGCGCGGTCACCAGGACCATCGTCGTCCTGTCCCACGCGAGCGTGCCGTCGGCCTCAGGCACGTCGGTCGGTATCACGTAGACGGCGGTCTCGAGCGCCGTCACTGCTGGTCCGCTCACCGAGGTGCCGCTACCTCTCGCGTCCCTCATCAAACCGCCGAGTCTGGTAAATTCCTGCCGTTCTGAGGTGTAGGCGCCTCGCCGGGGGGAAGCGGATGGGCCGCTGCCGGCACAGCTCACGAACTGGGCAAGCCGCCATGGTGGAAGTGGCCGTGTGGGCACAGACATGACACCAGCTCAGACCCTGTGAGGACACGCGATGATCGCGACCTGGAGCGCCGCGGCCTGACTCCAGACGTCCGGGCCAGGTCGGGCCTCAGGGTTCCCCGTCGGCCGCTTCACGCGGCTTGATCCTGAGCCTGGCCGGACCCGGTACCCCGGTCGCGCTCTGCCCGGCCCGGCGTTGCCCAGGCAATCCGGCCGCGTCCCGGCTGGCTGTTTCCCCGTCGGCCCGCCGGGTAGCCGGCGCGGAACGTACTTCAGGAGGACAAGTGACTCAGACGGTTGCCATCACCGGAGCAAGCGCCGGCATCGGGCGGGCCGCTTCCCGGCTGTTCGCCCAGCGCGGAGACCGCGTCGCGCTGATCGCGCGCGGTCAGGCCGGCCTGGACGGCGCCGCCCGCGACGTACGGCGGGCCGGCGGGAAGGCCCTGGCCGTACCGGCCGATGTCGCGGATTTTGGCCAGGTCGAAGCCGCGGCCAAGCAGATAGAGGAGACTTTCGGCCCGATCGACGTGTGGGTCAACGTGGCGTTCGCGTCGGTGTTCGCCCCGTTCGCGGAGATCACCCCGGAGGAGTTCCGGCGGGTCACCGAGGTGACCTACCTGGGCTACGTGTACGGCACTATGGCGGCCCTGGCCCGGATGCGGCCGCGCGACCGCGGCGCCATCGTACAGGTCGGGTCGGCGCTCGGATACCGCGGCATCCCGCTGCAGGCGGCCTACTGCGGAGCCAAGCACGCGATCAACGGCTTCACCGAGTCGCTGCGCTGCGAGCTCCTGCACGACAAGTCCGGTGTCCACGTCACCGTGGTGCAGATGCCCGCGGTCAGCACGCCGCAGTTCTCCTGGGTCCGGTCCAGGCTGCCCCGGCACCCGCGGCCGGTCCCGCCGATCTACCAGCCGGAGGTCGCGGCCCGCGGCGTTGTCTACGCCGCCGACCACCCCCGGCGCAAGCAGTACTTCGTCGGGGCGAGCACCGCGGCCACCATCTTGGCCAACCGGGTGGCGCCTGCCCTGCTCGACCGGTACCTGGCCAGGACTGGCTACAATTCACAGCAGACCGGCGAGCGCGAGCCCGGCCGGCCGGGCAATCTCTGGGAACCGGTGGACGAGCCGCCGGGCGATGACCTCGGCGCGCACGGGGAGTTCGACGAAAGGTCGCATCCGCGGAGCGCTCAGCTGCTCGCGTCCCATCATCCGGTGGCCGCCACGGCCGCCGCCGCGGTCACCGCCGCAGCGGGGGTGGTTCTGGCCAGCCGGGCCCGCCGCCGCTGACCGGTCAGTTACACCAAGGTCATCTGCATCCGGCCGCCCGATAGCAGGCGACTGCGCTGTCACCGGCTCGTGAGCCAGCGCTCCATGCAGGCGAGCAACTCGTCGGTGTCGACCGGCTTGGTGACGTAGTCGCTGGCCCCCGCCGCTATGCTCTTTTCCTTATCCCCGGGCATGGCCCGGGCCGTCACCGCGATGATCGGGAGGGTGGCGAAGGCGGGCATCTGCCTGATCTTGGTCATGGTCGCGTAGCCGTCCAGCTCCGGCATCATCACGTCCATCAGGATGAGGTCGGTGTCCTCGGCGCCGAGCAGGGCTTCGATACCCTTCCGCCCGTCGGCCGCCTGGGTCACGCTCATGCCGTAGAGCTCGAGCGTGCTCGTGATCGCGAACACGTTGCGCGGGTCGTCGTCGATCACCAGGACCCTCCGCCCGCGCAGCGCATCGTGCTGCCCGGCTTGTGGTGACGGGCGCGCAGGGGTCTCGGCCGCCGACTCGCTTATCAGCGCGGGGACGTGCTCGGGCTGGGCCGCCGACAGGTGCAAGGTGATGCGCTCGCGGAGCTCGTCGAGCGAGGGCAGCAGCTCGAGTGGCCGCGCGCCGAAGCGCAGCTTCGCCAGCCTGGCCTGCGCGCTGTCGAGCTTGTCCCTGGTGTGCGCCAGCACCGGGACCTCGCGCAGCCCGGGCTCCTCCTGGAGCAGTTCGAGGAAGGCGAAGGCGGAAGCGTCCTCCAGGCCGAGATCCAGGACGACACATTGGTGCGGCGCGGCGCCGAGGGCTTCGATGCCCTGCTCGGGACTGGTTGCCGTGCCCACATGCACCGGGCCATGGATGCCGGTCAGATCGGAGACTGCGCTATGGGCGAGCAGCGTGAGCAGGCCCCCGCGCGCGCCTTCGAGCACCAGCAGGCGACGGCCGCCCTGGACGGTGTCGTCGGATATGGCCGGCTGCAGCTGCAAGGCCTCGATCGCGTTGCCGTGCGCGTCGCCGTTGAGCGGAACGGCAAGGCGGTCGCCCCTGTCGGCTGACCCGGCTATCCCGGCCGTGCTGCCGGGCAGTTCGCCCGGCAGGTAGAGCGTGAACGTGCTGCCCCGGCCGAGTTCGCTCTCCGCGGTGATCTCGCCGCCGAGCAGGGCGCCGACCTCGCGGGCGATCGACAGCCCGAGCCCGGTGCCGCCGTACCGCCGGCTGAGCGTGCCGTCCCCCTGCTGGAAGGCGCCGAAGATCGTGCTCAGGTTCTCCGGCGCGATGCCGATGCCGGTGTCGGCGACCGAGAAGGCCAGCATCTCGCCGCCGTCGGGCGCGTGCCGGGCGCTCCGGCCGACGCGCAGCATGACGTGACCCTGCTCGGTGAACTTGACCGCGTTGGCCAGCAGGTTTCCGAGCACCTGGCGCAGCCGCTGGCGGTCGGTGTGCAGCTCCGGCGGGGTTTCCGCCGCCGTCTCGACCGCGAACTCCAGCCCTTTCTCGGCGGTGAGCGGCTGGAACGTGGCCTGGATGTCCTCGAGCAGTGCGCCGAGCGGGAAGCGTTCGGCGTGGATGTCCATCCGTCCCGCCTCGACCTTGGACAGGTCGAGGATGTCGTTGATGAGCTGGAGCAGGTCCGAGCCGGCCGAATGGATGACATTGGCGTACTCGACCTGCTTGGCGGTCAGGTTCCGGCCCGGGTTCTGGGCCAGCAGCCGGGCCAGGATGAGCAGGCTGTTCAGCGGGGTGCGCAGCTCGTGGGACATGTTGGCGAGGAACTGCGACTTGTACTTCGAAGCCAGGGCCAGCTGCCGCGCGCGCTCCTCGATCTCCTGCCTGGCCTGCTCGATCTCGGCGTTCTTGGTCTCGATGTCACGGTTCTGCGCCGCCAGCAGGGCCGCCTTGTCCTCCAGCTCGGCGTTGGACCGCTGCAGTTCCACCTGCTGGTCCTGCAGCTCCTCCGATCGCGCCTGCAGCTCGGAGGTGAGCCGCTGGGACTCCTCAAGCAGCGCGTCGGTGCGCGCGTTGGCGATGATCGTGTTGAAGTTGACCCCGAGGGTCTCGGTCAGCTGCTCGAGGAAGTCGGTCTGCACCGGGGTGAACGGCGTGAACGAGGCGAGCTCGATGACGCCGAGTACCTGATCTTCGAACAAGATGGGCAGCACCGCCAGGTTGGCGGGCGGTGCCTCGCCGAGGCCGGACGATATCTTGACATATCCCTCGGGGAGGTCGGCGACCACGATCGACCGCTTGCTCCGGGCCACCTGGCCGATGAGGGACTGCCCCAGCCCGTACTGGATCGGCGCGGTCTTGTCGGCTCGCAGCCCGTAGCCGGCGATGAGGCGGAGCTGGGTGTCGCCGTTGGCCGGCTCGGACAGGAAGAAGGTGCCGTGCTGCGCATCGACCAGCGGGGCGAGCTCGTCCATCATCAGCTCGGCCACGACCGCCAGGTCCCGGTGGCCCTGCATCATGCCCCCGATCCTGGCCAGGTTGGTCTTCAGCCAGTCCTGCTGCTGGTTGGCCCGGATGGTCTCGCGCAGCGACTGGACCATCGCGTTGATGTTGTCCTTGAGCTCGGCGACCTCGCCCTGGGCCTCGACGGAGATCGAGCGGGTCAGGTCACCCGAGGCGACCGCGCTGGTCACCTCCGCGATCGCGCGGACCTGCCTGGTCAGGTTCCCGGCCAGCTCGTTCACGTTCTCGGTCAGCCGCTTCCAGGTTCCCGACACCCCCTCGACCTCGGCCTGGCCGCCCAGGCGCCCTTCGCTGCCCACCTCGCGCGCGACCCGGGTGACCTCCGCGGCGAACGAGGACAGCTGGTCGACCATCGTGTTGATGGTGGTCTTCAGCTCCAGGATCTCGCCGCGCGCGTCCACGTCGATCTTCTTGGACAGGTCGCCCTGCGCGACGGCGGTGGTGACCTGGGCGATGTTACGCACCTGGCTGGTCAGGTTGTTCGCCATCGAGTTGACGTTGTCGGTCAGGTCCTTCCAGGTGCCCGCCACGCCCTTGACGTCGGCCTGGCCGCCGAGCCGTCCCTCGGTGCCGACCTCGCGGGCCACCCTGGTCACCTCGTCGGCGAACGTGGACAGCGTGCCGACCATCCGGTTGATCGTCTGGGCCAGCGCGGCGACTTCGCCCTTGGCTTCCACCGTGATCTGCTGGCTCAGGTCACCGCGTTCCACCGCGGTGGCCACCTGAGCGATCGAGCGCACCTGGGCGGTCAGGTTGGACGCCATCACGTTGACGTTGTCGGTCAGGTCCTTCCAGGTACCCGAGACGCCGCGGACGACGGCCTGGCCGCCGAGGTTACCCAGGGTGCCGACCTCGCGGGCCACCCTGGTCACCTCGTCCGCGAACGCCGACAGCTGGTCGACCATCGTGTTGATGGTCTCCTTGAGTTCCAGGATCTCGCCGCGGGCGTCGACGCGGATCTTCTGGGTCAGGTCGCCCTTGGCCACCGCGGTGGTCACCTCGGCGATCGAGCGCACCTGGTCGGTCAGGTTGGCCGCCATGACGTTGACCGACTCGGTCAGGTCCTTCCAGGTGCCCGAGACGCCCTTGACGTCGGCCTGGCCGCCGAGCCGTCCTTCGGTGCCGACCTCGCGGGCCACCCTGGTCACCTCGTCGGCGAACGAGGACAGCTGGTCGACCATGGTGTTGAGGGTGGACTTCAGCTCCAGGATCTCGCCGCGGGCGTCGACGTCGATCTTCTGGCTCAGGTCGCCTTTGGCCACCGCCGTGGCCACCTGCGCGATGTTGCGCACCTGCCCGGTGAGGTTGCCCGCCATCGCGTTGACCGACTCG
>Ga0335069_10014134_pt1 | contig 11190 bp, 12 predicted proteins | sample Lox_Sample_11_FD_206714 | JGI IMG/M metagenome (GOLD analysis project Ga0335069, IMG submission 206714) | Soil microbial communities from Loxahatchee National Wildlife Refuge, Florida, United States - Lox_Sample_1.1 | ecosystem: Environmental > Terrestrial > Soil > Wetlands | place: USA... | reverse complement strand
TACTTTCAAACTTACTCTCATTGCGTGCACGCAGAACTTCCTCGACCGCCCCTACACCAACCCCTTTGACCGCTGCCAGTCCAAAGCGAATCTGGTTCTTGCCCGGCACCACCGCAAACTCGACGTACGACTCATTAACATCCGGCGGCAATACCTTGATACCCATCTTCTGCGATTCGGAAATCTCAATCGCCAGACGGTCGATATCATCCTGGTCGCTGGTCATTAGCGCCGCCATAAATGCGTCGGGGTAGTGGGCTTTAAGGTATGCTGTCCAGTATGCGATCTGCGAGTAACAGGTGGCGTGCGCCTTGTTGAACGAGTAGTCGGCAAACGGTTGGATTTGGGCCCATAACTTCTCGGCGTTGGCTTTGGTCAGGCCCTGCTTGATACAGCCTTCGACGAACTTGGGCTCTTCAGCTTCCATGATTTCGCGCTTCTTTTTACCGATGGCTTTTCGTACCAGGTCGGCCTCGCCCGGAGTATAGCCGGCGACCATTTGCAGCAGCTTGATAATCTGTTCCTGGTAGACCATGACGCCGTAAGTGTCGTGCAGGATCGGTACGAGCGATTCATGCAGATACGTAATCGAAGCCGGGTTATTTTTGCCCTCGATAAACCGTGGAATCTCAGCCATCGGACCGGGACGGTACAGCGCGTTCATCGCGATTAGGTCGGCAAATTCTGTCGGCTGTAATTCGCGCAGATACCGTTTCATACCTGCCGATTCAAACTGGAACACGCCTGTGGTATCGCCGACGCGGAACAGTTCAAGCGTCTTGTCGTCGTCGTTGGGAATCTCAGCCAGGTCGATTTCTTCCTCGTACACACGCTTGATGATACGAAGCGCGTTTTTGAGAATCGTTAAGTTACTGAGACCCAAAAAGTCCATCTTGAGCAATCCCAGTTCCTCGATCGGATTCATGGGGTACTGTGTGGTTATGACACCCTTTTGCGCCATTTCCAGAGGTGCATAATTGACGATATCATCCGGCGCAATAACCACGCCAGCCGCATGCACGCCGTGACTGCGTATGGTGCCTTCCAGCCGAATGGCAAAGTCGATGACACGTTTAGACGTCTGATTGATTTCATATTCAGCCTTTAGATCCGGGTCGTCCTTGATTGATTGTCCTAGCGGTATGTGGCGCCCCTGGATCGGTGCCGGAATCATCTTGCTCAAGCGGTCGGCTTCAGCGTAAGGCACTTCCAGCACGCGGGCGACGTCGCGCACGGCGGCACGGGCGGCCATCGTACCGAACGTCACGATATTCGCCACTCGGCTGTCGCCATACTTTTCGGCACAATACTTAATAACCTCGTCGCGGCGCGTGTCCTGGATGTCGATGTCGATATCGGGCATACTGATACGGCTGGGGTTCAGGAACCGTTCGAACATCAGGTCGTAGCGTACCGGGTCGATTTCGGTAATACGCAGCGCGTAGGCCACGATCGATCCAGCGGCCGATCCGCGCCCCGGACCAAAAATAATACCCCGGTCTTTGCCCCAGTTCATAAAGTCCTGGACGATCAGGAAGTAGCCGTTGTAACCCATCTGGTCCATAACACTTAGCTCATACTCGGCTTGCTTGGTGACATTTTCATTCAATAGTTTTTTTGCTTTTGCTACGTCCAATTTCTCTGATTCTTCTGGGGTAATTCCGCCATATCGCCAGGCCAGTCCCTGCCATACCAGTTTTTCAAGATACGACTTTTCGTCCTCGCCTTTGGGTACCGGAAACTTTGGAATCAGAATCTTGCCCAATTCGATTGTCACGTCACAGCGATCGGCAATTCGTTTGGTGTTCCGAACCGCTTCAGGATTGGTCTTGCTCCATCGTTTGATTATTTCTTCCGGTTCGGTCACGTGCAATTCAAAATCCTTGAGCGACATCCTGTTGGTGTCCGACAGATAGGCGCCGGTACCGACACACAACAGAATCTCGTGCGAGTCCTGATCGTCATGCGACAGGTAGTGGCCGTCACTCGTCACTACACAAGGAATACCGAGCTCTTTGGCAAGCTTTTCGAGGTGTTTATTAATCCCCACCTGCACATCCCAGGCCTTCGGGCTCTCGAGGTGGCCGTGGTCTTGCAGTTCCAGGTAGTACCGGTCACCAAAAACAGATTTGTACCAAGTCGCGATTTTCTTGGCTTCCTCATAGTTGTCGACGCGGAGGTTTTCCCCCAGTTCACCGCTGGCACAACCGCTGAGCACAATCAGCCCTTCGTTATATTTCTCCAGTATCTCGTGATCGATACGCGGCTTGTAGTAAAAACCCTCCAGGTTGGCCATGGTGCTCAGCTGCATCAAATTCTTGTAGCCGACCTCATTCATCGCCAGCAAAATCAAGTGATACCTGGCCTTGTCCTTTTGCGGATCGCGGTCCCCTCGCGACCGTGCCGCCACGTATGCCTCCATGCCGATGATCGGTTTTATACCCGCAGCAGTCGCAGCCTTGTAAAATTCAATCGTCCCGCTCATCGTCCCGTGGTCGGTAATGGCCACAGAGTGCATACCAAGCTCCTTGACCTTATCCACTAGGGCCGGAACTTTCGTCAAACCGTCCAACAGCGAGTGATGCGTGTGATTGTGTAGGTGCACGTAATCAGAGACCTCTAAAGGCACGTCTTTTGTGTCTGTTTTTGTCTCCCCCATAACTACTCGTATTATAGCAGTTTGACGGCTATTAACGTTACATTTTTGAGCAATTGTACAATATACAATGCACTCTCATGGTAGTATAACTATCCCATGTCTGAAACGTTGCCAGTTTACGCCGCGGCGATTTTTGCCGGCGCAATGACGCTCGGCACCCTTGTCGTCGTTGGTGGCGATGACGGCAAGCTAGATATGATTTCGCATGCCAGTGCAATAGGAGTAGGAGCAATTGCCTACCGGTTCGGGGCCTGGCGCAAAAACCATTCGCAAAGGAAACTTATTTCTGCTGATGAGTCTCAATCTGCTGCTGAGCTTGTTGGAACGCCCCACCGATTCCTGGAATCTGAACAAAAAAGCTGAGAATCCAGACAACCAACGCGACAACAACCGTTGCGCCAAGTACGCTGCCCAGACCGAAAAATACGCCGCGGAAAAAGTTCATCTTGTAAATGTTCCGACGGTCATCGTAAAAGTCATTGAACAACTCTTCCAGAAGCGCCCGACGGGCGCCGATGCGCTGATCGCGTGATACCTGGTGCACAGGAGACTTATCCGACATAATTCCTACTTCTTGTTACTTCTTCTTTGCGGTGCTCTTGCTGCTCGCAACCTTAGCCGGGCTCTTCTTGACTGGACTCTTCTTTTTGCCGACGGTCGCCTCAGCCTTCTTTTTCAGATCATCTGCGGTTTTCTTGATATTACCGCGCGTTTCTTTGCCGCTCTTCGGTGCCATCAGCACACCCGCCACTACTCCTGCAATTGCTCCGACTACTGCGCCAAGTGCTATTTTTTTACCCATTGTCCTTTTCGTCCTTTCGTTTTTTGAACTTTTTAGCTTGTTTCATAACCGTCCGCACCAGCAGACCAACATCGCTCATGCGACTGGCGTTGGTCACAATACCTTGAATGGTGTCAGTAGTGCGCTTGGCGGATTCCGTGACGGATTTAATCTGCACCGTCACGCGGATAAGCAGGACAACGAGGACGATGCCCAGGAGGAGAAATAAGGCGAGAAATATCGATAGTATGATGACGAGAACGTATGCCCAGTCCATATCGTTAGTATAGCATAATTAATTTTTACTGAGGCGGTCGGTGAGGTACTGGCGCAAGTCGTCGCCCATTTCATCGTGACGCAGACCGAAATCAATGACGGTTTTTATGTATTCCAATTTGTTACCGGTGTCGTAGTACGTGCCATTCTTGATAGCGCAGGCAAGGTATTCGCGGCCGTCGTCAATCATTTGCTGCATGATCGGCTGTATCATGAACTCGCCTTTTGATTCATCGTGTTCTTCCTTAGCCTGCTCAATATAACTGAACATGTCACCCGTCAACAAATAGCTGCTGACAGACGCCAGGTTTGAAGGCGCGTTTTCCTTGCCTGGTTTTTCGACAATGTGCGACATTTTAATCAGCCCATCGCCGACTTCATCGCCAGCGACGATGCCGTAGCGATCATACTCTTCGTCGTCCACGATGGTTTTACAGGTCAGTACCGGTTTGCCATGCTGATTGTACAGATCGATCATTTGGCGGAAACGGCTCGGTGAAGCTGCGATGAAATCGTCCGCAAAGGTGTAAATGAACGGCTCGTCCTCGGCAATCAAATGGGCCGCGCATGCCAGCGGCGTGGCGTTTCCATATGGACCTTTTTGACGGACGTAAATGAAGTTCGCCATTTCTGAAACTTCATTTATAATGTCGATAAAAGGCTGCTTCTTGGGCCCACCGGCACGCAGGGTCGCCAGCAAATCCTCGCTTGGCACGTCAAAATGATCCTCGATAGCGCGTTTGTTGCTGCTACCGACAATGATGACGTCCTTGATACCCGCTTCGACCAGCTCCTCGACGACATACTGGATAATCGGCTTGTCGATGAGCGGCAGCATCTCCTTGGGCATGGCCTTGGTCTGCGGCAAAAAGCGCGTACCAAAGCCTGCGGCGGCGATGATCGCTTTGGTTGGTTGTTTCATAACGTTTCCCCCTTTTGTATTTCCCTAAGTTCATCATATGCCAGAAATACCGCTTCCGGATCGGTCATCATCAGATTTCGCGCATTTTCAAATAACTTGCTAATCGATATCTCTTTTACGTTAATGAATTCTCCATCATCGGTATGCTGGTCGCCGTCTTGTACGCAATCACGAGCCAGGAAATAACGCCACACAGCATTCGTGTATGCGTCCTTGTATACCGAACCAAGATCTTTGATAGAGCCGGCACGGTAGCCGGTCTCCTCATGAAATTCGCGCTCTGCTGCAACTTGTGCATCCTCATCCGCTTCGGCACCGCCACCAGGCAATTCCTGCAAAACCTTTTCTGGACCCGGTCGAAATTGTTCAGCCACAACTACCTTATTCTCGGGCGTCAAACCGATGACAGCGATACAAACGGTACCAAGCGATTCCTTTGTGTAGTACTCTTGCACTCTGCCCTCAGGATCGACGAATACTTTCCTGACCAACTTGCGCCAGCCAACCTTAATTTCCTCTGGCTCTTTTGCGTACGGCCACGGTTCCATACTACAATCTCTCTCTTATAAGCTTCTGGGCCAATGCGGGATTGGCTTTGCCTTGGGATTTTTTCATGATCTGTCCCACAAGGAAGCCGATTGCCTTGTCGTTACCGGCTTTGATATCTTCGACAGCCTTGGCGCTGGCAGGATCGGCTAGGACTTCGTCGACGATCGCGGCGATGGCGCCTTCGTCGCTGACCTGCAGCAAGTTCTTTTCCTCGGCGATTTCGCGCGGCGTTTTGTCGCTAGTCAAAAGTTCGTTGAAGACTTCCTTGGCCGCCGTACTGGACAGCTCGTTGCCATCGACCATTTTTGACAGTTCTATGAACGCTTCAGGTACGAAGACGCTGGCAACTTCAGCTGTTTCTTCGTCGGTCGATACGCCGCTCGCAAACCAATGCGCGACGCGCTTGGCGGTGTCATTACCTGCGGCGTCCTGGATGGTCGTTATGAGTTCTGCGTAGCTCTGGCGTGCGAGCAATGACTCAACGACCGATTTATCAACGCCCAACGCCGAAAACTTTTCGCGGTAAAACGGCGGCAATATAGGCATGCTTTCCTGGATTTTAGCAATTTCCTCGTCGGTCAACACGATCGGCGGGATGTTGGGGTCGGGCATATAACGGTAGTCCTGCGCCTCCTCTTTGATGCGCTGGCTGCTGGTTTTGCCAGTCGCGTCGTCCCAGCCGCGGGTTTCCTGGACGACTTTTTCGCCTTTTTCCAGCAGCGCGACTTGGCGTTTGAATTCATACTCAGCCGCACGTTCGACGCTGCGGAATGAGTTAAGGTTTTTCACCTCGGCACGCTTGCCAAGCTCGGTCGCACCCTCCGGTGCCACGGAAATGTTGACGTCAAAGCGCATGTTGCCGTGGTACAAGTCACCGTGCGTCACACCGGCGTAAACCATCAGTTTGTGCAATTCGGCAGCGTAGGCTTTGGCCTCCTGCGCAGAGTGCATGTCGGGCTCGGACACGATTTCGATCAGCGGCGTGCCGGCACGATTCAAATCAACCAAGCTGTAGTCGCCAAAGTGCGTCAGCTTGCCGGCGTCCATTTCGATGTGCGCGTGATGAATGCGCACGCGGACCGATCCGCCGTCTTCCATAGGCGCGTCGACCCAACCTGCGAGAATCGTTGGCTGGTACATCTGAGTAATTTGGTAGCCATTCGGCAGATCGGGGTAAAAATAATGCTTGCGGTCAAAGCGGCTCACGCGGGCAATGTCGGCGTTCATCGCCTTGCCTGCGACGACGGCGAGTTCGACCGCTCGTTTATTCAGCACGGGTAGCATACCGGGCAGACCGAAATCGATCGGATGCACGACGCTGTTCGGCTCCTTGTCGCGGGCATCATTGTCGGCAGGGCTGAACAATTTTGTCGCCGTTGCTAGCTGGACGTGACACTCGATACCAACTGTCATGCGGTAATTAGTCATATTAGATCGCCCCCAAATCTTTTAGGGTTTGTTTGAAACCGCCCAGTGCGCGGCGTGCTTGGTTATAATTCACGCGTACGTCCGGTTCATGGGCAATGCGGTTTCGCAGCTTGTGTGCCGTCCACAATTCCTCTCGGTGCGAAAGTTTGCCACGGGTGGCTTTGATACGATCCCCGGTTGTTTGGCCTTTATAGCCAAGCTCGCGCAGCGCATGATCCACCAGTTTGTCTGCATTCAGAATTGCCAGATGGTAACTTGCCTCGTTGTCGCGTACGATAGACTGCTCGATTTCCAGCCATTTCACGCGGTACCTCTCGGCATCCAATGTAGTGGCGCGCTTGTTGATGGTAATGAGCGCAAACAACGCGGAACCAACCACGATAACGATAGCAAACAACATGATAATACTTGAGTCCATTACGCGGCATCCTCCAAACTGCGTGCGAGGGCAAGCAACTGTGCATCAGAGCGTCGCTTTCCAATCAGCTGCACGCCAACCGGCAAGCCCGCGGCAGTTTCGCCGGCAGGTACGCTAATTGCGGGCAGTCCAGCCAAACTCGCAGGAACCGTCATGACATCCGCCAAATACATTTTAACTGGGTCGGCCGTGTTCTCGCCTAGCTTGAATGCCGGTGTCGGACTGACAGGACCGATCAGCGCGTCATAATCCTGGAACAACTCATTATACCGATTGATGAGTAGCGTCCGGGCCTTTTGCGCCTTGAGGTAGTAGGCATCAAAGAAACCACTCGAGAGCACGTAACTACCGATCATGATGCGGCGCTTGTTCTCGGTGACAAATCCCTCATCTCGCGAGCGACCATATAGTTCGGCCAACCCGCCGCCCTCGGCGCGTTTGCCATAGCGGACGCCGTCGTAGCGCGCCAAGTTGCTGCTGACTTCCGCCGGCACGATAATGTAGTACATGGCGAGCGCATATTTAACGATCGGCATGCTTACCTCTTCGACAGTATGTCCGGCAGCCTTGAGACGTTCGACGTATTCACTCGTTCGCGCACGGACATCGGCATCGACATCGTCGGTCATAAATTCTTTGATAATGCCAATCTTCTGGTTCGGCTTAGCTTCACACAATTCGAAAAAGTCCGGCAGCGTAGTCATGTCGCTTGGGTCAAGCCCAGCCATGACATCCATGACCAGCTCAGCATCGGCAGTATTCGTCGTAAAGCAGCCTATTGTATCTGTGCTGCTCGCCATCGCAACCACACCGTAGCGGCTGACGGTGCCGTACGTCGGTTTTACGCCAATGACGCCGTTAAAGCTCGCCGGTTGGCGGATAGATCCGCCGGTGTCGGTACCGAGGGTAAACGGCACGATGCCTAGCGCCGTCGCGACGGCAGAACCGCCCGAGGAACCGCCGGCGACACGCGTTGTGTCAACCGAGTTCAGCGTCGGGCCAAAGGCAGAGTTTTCTGTGCTACCACCGTGTGCGAATGCGTCCAGATTGGCCTTGCCGATACAAATAGCGCCCTCTGCTTCAAGTTTTTCAACTGCCGTCGCTTGCAGCGGAGCGTTAAAGCTCTCAAGAAAACGGCTAGCGGCAGTCGTCGTACCGCCGAGAGTCAAAAAGTTGTCTTTCGCGATAAACGGCACACCCGCTAAACGCCCAGTGATTTCACCGCTGTCGACTTTTGCCGCACGCTCCAACGCCCGCTCCTCGGTCAGTGACAGCAAGGCATGAAAATTTTCAGCATTTTTGGCGGCCTCAATCGCCCCGCGAACATTGTCCACGGCAGATTTACCCACGTAGTCAGCAATTTTCGTCATTACAGAACTTTCGGTACCTTTATCTGATTGTCGGCCTGATCTGGCGCTAGTCTTAATAGTGCCTCGCGATCGGCGGCATGGTGCTGTACCGAATCCTCGCGGCTAACATTTTCCAGATCGATCACTTGGTAGGTTGGCTCAACGCCCTCGGTATCGAGTTCGTCCAACTGATTGATGTAGCCCAGGATGTTGCCCAAATCGACCTGAAGCGCCGCAATTTCATCATCTGACAGCTGCAGATTTGAAAGCTGAGCCAAATGCTGCACGTCATCATGAGAAATTGTGATGGTTGTCATGAGTGTAATTATACTAAAAGTTTTTTTCTATTCCCAGCGGAATACGCGGAAGGCGATGATATAGATAATAATCATCCAAATACCCATCAGCCCAAGTTGCGGCCCGATTTCCCACAAATGCTTGCCCTCGGTGGCAATCAAGCGAATTCCATCAATAATCGGCGTCAGCGGCAGCAGCCCCGATACGGTCTGCAGCCACTCGGGCATCAGGAAGCGCGGAAAGAAGGTGCCCGACAGAAACATCATTGGAAAGACGATAATATTCGACAGCGGCGCGGCTTGCCGTTCATTCCTAGCCCACCCACCGAGCGCCAATCCAATACCGAGAATGGTGATGATACCGAGCACCAGGAAGATAGCCAGCTCCAACAAGTTGCCAACTATTTTCAGATGGAAGACTAACATGGCGACGATGAACATTGACGACAATGCGAACAGTCCGATAATCGCCTGGCCAACCATTGTCGACAAAAAGTACTGCCATACTTTCAACGGCGTCGTGCTGAGACGGCGCAAAATACCCATCTTTTTGAGCTCTGGAAAGACGTTCATCGGACCAAAGATACCCATACCGATTATCGAAAATCCGAGGAGCCCCGAGAACGTGTAGTCAAAGGCCGACAAACTCTTTTGATTGAGCTGCTCAGTCTGGACCGTGAATGGCGCCTGAGCTGGAACGATTTGGCTGTTTATTTGCTTGAACTGCGTATCCAGGACTGAAGCCAAGGCAGAACCGGACTGGGCGTTATTCTGTGTGTAGATTACTTGCGCCTGGCCGCTCGGGGACTTATCGCCCGGCTTGACGGTTCCGAAATCTGACGGCAAAACAATCGCCGCATCCAGCTGCGACTTACTCATCAAATCTTTGGCTTGATCAAGCGTCGTGGCATTTTTGTTGATCTTAAATACACCGCTGCTTTCCGCTTTTTTTACAAAGTCCTTGGCAAAACTACTATCGCTCTGGTTTAGAAGCGCAACACGAAATGACACGTTGTTGCTGCCGGAGTTAAAGCTGCCGAACACGAACAGAAAGATCAACGGAAAGACGATCGAGAAGAAGATTGCCAGACGGTCGCGGAAGTAGCGCCTCGTGTTAATCTTAACGAAGACCCATACGGTAAACAGTGACTTTCTCAAATCATGCATCGCGGAGCCCCTTTCCAGTCATATGAATAAAGACGTCCTCCAAATCCGCCTGTTCGACGTGCTGCTCTTTTTTGAAGCCGGTTTTTAGCAGGTCCTTAATAAGGTTTTTCGGCGTGTCTATCGCGATGATTTTGCCGTTATCCATGATTGCAATACGATCACAAAGGATTTCCGCCTCGTCCATATAGTGGGTCGTCATGACAACGCTGATGCCCTTTTGGCGGACTTTTTCAACCAGGCTCCATAAGTGGCGCCTGGCTTGCGGGTCCAGGCCGGTCGTCGGCTCGTCCAGAAAGAATACCTTTGGCCCGTGCACCAACGCCGTCGTGATGCTCAGTCGCTGCCTTTGCCCGCCGGAAAGCTCCTCAACAAAATTGTACGCCTTGTCCTCCAGGTCGACATCGCGCAGAAATTGCATCGGATCCACCTTTTCGCCATACGCCGCGGCAAACATTTCAATCACTTCCGTCAGACGCGTTTTATCCTGGAATGCCGGCGTTTGCGGCTGCACGCCGATCAAATATTTAATCTTCTGCGGGTCTTTGGCTACGTTAATACCGTCGATAGTCACGGTGCCGCTATCGATTGGTCGTAGCGTCTCAATCATCTCAAGTGTCGTTGTTTTGCCGGCTCCGTTCGGCCCTAATATGCCGAAAATTTCACCCTTTTTTACTGAAAAACTAATCCCGTCAACCGCCTGTTTTTCACCATAGCGTTTCTTTAAATCATGCACCTCAATCATCATACTCATATGTGTTATTGTATCCTATTTCCTCAGGTATCTGCTATACTTCCTATAGAAATGGGCAAATACAAAAATCGTAAAAAAAAGATTGTACTACTGTGGGGCTGGGAGTTTATTAAGCTTCAGCTAGCCGGCAATATTCCCTTTTGGGGTACATATCTGTTGTTTACTGGGCTCGATAAATTTTTTTATGCCAACTATTTTCAGGCACTTCTGGTGTCGACCGTCGCGGCCAACACCTTATTTTTTGTGATTGACGACCGCTGGGTGTTCAATCATTCCCGAAAAAAACGCAAAACAACGACGGAAATCTGGCGCTTTGTCGTATTTATGAGTTTCAGCGCGCTACTAACGTTCGATATCACTTGGCAGCTGTACCAGTACGCGCATATTTCCGTATATATTGGTCAGTTTATATCGGCAGGGTTCTCAACCCTATGGACGTTTACCGGATTGAAATTCTGGGTATTTGCCCCGCCGCGTCATCATGGTCTGATACCACCTAAAAAGCCGTCTCGCGTTTAGTCCAACCTAATATATCTATTTGTAGAACGGATCTTCAACCGCACCCCTTGGTTGTGATGGCGTTGGCGGCTGCGA
>Ga0335069_10014133_pt1 | contig 11190 bp, 6 predicted proteins | sample Lox_Sample_11_FD_206714 | JGI IMG/M metagenome (GOLD analysis project Ga0335069, IMG submission 206714) | Soil microbial communities from Loxahatchee National Wildlife Refuge, Florida, United States - Lox_Sample_1.1 | ecosystem: Environmental > Terrestrial > Soil > Wetlands | place: USA: Florida... | reverse complement strand
CGGGATCGACAGGAAGAAGCGGATCGTCTGGTCCGCGTCCGTGCTGTAAAGAGCGCTCCGCACCGAGCCGTCGTTCTGGAGCATCCACTCGACCAGCTCGATCGGCTGCTTGTCGGGCGTGCAGTCGGTGCAGGTCGAGGGAAAGAACTGGGTGTAGGCCCAGTCGTTGATGCGCGTCTGGATCACGCTGGTCTGCGCCAGATTGGTGACCGCCGGACCCGAGTCGTCGAGGACGTAGAATTTGATCAGATTCCCATAGTCGAAGCGCACGATGAAGGGGCTCACGCCCACCACGCCGAACCCGCCGGCGCTCGAGCCGGAGAGCAGCACTTTCGAGGCGAACGGGAACATGTGGTGCGTCAGATCGATCGCGGCCGTGACGTTGCGAACGCCGCGGTGATGCCGCACGCCGTTGCCCGGCGTGAAGGACGGATCGGTCACCGTGTTGTCGCCGCCGAAGACCGAGCCGTCGCAGTAGCTGACGAAGACCATCGAGTAGTCGGCCAGCGGATTCTGGATCACGTTGCCGTTGTCGTCGTAGGAGTCGGCGAACATGCCGACGTCCGGGGGCGGGGTCTGGCTCGCCTGCAAGCTGCAGAAGTAGAAGTTCTGCCAGCAGGCGCCGCCGCCGTTCAGGAAGATCGCGACCTTGTGCGGGTCGCGCTCCCGCGTGAAGACCGTGAACGGGCTGCCGTCGATGCAGATCGGCCCGTCACCGCCCTGCGTGTCGAAGGTGTACTTCGTCCAGTCGCCCGCCGGCTCGGAAGTCGCGGGCTCGAACTTTCCGATGTAGCGATCGACACCGGATTTGTGCAGATCGAGGTAGGCCGCGATGTTGAGGCCGAGCGGGCACTGCGTGCCCAACATCGAGATCGACAGGAACGCGAGTAACAGGATCGCGAGGCTTCTTACCGAACGGAACGTCATGGTCCCCTCCTGAGCAGATTGCTCACCCCCGAGGTCCGTGCGCACCAAAGTCCCACGGCGCCGCAGTCGGCGTCAATCGGCTTCGTGGGGCTTCGTGACGGGCCGTCGGTCCCGACGTCGGGAAGCCGGGATCGCCTTCGCGACCGGCGGTTGGCAACCCCCTCGTCGAGTGGAAGAATCGCCGCGAGCCCCGATCCCGGAGGGAAACACATGTCGGCTGCACCCGAGACCGAGCGGCCCTACGTCGTGATCTCCGCCGATACGCACGCCGGCGCGAGCATCGCGACCTACCGCGACTACCTCGATCCCGCGCTGCGCGACGAGTTCGACGCCTGGCGCGGCACCTACTCGAATCCGCAGAAGGAGCACATCGGCAGCAAGAAGCACAAGAACTGGGACGACGCCGAGCGCATGCGCGACATGCAGACCGAGGGCGTCGTCGGCGAGGTGGTGTTCCCGAACACCGTGCCGCCCTTCTTCAAGACGAGCGTGCTGATCTGCGGCAATCCGCGGCCCGAGGACTACCGGCTGCGGCTCGCAGGCATCCGCGCGCACAACCGCTGGCTCGCGGACTGGTGCGCGGAGTACCCGGAGCAGCGTGCCGGCATCGGCATCGTCTATCTCAACGACATCGACGAGGCGATCGCGGACGTACGCTGGATCGCGTCACATGGCCTCCGCGGCGGCGTGCTGCTACCGCACGTGACGGACGACTGCACCGCCTACATCAAGCCGCTCTACGCGCCCGACTACGACCGCTTCTGGGCCGTCTGCCAGGAAGAGGGCGTCGTGCTGAACCACCACGGCGGCACGGGCTCGCCGGACTACGGCCGCTATCCGATCGCGCTGCCGATCCGGCTGATCGAGACGCCCTTCTTCTCGACCCGCTCCTACGGCCAGCTCTTGATCTCGGGAGTCTTCGAGCGCTTCCCCGAGCTCCGCTACATCAACACCGAAGCCGGTTGCGCCTGGGTGCCCGAGATGCTCGCGCGTCTCGACTTCGCCTGGGAGCGCGTGCGCGGCGGCGCGGCCGGCGAGTTCGAGTTCGCGAAGGGCGTCGCGACGCCGGAGCCGCCGAGCTTCTACGCGCGCCGCAACTGCTGGTACGGCGCGAGCTCGCCGTCGCCGCGCGAGCTGCGCGAGCGCGAGAAGATCGGCATCGATCACATCCTCTGGGGCAGCGACTACCCGCACTACGAGGGCACGTATCCGCACACGCGTCTCGCGCTGCGCCACACCTTCCACGACATGGATCGGCGCGAGGCGCGCGCGATCCTCGGCGAGAACGCCGCGCGGCTCTACGGCTTCGACCTCGAGAAGCTCGCCGCGCTCAGCGAGAAGTACGCGCCGACGCCGGAAGAGATCTCGGTGCCGCTCGCCGAGCACGAGTTCCCGCAGAAGGTCCACACCGCGGCGTTTCGGAGATAGGGCGCGCGCTCCGCGCTTCCCATCTCCGCTTCCTATCTCTTATAGGGGCGAAGGCCTTCCGCCGGGGACCCCTCGGGCTCGCGCTCAACGCGCCTTCAGCCCGTTCTGCTCGAGCCGCCACAAGAGCACGTCGAGCCGGTCCTGCCCGAAGAAGGGCTCGCCGCGGAAGGCGCAGGTCGGCACACCCCAGTGTCCCGCCGCCGCGTGGTCCTTCTCGTTCTGCGCGATCACGGCCTCGATGCGCTCCGTCTCGCGCTCCGCGGTGCGATCGAGCTCGGCGAGGTCGAGCCCGGCGCGCTTCGCGGCCTGCGCGAGGTGCGCGCCCTGGTGCCAGCTCTCGGTGCCGCCCCAGATCACGCGCGAGACCTCGTCCGCGAACTCGATGCCGCGGCCGCGCTCCTCCGCGACGACACCGGCGCGCGTCAGGCGGTAGATGTAGGGCTGTTCCGGCGCGGTCTTCGGCCGGCCCTCGTGGAAGGTCTGCACGATCGGGTCCGGGCGCGGCCACTGGAAGGGCAGGCGCAGGAACTGCGCCACGCGGTGCACGTCGATCATGAAGTAGCGGAACCACAGCGGGTGCACGCGCTCGAAGAACTCGGGAGTACGGATCGCGATCGGGTAGACCGGCCGGAAGCGCACGCGCAGCTCGTAGCGGCGCTGCCACTCGGCGAGCCGCGGCGTCGCGAGATACGACCACGGACTGCGGAAGGACCAGAAGACGTCGATCTCGAGCGGCTCGGACATGGGGGCCTCGTGGAATGCGGGGACGACAGGCTAGCGTGCGACCCGGCATGCGCTGGCTCCGACGGATCCTCGCTCTCGCCGCGGTGCTCGCGCTTCTCGCGGGACTCGCGCTGGTGTACCGGCGCCCGCTCGTCGCGTACGCGCCCGGACTGCTCCGCGATCTCTTCGATCCGATCGAGGGCAATCACCCGATCGCGTGGCAGCAGGGACCGGCCACGGCGGACGCGCCGCCGTCGGAGCGGCCGCCCAACATCGTCGTGATCCTCGCCGACGACCTCGGCTGGAACGACGTGAGCCTCCACGGCGGCGTGGCGGGCGCGCCGACGCCCCACATCGATGGCCTCGCGCGCTCGGGCGTGCGCTTCCACAACGCCTACGCGGGCAACGCGGTGTGCGCGCCATCGCGCGCGATGCTGCTGACGGGTCGTTATTCGACGCGCTTCGGCTTCGAGTTCACGCCGACGCCGAAGGGCCTCGGCACGGTGGTCGGGCTCTTCGAGCCGCCGCCGGACCGCAAGCTGCGGCCCCAGGTCGATCTCGACGCCGCGCGCCGCATGCCCGACATCGAGGACCTCGGCATGCCGACGAGCGAGATCACCCTGGCCGAGCTGCTGCGCGACCGCGGCTACCAGACGCTCCACATCGGAAGGTGGCACCTCGGCCGCCGGCCCGAGTTCCGGCCGTCGGGCCAGGGCTTCGACGAGAGCCTCCTGATGCTAGGCGGCAAGTATCTGCCCGAGGACTCTCCGGACGTCGTCAACGCGAAGCAGAGCTTCGACCCGATCGACGCCTTCCTCTGGTCGAACACGCGCTACTCCGTGGCGTTCGACGACGGCAAGCCCTTCGAGCCGAAGGGCTATCTGACCGACTACTTCACCGACGAGGCCGTGCGCGCGATCGCGGCCAACCGCAACCGACCCTTCTTTCTGTATCTCGCGCACTGGGGTCCACACACACCGCTTCAGGCGCTGCGCACGGACTACGACGCGCTCTCGCACATCGAGGGCCACCGCATGCGCGTCTACGCCGCGATGGTGCGCGCGGTCGACCGCAGCGTCGGGCGCGTGCTCGCGGCGCTCGAGGAGAACGGCATCGCGCAGAACACGCTGGTCTTCTTCACGAGCGGCAACGGCGGTTCCAACTCCATCGGCCTGCCCGACATCAACCGCCCGTACCGCGGCTGGAAGCTCACGCTCTTCGAGGGCGGCATCCACGTGCCCTTCTTCATGGCGTGGCCGGCGCGCATCCCGCCGGGCGGGAATTTCTACGATCCCGTCTCGCAGCTCGACATCTTCGCGACGTCCGCGGCGGCGGCGGACGCGCCGCTGCCCGACGACCGCCCGATCGACGGCGTGGATCTCCTGCCGCTCGCGACCGGCGCAGTCTCCGCACTCGAGCCGCGCCCGCTCTTCTGGCGCGAGGGCTACTACCAGGCGGTGCGCTCCGGCGGTTGGAAGCTCCACGTCTCGAAGCACCCCGATCGGGTCTGGCTCTTCGATCTCACTGCGGACCCGACGGAGCAGCACGAGATCTCGGCGGATCATCCCGAGAAGGTGGCCGAGCTGCGCGCGCTGCTCGACGCGCACAATGCGGAGCAGGCGAAGCCCTTGTGGGACTCGTTTGCCGAGATGCCCATCGCGATCGACAAGACGCTCGCGCAGCCAGAGTCGCCGGACGACGAGGTGATCTGGTGGCCGAATTGAGCGCGGCTCAGGATTCCGACCCGACACTCACGCGGAACGCCGCGCGGTAGCAATCGCCGGGCGCGACGAGCGTGAGCCCCGCGCCGCGGCACAGCGCGTTGGTCGGCGCGGTCATCGGCTCGATGGCGACGAGTTCCTGACCCGGCGGCGCGTAGAGCTGCGCGTACGCGTAGCCGGAGAGGAAGTCGACACGGATCCGCCGGCCCGCTCCCGAGACCGAGAACGAGGCGCCGGCGGCATCGAGGCGGAAGCCGTCGTCGAGGCCGCGCGCGCCGAGCTCGGCGTCGATGCGAGCCCAGGGCTCCTCCGCGCCGGTCGGGAGCATGCGCGCGTCGAGGACGAGCCTTCGCATCGCCGGAGTCGCGAGCCGCCAGCGCGCGCGCGACAGATCGGGAAGGCCGAAGTAGGGATGGAAGCCGAAGCTGACCGGCACGGCGCCCTCCCGCCCCGCGACGAGCGTCGTCTCGAGCGTGAGGCCGTCGCGATCGAGCGTCGCGGCGAACTCCATCCGATGCGGAAACGGGAAGACCGCGAGGAGATCCTCGCGGTTCCAGGCGAGCCGCGCCGACACGCGATCGCGTGCGGACACGACGACCTCCCACGCGAGCGCCGACCACGGCACGCCGTGGATCGGCAATCCGTTCGCGTCGAGATGGAGGAGCGGCGACGATGGATCGAGCCGCACCTGGCGGCCGGCCGCGCGGTAGCGAAGCGCTTCGAGCCGGTTGGCCCACGGGTGGAGCAGCGGGATCCCGGCCGTCGCTCCTTTCGCGGCCGCGATCGGCAGGTCGTCGACGCGGCGGAGCATCTCCACTCCTCGGTGTCGGAGCGACGCGCCTAGCATCCCCTGCGCCGGCAGGAAGACCGCCTCGAGCTCGCCGGCTGCGAGGCGAACGGGCTCGGTCATCCGACGGGCCGCGTGTCGTTCCAGAGCCGGATCGCCGGCTCCGTGCGGTCGTGGTCGTAGCCGAGCACGCCGTAGCTCGCGGTCCCGAGCACGAAGAGCGCACCGGAGCCCGGCGGCAGACCGAGCCAGCGCGCCGCGAGCACGCGCAGGAAGTCGGCGCTCGAGAAGACGAGCACGTCCGCGTCGAGCGCGCGCACGCGCGCGATCACGCGGTCCGCGCGCGCGCCGATCTGCTCCGGCATCTCTCCGCCCGGGCAGCCGTCGCGGAAGAGGCGCCAGCCCGGGCGCTCCGCGCGGATCTCGACGGTGCGGCGGCCCTCGTAGGCGCCGTAATGCCACTCGACCAGATCCGGATCGGGCTTCGCGACGCTGCCGAAGCCCGCGAGCTCGCAGGTGCGCGACGCGCGCTGGAGCGGGCTCGTGAAGACCTGCGCGAAGACGGGTCCCTTCAGCCGCTCGCCGAGGCGCATCGCATCGCGCTCGCCTCGCTCGGTCAGCGGCAGATCGGTGAGGCCCGTGTGCTGCCCCGACTTCGTCCACTCGGTCTCGCCGTGGCGCGCGACATGGAGGGTCGGGAGCGCTGCGTTCATCGACGAATGAGTACCTTGTCTCCGCGAGGCCTGCCCGAACGTCTACGAGGTGACGTGACGCTCATCCTCTGGTCGCATCCGTTCTTCCTTCGGACAGAAGGTGGTGATCGCCCTCCACGAGGCCGCGCTTCCGTTCGAGGCGCGGCTCGTCGACTTCGGCTCCGAGGCGTCGGCGGCCGCATTCCGCGCGCTGTGGCCGCTGGCGAAGATGCCGGTGCTCGTCTAGCCCTTCCGCGGCGGCTGGCCGCGGCTCGCCGCGTACTTCGATCGCCTGCTCGCGCGCCCGTCGTTCGAGCGCGCGCTGCGCGAGGCCGAGCCCTATCGCCAGAACTTCCCGAGGCCGCGCGTCAGAACTTCCAGGTGAGCAGGGTCCGCACCTCGCCGCGCGTGTAGACGTCGCCGATGCGCGTGAAGGCGGGCTCGAGCGTCCAGTAGAGCGAGCGGCCGAGGAAGAGCGTGTACGAGATGCGCGCGTTGCCGCCGAACTCGAAGCCCGATCCGTCGGCGTCGTCGACGAACTGGAAAGACGGCCCGCCCTCAAGATCGAGGAACTGCGTCTCGCCGATGCGGAAGGAGAAGGCGAGGCCCGGCGTCTGCTCGACGAAGACCTTGGGGCTGAAGTAGCCGCCGGGATCGCGGTGCGGTTCGTCGGGTTTCACGGCGTAGTCGTCGTCCTGGTAGTGCGCGACCTCCGCGGCGTAGAAGGTCGACAGGTCCCACGCGCTCGACTCGTGCAGCGGAACCGCGAGGCGCGCGCGCGTGCCGACGAGGAAGTTGTCGCCCGCGCCGTTCGCCGACACCCAGCCGATGTAGGGCTCGGCGCGCGCCTCGAGGCGGCCCCAGGTCGTGCCCGCGACGCCGTAGAAGCGCTGATCGCGCGCGGCGCCGATCGACTCGCCGTCGATCTTGTCGCCGACCAGCGCGACGTACGAGTCGTACCGCAGCGCGCGCTCGAAGCCGGCGCGCAGCTCCCAGCTCTCGCCCTTGTGCCCGTACTCGAGCTTCCCGACGATGGCGTCGTCTTCCAGCGAGTGGTAGCCGATCTTCGCGACGAGCTGCTGCGCGGGGTCGATGCGCCACTCGCCGCCGAGCTCGGCGAATCCGCTCGCCGTGCTGTTCTGGCGCCAGTAGTCCTCGAAGCCACCATCGAGTGTCAAGGTCACGAAGGGCGTCACGTCGGCCTGGCCCGATCCGCCGGCCACGACCCCGTCGAGCTTCGCCTTCGAGCCTCCGCGCTGCACGAGATAGCTGAAGAGCGGGCCGACCCTCGGCTCGCGACCGCGCATCAGGTCCTCGCGCAGGCTCGAGAGGTTGCGATCGGTCGCGCCGTATTGCGCGGCCAGATTGCCGTGGTGGAGCGCCTGATCGCGGTCGCCGGTCCACGCGTAGGCCTGCGCGAGACCGGCGTGCGCCTGCCCGTTCTCCGGCTCCTGCGCCACCACGCGCTCGTACTCCTGGATCGCGAGCGGCACCTGATCCTGGCGCCCGGCGTAGAGCGCCGCGAGCTTCATTCGCACCTCGGTGTCGCCCGGCTTCTCGCGCAGCAGCGCCTGGTAGATCGAGATCGCCTCGTCGCGCGAGCCGGACTTGCCGGAGAGCAGATCCGCGAGCTCGATCCGCGTCTGCCGGCTCGGCTTCTGCTTCAGCACGATCCGATACTGCTCGATTGCGTCGTCGCGACGGCCCTTGTCGAGCGCGAGCGCCTGCGCGTACTCGAGGCGCAGCGCGCTGTCGGCCGGCTTCTTCTCGACCAGATCCGCGTAGCGCGTGATCGACTCGCGTCCGCCCGGGTGCTGTCGCGAGATCAAGCGCGCGAGCTCGTGCTGGACCTCGAAGTCGCTCGGCCGCTCCTCGGCGAGACGCCGATACTCGCGCACGGCCTCCTCGAGGTGGCGCGGCTCCCACAGGAGCAGATCGCGGTATTCGGCGCGCCATTTCGCGTCGTCGGGCTTCGCCGCGAGCAGGATCTCGTACTGCTCGATCGCGGCGTCGACCTGCCCCTTGTCCTGCGCGAGCAGGCGCGCGAGCGAGTGTCGCCGCGTGAGGTCCTCGCGCGAGGCCAGGCCCATGCGGTAGTAGCGGATCGCGTCCTGACGCCGATAGGCGTAGCGCGACCAGCCGAGCGCGTCGGCCTGCTGGAACGCGATCTCCGGATCGTCGTGGTACTTCGCGAGGTAGCGGTCGAACTGCTCGATCGCCTTGTCGGTGAGTCCCTGCTTCTGGTAGGCGACGCCGAGCGTCTTCAGCGCCTCGCGATCGCTCGGATCGATCTCGAGCGCCTTCTGATAGGCCTCGATCGCGGCGCGGTAGTTCTCGATCTGCATGTTGGCCCGACCGCGCTCGAGGTACCAGCTCTTCGCCCCGGGACCCGAGGCCGGCTGCGCCGACGCCGCCCACGGCGCGCACAGCGCGAGCGCAACCAGCAGCCAGAGCGCGCGCCCGATGCTAGGCCGCAAGCTCGCACTCCGGCGCGCACGCGCCCTCCGGCGCGTCGGTGCGCGCGATCCCGATCCTCCAGACACCGAGCAGATTCCTCCTGGTGTAGACGACGCGCCCCCAGCACGAAGGTCCGTAGAGCCCCGAGAGCTGCCAGGGGCCGCGGGCGTGCGGGGGCGCGCCGAGGCCGACGAGCGAGAGGCCGCGCGGCGAGAGATCGCGCAGCCACACGCGGCGCGTGTCGCCCGCGCACAGCAGGCGCAAGAGGCCGAGCCGCCGCCGGCGCGGATGGCGCCGCCGCCGCGGGCGCAGCGGCCGCCAGCAGCCGAGCAGCGCCGCGACGAAGCGGCCGCCCGCGACGAGCGAGGAATGCGTCTCGCGCGCGTGCACGTCTGCCCAGGTGCGCGCCTGCGCGAAGACACCGAGCAGCAGCGCGCGCCGCTCGTCCGGAGTCGGATCGACGAAGGCGAGCGCGACGCGCGTCCGCCCGCGCACGCGCTCCTGATGGACGAGCCTTGCTCGCAGGGTGATCCGCGGCTCGAGCTCGAGCGAGACCGAGAGCGCGTCGGGAAGGGCCCGCGCCCCGCGGAGCAGAAACGAGCAGCCGCCGAGGCCGACGTCCTGCGTGCGCGCGTCGAGCGCGCCGTCGGCGAGCTCGATGCGAAGCGGCAGCGCGCAGACGACGCGCTCCTCGCTCCGACGCTGCGGCCGCTCCCACGCGAGGTAGAGCGCGGCGAGCAGGAAGAGGAGGTTGTAGCCCGCCCAGGCCAGGTTGAAGCAGTACGCGTCGCGCTCGATGCCGAAGTGGTGGAACTCGTAGAGGCCCTTGCCGATCGCGAAGGCGGTGAGGCCCGCGGCGAAGGCGGTCCACTTCGCGGACCGCCAGTCGAAGCGGCGCTCGGCCGTGACGATTCCCTTCGGCGTCGCCTGGAATGCCAGCGACTTCGGCAGCAGCAGGTCGAGCATCGAGCGCGCGAGCGGCGCGCTGACCGCGCTCTCGTAGAACGGGCCCCAGAAGAGGCGCGGCCAGTCGGGGAAGAGGAAGCGCGAGATCAGCGGCAGCACGACGAGATACGGCAGCACCAGCGCGGAGAGCACCGCGACGTCCGACAGGATCGGGTGGAGGTGGAAGAGCAGATAGCAGAGCGGGGCGGCCCAGAAGACGACCCGCGCCAGCGGGTAGAAGAAGTGGTAGAGCGCCGCGAAATAGCCGAGGCGGTGCCGCAGCGGCAAGCCCCGACACCAGAGCGGGTTGTCGCGGAAGAAGATCTGGAGACAGCCGAGCATCCAGCGCCGCCGCTGCACGACGTAGGACGCGAGGCTCTCGGCCGAGAGGCCGACGGCGAGATCCCGGTTCACGAAGACCGAGCGCCAGCCGGCCGCATGGAGGTGCTGGCTCGTGTGGATGTCCTCGGTGACCGACATCAGGCGGAAGCCGCCGACCGAGTCGATCGCCGCGCGCCGGAAGACCGCCCCGCTGCCGGCGAAGAAGCTGCCGCTCCACGCATCGCGCCCGCCCTGGATCGCGTGGTTGAAGAGGTCCTGCTCGTTGGCGATGCGGCCGGCAACCCGGAAGGCGCGCTGGAAGATGTCGGCGTTGACGAAGTGGTGCGGCGTCTGCACGAAGCCGACCTTCGGATCCTGGAAGAAGGGCACCGTCTCCTCGAGGAACGAGGCGACCGGGATGTGATCCGTGTCGAAGACGGCGAAGAGCTCGCCGCGCACGTGGCAGAGCGCGTGGTTCAGGTTGCCGGCCTTCGCGTGCCTCCGCGGACCGGCCAAGTACTGCGCGCCGAAGCGGCGCGCGAGCTCGCGCACCGCGTCGCGGTGGCCGTCGTCGAGGACGGTGACGGTCTTGCGGGCGTGACGGATCGCGTTCGCCGCGGTGAGCGTGCGCTCGAGGATCTCGAGGGGCTCGCGGAAGATCGGGATCAAGAGGTCGACGCTCGGCGGATCGGCGGGCGGAGCCGGCGTCGCGCGCCGGCGCGGCGAGCCGAAGCCCACCTGCACGAGCAGCAGCAGCACCGAGCCGAAGCAGTAGAGCTCGGCGAGCCACAGCGCGATGCTGATCGCCGGTCCCGCCGGCTCGACGAAGTTCAGCGAGTGACCGGCGCGCCACACGAGGTAGCGGAGGCAGACGGCGAGAGCCGCCGCGAGGAAGCCGCTCGCCGCGATCCTCTTCCAGCGCGTGCGGCGCGCGAGCCGCGCGACCGGAAGGAGTGTCAGGCACGCGGCGAAGGGCACGAGCGGGAAGCTCGCGCGGAAGGCGTCGAAGTCGAAGGGGCGCAGGAACGCGAGCGGCTCGCGGAACGTGCGCGTCGAGCCGGCGTCGAGCGCGGCGTCGAACCAGAGCCAGTTGTGGAGGTAGTAGGGCGTGTCGGTGCCGGCCAGCGCCTTCGTCCACAGGCCCTCGAGCTTCTCGGCGCGCAGCCGCTTCGCGAACTCCGGATCCTCC
>Ga0335069_10014131_pt1 | contig 11192 bp, 12 predicted proteins | sample Lox_Sample_11_FD_206714 | JGI IMG/M metagenome (GOLD analysis project Ga0335069, IMG submission 206714) | Soil microbial communities from Loxahatchee National Wildlife Refuge, Florida, United States - Lox_Sample_1.1 | ecosystem: Environmental > Terrestrial > Soil > Wetlands | place: USA... | reverse complement strand
ATCCGGCGGATAGGAGGCGATGTAGAAGATGTCGGGATTGGTTGCCTGCACCGCCCGGACGATGGACAGGAAATCGGTCGTCGAGGGCGGATAGGTCTTGTCGTAGACGATCTTCAGGCCGGCCGCCACCGCATTGCGCCTCGCCCCATCGGCGTTGCCTTTCGAGAACTCCTGGTCGGCCGCTGCGATCGCGATCGTCTGTGGCTTGGGCGTCTGCTGCATGGCCACGTTGAAGATGCCCGACGAGAACTCGCGCGTCGGATCCGAGGCCAGCGAGATCATCGCGAAGTATTTCGGATAGTGAAACTGGTCGTTCAGCGCCAGGGCCACGAGGCTGATGATCGTCTTATTGTGCGCCATGACGATCGGAATCGCCGGCGCCGTCATCACCGTCCCGTACGGGCCGACGACGAGGTCGACCTTGTCCACGTCGAGAAGCTTCGTGTAGATGCCCGGCACGTTTCCGGGATTGCTCTGGTCGTCGTAGAAGACGAGCTTGACCGGGCGCCCGAGCAGGCCGCCCTTCTTGTTGATGTCCTCCTCCCAGAGCTGCATGGCAACCAGCGCCGGCTTGCCGGCGCTCGCAAAGCCGCCCGTGAGCGACATGCTGAAGCCGATGGTGACGGGATCGGCGGCGGGGGCGGGAACCGCGCCCAGCGCGATCCAGCCGACCAGTGCCGCGAGCACGATACTGGCGCATGACATCATGACGATCCTCCCCGGAACGCGGCCGTTTGTTCTGCCGCAGCAGGCTTGTTGGGCGCGTGGCGTCCCCTAGGGGATTCGAACCAACTGCGCGCTACATGGCCAGTCGCGGGCTCGTTCGCCCAGCGTCGAGTCGAAGTGTATACGGCAGGTGGACCGGGTACAACTCGTCGAATGAACGAGTTCCTAGCCGGCAGTGGCGGCACTATTTACGGCCGCGCCCCAGCTGCGGACTTTCATCCAGCGCGTGCACTATGCACTGCGGTTGCCGCGCCCAAACAGCTCCAGCTCATCCATTTGGTAGAGGCGGGTTGCCATGCGCCGCTTGCGATGGTGGGGTCGTCGGGTGCGAAAAATGGGATAGGTTTGCTGCCGAACCCAAATCTTGGCAGAGGCGACGAGGATCAGCTTCGATCGACCAGCGGTGATGTAAGGCGGATACGTGATCAAGCCAGCTGCGAGGTACTTGTGAAACGTTGCGCTCGCGATGTTGAATCTGAAAAAGAATTCTTTGGGGCTAATTGCCCAATCGCCGATCGCTAGCCGGGTTAACCCAGCAAGCACGGCGGAAAAATTCACCTCAAGCTGCTCACGTGCGGCATCGTCGGCAATGACCCCAGGCCGACGCATTAGCGCCTGGGACTCCTGGAGGCTCAGCTGAATGTCGGCAAGCAATTTCTCGCCCGCTTCGAACCCTATTCGAGCCATGTCTGCCTCCGGTTTGGGAGGCAGTAATACTGAGCACCGATAAAGCGCCGTCCACACGTTCGAGGTAGGTGTCGGATACTAAGGTGTCCGCGCGAGCAGGCCTACCGCACAATGAGGGTGTGCTAGTCTGATCTCCACTAGGTCTGGTGTGCCCACTTACATCTCGATTCCCCGTTGGGGTTTGCTTCCCTTGGGCGAATCACGGGTCGGCGGTGCCGATCCCGATTTCGGCGACGGAGAGGGACTGTTCGTCGGCTTTTCACCGTTCTCGACCCGCCCAGGGAGCGGCGACGTCCAATCCGCAGGTTCCCTACCAGCTGTAGCATTAGTCGCAGAGGACGCTGGCGGCATCGATGAAGGATGTATCGGTTCCAAAGAGGGGCCTAGGTAAGGGGCAGGCCGTCGAACGATCTCGACTTCCCGTTGAACCGGGCTGAGATCAGTCCGTCGCAGACGATCGTGCAGTTCAACCTGCGCCAGCTTTCCGTCTGTTGCCGCAACGATCCGAGCAAGGCCATCGTGCAGGATCTCGGCGTCGAGACGAGCCAGGCGCTCGTCCGTTCGCCGCGTGATGTAATTCTGTACGTTTATATCCTCTCTGAACTTCGCTCCCTGCGAGAGAGCGTGCCACTTTGCCCTGTCGTCGTTCAGCTCACGTGCGCGCTCCAACACATCGTTGAGGGGCGCGAGACGAATTTGGCTTGATTGCTTCCTTCCCAAGATTTGGCGGAAGACTGATTTTTTTGGTGTCAGGCCCGTCCGTTCTGCGAGATCCGCGAGAAGATGCGGATCGGGGTGAATCGTCCAAGCGCATCGGGAGGCGAGATCGCGTACTGCAGGGAGGTCGTCGTCCTTGACGCGCAGCGAAACGAGAGCGTCATCCAGCCGCGCCTCCGAGTCTGCGCCGCGTGTGCCAAGATCGCGGAGCAATTCGAAATAATCTTTGGCTTTCAGAGGCCACTGACGTGCCACCACGCAATTGACGGCCTCATCAAGGACGGCCGTCCGTTCGATGAGTCTGATTTCAGTTGGCCAGCGCAGAACAGATTGGCGCAGCTCCTGCACGTGGCGCGATACAGGACCGTCGATCGGATCCCCAATGAAGCTCTCGCTTGGCGGCACGGCGTCAACAACTCGCGGCGGCATTTCCTTCGGCTTGCCGGTCGGGACGCCGGCGAGGGCCAAGATAAGTTTCGCGTCGTCATCCCGAACCCCGTATAACGCCGGATGCACGGGATCGCGCTCCCGGACTGGCAGGTACTCTCGCCGACCGTCGTCCGGACCATTGAGCTCCGGAAACGCGTTGATCAGCTTCCTCTGCTCTCGGCGAAGGAACTGGAGAAATGGCTTGATCGGTCGCTTTCGGCCGTCTTCCGGATTCTGGACGCCTGCGGCCTTGCCGCTCGCTTTTATGCGACTTAAGACCCTCTCTCGATAGCGCAGCCAAGCCAGGCGATTTCGCGCCCAGTACAGCGGGGCGTCAGGCGGGGCCACGATGGCGCCCTGCTCCAGCGCCTCGACGTTGCTGCGGATACGTTCCGTCTCCGCAGCGTTCACTGCCCGGCATGTCCGCACGAGCGTGAGTAGCCGCTTCTCCAACTCAGTAACTTGCCGGGTGGCTACAGCCGGCAGACGCGCCAACCACTCTCCGTTGAGCGCCATGATGAGGCGCTCGGCGTCCCTGCACGCCGTATCAACGATTTCATTCCGCCTGCGCGTAGCAAGGTGTTCGCACCAGATTTGCCATGCATATTCTTTGAGATCTCTATCCCGGCCAGTCGGCGTCGGCACTCCGGAGCGCTGCAGGTAAGTTGACCGAGCTCCCATATGCGGCGTCGCGCTTTTACGAACACCAGCATCGTCGTAGGATCTGGCGTCGTAAAACCGCACGACCTTCTGCCCCTCCTCGGCCAGCCTCTCCAACAAAGCATTCACGCTCGCCGCGTAGCTTCGTCGAAGATTCACGACCCACTGCGGTTTGATGCTTCCGTTCTCTGCACGAGATTTCGCGCCGGCGGCGACGTGCGACCTGGCTTCCTCGAGATCCTTTTTGATTTGCGCAATTTCCTCCTGCGAGAGCTCTTTGGTTCTGCGGCGACCGCGGATGAGGATGCTCTCTAGGCGCTTGGCGCGTTGGCCAGGTGTCTCCTGAGTTTTCCAAGGAAAATTGCGGTGACTGAACCGCGCATTGATTTCGCGGCACTTTGTCGTGAACGCCCACATATATGGGGCGCGACGGATTGCGTGGCGCGTACAGTACGTAATATGGACGTGATAGTTCCGCCGGTCCGATCCATGCTCGACATTCGGCGTGTGCACGGAAGCAAACCACGCCAGTCCCCGGTGCCCGAATTCCTGCGCGCACCATGATCGCATCAGATCCCGCATCTCTTTTGGGGCAATCCAATAGGGTAGCTCCAGGATGAGGCGCCCCTGGACCCATCCCCCGTTACGGTATTCTTGACGCGCTGCAGCCTCCCAGAAGCGGCGCCGCTCGCGCGGCGATGCACCCATCTCGACGCTGCCGAAACGGAGCGGTCCTACCTCATCGACGACGATTCCGGTCTTCATCGCTTGGTCACGCTCGTCAGCCGGCTTGATGAAATCAACGGCCCGCTCGTTGTAACTTTGGCTGCGCACCGCTGCTCGAGCCGCCGCCGCGTAGTCTCCCGCCTTCACCTTCACGACGGCGTGGCTGAAGTGGAAGGTCGTGCCGTAAACGGTTTGGCCGTTAGCCAACTGGCGGCCAGCATCCATCGGCGGCCTCGATGATCGCGGGGCTGGAGCGTAAAGCCTGACCGTAATAGCCGACGCGCTGTATCCCTTGCCGACGAGACCGAGCTTCTTGAGGAGCTTTTCGTCATCAACGAGCCCCTTCTTGGCTGGCTTGGGGTCCTCGTCATCTCGCTTGGCTCGGGCAGACATTCGGTCCTCCGCCAGACGGCCGAATGTCTACGGAGTGTGGTCCTTACCCAAGCACGTGAGACTCTATATCAGTCCATAACCCATACGGAGTTCAGGCATTGGAGTTTCGCGGGTCGCCGATTTGCACTATTGCGCCGGCAAAAAACCGGGCGCCGTTCCGGCGATTACCAGCCCGTGCAGAGATTCGCCGGAGCCACCCTCGATCCGCGACAAATACTCTGTGCTCGCTGCAAGACTTGGCGCTTCGGGCGTCCCGTCAGTGTTACGCCTGACTTAAACCGGCTGTCTGGCTGGACCGAGCCCGATCGGGAGCTCCCGGTCCGGCGTGTGAGAACGCGCGACCGGCAAGTGACATATCGGAGAGCCGGCATACTCCTCGCCGCGGCAGGATCAATATTTGCACTATTGCGCCGGTGTTAGGTCCGGGTTCGCGCCGCCCTCCATCGACCTGCAATGCCCCGGAATTCGCGGGCCGCTTCTTCTGCGTCCTTCAGCAATTCCTTAATTTCGTCATCCGTGAGCCGGCCCGGCCGTTTGGGCGCCGTTGTCGATTGTGTCGCTTGGGCTGTCCGCCCTTTGTTGTCGGACCGGTCACCTGAGTTCATCGGATTTTTGGCCTCGTAGACAATTCGTCGAACCCGCGCCGGCATCCATGACATGACACCGCTCGCGCGTTATCAGCGACCCCGCGGCGTCCAACATCCCAGGGCCAACAACGTACCCCACACCGCGAGGGCCGCGCCGGCGAGCTCCGCAACCCAATACCAGGGTCGCCAACCAACGAGGGAAGACGTTCCATATAAAGAGATCGCCAACAAAACGGATCGAATCAGCTGTGGAACCCGCATAGGCAAAGATCCGGAGCTCCCGCCTCGCTTTAATACCAGTCCCGTAGGGCCAAGATGCTCCGCTTCGCGGGGCATACGTAAGTCAGCCATCTCCACTGCAGGAAACGGTCTTCTGCCAGTTCCATTTCGACGGCCTCGCGCACGAGTTCCTGCCAGTCATGCCGAGCTAGCTCCCGGCCGTTCATGATCTCGAGGAGGTATGAGGTCTCCTCCATCGCTGCCTGTGTTTGCCCACCTGTAGGTCCAAAGCGATTCAGGGCATCCTCGTGCTGATGTTGGGCTTCGATGAGGTCTGCCTCCAGGAGTTGGTCATGGGTTGGCTCATCAAGGGCTCGCAGCCAGGCCACACGTGCGAGCTCCGCCTGGCGCCAAGCGTTTGCGATACGATCGGCTTCTTCAGGCGAGGCGCCAAGCAACATGGTGCCGCAGCGCACCGGGACCCGTGGTCCGTTGTCATCCAATTCTGTCATGTCGCTGCCTCTCAGAATGGGCGGCCCACCGGATATTGCGGGCGGAAGAGCTCCGCGAACATGTCGAGGTAATGTTTTGCTTTCGGAAACGGGACGCTGAAGACCTCGACCTCCGATCCGCTCTCCGTGGGCAATGGCGGCCCGAAGCATTCATGAAGCTTTGCCTCAACAGCGCGCATCGATGACACCGGCTTGTAATGGGCCATCCACCAGTCGTTGACCCCGCCGTAGCCCTGCGCGTTCAAGGCTTCCCTGCGTACTCCGGGATGACGCGACAACCCAATCTTGTATTGCCCGAAACCGAGTGTTCGGCTGGCCGCGATATACAACCATCCTTCATCGTAATCGGATTGTCCTGGCCCAGGCATCGGCCCCTCCCTTCAACGGCAATTCCGCTGGTTGAAGAGCAACATCAATTGCTTCTTGCGCTCCAGCGCCTCGTCAGCCCGATTGGCGCGGTTCTGGGCCTCATAGAGCCCAGGGTTGCTCATGGCGCTGACCAGAAGTCCGCCAAACGGAACCCCCGACATGCCCACCGCTTCTGCCGTGCCAGTGGACGTCGTCCCGCGCTCCTGAAAGTCGGTGTTGGCCTTGTGCCCATCCGCTATGTAGCGGTCCATGTCCGCCATCTGGGCCCGGATCTCGTCGCAGGCAAGACGTTGGTCGCCTGGCTGCACCGCTTCGATTCGAGGTGACCGAGGAGCGGAAAATCCGCTGCCGTCAGTGACGCAACCGCCGGGCCACACGATGGAAACAAGCAGCAGCCAAACCAATCGATGCGTATGTCCCGCAGCGTACTTGGACGTCATCGAGGGACCGAACATCCGACAGCCTCCCGACAGCAGGTTTGTGGGGTCTATTTAAGACATTTAAAGGTCGTTTTTCAACCTTAAACTAGCGTTTGTCATTCACCCTGCTTTCCCTGTGGTCATGATCACGGGACGGCAGATTCGTGCGGCGCGCGGCTTATTGGGATGGTCCCAGCAGGAGCTCGCGGACAACGCGGTGGTGTCGACCAACGCAGTTGCGCGATTGGAGCGTGGCCAGGTCGACTCCCGGTCGAGCACGGTCAGAGACATCGAACGCGCTTTGATCGCCGCGGGGATCGAATTTATCGCGACTGCGGGCGGCCGCGGCGAAGGTGTTCGGCTGGCCGTCGACGAGACGGCAGGCAACAAGAGCAAGATCCGGCGACGCTAGGGACTGCTGACGCGGCAGACTGCTATCTGTCAGAAACAGGGGCCTCTTTCATTGGCTATTCACGTCGCTCGGTATTTTTCAGCTTTAGTCGCTTTCGGGTTGAGGAGGTGTCCAGGTTATCGTGCCTCGCGCGCTACTCAGAAAAATGGGCTCATCATTAACGCGCCCGCCAAGAGAAATTGATTCTGTAATAATCTCGGCTGCCCTCAGATAGACTTTTGCATCATCGCTCAAAAACTGTCGTGGCGTAAAAATTCTGTCTTCCTCGACGTCCACGTATAGCCCGCTCTGCTTCATCTGATCGAGCTTTCCTGCCGCCGCCTTCTCGGCAATTTCGTACGCCGGATCCGAAGCCATTCGGCGATGGATTAGCTCGCAGGCTCGAGATCGCTGACAACCACTCCGATGTGGCTGTACTAACTGCAAATGCGATAAATCCGCGGATGATCGCGCCGCCTATCGTGGCGAAACTGACCACGCTTACGTTGCGCAAGATTGTGGGCATCGTTTTCAACTACGGGAAAGACAGCCCCACCAGGGGCGACATGATGGAAATCTGCGACTGTGGTGGCGAAGCACAGGTTAAGGGGGCTTTCGCTGGCATGCAGGGCCTCGTGGAAGTATCTGGCCATAGCGCGGAGCCTCACGCGCTTGACCGACAATTCTTGATCATCGGAAAACCAAAGTCAGCGGCGGTAGCCGGCAAAGATGTGAACGGTCAGCCCGTAATTGCTGAGGATTCGACCGGCAGCCGCTACTTCAAGCGTTATCGCAGTAGCGGTAGCACCGTTATTCTCGAAAGTCTCGCGATCGGCGGCGATTTCGATCCCGTGGTCCTCTCCCTGAACGCCGGTAGTGCCACTCATGTGACCACCGTTTGGCCGGTATTAGGTGTGCTGTTCGAGCGTCCCAAATAGTGGCCGCGAAATCGGCCCGGCCGAACGCTATCTACATACGATAGAGGTCGTCCGGCCATAGAGAATAGCGGTCTACGGCTGCAAAACGTCCCGTCCCCCGCGCGCCTGTTTTACCGTCGCGCGCTGGCGCAAGTATTCGTCAATTGCCGTCGCGATATCGGCACTCATCGCCGTGAGATTCCGGCTCATGGCAGCAGCCATCGCTGCGTACCCCTGGCCGCTTGCGCATACCTGGTGCCAAACGCGGCCCCTGACGACCTCTTGGTTGTTTCTGTCGGTCAATGTCCACCAGCCCGCCGCTAACGATTTGCCGTCGGCATCGCCTTCAAATCTGCTGAGATCGACCTCGACCTGGTAGTCCAACAGATGTCGCGTGCGCGAGGGCAGCATGATGAACTCAAGAGTGGGTAGCCGTGCCGCCAAGTCCTCCGTGAGGACGCGCGCAGCATCGACCGACAGATTCTCGCCCCATTGCGCATCATGGCTGGCAATCAGCTCGTTGGCGCCCGTTCGTTGGAGGATGTCCGTCCGGTCGACGTATTCGGGAATAACGACGGACACCCCGACCCTGATCTCACCGGCCCGGGCGAGCTCATCGCTCAGGACCGCTGACGGCGCCGCCGATTCGGCGCCGGCTTGCGCGGGAGTCGCCCCGGAACTCAGGACATAGAGTTGGGACGGCGACGACTGACATCCTATCAGCAGCAACGCGAGCAGACACGATGCCGCGCGCCCGACCATCGACTGGAACGTAAACGTACTCACATGTGCCTCTACTTGCCCATGATGATTGAATTCGGCCTTCGCTCGAGGTCCTCGGAGAACACGCGCAGCGCCTTAGTCGTTGCCGACAGGTTCCGCAGAGTCTGGTCGAGGTCATAGCGTTGCGGCGAATTGGCGGCCAACAGGCCATCCGCGTCCGTGAGCACCTTGCGGGCTTCCTCCAAAGCGCGAGTTCCGGCCCGGAGCGTCTCGGCTCCGTCGCTCGACATCAAATGGTCTCCGGTCACCAGCGTCCGGTGCGCGTCTTGCAGAACGCCTTGCGCTGCTGCCAAATCATCGTGAGCAACATCGAGCACGCGGTTTGCATTCGCCGCCAGCGGGTCAAGATCGGCTTGGGCCGTCTTGATCAGACGATCCAGGCCATCGCTCGACGCCACCAGCGAGCGCAGCAGAGGCGGGATTTCCGGCGACGTAACCAGCCGGTCGGCGTCATCCATCAGGCGCAAGGCGGTCTCTGCGAGCTTGTCGAGCGGGAGCCGCGCCAGCGCGCTCTTGATCTTCTGAATGTCGGACGGGCTTGTCGGGATCTCGACCGTCGCCGGGTCCGCACCCACGAACGTCCGCGGCGTATCCGGGTCCAGGTCGAGCTCCACGACGAGCTGCCCCGTGACCAAGCTTTGGATCGCCAGCCGCGCGTTCAGCCCATTGTCGATCGCGGTCTTGAGGCGCTGCTGATGGACATGCTCGCCGTCGGCGGCCCCCGCCCCGCCTTTGATCTCTTGCACGTTGAAGCGGCTGGGATCGAACTCCATGTAGACTGGAATCACCGGCGTCATGGTGTCGACATCGAGACGAATATTGATGTCCGTCACCGTTCCGATCTGCACGCCGCGAAGGTCGACGGGCGACCCAATCGACAGGCCCTGGATGTCACCGGCGAAGAACGCGACGGCTCGCGTGTGGCGCTTGAGAAACTTTCCGCCGCCCAGAATGGCCAGCGCGACAACGGCCACCGCGACCGCACCGAGCGTGAAGGCGCCGATCGTCGTCGGGCTTGCCTTTCGGCTCACGACCGTCCTCCCGGGGCATCCATCACACCTCGATTGAGGAAGTCCCGCACCTTCGCGTCGGCAGCATCCGCGCGCAGACGTTTGGGGTCGCCCTGTGCGATCACGGTATGGGTCTCGGCGTCCAGGAACACCGAATCATCACCGATGGCGAAGATGCTGGAAAGCTCGTGCGTCACCATAACGACCGTGGCACCGAGTGCCGCCCTGAGTTCCAGGATCAGATCGTCGAGGCGCTTCGAGCTGATCGGATCGAGCCCCGCCGAGGGTTCGTCCAGAAACAGGATATCGGGGTCGAGTGCGATCGCGCGCGCCAGCCCAGCGCGTTTTTTCATCCCCCCGCTGATCTCGGCCGGATAGTACTCTTCGAATCCCCCCAAGCCGACCAGGGAGAGCTTCAGCGACACCATGCGGGCGATATCGCGGGCTTTCAGCCTCGTGTACTGGCTGAGCGGCAAGGCGATATTCTCGGCCAGCGTCAAGGAACTCCAAAGTGCGCCGCTCTGGAACAGGATGCCCAGCCTGCGCTGCGCTTCGGAGCGCTGGACATCGTCGGCGTCCCAAAGCGCCTGTCCGCCGTAGAACACCTCGCCGGCGGCGGGGCGGAGCAGCCCGATCATCGACCGCAGCAACGTGCTCTTGCCGCAGCCGCTGGCACCCATAATCACGAAGATCTCGCCCCGGCGGACGTCGAAGGTCACGTCACGCTGCACGACGTTGTCGTCGAAGGCCAAGGTTACATCCTTCACGGCGATCGCGGGCGGTTCGGTGATCATGGCGCGCCCTAAAGCCCAAGGATGTTCAATAGGACGGCGAAAATCGCATCCGCGACGATGATGGCCAGTATTCCGGAGACGACCGCCGAGGTCGCGGCCGTCCCGACGGCCGACGCGCTTCGCCCGCACTCGATGCCACGGAGGCAGCCGGTGATCGCAACCAGCGCCCCGAATACGGCTGCCTTCGTCAAGCCGATACTCAGGTCGCTGAGACGAAGAGCCTCCTGGGTCCGCAGAAGGTAGGCGATCGGGGTGACATGAAGGATGTTGATGGCCACGACAAAGCCGCCGAAGATGCCCATTGCATTGGCGTAGATGCACAGCAGCGGCGTCATCAGGATCAGGGCGACCATCCTCGGAACGACCAGAAATTCGATGGGCGAGATGCCGAGGGTCGACAGGGCATCGACCTCCTCGTTTCCCTGCATCGCCCCGATCTGCGCGGCGAACGCAGCACCCGTCCGACCGGCCAGGACGATCGCCGTCATGATCGCCGCCATTTCCCGCGCCATCGCGACGGCCACCAGGTTCGCGTCGTAAATGTCGGCGCCAAATTGCCTCAGCTGCACCGCGCCGACGAACGAAAAGATCATCCCGACAAGCAAGGAAATGATGGACACGATCGGAAACGCCTGAGCGCCGCACTCCTGGATCATCAATGCCAGATCGACAGGACGGTAGCGGGCGCGACCGCGCAGAAGACGGGCCAACGCGATCACACATGCGCCGAAGAATGACACGAACTCTTTCAGCGCTCTTACGTGCCGCAACATCGCGGCACCGGTTCGGGACACGAAGGACCGGCTCCGTCCCGTCGCGCCGGACGTGTGCATCGGTACCGCGGATGCAAGTG
>Ga0335069_10014130_pt1 | contig 11193 bp, 10 predicted proteins | sample Lox_Sample_11_FD_206714 | JGI IMG/M metagenome (GOLD analysis project Ga0335069, IMG submission 206714) | Soil microbial communities from Loxahatchee National Wildlife Refuge, Florida, United States - Lox_Sample_1.1 | ecosystem: Environmental > Terrestrial > Soil > Wetlands | place: USA... | reverse complement strand
GTGGTGCCGCGATCGCTCCAGAGCTGGCGCATGGCCTGCTGCGGCGCCTCGATCTTCATGCCGAGCTTGGTCAGCAGCCGGTACACGAAGCCCAGGTAGCGCTTCGGCTTGGTGAACCAGACCATCATGCGCATGCGCAGGGAGAGCGCGCTCTTGTACTCCTTGGTGATCGACTGGCAGAGGGCGCGGAAGCGGGTCGGGTCGGCGATCGGCACCTCTCCGGAGCCGGCGACGACGATTGCCTTCAGGTTCTTGCTCCCGTAGATGGCACCGAATCCCTGCCGGCCGAATGCGTGGTAGCGGTCGTTCATGACACTGGCGATGCGCGACTGGCGCTCGCCGGCCGGGCCGATGGCGCTGACGCCGACCTCCGAATGGTGGCCGAAGCGGGCGCGCAGGGCGTCGAACACGGGCGGGATCTCCTGCCCCCACAGTGCACCCGCCGGCTCGAACTGCACCTCCCCGTCGCGGACGACGAGGACGACCGGCTCGCTCGCCCGCCCGGTGACCACCAGGGCGTCGAACCCGGCCTGGCGCAGGTGGCTGGCCACGCTACCGCCCGAGTTCGAGTCGGCCCACGTGCCGGTGAGCGGCGACTTCCCGACGATCTGGATGCGTCCGGAGAACGGCGTGCGCACGCCGGTGAGCAGCCCGGACACGATCGCAAAACACGCCTGCGGCGCGAGCGGGTCGGTGCCGGCGGGGAAGTGCTTCCACATTAGATAGGCACCGAGGCCGTAGCCGCCGAGAAACTGCTTGTAGACCGACTCCGCGATCTCCTCGACGCGAGACGTACGCGTAGTGAGGTCGACGATCAGCGCGCGCCCAAGGGTACCGTAGCGGGCTGGAGCGGCAGCGGGTGACTGTGCCATAGAGCCTCCTGGCCGGGGTTCGCCGATGTATACCGCGGCGGGCACGCCAGCGTAAGAGGACCGTTGCCCCAGGCTCCGGCGGGGCTTGGACACGAGCACAGGAGGAGTCCGATGCGGCGTCCGCCCAAACCGCTTGCCGTCCTGCCGGCCGTCCTGATCGCCCTCGCGGCGTGCTCGACGCGGCGGCCTGACGTCGCGCCGACTGGATCGGCGCACGCCGCGCCCGCGGCTGCCGGCGCGATCGAGCAGGGCGCGGTCAGCGTCGACGCGACGGTCGTGCGGGTCGATGCCAAGCGCCGTTTGGTCACCCTCGAGACAGCGGACGGCCGGCGCGTCACGGCGCGCGTCCACGGCAGCGTGAACGACCTCGAGCGGGTGCAGGCGGGCGACACCGTGCGCGCCACCTACTACGAGTCGGTGGCGTACGAGGTGAAGAAGCCCGGCACGGCGGTGCCCGGAGTTTCGGTGGCGGAGGAGAGCGGCGCGGCCAAGCCGGGTCGGCTGCCCGCCGCGGTCGACGCTCGCGCGGTGACCGTGATCGCGACGGTCGGCGCGGTGAACCCGCAGGACGGTACCGTGACGCTGCAGGCGCCGGACGCGGATCCGGTCACGATTCGGGTGAAGGACACCACGGCGCTGCGACAGCTCGCTCGCGGCGACCTGGTCGAGATCACCTACACGGAGGCCCTGGCGGTCGCGGTCGAGCGAGCGAAGTAGCGCGATCAGACGCGGCCGTCGGTACCGCGCGCGCCTGACAGCGGGTGAATCATGATCGATGTCATATCTGACATCGCATCGGATCAGGTTTCAGGGGCTTTACCGTGTGGACGAGCCGAAGTTCGTTGAATTGTAGCGCAGAAACAATTGACAGGTTCGGCGAGATGAAGGTAGCGTCGCGCTCCGCGGATCGGAACACGGGCTGAGCCTGGGATATCGCTTCGCGCGTGGGGGAAGGGAGACGGCCATGATCATTGCCGAGGCCAGGATCGCGCAGGTCGTCGCAGCCATCGGTCTCGTCGCGCTCACGTTTGCCGCCGGTTGCAGTAGTGGTGGCGGCGGCGGTCCGCAACCCACCGCGACGCCGGTGCCGACCGCGACCCCGGTGCCGACGCAGATTGCCGGGGCAGGGCTGTCGGCCACGATCACGAGCGCGGAGCTCACGATGGCTGGCCAGGTGACGGCGATCTTCACCCTCACCGACGCCAACGGCGTCCCACTGACCGCGACGCTGAGCTCGGCCCAGAACTCTCAGCAGGCGCGCGTCCGGCTCACGATCGCGCAGCTCCAGCAATACGCGGGCGGCGGCGAGCTCGGCAACACCTTTTACCGCTACGTGAACGAGATCAACGAGACCGCCCCCGCTTTCGACAGCAAGGGGAAGCTCGAGCTCATCGATGCGTCGACCGGCGAGTGGCAGTACACCTTTGCGACCATGCTGCCGGCCGATTCCGATCGCTCGCTCACCTACACGGTCGGCATGCAGGTCGATCGCACGTTCGCAGGGCAGCAGCTGAGCGCCAACCCGGTGTTCGACTTCATCCCCCAGGGCGGCGAGCCGTTCGTCTGGGAGAGCACCACCACCAGCCAGTGCAACGCCTGCCATCAACCCCTGATCGCGCACGGCAATCGCCGCGAGGTGCGGCTCTGCAAACTGTGTCACACCGAGGCCGCCACCGATCCGAAGGGCACCAGCATCGACTTCCGCAACATGATCCACCAGATCCACGCCGGGAAGGATCTGCCGCTGGTCAACGCCGGTCCTCCGGGGACGCAGTACGCGATCTACAGCAGCTTCTCCAAGTCGTACACGGTCTTCTCCCAGAAGCAGGCCGACGGCTCGGTCACCGGCGTCGGGTTCCCGCGCGTGCTGGAAGAGTGCGCGGCGTGCCACAGCGACGGACCGACGGTCGACTTCTTCCGCGAGAAGCCCGCCGCCGCGGCCTGCGCGACCTGTCACGACGATGTGAACCCGTCGCAGCAGACGACCGCGGCGGGCCCGCCGGGCACCAACCACCCGCCGGGAAGCTTCCCCGACGGGCAGTGCAGCGCCTGCCATGCCGCGACCCAGAACCAGGAGTTCGACATCTCGGTGCCCGGCGCGCACGTCGTGCCGGAACGCTCGACGATGCTGGAGGGGCTCAACGTCACGATCAGCGACGTCACCAACCACGCCGCCGGCGCAGCGCCGACGATCAGCTTCACGGTGACGAACAACGCCGGGACGCCGCTCCTCGATCTGAGCGGGCTCAACCGCCTGGCGTTCGCGATGAGCGGACCGACCACCGACTACACCACCGTGCTCACCCCGACCGCCGTGGGCGGCGGGGCCTCGGGCACCCTGGTCGGGCCCGACGGCGCCGGCGTCTTCCAGTACACGCCCAGCGCGCCCATCCCCGCGAGCGCGATGGGAACGTGGAGCCTGGGCGCCGAAGCGCGCCGCCTCGTCCAACTCACGTCCACCGTCAGCGCCGAGGAGGCGACGACCAATCCGGTGGTCACGTTCTCGGTCGACGGCTCCACGCCCGAGCCGCACCGGGTGATCGTGGAGAACGAGAACTGCGCGACCTGCCACGGCGAGTTCTCCAAGGACTTCTCGATCCACGGCAACCTGCGCAACCAGGTCGAGTACTGCGAGATCTGCCACAACTCGACGCAGAGCGACGGCGGGCGGCGCAAGCTCGATCCCGCCGCGGTCGCGGCCGGCGAGCTCACCGCGCCGATCGACTTCAAGCTCTTCATCCACAAGATCCACCGCGGCGAGAACTTGGAGCAGCAACCGTATCTCGTCTACGGCTTCGGGCCGCCGCCGGCCAACTACAGCATCAATAATTTCGGCGAGGTGCTGTACCCGGGTGACCTGCGCATCTGCGACACCTGCCACGTCGAGAGCTCGGAGCTCATCCCGCCCTATCCGGGTACGGCGCTGCCGACCCTGCGCACCAAGCTCGATCCGGCGACCGGCAACGTGGTCCCCGCCGATCCGCCCCAGATCGAACCGATCACCGCGGTGTGCACGGCCTGCCACGACGGGGACGACGCGATCGCGCACGCCGAGACCAACACCGCGCTCGACGGCGTCGAAGCCTGTCCGGTGTGCCACCAGGAAGGCGCCGCGTTCGCGGTCTCGACGCTCCACGCAGGAAGAAACTGACGCGCTATGCCCGGGTAAGCCAGCTCAGCGGCCGGGGGCACAACGGGGACCATGTCGGCGCGGCGTCGGATCGCAACACTGTCATGGGTGCTGGCCGCGCTCTGGCTGCCGGTTGAGACGGCGCACGCCATCGATCTGCGCATCGATCCGACCATCCTCGGACAGGTGCGCGACGGCGACGGCTACCTGCCCGGCCCGACCGAGGCGCCGATCGAGCTGTACGGCGACTTCGGCCTCTCCGATCTCCCGCACGGGACGACGATCGACACCTACTTCCGTCTCGAGGAGAACTTCGCGGCGGATCTCAGTGGCCAGACGGATTTCTACTCCGGCGTCTTGCGCGTTCCCGCCGCGCCGCCCGGGCTCGACCTCCAACTCGGCCGGCAGATCGTCGCCGAGTCGCCGGTGAACGTGTGGGACGCGGACTCCGGGCAGGTGCGCGTCGGTCTCGGCGGCCCCTTCTCCGTCACCGTCTTCGGCGGTGAGCCGCGCTACTGGGAGCCGACCTTCAGCTCGCCCAGCCTGTCGCAGAACGAGCAGATCTTCGGCGGCAGCGTGCGCGTCGCCCAGTTCCAGGGCGGTGCGCTCGCGCTCGGCTACCTGCAGCAGAACCGCCAGGGGCGCGAGATCATGCAGCAGGTCACCGCCACCGGGACGCGCTCGTTCGCCCACTTGCCCGGCATGCCGAGCCTCTACGGCAACGCGGCCTTCGACGCCGATCACCAGAACATCGACCGCATCCGCACCGGCGTGCAGAGCTTCGTGTGGCGGCCCAATCTGCTGTTCAACCTCGAGGGCACCTATTACAAGCCGCAGGACAACGGCAAGGTCGTGATCCAGAACCTCGACCGCCAAGAGGATTCAGTCTTCCAGCTCTTTTCCGTCAGCCAGGAGCTGCAGTTCCGCGGTGGCCTGCGCTACGCCCTGAGCCGCACCGTGTCGACCTACGGCGACCTCTCGTACCAGCGCTACCAGCAAGTCGGGGGTTCGTACGTGAACGGCTACAACTGGAGCGTCGGCGCCCTCTACCTGCCGGGCGGCGACGGCCTCGAATCGGTGCGCGCCGAGTACTACGGCATCCAGGCGAACGGCGGCACGGAGGGCGGCACGGGCAACGTGAACGGCGTCCGGCTCACCTACGAGAACCGCGTCTACGAGCGCGTGCTCTTCCGCGCCAACTGCGACGTCGCCTACTACGAGAAGTGGACCAACCAGAGCGGCACCGCGCTCGCCACCCTGCTCGGGCTCGGCTACGTGCTGCTGCCCGGCCTGGTGGCCGAGGTCAACTTCCAGGCCAACCACAACCAGTTCTTTCCGGAGGATTTCCGTTTCGGCTTCTTCATCAGCTACAGCGCCGGCTACACGGCGACGACGGCGCCGGCCGTGGAGCGCAGCTACGTCGGCAACCAGGGTCGCCCCTGGCCGTGGGGGACTGCGCAGTTCGGCCCCGCCTCGTGGGGCCCGGGGAAGGCCACCTGGAACGCCAACCCGGGTCTGCCCGCGTCGGGGTGGGCCGCCAACATGGTTGCCGCCGATACCGCCGCCGGCCGGCACAAACCGGCCGCGGCCGACGACGGCTCGGCGACGGACGGCGACGGCGCGGCCGCGCCGGCCGACGGAGGTGCGCCGTGAGGGGCGTGGCCGCCGTCGTCCTTGCGCTCCTCGTTGCCGCGGCCGTGTTGAGCGCCTGCCGCGACTACATGCCGGTGAACCGCTATCTACAGCCGCGCCAGTCGCCCAAGGCCAACCTCAGCACCGCCGACGCGCGGCACAAGTTCGACCATGACCGGCACGCCAAGGTGCTGGAACGGCAGGGGGTGACCTGCGGTGATTGCCACCGTTTCGATGCGCAGATCGCCAGCGGCGATGCGCAGCTCGCGCCGGCCCTGTCGGGCGCGGCGCAGTACCCGGGCAGTGCCGCGTGTCACTACTGTCACGGCCCGAGCGACACCCGGCTGGCGGCGGCGCCGTCGGCGTGCACGACCTGCCATCAGAATCTGACGCCGCTGTTGCCGACCAACCACCAGATCGCCTGGGCGCGCGTGCACGCATCGGTGGCCAGCGCCGACCCGGTCCAGTGCCAGGACTGCCATCGCGACGCGTTCTGCATCAATTGCCACCAGGCGCGGGACTCGCAGCTGACCATGGTGCACGACAACAACTACATCACGATTCATTCCGTCGATGCGCGCTCGAACCCGGGGCAGTGCGGGAGCTGCCACCGCGTGGACTTCTGCACCAACTGCCACGCCCAGGCGATCAAGTAGTCGGACGGTGCGCGAGCTGGAGTGAGAACATGATCGCCGCTGCGAACAGATGGACGTCGCCACCGCTCGTGATCACCGCCCTCGTCTGCGGCTCCATGCTCCTCGTCGCCCTCGCGGGCTGTGGCAGCGAAGCCTCGCCGCAGAGCGAGGACTACGGCAACATTCTGGCCTCGCCGGACGGGCTCGTGCTGGTCGAGTCCGAGCACCCGACCGGCTGGATGCGCTCCGAGTGCTTCGGCTGTCACGACGTCAACAACATCCACAACATCAACCGCACGGGGCTGCCCGACGACGTGGTCGATCTGGCTGGCGTGCGCGCCATCGTCGCCAGTCAGGGCTTGGCGAGCTGCCCGATGTGCCACGGCGACAACGGGGTCCCGCCATGATCCGCGCTGCCGCTCTCCTCGCCGCCGCGCTGCTCGCCGTCGGTGTGCCGGCGGTGCACGCCGACGACAGCGGGTCGCCGCACCACAGCACCGAGATGTGCGCCGTGTGCCACAACGAGGACATGTCCCTGCAGCGCTCCAAGCTGGAGACCTGCACGCTCTGCCATGCCGAGACCGTGCACAGCGGCTCCGCCGAGCACCTGCGGGTCGAAGCGGTGCGGGTCAAGCAGGCGCTCGCCGGCAAGAGCGACACGGACAAGGTGACGCTGCCGCTGACCGACGACGGCCGCATGTGGTGCGGGACGTGCCACCTCTGGCACGATCCGTCGCTCGGCGACGCCTGGCTGCCGGCCGGATGGGTGCCGCCCGACAGCGGGCTGCCGGGAGCGGTGCGCGACGGGGTGACGGCGCGCTGGGACGCGTTGGCCGCGGCGCACGATCAGTCCAAGGTCGATGCGTCGTTCGCCACCACCGGCACCCGCGCCCTGCGCCTGCCGGTCGAGGACGGCACGCTGTGCCGACACTGCCACGGAGCCAAGCCGTGACCCGCCACGTACCCGCCCTCGCTCTGCTCGCCCTGCTCGCCGCTGCGTGCGGCCAGGGCGCGCCGCAGTACAGCGGCACCCCGCCGCCCGCCGATCAGGTGTACGGCCAGTGCGCCTTCTGTCACAACGACCTCGCCACCCAGATGGTGGCCGACGGGGGCCACGGCAGCCTGTCGGTCAAGTGCCAGCGTTGCCACGGCGACCTCACGCCCGACATGGTCGGCTGCGGACACCGCAGCATCCCGCGCTGCCCGGAGTGCCACGCACAGCAGATCACCCACCACGATCCCGCCGTCGCCGCGCCGCAGCAGTGCACGCTCTGTCACACCCCGCACGGCAGCCCGAACCTGTTGCTCATCCGCACGGAGGTGCCGCTCACCGACCCGACCAACATGACCACGCCCTGCGCCGCCGACGACGAATGTCAGCCCGGACAGGTGTGCGCCTCGACCAACGTCACCTGTGGGACGCCGACGCAGACCGGCGGCTGCGCGGCGCCGATGGTGTTCACCAACCTCAGCGGTCTGGCCGACGGCAGCTTCGCCAGCGCCAGCGACCCCGGCACCGGCGTCTGCGAGGTGTGCCATACCACCACGAAGTTCTACCGCAGCGACGGCATGGGCCAGCCGCATTTCACCACGGCCTGTTATCCTTGTCATCCGCACGCTCGCAGCTTCCTGCCGCAATAGAGCGCCGCAGCGGGCCGTCGACACCACTGGTCACACCGGGCTCAGACCGGGTCGCTTGCCTCGCAGGGTGAAGCAAGGTAGGCCCGACTGATTCATCGACTGCGGTCCCGGTAACCAGTTGGCGTACCACCGTCCTGCTACACTTCCCCCGCATGACGCTCGGAGTCGACATCGACAACCTGGGCAAGCGCTTCGGCGACCTGGAGGCGGTGCGCGGGATCTCCCTCGAGGTCCGCGCCGGCGAGGCGTTCGGGTTGCTCGGGCCGAACGGCGCCGGCAAGACCACGACGCTGTCGATGCTGTCGACCCTTTTGGCGCCGTCGTATGGCGATGCGCGCGTGTTCGGCAAGAGCCTGACCGCCGACGTCTGGGCGGTGCGCAAGCTGGTCGGCATCGTCCCGCAGGACGTCAGCCTCTACCCGAACCTGACCGCGCGCGAGAACCTCCATTTCTTCGCGCGCATCTACGAGGCCCCGGCCCGCCGCGTGCGGGCGCGCGCCCAAGAGCTTCTCGAGTTGGTCGGTCTCGATTCGCGTGCCGATGATCTGGTCGAGACCTACTCCGGCGGCATGAAGCGCCGGCTGAACCTCGCCTGTGGACTGGTGCACGATCCACGCGTGTTGCTGCTCGACGAGCCGACCGTCGGCGTCGATCCGCAATCGCGCGAGCACATCCTCGATGCCATCCACGAGCTGGCGCGCGCGGGGACGACCGTGCTCTACACCACGCACTATATGGAGGAGGCCGAGCGCGTCTGCGACCGCATCGCGATCATGGACGAGGGCCGCATCGTGGCGGCGGGCACGCTCGCCGAGCTGCTGCAGATCGTCGGCATGGGCGAGGTGGTGGAGATCGACGGCGGCGTCACCGAGGACGATCGAGCCCGCCTGCGCGCCATCCCCGAGGTCACGCAGGTGGAGGCGGTCAACCCGCGGCTGACGCGGGTGTTCGTCAACAGCGCCGCGCGCGCGCTGGCGCCGATCGCGGCGATCGTCGCGGCGCGCGCCGACGCGGTCGACGGGCTCGAGATGCACCCGGTGAACCTGGAGCAGGTGTTCGTGCACCTGACCGGCAAGGCGCTGCGTGACTGAGCGCGGGCGCACCGGCGGGCGGCTTCCCGTCCCGCGGTCCGTGCGGCGGCGGCTGGCCGCCGTCCTGCTGAGCGTGGGCCTCGGCGGCACGGTCGGCGCCGCCGAGCCGCCGATCGACGGCGCCACCGCGGCGGTGCGCTCCACGCTGGACAAGGCGACGCGGATCGGCAGCGACGACGGGACCCGCGATCACCAGCTCGCCTCGCTGCGCAGTGTGGCGCGCGAGCTCGTCGACACCCGCACCATGGGACGGCGGGCGATCGGGGAACGGTTCGCGGGCTATACGACGGCGCAGCAGGACGAGTTCCTCGCGCTCTTCGACGAGCTCATCGTCCGTTCCTACCTGCAGAAGCTGCTGCTCTTTCGCGATCCGAAGTTCCGCTTCGGCAAGGAGGAGCAGCGGGGCGCCGGCGTCTTCGTCGAGACCGAGGTGGTGACCGAGAAGGACAGCTACCAGGTCGGGTACGAGATGCAGCACGAGGGCGACCGCTGGCTGGCGACCGACATCATCGTCGAGGGCGTCAGTCTGACCAGCAACTACTCGAACCAGTTCGCCAGCCTGCTGCGCGACCGATCGTTCGACGACCTGCTCGATCTCATGCGCCGCAAGGTCGACCACTTCAGCGCCAAGGACGCGCCGCGGTGAGCCGCTCGTCGGCGGCGCGCCGGGCGGCGCCCTATGCCGGCACGCCCCCTGGCTCGGGCGGCTGAGCGCGCTGTCCGGCGGCGATGGCGCGGCGCGCCTCGCTGCGCCGGGTGAAGACGCGGCTGCCGATCAGCATGGCCAGCAGGCCCTGGCCGGCCGTGACGGCGACCGGGACGAGGACCGACGAGAAGCCGCGATCCCGGAGGATGAGGTCGCTCATCCCGTACATCGCCCAGGTCGGAAAGAAACATTGCCCGAGCACGCGCAGCCAATGTGGCACCATCGCGATCGGCCACCACAGCCCGCCCAGCGCGGAGAGCGCGAGGACGATGGCCAGGCTGAGCGGCAGGGTCTGCTCGCGCGTCGCTGCGAGGGCGGCCACCAGCAACCCGAGCGCGGCCGACGCGAAGGCGATCGCGGCGGTGAGCAGCAGCAGCGCGCTCGGGGACGAGCCGAGCGAGACGCCGAACACCCATCGTCCCCACAAGAGCAGCACCAGCGCCTGCACGAAGCCGAAGGCGAACCGCACGCCGACCTTTCCGGCGAGCAGGCGGGCAAAGCCCGCCGGCGCGGTGCGCAGGCGCGTCAGGGTGCCCCAGTTGTGCTCGTCGTGCATCGCCGACGCGGTGCCGAACACGACCGCCAGCAGGACGAACATGATCGTGAAGCCGGGGATGTTCTGCTCGCGGGACTTCGGCGAGAGCTGCACGCCGGTCAGGTTCTGCTCGCGATAGACGAGCAGATCCTCGTGCAGTGGATCGGCGAGCTCGGCGGCATCGCGGTCCATGACCAGCAGCAACGCGCGGACGGTGTTGAGCCCGATCGCCTGCGCCGGGTCGGTCAGCAGCGTCACCTCGCTCGGCCGTCCCTGCAGGTAGCGCTTGCTCAGGCCTTCGGGGAAGATGATCGCCGCCGCCGTCCGGTTGAGGTCGCGCACCAGGTGCTCGGCGGCGGGTTGGTCCACCCGGGTGACCTCGGCGTGCTTCCCGAGCAGCTCGATGAAGGCGCCGGCCACCGGTCCGGCATCGTTGTCGACCACCGGCAGCAGCGGATTCGGCGCCTCGGTCTCGTAGCGCGCTAGCGTGATGACCGAGATCATCGCGATCGGGGCGAGGCAGGAGAGCCACAGCGCCGCCGCGTCGCGCAGCAGGAGGCGCAGGTCCTTGAGGAAGATGGCGAGCATGCTCGACGCGCGGGCTCAGCGCGCCCCATGCCGCTTGCGCAGCAGCAGCAAGCCGACCGGCAGGGAGATCAGGACGTAGACCGCCATGACGGCGAGCGGCTGCGCCAGCGCCGCCAGGCCACGGTCGCGCAGCACGAGATCGTTCATCCCGCGCATCGCCCACGTCGTGTACGCCGCGGGCGCCACGCGCTGGAGCCATTCCGGCTCCATCGACGACGGCCACCACAGCCCGCCGACGCCGGACAGCAGCACCACCAAGGCGAGGCCGAGCGGCTGTGCCTGCTCGCGGCTCCGGGTGAGGCCGGCCACCAGCAGGCCGGTGACGACGGTGGCCGCGACCGCCGCGCAGACCAGCACCAGGAA
>Ga0335069_10014128_pt1 | contig 11193 bp, 9 predicted proteins | sample Lox_Sample_11_FD_206714 | JGI IMG/M metagenome (GOLD analysis project Ga0335069, IMG submission 206714) | Soil microbial communities from Loxahatchee National Wildlife Refuge, Florida, United States - Lox_Sample_1.1 | ecosystem: Environmental > Terrestrial > Soil > Wetlands | place: USA: Florida... | reverse complement strand
GCGCTGCACTTTGTGGAGAAGCCGGTGCAGAGAAGACTGCGGAAGATGATGCACACGGAGCCGCCAAAGCCGTCCGCGGCGCCGCCTGCACGGTGAAAGCAGGGAACAGGGAATGGAAAAGGAGGGCGCCTGCGCGGCGATGCGGCAGACGCCTTTCGCCTTTTTGGCGCACGGCGCGGCTCGCGGCGCGAGGAATTGTGATTTAGGTCACATATCTTCTTAAAAGTCAAAAAGATAGGAACGGATCCTGGCGCGCTGCCGTAGTGGAGGCCATGGGGCTCAACTCCCATCTCAGCGGTGGATGCTGAGGAGGAGGGCACGATGCGGACGTGGGCAAAGGGAATCGCGTGCGGGGCGTTTTTGTTGGGGTGCTCGGTGGCGGCACTGGGACAGGACGTGGCCGCGGAGGCGGATCAGTATCTGACCGCGTGGACCCAGCAAGGGCGGTTTTCAGGAGCGGTGCTGATTGCGAAGGGTGACAAGGTTCTGCTGCGCAAGGGCTATGGCATGGCGAACTACGAGCTCAATGTGGCGAACACGCCGGAGATGGTGTTTCGCATCGGCTCGATCACCAAATCGTTTACGGCTCTGGGCATTCTGCAACTGGAAGAGAAGGGATTGCTGAGCGTGAACGATCCGGTGGCGAAGTATGTGCCGGAGGTGCCGATCACCATTCACCAGCTGTTGTGCCACAAGTCGGGGATTCCGGACTTTATCAACGCCAAGGCGTACCAGGATTTTGCGGATCCGCGCCACGTGGAGAACGCGATCAGGGAGTATGCGGACAAGCCGCTGGTGAACGAACCGGGCGCGGTGCTGCGGTACAGCAATTCGGGTTACATCCTGCTGGGGCGGGTGATTGAGAAGCTCAGCGGGAAGAGCTACGAGGAATACATTACGGAGAACATTCTGAAGCCGGCGGGGATGACGCACACGGCGGTGGACCACTGGGCGCCGCTGGCGCCGGGGCGTGCGAGCGGATACCGGTGGGACGGCGAGACGGTGATTCGCGCGCCCTACGATGAGCCGGATCATCCGTGGGCGGCGGGGGCGCTGCGCTCGACGGTGGACGACATGTATCGCTTCGATCGCGTGTTGAAGGCGGGGACGCTGTTCAGCAAGGCGATTACGGACAAGGCGTGGACTGGGTACGGACACTGGACGGCGCCGCCGCCGTTTCCGTTCGAGGCCAACTACGGCTACGGGTGGATGATCGGCGAGGACTTCGGGCACCGGTATGTGGGGCACGGCGGATGGGTGAACGGATTCGTGTCGCAGTTCACGCGCTATCCGGATGACGATGCGGTGGTGATCGTGCTGTGGAACTTCGAGACGGCGAACAACATGGTGCTGCCGCACGATCTCGCGGCCATCCTGTTCGGGGCTCCGCATGAGAAGCCGCTGACGCGGCCGATTGTGCATCCCGCGGCGGAGACGCTGGCGCGCTACGTGGGCGAGTACCAGGTGGGGCCGATGAAGCTGCAGATCACGCTGCGCAACAACCGGCTGTACGCGTTCAGCGCGGGGCAGCCGGTGCCGTATGGATTGATTGCGGTTTCGGATACGGAATTCTACTGCAACGACGCGCCGACAGGGATCCGGTTTGTGGTGGATGAGAAGGGGATGGCGAACCAGATTGCGCTGAAGATCGGGGACAAGGAGTTGACGGCTGTGCGGGTGGTGGAGAAGGCGGGGAATTGACGAGGGCCGGTTGAGTGTGCGGTGTGGGGAAACCGGGGCAGAAAGTGAAAGGCCCAGCCGGGTGGCTGGGCCTTTGCAACGAAGCCGGTTCGGGCTTGCTACGGGCTTACTGCGGAATCGCCTGCAGCGAGTGGTTGCCGTGCGGGATGATGGCGATGGCGCGCGGCTTGGCCTCGGACGGGTAGGGAGTGGATTGGGTTGTGGACAGTGAGCCGGTGTTGGGATTCAGGCGGAAGCCGGAAATCGAGTTACCGAGGAGGTTGGCAGTATAGACGTAGCGGCCGAGCGCGGGATCGACGGCGATGGCAACCGGTTGGGTGTCAGTGGAATTGGTCTGGCTCCCGGTGACGTTGACCACGGCGGAGGGAACGCCGGTGGCGAGGTCGATGGCGTAGGCGGAGACCGTGGAGTCGAGGGCGTTGGATACGTAGATGTACTTGCCGCGGGGGTCGATGGTAACGGCGGAAGGTTCGGCGCCGGTGCGATAGGGGCCGCTGATCAGGAAGTTGAGGTTGGAATTGTCGGTAATGCCGTATCCGATGAGGTGATTGGACGCGTAGTCGGTGACGTAGATGTAGTGGCTGGCGGGGTCGGCGGCCACGCCGGTGGGCTTCACGCCTGCCTGGTAGGGGTTGGCCAGACCCGGGGTGAGGGCGCCGCCGGAGCCCACTCCGTACGAGAAGACCCATCCGGGGTGTGCCGAGCTGGTGACGGTTCCGCCGGGATTGTAGGCCGACTTATCGTAGACGGTGGCGAAGACGGCGTAGTTGTTGGGTAGCACGGTAACGCCGGTGGGAACGACATCGTCTCCAGCAAAGCCGGGGATGACGAGGCTCTCCTGGGCAGTGGCGGAGCCGATGGCGCCGGAGGAAAGCGGAAACTCGGTCAGGGTGGCGGTGGTGGTTCCGGAGACCACGTAGAGGTAATTGTTGGCCGCGTTCACGGCGAGGGAAACCGGGGAGTCGGCCAGCGTGACGCTGTCCTTCTTGGTGAGCTTGCCGTCGGTCGCGATGGTGAAGTGGACCACCGTATTGTTGTCGGCGTTGGCGACGTAGAGGTGGGCTTCGTCGGAGCTGATGACAAGGGCGACGGGGGTAGTGCCTTCAGAGGAGACGGGGGACGCCGCGTTGCGCAGGGCGCCGGACTGGGAGTCCACGGCGAAGACCTGGATTTGCCCGTTGGCGCTGGTCTGCGAGGAGCCGGCGAGATAGACGTAGTCGATGGTGACCAGCTGACAGGCGGAGAAGAGCGTGGCCACCAGAAGGCCGATCAAAGAGACCAGGGAAAGCTGGCCCAAGCTGCCCCAGCGATGAAGACCAGTCGCCGGAGACCCCAAGAGTTTGCTGAACTTCATGCGCTTCCTTCGTCGCGGGCCGTCACTTGTTACCCCAGCGACGAGGACCTGTCGCCGGGGACCTCAGGAAAAAGCCCCATGAGAACTGATTTTGGTTTCCCATAAGGATTGTAAAAGCCCGTTATGGGGTATTGCTACTGTCCGGGTCCGGGTGGATGCGGCCGGACCCGCTGCAATCTGTTGTCGAGCCGGACATCCGGCCCGGTGGGCTGCGGAGCTACTTCTTTGCCGCGGAGCCGTGCGGAATGGCCGCGACGGCGGTGGGGTTGGCGTTGGCCTTGAAGGGCGAAAACTGCGAGCTGAGGAGCTGGCCGGAGGTGGCGTCGATGCTGAAGCCGGAGACCGTGTTGGCCAGGAAGTTGGCGGTAAACAGGTACTGGTTCAATGCCGGGTCGATGCCGATGGCCACCGGCTGTGTGTCGGTGGCAAAGGTGGCGACGGTCTTGAGGGCGCCGGAGGAGAGGGTGTATCCGGTGATGGTGGAATCGAGGGAGTTGGCTACATACGCCAACTGGCCCCTGGCGTCGATGACGATGGCCGAGGGCGCATTGCCGGTGGGGAAAGGGCTGCCGCTGAGCGGAGCGAGGCCGCCGTTGGCGTCAATCGAGAATGCAAGGACCTTGTTGGCGGAGTAGTCGGTGGCGTAGAGATGGGCGCCGCCGGGATCGGCGGTAATGGCCGAGGGATGTACTCCGGCGGGTGTGGGCACGCCATTATTCAGGGGTGTGAGGCTCAGGTTCGGAGCGGCGCCCGTGACCGCGAATGCGAAGATGTAGCCGGCGCTTGAAGTGCTGTCATAGGCGGCCACAAAGACGTTGGACCCGGCGGCGGTGATGGCGGTGGGAGTGACCACGTCGCTGGAATTGCCGGGGAGAGTCAGGGGCCAGTAATTGGTTTCCAGACTCGTATTGACGAAGGGGTGTTGGCGATCGAGCGAGTCATCGCTCTTTATGGGCCAGGCGGCGATGGAGCCGGCGCACGGCGCGAGGGTCGAACAACTGGGCAGCGGCTGATAGGTGTCGGCGACGATGAGGTTGCTGCCCGAGGTGGTGACGGCAACGGGGAAGACGCCGGGGGTATTCACGGTGTTCTGCGGGTAGAGCTTGCCGTCGTTCCCGATGGTGAACTGGACGATGGAGTTGTCATCCTGGTTGACCACATAGAGGGTGCCGTCACTGGGCGCCACGACCTCGGCCACGGGGTTGCGACCGCCGGAGGGGAAGGGCGAGGTGGGAATCTGACGCATGTGGCCGGACTGGGAGTTGATTTCGAAGACGTCGATCTCGCCGTAGTTATTGGGGCCGGCGGCCCTGGCGCTGGAGACGTAGACGAAATCGACGGTGAGAGTGCCCGTGAGCTGATCGCAGGCGGTCAGGGCGGTGGCCACTCCAAGGCTGGCCGCGGCGACCAGGAACAACTGGCCGGATTTGTTGAACTTCATGGGCATCTTTCGTCCGCAGAGAAAACCGGGTTCGGCATCCGGTGCCGGACGCGCTCACGAGAGCGTGTCCGGCAGAGGGGTTCTGAGTGCAGGAATCCGGAAAGTAAGGATTCCCGGGGCATTTCGGCGACCCACGGGCAGAGCCGCCGCCCGGAGTGAAACAGCTGTTGCCTAGCTGGTGCGCGGGTCTACTACGCAATAGCTTGCCGGACCTGGAAGCGCGAAGGACCTTGCGGCCTTACCGGGCAGTTGCCGCAGCACGCCATTGTTCTGGTCGATCGACACGCCGGTCACGGAAGAGCTGTTGAAGTTGGCGGTGTACATGAACTGGTTGGATGGATCCTCAACAAGGCATTGCGGTCCTGCGCCAATCCCGATGGTGCTGCCGAAGGGGCTGCCGGACATGGGCGTCAACTGCTGGGTGGCCTTGTCGATGGTGTATCCGACGATTCCGCTCTGGGGGTTGTTCTGGTTCTGGTTGTCCCCGGTGTCTGCCACGTAGACCCACTTGGAGCCCGAAGTAGCGAGCAGGAACAGCGGGTTGGACTGCGAGGGGTCAATGGGAACCGCGCCGCCGGTCTGTGCCTGGAGCGAGCCGCCGGATCCCACGCTGAAGGGCAGGATCTGGGCCGGATAGGTGCCGGGGTTGAACACGCTGCTGCCGCCGCTGGCGATGGTGAGCGGCTCGTTGTCGAGCACGTAGACGAACCCGTTGCCGGACTGGATGGCCGTTGCCTGGGTGATGTTGAGGGACTGCGCGCCGTTCTGGCTGATGGTGAGCTGCCCGTTGGAGTAGCTGTAGGGGAAGACGATGTCGCCGTCGGTGGGATTGCCGCTCAGCGTGATCAGATAGCCGTTGGCCAGGATCATATCGATGGGGTCATGGGGGACCGGGAAGTAGGGCAGGGGCTGTCCGCTGGCCGAAGTGACCTGGGCATTGATGACCAGGCTGAGGCGCCCGGTGGTGGGGTCCACCTTGAAGATGGTGACGTCGCCGCAGGTGGTGACGCCAGAGCCGAGCGCGAGGCTGCAGGAGTTGGAGGAAGAGCCGTTGCCACTGTCGGGAGCGTCGTGATCGAGCACGAACAGGTAGCCGTCGGAGTTGTCCTTGAGGAGGCGGAAGGGATTGTAGCCCTGGCTGGAGAACTGCAGCGGCTGAACGCTGAGACTGCCGTTGCCGCCCACCGTGAACAGAGAGACGTTGGCGCCGGTGCAGGGATGAGTGACGGAGGTGCAGTTGCTGCCGCCGGAGGCATCGACGCCCTGATTGAGGACATAGAGGAAGCGCGAGCCGCTGACGAGAACGGCGCGGCCGGGGTTGGGGCCACCGGAGGCGACGGGCAATCCGTGAATGGCGTGCAGCTCGCCAGTGTTGTGATCGATCTTGAAGCCGCTGACAATGCCCTGGCCGGACTTGCCGGAGGTTTGAGTTCCAGTGACATACAGGAAGCCGACGGTGTAACTCTGGACGCAAGACGAAAGGCTGAAGACTGCGCCAACAGAAACGGCGCTGATCAAAAGGGCCTTGCCGAATTTCCTAAACTTCATGCGATTCCTTCATCCTGGCCGGGCGTACGCCGCCAAGTGGGTGCGTTCCGCAGCAGAGCTGGGTTGGGAGTGGGTCCCTGCTGCATTGTAAAAGCCGAGGGCAGTCTGTGCCTAGTTTACCGGGTTGACGCCGGGAAATGCCCAACCGCAACGACATTTCTGAAGAGGTGCAGGATTTCTTTTGCGCCCTGGTACGGAGGAAATCTAAATCGCGGGGCGCAATGGTGAGTTGGACGCCGGACACAGGGCAACGTCAACGGGCGCCGCGACCGGCAGCAGCGGCTGCGATCCGGAGCGGCGTCCGCGCGCCCCTCTAGGGGCACGAGTCGCAATGGACCGTCACAGAGATATCCTTGCTGGCGGCGATGCGGGAATCGGCAGTGGATGCAGCGTGAATGGTGTAGGTGTAGATCCCCGGAGTCATCGCCAGGCCCGAATTCCCGATGCATCCGATGATCCCGGCGAACAGGCAGATGCCCGCCGCCGCAACGACCATCGCCAGCGGCTTTTGCCTACGCTTATTCACGCGCAATCCAAACAGGCCCAGGCTCGCGCACATCCCCGCCATGAGCGGCAAGGGGGATGCAGGCTTGAGTAGCGCGCGCGCATGGGCCATAGAAGCCTGGTCCGCCTGGGTTGTCCAGGGCGGATAAAACGTGATCGTTCCTTTCACGGAGCCGCCTGCAGCAACCGCAACCTGCTGTGTGGGGTGACTGCAGTCTGCCAGCACAAGGTACGGCAGCAGGTTGGGGTCGGGCCCCTGACAATAGACCCCGCATTGCCCGCAAATCCATTTGTCGAGGTCAGGGTGAACGTCGTGGACGCGGTGCCCTGGCCAGAGATATTCACGTTGGTTGCCGTAAGGCTGAGTCCCGGCGAAGCCGCCGGCGCCTCGTGTGATGCGCAGAATGCCGCCAAAAGGGCAAGGATCCACAATCTTCCTGAGGAGAGATTCACCAATGGGGTTCGCATGTGTGATATGGACGGGTTTCTGAGAGATTTGTAAACGGCGGCAATGCTGACCGAATGCCGGAGTGCGGGGAAATGGCATCTCCGAGGCGCGCTGTTAGAATGCAGAGCGAAAAAGGAGTCACGGACATGGCCGCTCACAGCCACAATCCGAAGGTGGATGCCTACATCGAGAAGGCGCAGCCGTTTGCCCAGCCCATTCTGGAGCACCTTCGCTCGCTGATGCACAAGGGATGTCCGGAGGTTGAAGAGGCGATCAAGTGGAGCATGCCGTTCTTTGTCTACAAGGGTGCGATTCTGGGCAACATGGCGGCGTTCAAGGCGCACTGCGCATTTGGTTTCTGGGGCCAGGAGATGACCGCGATTCTGCGTGAAGCCGACGTGGCAAGCGGCGACGCGATGGGTACGCTGGGGCGCATTACGAGCGTGAAGGATCTGCCCGCCGACAAGCAGATGCTGGGATGGATCCGGCAGGCCGCGCAATCTGTGGATGACGGCACGTATACGAGTCCGATCGCGGCACGCCGGCAGGTGGCCAAGCCCAAAAAGGCGGAGCCGGAGATGCCGCCGGAATTTGCCGCGGCGCTGAAGAAAGACAAGCAGGCCGCGGCCGTGTTTGCGGACTTCAGCCCGAGCTGCAGGCGCGAGTACATCGAGTGGATTGCGGAGGCGAAGCGGGCGGAGACGCGCGACAAGCGGATTGCCACCGCGGTGGAGTGGATTGCGGAAGGCAAGCAACGCAACTGGAAATACCAGAACTGCTGATCGGCCATCCACTCAACTACGGGAAAGATCCACAGTAAGTTGCTGGTTTGTGCTTTCGCAGGCGGTGTAGAATGGCCCGCCCGGGGAACCGTACCTTGAGCCCCGGCGAAAGGAAAGCCGTACAAATGCTAGGAGACAAAATTGGCGAAGTCACGGGCAAGAGGCTCGTGAGGCGCGTTCTCTCGGTTGATCCCCCAACTGCGGAAGTGACGTTTGAAGACAGCGGCACAATGTTTGGTGTTCCCGTCACCGGGATGGGCTCCTATACATCCGTTGTGCGCGCGGATGGCTCCATTTACGGCAACGGCCAGGGAATGTCGATGACGGATGAAGGCGAGGCCGTCACCTGGACGGGGACGGGATCGGGCCATTTCGGGCCGGGTGGTTCCGTGAGCTACAGGGGCATGTTGTTCTTCAGGACGACCTCACAGAAGCTGGCCCGCCTCAACAATGCCTGCGCAGCTTTCGAATATGAAGTGGACGGCGCGGGCAACACCGTCTCAAAGATGTGGGAGTGGAAATAGGGTCCAGACCTCAGGGTTTCCACCACCTCAGGCTTCCCCGGTTGATTCCTCAAAGTGATGAACGGACGCGGGGCACCCCCCCGGAGGCCGGGGTGGCGCGGGTGGAGTGAGGGTTACTAACGGCAGGCTCATCGTCGCCGGGGTTGAGGAAAGTGCGCGTGAGCAAATGCGCGTTTGTTACACTCCATTCCATTCCCCGTTCTCGATCAAAACGAATTCTGGAGACCATCGGATGAAGCTTGTGCAGAAGCCTGCGAGCGTCCTGCTGTTGATTGCGGTTTGCGCGATTCTCCCCACCAGATCGCACGCCCAACCCGAAGCGGCCGCAAAGCGGACACTGATTCGCGCGGGCCACGTAGTTGACGTGAAGTCCGGCAGGCTTTCCGACGCGCAGACCATCGTCGTCGTCGGAGACACCATCCAGTCGATCGCGCCCACCAGCGCCACGACCGCGCAACCGGGCGACACGGTGATCGACCTGGGCGGCATGACGGTGATGCCGGGGCTGATCGATGTGCACACGCACCTTACCGGCAATCCGGATTTCGATCCGTATCGCGAGCTGACGAACACCGATGCCAAAGAGGCGATCAACGGCGTGGTGAATGCGCGCACCACGCTTCTGGCGGGCTTCACGAGCGTACGCAACGTGGGGGCCGGCGGATACACGGATGTGGACCTGCGCGATGCCATCAATGCGGGGCAGGTGCCGGGGCCGCACATGCTGGTGAGCGGTCCTGCGCTGGGCATCACGGGCGGGCACTGCGACAACAACCTGTTGCCGGTCGAGTATCACTCAGTGGGCGATGGCGTGGCGGACGGCATCGCCGAAGTGCAGCATAAGGTGCGGCAGAACATCAAATATGGCGCCGACCTGATCAAGATCTGCGCGACGGGCGGCGTGTTGTCGAAGGGCGATGATCCGCAGGCTTCGCAGTACACGCTGGAAGAGATGCAGGCAATCGTGGCCGACGCGCACCGGCTCGGACGCAAGGTGGCGGCGCATGCGCATGGGGCACAGGGAATCCTGTGGGCGGCCAAGGCCGGCGTGGACTCGATCGAGCACGGGAGCTACATCAACGATGCGGCCATTGCGGAGATGAAGAAGAACGGCACATACCTGGTGCCGACGCTCTACCTCGAAGACTGGATGCTCGAGAAGGGGCATCTGCCGCCGTTCTACCACCAGAAGATGGTGGACGTGAGCGCGGTGGCCAAGGGCAACATCAAGCGCGCCGTGCAGGCGGGCGTGAAGATCGCTCTGGGCACGGATGCTGCGGTGTATCCGCACGGGCTGAATGCGCACGAGCTGGATGTTTATGTGAATCAACTGGGCATGGCGCCGCTGGCCGCGCTGCAGACGGCGACGATCAACGCCGCGGACCTGATGGGCTGGTCAGGGAAGACGGGCACGCTGGAGCCGGGCAAGTGGGCCGACATCATCGCGGTCGACAAGAATCCGCTGGAGGATGTGCGGGTGCTGCAGGATGTGAAGTTCGTCATGAAAGGCGGCGTGGTGTACAAGGGGCTGCAGAAATAGCCTTAAACGCCGTCCTCCTGTGGTCACTCCTTGGCGTCCGCGCCCCGAGGCGGTATTGTGCCTGGGGTGGTCGAGCGAGAGGTTCAGGGTCGATTTCGCAGGAAGATCAATTGCGTTCCCTGGCCAATTCCGGTGAGGTTCGTTTACGCCTCGCGTCCCAGGGTCACGGTTTGGTTTTGGAATTTTTGATGAGAGGACGGACCATATCCGGGAGGAATTCCTTCACGACCCCGAAACCGATGTTGGTGCCCATCGTGATGCCGAAACTTAAGGCCGCATCTGCGGGGGAGCTCTGACTGGACGGCAGCCAGGTTCGCGCCAGGAATGCTCCTGCCGCAACTCCACCGACCTGTGAGAATGAAAAGCGAAGTGTTCCGTCGTCGTGCCGAGCCAGGATGCCGCTGGCAAGGGCATAACCCGCACGTGGCCAGAAAGCCTGCTTGCCCGAGTTGAAGTAGCGATTGTCCTCGTGCAACGCACTCCCTAATCCGTAGGTCACTGTGCGTTGGATCGAATACTGCGCGAAGATGTTGGCGAATCGCTTCCCATAACCTGACGCTCCCTGTTCCCATTCGGCAGGCTTGTCTTTTGCCTGGTCAATGCCCGCCGAGCCCGCGACTCTCACGAAACTGAGAGGGTTGACCATGCTCCTGAAGTACAGGCGATTGCGCTCCGACTGTGTCAACGCCCGAAACTGCTTCGACTCTTCGGTACCCGCCATGTTGAAGAGGTCGAACACATGACTAGCAAGTCGGGAGCCAGGGCCGCCGGAGTTGGCCTCTGTGTTTTGCTTCGCAGCCGAGGTTGGCTCCGGTGCCTGACCCGCGGTGGAAGGATCCTGCGCGCGGCCCGCCCAGCCGACGGATAGCAACAAACACAAAATGCACGCGCGACGTCCCACACATTCTCCATGCTCTTGCTTTCCAGAGCTTAAGTAATAAGGATCGTTCAGGAGAACTGGCGGAACTACTAGGCATCGATCAAGCTGGTTGGCCGCATTCGAAGAGCAGCCTTGCGGCGAATGAAATGCGTTTTGGGCGATGACCGACGCGAGTAGAAAGAGAGCAATTCAGTCGCAGCTTCCACTCGAATTCAGACAGCGCCCGGCCGCCGCTGAAGTGATCCTGAGGGTAGCCTTTACATTCCCCCGCGCGCCCTGCCACACTAGGGAGTGGACACCCAAACCATTGTTATTCTCGATTTTGGCTCGCAGTATACGCAGCTCATCGCGCGGCGTATTCGCGAGCTGAATGTCTTTTCCGTCGTGATGCCATGCACCGTTCCGCTGGATGAGATCAAGAACTACAAGCCGATTGGCGTGATTCTGTCGGGCGGACCTTCGTCGGTGTAT
>Ga0335069_10014127_pt1 | contig 11195 bp, 8 predicted proteins | sample Lox_Sample_11_FD_206714 | JGI IMG/M metagenome (GOLD analysis project Ga0335069, IMG submission 206714) | Soil microbial communities from Loxahatchee National Wildlife Refuge, Florida, United States - Lox_Sample_1.1 | ecosystem: Environmental > Terrestrial > Soil > Wetlands | place: USA: Florida... | reverse complement strand
AAACGGCATCGGAATTTATCGTACGCATTCCGCTGATTGGGAAAGATGCATTATGAACGTATTGGTAATTGAAGACGAATTGTATTCCGCGCGGCGGCTTGAAAAAATGTTGAACGAGTTGGCGCCCGAACTTCACATTCTTGCATTGCTCGAAAGCGTTGCGCAAAGCGTCCGCTGGTTATCCGAACATCCGGCGCCGGATTTGATATTTATGGATATTCAACTTTCGGACGGATCCAGTTTTGAAATATTCGATAAAACGACTGTCGCTTCACCGGTCATTTTTATCACCGCGTACGATGAATATGCGCTGCAGGCATTCAAGGTCAACAGTATCGATTATCTGCTGAAGCCGATCGATCGATCGGAACTGGCGCGAAGTCTGGAAAAATTCAATCGCCTGAATCAGCATCCTGCGCCGCCGATCAATCCTGACGTTTCACAAATCATTAAATCGCTGCAAGAAGCAAAACCAAATTACAAAACGCGCTTTTTAGTAAAAACGGGACAAACGTTCATCACCATCTTTACGCAGGATATTGCCTATTTTTTTGCCGACCATAAACTTGTGTATCTTGTGACCCGCGAAGGGAAAAAACATCTCATCGACCAGACGCTGGAAGAATTGGAAGACCAGCTCGACCCGAAAATATTTTTCCGGTTGAACCGGCAATTCGTCGCATCCGTCAACGCGATTGTGAAACTGCATAATTATTTCAACCACAAGTTGAAAGTAGAATTGATTCCACCCACCGACATCGAAATTCTCATCAGCCGCGAAAAAGCTCCCGAATTTAAAACATGGCTGAATGAGTAAAGCAGACAAAAAATCTGCGCCGTTCTCACATCTTCACAACAACAGGATGTCCGCCCATTCTCATCGAACCTTTTTTAGACGAACTTCGTGATCTTTTTCATTCCATACATATATAATAGACTATGTACTTTTTTTTGTTTTGTAAATCGTTCGATGAGTCTCCGAACTTTCTATCATGGTCATTTCATGGCTACTGCTGCAACTTTTTAAATTTATAAAATTCGCCTTTGGCTTTCATCAGTTGTTCGTGCGTGCCGGCTTCGACACACATGCCATGCTTCATCACAACGATGCGGTCGGCATTGCGGATGGTGGAAAGGCGGTGCGCTACAATAAACGTCGTTCTTCCTTTCACAAGCCGCTGAATGGCTTCCTGAATGAGCGATTCCGAAACCACATCGAGCGCGGAGGTCGCTTCATCCAAAACGATAATCCGCGGGTCGCGAATCAATGCGCGGGCAATCGCAATGCGCTGGCGCTGCCCTCCGGAAAGACGTGCGCCGCGTTCGCCGAGTTTTGTTGCCAATCCCTGCGGCATTTTGGAAACAAATTCTGCAGCGTTTGCAACTTCTAAAATTTTCCAGATTTTTTTATCATCCACGGCTTCGGCGCCGTAAGCGATATTTTCGCGCACCGAACCGCTGAACAGCAAGGTGGTTTGCGGAACAACGGCAAGAAATCGTCGATACTGCCGCAAATCTAAATTCTGCATGTCCTGCCCATCCAACAGAATGCTGCCCGAGGTCGGGCGGCGAAATCCGATCACCAAACTCATCAGCGTGGATTTTCCCGAACCGGATTCGCCCACGAAGGCAACGGACTCTCCCGCTTTGACATCGAGAGAAAAATCTCTGACCGCCGGCTGCGTCGTTTTTTCGTACGTGTAGCGCACGGATTGAAAAACAAAATGCCCTTTGACATGCTCCACGTTTTGTTTGCTTTCATTCTGTTCAACGTCCGGCGATTCTAAAATTTCTCCGATGGAACTGATGGATTCGAAGCCGCGCGAAAGTTCGGGATAAGCATTGAGAATCATATTCACCGCGCCGACAATCATGGCGAAGAAACTCTGGAACAGCACTACATCGCCGACGTTGATCATTTTTTTGTATGCGAGAATCGATGTGAACATCAGGCAGAGCAGCATCACGATTTGAAACGATGTCCACGAGCTTGCGCCGAAGATTGCGCCGAGAACTTCCAGCCGGATGCCTTTCCGCTTTACCGTTTCCAGCCGCGTATCCATTTTGGAAACTTCCAATTCTTCCACGCCGTGTGCGCGGGTAATGGGAATCATTTGTATCATTTCGACAACGCTTGCCGAAAGGGATTCGATTTCCGTACGGTACTCGCGATTGCGGGCATTCATTTTTTTCGAGAAGAGAAAGACGAGACTGGATGAAACGGGAACCGAAACAAGATAAAAGACTGCCACGAGCGGCTGACTCAAGACGGTGAAGGAAAACGCCACGAGAATCGTGAGGATAGCGGGAAAGACAGAATTCATGACATTGCGGGAAAGAATTTCCAGCGTTTCCACATCGCGTAAAATTTTTGTCTGGAGTTTTCCGGATTGAAACGTATCGTGAAAAGAAATGGAAAGTTCCTGCAGCCGGCGGACGATGGAAGAACGCAATTGCACCTGCATCGCCATCAGCGCGCCGCTGAACACGCGCACATAGAGCGTGTGCACCGGAATGTTTTGCATAATGATAATGAAAAATACGCCGCCGACCATCCACAAGTCGTGGATGGAATATTTTGCAGGATCGCTGATGATGGTGATCATCCGCGCGATGATGACGGGAAGAATCCAGACGGGAGAATGTTTAACGGCAAACAGGACGACGGAAAGAAAAATTTTTCCGTACTGCCCGCGATAGATGTACATCAGCTTTTTCAGCGGGCTGGCGTTGCGAAATTCCAATCCGATTTGTTCAAACTCACGCTGCGGCATGATCTGGGGTTATTTCGCAGCGGCGAGGCTCCACAGCTTTGCCGTAATGCGTTCCAACTCCTCGCCAATAAGTTTGGGATCGTGCGTTTTCTCCGGCATGTTTTCGAATGCAACGTAGGGAATTTTTATGCCGCGCACATCGATGAAGTTCGGGTCTTTCTTTTCCAATACTTCCCAGTCGTTCGTTTTATAATAGAACTCCATTTTTTCATCCGGCAAAGAATGATAGAGAATGGAATCTTCCTGTCCCGGGCGCGCACGCCGCCGGTTTTTGCGGACAGATTCTTCATACGGCACGTTGATATACATCAACGAAGTTCGTTTCAGCATTTCATCCGTAAAAAATGTCAGCGCATGATGAATTGCATCGCCTCCGCCGCGCGCAAATTCCACCAGCGTCGTCATTTTGTCGTGATACGCCGGATCTTTCAAAATTTTCTTCCGGTAATCTAATGCGAGGCGTTCCATATACAAATCCCAGATAGATTGATCCTTGAACCAATATTTTTCATCGCTCCAGATACGCGGCTTGCCCATCTTCGTCAGTAAATCGTCAAGCTCGAATGTTTCCCACACGTACACAAAATCGTCTAACTCTTCAAAGTTGGCGATGTGGAATTTTTCTAAGCGAATAATCGGGTCGCATTTTTTTAAATAATCGATCACTTCTGATTTGCCTGCCGCCGGCCTGCCGGTGATGATGAGAATCGGAAAATGGCTGCTCATATTTTTTCTTTCTTCAAATATTTATTGGACTTTTTTAATACGATTTTCAATGACGGAAGAAATATTTTTCTCTGCACGGATTTTTTCCTCGACCGCCGAAAACACTGTTTGATCCAGATAGGTAGTTTTGAGTTTGTCGATGCCGAAATATTCTTTCGATGTACCGGCCATATAATCGCTCGCCGCTGCAGTATAGATTTTCTCGTCGTTCACGGGTTCGCCGTTCACAAGAAATTTAACAAAATCCACGCCGCCGTTTGCTGCGGTTTTCCATTCCACTCGCAAACCGGATACTTGAATGGACGAATGCTGCGTTATATAATAGATAACGATTTCTTTCAATTGCTTTCCGCTCACTTCGAATGTTGCCAGCAGATTGCGGAACGGCAGCACTTCGAACAAATCCTGTTTCGTCAACGGACCTGCGGATTTATCGGCGCGCATGCCATGGGAATTCATAAATCCGACATCGGCGTGAACCGCCTCGCGCTGCGCATCAGCAATATAATCGCCGATGCCGCTTTCGGCGATTCCGCTGCCGCGTGTCCAATCGGTTTTCAGTGTCCCGATCACTTCGGCGTAATCATGTTTTATCACGGTCTGGATGGAATCGATGAAGAGCGAAAGTTTTGTCTTCGGCCGATCTGCGTGAAACCAGAGCGCAATCAATTTTCCGTTGTAAGAAATAATTTTATGATGATCGACTGTTAATGTTAGTTCGCCGAGATTTTCACAATTCGATCCCGTTTGAACGATGATGACGTTGTTGACAACTTTCGGCGCCTTCAAGCGTGTATGAGAATGTCCGCCGACAATGACATCGAGGCCGTGAACGTTCACTGCGAGAACCGAATCGTCCTGCACGCCTTCGTGCGTAAGGGCGATCAATAAATCTGTTTGCGGCTGTAATTCCGTAACATACGTTTGCATCGTCTCAATCGGCGGCAGCAGCTTAATGCTTTCTCCGCTTTTATGATTGACTAAATTATAAAAATCTCCGGACATTAATCCGATGATGCCGATGCGCAATCCGTTTTTATTGATGATGATGTACGGTTTGTTGTTGACCGGAAATTGTCCCGCAAGGTCTTGAATATTTGCCGAGACCGTCGGGAAATTCGCAATGTGCGTAAGCGTGTTGAGATTGGCGACGGAAATATCGAAATCATGATTGCCGAGTGTCCACGCTTCGTACCCGATCTGATTCATCATTTCAAAGAGCGCCCCGCCTTCTGCTTCTCGATAGGGATATTCGGTAATCGGATTTCCCGTCATCACATCGCCCGCATCCAACAACAACGTATTGGGAACGGCGTGGCGAATGCTATCGACAATATATTGAAGTTCGACCATGCCGCCGACAAGCGGTTTCGGCGTTGAACGTATCCACGTCGCTTCGTGCGGAATAAAACTCGCATGCATATCGTTGGTGTGCAAAATGGTAATCTGTTTCGGCTGCGCCGAAAGCGGAAGGGCGAATAACAATATTGCAACAAGCCCTGCAAGAAACTTTTTCATCAGTTGATTCATACTACTCTCCTAACAATCTAAAATATTCATTTAGGGAAGATACACAGATTTCGCTTGTTTCGGAAGGCATTACGGAGAAGAAAATACATATTCATATGATCATAATACAAAAAATTTCGGACACAGCTTGTCTCGTTTCTTTCCATGCCGTATCTTACAAGAAAACGATTGATGAAACAATTTGTTCTGAACTACGTAGAAGAAGGTTAAAATTTTTTATGTCTCATACCATACAAGGTGATCCTATGCATCCATTCGCAAAATTCGCGTTGCCGTTACTCGGGTTGACGCTTGCCGCTCCGGATTTTTCCGCAGCACAAACCACAGAACGCATTTCCATTCCCGATCAGTATAAATGGAATCTCGCCGATCTGTTTCCATCCGATAGTGCATGGAAGCAGGAAAAAGAAAAATTGGTTTCTGAACTTCCTTCGTTAAAACAATTTAAAGGAACACTCGGCTCATCGGCAAAACAATTGCTCGGCTGTCTCGATTTAACATTTCAACTGAATAAAGATTTTTCCAAACTTTCTTCCTACGCCAGCATGAGTTCCGATCAAGATACGCGCGTATCTCAATATCTCGGCATGCAGCAGGAGATCAGTCAAATTGGTTCGACATTTTCTGCCGAAGCGGCGTACATTGAACCGGAAATTTTAAAAATCGATCCGGCGAAAGTTCAGGAGTTTGTGAAGAGCGAACCAACGCTTGCCGTGTATCAGCATTATTTAGATGACATTCTCCGCCGCAAAGCACACACCGGAACCGCAGGCGAAGAAAAAATTATCGCCGATGCGGGCTTGATGGCCGATGCGCCGGATAATATTTATGGAATTTTTTCCAATGCTGATTTCCCCTATCCGGAAATTACCTTGAGTGACGGGAAAACCGTGAAACTGAATCAAGCGGGATACAGTTTGTATCGTGCTTCCACGAATCGCGAAGACCGCAAAAAAGTTTTTGAAACATTCTTCAGCAAGCTGAACGATTTTCGCCGCACGTACGGCACGCAATTGAACGCCGAAGTGAAAAAAGATATGTTCTATAAAAACGCGCGCAATTATTCTTCGTGTCTGGAAAGTTCTCTCGATGCAAATAATATTCCCACCAAAGTATATTATAACTTAATCGAGAACGTGGATAAAAATCTTTCCACCTTTCATCGGTACTTAAAACTGCGCCGCCGCATTCTCGGCGTCGATACGCTGCATTATTATGATTTGTATGCGCCGCTGTTGAAAGAAGTCGATCTGAAATATTCCTACGAAGAAGCACAGAAAGAAATTCTTGCCGCACTCAAACCGCTTGGTTCTGATTACACGGATGTTTTGAAAAACGGTTTCGCTCATCGCTGGCTCGATGTCTATCCGACGGAAGGCAAACGTTCCGGCGCGTACTCCAACGGCTCCGCGTACGATGTGCATCCGTATATGCTCTTGAACTACAATGGCAAGTACGACGATATGAGCACCGTGGCGCATGAATTCGGCCACTCGATGCAAAGTTATCTTTCCAATAAAACACAACCGTACGCAACATCGCAGTATCCGATTTTCGTTGCCGAAGTCGCTTCCACGTTCAACGAAGCGTTGCTCATCGATTATGTGCTGAAGAATACGAAAGATGATGCGGCACGATTGTCGCTGCTCGGCAGTTATCTGGAAGGAATTAAAGGAACTGTCTTCCGGCAGACACAGTTTGCGGAATTTGAACTGCGCATTCATGAAATGGCAGAAAAAGGCGAGCCGCTCACCGGCGATGTGCTGAATAAAACATACGATGAGATTGTGAAAAAATATTACGGCCACGATCAAAAAGTTTGTATTGTGGATGACGAAATTCAGGCAGAGTGGATGTTCATTCCGCACTTCTATTATAATTTTTATGTCTTCCAGTATGCAACGTCGTTCACCGCTTCGGCGGCATTATCCGAGCAGGTGATGTCCGGCGATAAAGATGCGACAAAGAAATATTTGGAATTCCTTTCTGCCGGCGGTTCGGATTATCCGATCGAGCTGCTGAAAAAAGCCGGCGTCGATATGACCACCTCCGCTCCGTTCGACCTCACGATGAAGAAAATGAATCGCGTGATGGATGAGATGGAAGAGATTTTGACGAAGATGGGAGAATAAATTTTTAAATATCAAATGACAATAGACAAATCACAAACAAATTTCAAAGTCCTTTTTGAGATTTCATGTTTGTGATTTGTTTGTTGTTTGGTATTTGAATATTGGAATGTAAAATTTAATCTCCATCTCACACCTTCCCCTTACAGGGGAAGGCCGGGATGGGGTCATAGAAAGAAACCATGTTCATTGGCCACACAGCCGTTGCCCTCGCAGCAAAAAAAGCAGCGCCGCAAGTTCGCTTCGGCACATTGCTGTTCGCGGCGCTCTTTGCCGATTTATTATTTCCCGTTCTGATTCTCCTCGGTATTGAGCACGTAATGCCCGCGCCTGGCATCACCGCTGTAACGCCGTACGATTTTTACGATTATCCCATCTCGCACAGTTTATTAACCGATGCGGCATTTGCATATATCTTTGCGGGAATATTTTTTCTCAAATATCGCGAGTGGAGCGGCGCAGTGATTTTATCTCTTGCAGTACTAAGCCATTGGCTGTTGGATTTTATTTCTCATCGCCCCGATATGCCGCTTGTTCCCGGCTTGCATACAGTCGTCGGATTGGGTTTATGGAATTCTGTTATGTGGACGGTGATAGTCGAAGTGCTTCTGTTTGCCATCGGCGTCTATTTGTATCTTCGCACAACAACGCCCGCAGATAAACTCGGTTCGATTATCTTCTGGTCGTTTATCGGCTTGCAGTTGATGATGTATGCGGGAAATATTTTTGCCAATATTCCTGTCGATAGCCGCACGATGGCGATGGGTTCGCTGATGCAATGGCTCTTCATTCCGTGGGCGTACTGGATTGACCGGCATCGGTTTATTCGTACCAAATAAATTCTCTTTATTTCTCTCTCTTCTTCACAATTGCTTTTCTTCATAGAAAGCGATATGTTATGCCAAGGTTAGGTTACTTATGTGTGAATTCTCGTTCCCAAGCTCTGCTTGGGAACGGATATTAGTTGAAGTGTTGCTTCACGAATATCATCGAAGCAGAGCTTCGGCAGCTACGCTCCCAACCAGAGATTGAGAGCGAGGAGAAAAAACTTTTAGCAGCACCTTTCCGGTGAAATCTCTATGAAAGACAAAGAATCATATGATAAAAGTTTAAACGAACTTATATATTCAATTGATCTCTGTTTTAAAAATCAATTTCTTCTTCCAGGATTAACATTACTCTATTCATTGATTGATATAATGGCATGGTTATCTCGCCCCAGTGAACAAGATGATGTAACGAGAAGTGATTTCATTAATTGGGTAAATAAGTATCTTCTTTCAGTAAATAATTTTAATTGTACAGCACAGGATTTATATGGTGCGAGGTGTGCATTAATTCACTCAGGTACTGCCGAATCTAAACTTAGTCGAGATGGAGGTGCACGTTCAATCTATTATACAATTGGCAATAAAGACGCTCAGCGGTTACAAAACGATGTGGACTCGGTTGGTTGTAATGCCGTGGTTATCCAAGTTGATGTTTTATTCAAAACACTTATTAATTCCATTGAAAACTTTAAAAATGATATTCAAAACAACCTGCAATTGGCAGATATTGTAAACGAACGATCAAATAAATTATTTACTTACCTTTCATAATCATACATTATGGAAAGGGCTTTTTTCTCATTCCCCAACTTTATAATTGCGGAGTACCCCACTATGCAACTCAAATGGTATAATTATCTTTCATGTTTTTTTGCGGGATTTGTTCTCGCGAATGTTGTGCCGCACTTTGTGCAGGGCATTTGCGGCAATCCGTTCCCCACGCCGTTTGCAAATCCGCCCGGCAAAGGATTGTCGTCGCCGCTTGTCAATGTGCTCTGGGGATTGCTGAACCTCGTTATCGGCTACTGGTTGTATCGCGGCGGAAAAATTTCCAATCAGAAAATCGTTACCGTCATTCTGTTCTTTCTCGGCATTGCGCTTTGCAGCATCACGTGCGGTCTGAACTTTGCGGGCAAGCTGCCGCAATAATTTTTCCCCAACGGTAAAATATTTGAACGAACCGATGCACAAAAATTATTTTTGGAGAATAACATTATGGAAGTTCATGTTCATTTCTTAGCGGTACTCGTTGCCGCGATTGCAAACTACATCATCGCCACTCTCTGGTATGCGGCGCTTTTCGGAAAAGCATGGCAAAAGCTCACCGGCATTACCGAGATGAAGCCCGCGCCAATAAATATTCTGCTGTCGTTGATCGGCTCATTAGTGCTCAGTTTCGTTTTGTATCACGCCATTGCTTTCGGCAACGCTTACATGAAAATTGGCGGCGTCGCCGGCGGATTGATGGGCGGGTTCTTCGGCTGGCTGGGATATATTGCTCCTGTGACTTTGATGACCAAACTGTATGAGAAGAAACGATGGGGACTTTGGTTTTTAGACAATGCTTTCTGGCTCATCTCGCTGCTGGTGATGGGTACGATTTTATCATCGATGATGTGATCCGTTAAGACACGAACGGAATTCTCGCGGATGTTTGTTGCAATGTCTTTTCATTCCATCGGCGTACCGGATTGACCGGCATCGATTTTTTGTTACAACCACAACAACTCTTCCACGAACATAGAATGGATTATCACGTTTCTGTGCAATAAAAAAGGCGCATCTTGCGACACGCCCTTTAACTCAACGATTCAAAGACTTACAACTCGATTACTCATAAATTTATTTCATCAACATTTATCCGCCCGAGCATTAGCGCAGGAGGACCAATTTCCTTGTCTGTATAAAACTACCTGCTTGCATCCGATAGAGATAGACACCACTTGTTAACTTGGATGCGTTGAATGTTACGGTATAACTTCCTACATTCTTCGTCTCATTCACAAGTGTGGCCACTTCTCTTCCGAGCACATCATACACTTTTATGGACACAGTGCCATGCGTCCCTGCAGGAATATCATAGTGAATGATTGTGGAAGGATTGAATGGATTGGGATAATTCTGAGAAAGCATGAAAGCCGTCGGTATCGCCGTTTCTTTATCGACGCCTACTGGCGTAGTACCATTGGCTAAGATGTTAATTGTTTCTAGAGTAAATGCTCCGTTGGAAATGAAAATTTTTGCGCTCGTATTGCTCGATGCCATATATGTATAATGAATGGTATCCCGGATGCTGCCGTTCACCGGAATGCTGAATTGTGCGGGCGAGGCACTAAATGCCGAGGAAGTCGATGTCATAGTGATATTGATCGGTTGATTGCCGGTGTTGGTGATCATAATGATCGTGTCTTTTTTCAGTGCGGTATTGTTCATTACAATATTATTTGAACTTACCGATACTTCATAGGACCGGCCGTATCCGGTTATCGAAAGCGTATCGGGTGAAGAAGCGGCATTGCTGCTTATAAGTAATTTTCCAAGTATATCTCCGGCTGGTACTGCATTGAGGCGAATGGATATTCTGGCAGAATCTCCGGGTGCAATTGTCGGCAGTGGCGATTGCACGGAAGCATTGAAGAGAGTCGATCGGTATATACCATCTATGTATGTCGCGACATAGAGATATGGACCGACCCAGACAAGAGAACCGGCAATTGTGTCGGCGCTATTGGCGTTGAGTGAATTCCAAGTGCTGCCGTCGTCAGTGGAAAGAAAAATATCTTGATAGGTCGATGCAATAAAAGTTTTCCCTTTGAAAGCCAAATCGTAGACTGGAATGCCTGTAAATCCTGCTGACGTCCAGCTGGTTCCTTTATTTGTTGTATGATAAAGGCCATTATATGTTCCGGCAAATAGGGTAGTATTGTCCATCACCGTAGGATCGAACGCAAGAGCACAGGTCGAACTGTTCATGGGTAGGCCGGACTTTGCCGGACTCCAGCTTCCTCCGTTGTTGGTGGAAAGATATACGCCGAATGTTCCGCTTGTCATCACAAAGATATTAGTGTCTTTAATTAAAAAACGATCAACCTGAATAGCCCCCTGCAAACCAGTATTGGCGGTGTTCCATGTGCTGCCTTCATCGGTTGAAAGAAATATTCCGCCGGAGTTTCCGACAAAAATATTTGTGCCTCCCGATGCGTTAG
>Ga0335069_10014126_pt1 | contig 11195 bp, 11 predicted proteins | sample Lox_Sample_11_FD_206714 | JGI IMG/M metagenome (GOLD analysis project Ga0335069, IMG submission 206714) | Soil microbial communities from Loxahatchee National Wildlife Refuge, Florida, United States - Lox_Sample_1.1 | ecosystem: Environmental > Terrestrial > Soil > Wetlands | place: USA... | reverse complement strand
AGAGCCAAGGTCGCACCAAAGGCGAGCGCGCTCGCGCCTGCGAGCAAACGACGCCGTGAAATGCTGAAGGCTGTTGAGACTTCCCTGTCATCTGTCATGGGCGACCCCTGGCTTTTGCTTGGACGGACGCGCGCATGAGCGACGCGCCATCGCCTATCTCGCAAGGCACATGCCAGGGCGGCTGATGAAAGCTAATGAATTGATATCCTTCACGTAATCGCAGAACAGAGCGATCAGGCCATTTTTTCCGCACCGGTCATGCCTTCTTTGTAGGCACGGATCGTCACCGGCTGCGGAACGGAAAGGCAAACAGAACAGAAGAGTCGGACGACAGCTGAAAGGCGGGCGCTCTCGTCTCGTCGATGCACCTTGCGGACGAGGCTTGCGGATCGCCGCGGCTACATAGCGCGCTGACCTTCGCCTAAGAAATAGGCGACGGCCTGCTTTGGGTGCTTCGACATTTGGCCAAGTCGGCCACATGTCTCCGAGAAGAGGCGTCAATCCAGCGATTTAAGCTGCGGCATCAGCGTCACGTCCGGTGGCACGCGCTTTGCGGAGGGCTCATCAGCGGAGCTTTTTCCATCCGCGAAGCGCCAGCCGTGGAGGCATCGATGAAGCGCCGCGACTTTCTCAAATCCGTAACTGCGCTCACTGCCGCCGCGGCGGTCCCGGCGCCTGCCGTCTGGTCGCCGGCCAAGGCGCAATCGCGCCAGGAGACCCTGCTGATCGTCTCCGAAAGCGGACCGAACAATCTCGACATCCACGGCGTCGGCACCAACGTGCCCGGCTACGAAGTGTCGTGGAATTGCTACGACCGCCTGATCAGCCACGAAATGAAGACCAACGATCAAGGCACGCCGTATTACGACAAGACCAAGTTCAAGCCCGAGCTCGCCGAAGACATGAATGTCGGCGACATGTCGGTGACGTTCAAGCTGCGCAAGGACGCTGTCTTCCAGGACGGCACTCCGGTGACCGCCAAGGACGCGAAATGGTCGTTCGACCGCGCCGTCACCGTCGGCGGCTTCCCGACCTTCCAGATGAGCGCAGGCTCGCTGACCAAGCCCGAGCAATTCGTCATCGTCGACGATCACACCTTCCGCGTCGATTTTCAGAAGAAAGACCGCCTGACCATTCCCGACCTCGCCGTCATCGTGCCCTGCATTCTCAATTCCGAACTGGTGAAATCCAAAGCCACCGAGCAGGATCCGTGGGGCCTCGAATTCACCAAACTCAATACGGTCGGCAGCGGCGCCTACAAGGTCACCAACTGGACCGCCGGCTCGCAGGTCGTGCTCGAGCGCAACGACAACTGGAAGGGCGGCCCGCTGCCGAAGCTCAAGCGCATCATCTGGCGCATGGTGCCGGATGCCGGCAACCGGCGCGCGCTGTTGGAGCGCGGCGATGCGGACGTTTCCTACGATCTGCCGAACAAGGACTTCTCCGAGCTGAAATCCGACGGCAAGCTCAGCATCGTCTCGACGCCCTACTCGAACGGCATCCAATATATCGGCATGAACGTGGCGCATCCGCCCTTCGACAATGTGAAGGTACGTTACGCCATCGCTCATGCGATCCCGTACCAGAAGATCATGGACGCGGTGATGTACGGCCTCGCCAAGCCGTTGTTCGGTGCTTCAGCCGAAGCACCGACCGAGGTGGCATGGCCCCAGCCGCACAAGTTCAATACCGATCTCGCCAAGGCGAAGGCGCTTCTTGCCGAAGCCGGCTATCCGAACGGGCTGCCCGAGCCGATCCAGATGTCGTTCGACCTCGGCTTCGCCGGCGTCAACGAACCGACTTGCGTCCTGACGCAGGAGAGCCTGGCCCAGATCGGCATCCAGACCACCATCAACAAAGTGCCGGGCGCGAACTGGCGCACCGAGCTCACCAAAAAGACCATGCCGCTGTTCACCAACGTGTTCTCCGGCTGGCTCGATTACCCGGAATACTTCTTCTACTGGTGCTACCACTCCGGCAAATCGATCTTCAACACGATGGACTACCAGTCACCGCCGATGGACGCATTCGTCGACGGCGCGCGCGCTGCGGCGGCGACCGGCGATACTGCGACATACGACAAGGACGTGAAGGGCTTCGTCGATCTCGCCTATACCGACATGCCGCGCATCCCGCTGTATCAGCCGTACGTCAACGTCGCGATGCAGAAAAACATCACCGGCTACCAGTATTGGTTCCACCGCCGGCTCGACTACCGCAACTTCGCCAAGGGATGAAGCAACCAACGCCGTCATGCCCGGGCATGACGGGAACGAAAGGCGATCATGCCGACGATGATCCTAAAGCGGCTGCTGATGGCGATCCCGAGCCTGATCGGCGTGGTGGTCGTCACCTTCCTGCTCACGCGCGCGCTGCCGGGTGATCCGGCGGCTTATTTCGCCGGACCGGCGGCGACGCCGCAGGCGATCCAGGAAATCAGGGTCAAGCTCGGCCTCGACAAGCCGCTGGTCGTGCAATTCGGTCACTACGTGGTCGATCTCGCTCACGGCAATCTCGGCACCTCGCTGACCACCGGTCAGCCGGTCGCGACCGAATTGCGCAGTCGCCTGCCCGCCTCCGCCGAGCTGACATTGCTCGGCCTTATCGTCTCGATCATCATTGCGGTGCCGCTCGGCATCCTCGCCGCGACCAAGCCGAATTCGCTGCTCGATCACGCCTGTCGCGTGATCTCGACCGCCGGCGTATCGCTGCCCGTGTTCTTCACCGGCCTGATCCTGGTTTATGTGTTTTATTATCAGCTCGGCTGGGCGCCGGCCCCGCTCGGCCGGCTCGACGTGTTCTATACCGAGCCGCCGCATGTCACCGGCTTTTACCTGATCGACAGCCTGATCGCGCGCGATCCGGAAACGTTCATGGCGGCCCTCAAGCAACTCATCCTGCCGGCGCTGACGCTCGGCATTTTCTCGCTGGCGCCGATTGCGCGCATGACCCGCGCCTCGATGCTGTCGGTGCTGTCGTCGGATTTCGTGCGCACGGCGCGCGCCAGCGGGCTTTCGGTTTATACCGTGATCATCACTTACGCGTTCCGCAACGCCATGCTGCCGGTGATCACCACGCTCGGCATGGTGTTCTCCTTCCTGCTCGGCGCCAATGTGCTGGTCGAGAAGGTCTTCGCCTGGCCGGGCATCGGCTCTTATGCGGTCGAGGCGCTGCTCGCCTCGGACTTCGCGCCGGTGCAAGGCTTCGTGCTCACCATGGCGGTGATGTATGTCATGCTCAATCTCGGCATCGACGTGCTCTACGGCCTGATCGATCCGCGCGTGCGGCTCGAGGCCTAGGAGGCGCGCATGACCGACATCGCCGTATCTCCGCAGCGCGAAAGCAGCCTCGCCGCGCTGACCAAGCATGCGCGCTATGCGCTCAGCGAAAATCCGGTGACCGGGTTTGCTTTCGCACTGTTCGTTCTCATCGTGCTCGCCGCTGTGTTCGGCCCGCATATGGTGCCTTACGACCCCCTGGCGAGCGACACGAGCCAAGCCCTCAAGCCGCCGAGCACGCATCATTGGTTCGGCACCGATCAGCTCGGCCGCGACGTGTTCAGCCGGGTCGTCGTGGCGACGCGGCTCGATTTCTTCATCGCGGTCGCTTCGGTCGCGCTGGTGTTCCTGATGGGCGGGCTTGCCGGGGTTGCCGCCGGCTTTTTCGGCGGCTGGACCGACCGCATTGTCGGCCGCATCGCCGACACCATCATGGCCTTCCCGCTGTTCGTGCTGGCGATGGGCATTGTCGCGGCGCTCGGCAACACGGTGCAGAACATTATTCTCGCGACCGCGATCGTGAACTTTCCGCTCTATGCCCGCATCGCCCGCGCCGAGGCCAATATCCGGCGCGAGGCTGGTTTCGTCGAAGCGGCACGGCTGTCCGGCAATTCCGATTGGCGCATCCTCAGCTTTCAGATCTTGCCCAACGTGTTTCCGATCCTGGTCGTGCAGATGTCGCTGACCATGGGCTACGCCATTCTCAATGCCGCCGGCCTGTCCTTCATCGGGCTCGGCGTGCGGCCGCCGACGCCGGAATGGGGCATCATGGTCGCCGAAGGCGCGGCCTTCATGGTTTCCGGCGAATGGTGGAATGCGACCTTCCCGGGCGCCGCCCTGATGATCGCCGTGTTCTGCTTCAATCTGCTCGGCGACGGCTTGCGCGATCTGGTCGATCCCAGGCGGAGAACATGAGGCGCGAATGATCACCGCGAACAACAACAAAGCGCCGGCGCTGGCTGTGGAAGGACTCTGCGTCGAATTCCGCACCCGCTCCGGCCTCGTGCGCGCCCTCGACAATGTCAGCTTCAATGTCGCCAAAGGCGAGACCGTTGCGCTGGTCGGCGAATCCGGATCGGGCAAATCGGTCACGGCCTATGCAGTCATGGGCATTCTCGATCCCGCCGGCCGCGTGACCGCGGGACGCGCCATGCTCGGCGGGCTCGACCTGCTCTCGGCCAAGCCGAGCCAACTCGCCGAAGTGCGCGGCCGCGACATTGCGATGATCTTTCAGAACCCGCGCACCGCGCTCAATCCGATCCGGCCGGTGGGCAAGCAGATCGCCGACGTCCTGATCCGCCACGGCAATGTGCCGCGGCGCGAGGCGCCGGCGCAGGCTGTGGAAATGTTGCGGGCGGTCGGCATCACCGATCCGGCGCGGCGCGCCAAGGCCTATCCGTTCGAGATGTCGGGCGGCATGTGCCAGCGCGTGATGATCGCGATTGCGCTTGCCGCCAAGCCCTCGCTGCTGATCGCCGACGAGCCGACCACCGGCCTTGATGTCACGACGCAAGCCGTGATCATGGACCTGATCAACGATCTCGCCGCCAAGATGGGCATGGCGACGATCTTCATCACGCATGATCTCGCGCTTGCCGGCCAGCGCGCAGCCCGCATTGTCGTCATGCATGCCGGCCATGTGGTCGAGAATGCACCGACCGGGGAAATGTTCGCCTATCCGCGCCACCCTTACACGGCAGAGCTGATCGCGGCGACGCCGGATTCGGCGGCGAGCCTCGACGAGCTGGCGTCAATTCCCGGCACGCTGCCAGATCTGCGCCGTTCTGACCTGCCGCCATGCCGCTATTCGGAGCGCTGTCCGCGCAAGACCGACGCCTGTGCGCAGCCTTTGCCGCTGGCCGCGCCTGGCGCGACGCATATCGTCGCCTGCTGGAATCCGCTTCCCGCGCCCGAGCTCGGCGCGCCGATCCTGATCGCATCGACGGAGAGCGCCGCATGACCGCGCTGCTCGACGTTGCTGAATTCTCAAAACTGTTTCCGGTGACCGGCACATCCGGTACATGGACGAGGCTGAAGCAGCGCTTTCAGGGCGGACCGGAAAAGCTGTCCAAAGTCCATGCCGTCGACAACGTCAGCTTTCGTATCGAGAAAGGCGAGACGGTGGGTCTCGTCGGCGAATCCGGCTGCGGCAAGTCGACCTTGGTGCGCGCGTTGACGCGCCTGATCGACGCCTCCGACGGCAGCGTCCGGCTTGGCGAACGCGAATTGACGCTGACGCCGGCACGTTATTTCGCCCGCGATCCCGATCGCGCGCGCATCCAGATGGTGTTCCAGGATGCCGGCGAAAGCGTCAATCCGCGTTTTACAGCATTCGACGCCATTGCCGATCCGCTTCGCCGCTTGCGCAAGCTCGGCGGTAAGGCGCTGCGGCAGCGCGTCGAAACTGTTGCCAGCCAATGCGGGCTGCCGCTGCAATTGCTGACCCGCTTTCCGCATCAGCTCTCCGGCGGCCAGCGCGCGCGCGTCGGCATTGCCCGCGCCATCGCGGTCGAGCCCGATCTGCTGGTGCTCGACGAGCCGACCGCAGCGCTCGACGTTTCGGTGCAGGTCGTGATCCTGCAGCTCTTGCAGCGGCTGAAAAAAGAACTCGGCATGAGCTATCTGTTCGTGTCGCATGACCTTTCGGTGGTGAAACTCCTGTGCGACCGCGTGCTGGTCATGTATCTCGGCAAGATCGTCGAAGCCGGCCCCGCCGTGGAGGTCTTCGACCATCCGCTGCATCCCTATACCCAGGCGCTGGTCGCCGCCGTGCCGCGCTTCGGTGAAGACGGTGCGACCCGGTTACGCCTCACCGGCGAGCCCAGAAGCCCGATCGATCCCGACCCCAATGTGTGCCGTTTCTACGGCCGCTGCCCGCGCGGCACTCCCGACTGCACCAAGGCAATGCCGGAATTGCGTCAATTCGGCACGCGCGAGGTGGCCTGCCACTTCGCCGAGGAATTCTTGCCGCCCGCCTGGGCGAAGGCGTAGCCTCGTGCCATGAAACGCAAAGTCAAAAAGCCGGCGCGCCGCGCCGCGCGAAAATCCGCCGGCAAGTCGCGAGCCGGTCGCGCCACAAAAACCGCGGCGAAGAAGACGCTGGCCGCACCGCGCGACGCAACCGACGCGCTGGTCGAGTCCGGGGCCAAAGCGCTCGGCCTGCCGCTCGATCCGGCGTGGCATGCCGGCGTCAAGTTCAATCTGCAACTGATCCTGCGCCACGCCGCATTGGTTGAAGACTTCTCCCTGCCCGACGACGCCGAACCCGCGCCGGTCCTCCATGCCTGATCTGACGTCGAGCAACCTGCCTCTCGCGGCGGCGGCCGATATCGCGTCGGCTGTCGCCTCTGGCCGCTTGAGCGCAGAGACTGTCATCGAGGGGGCACTGGCACGCATTCGCGAACGCGATCCGGTGCTCAATTCCTTCACCGCAGTGACCGATCAGCGGGCGCGCCAGCGCGCGAAGGCGCTCGACGGCGCGCGTGCGCGCGGCAAAACCCTCGGCCCGCTCGCCGGCGTGCCGTTCGCGGTCAAGAATCTGTTCGACGTGGCGGGCCTGCCGACGCTTGCCGGCTCGAAAATCAACCGCGGTCACCCGCCGGCTAGCCGCGATGCTGCGCTGATCGAGCGGCTCGAAAGCGCCGGCGCAATTCTTGTCGGCGCGCTGAACATGGGCGAATACGCCTATGACTTCACCGGCGAGAATGTTCACGATGGCGCCTCACACAATCCGCACGACATCAATCGTATGAGCGGAGGCTCGTCCGGCGGCTCGGGCAGCGCGGTCGGCGGTGCGCTGGTGCCGATTGCGCTCGGCTCCGACACCAATGGCTCGATCCGGGTGCCGGCCTCGTTGTGCGGCATTTTCGGCCTGAAGCCGACCTATGGCCGGCTGTCGCGCGCGAATACCTTCCCGTTTGTCGCGAGCCTCGACCATCTCGGCCCGCTGGCGCGCACTACACGCGATCTCGCGCTCGCCTATGACGCGATGCAAGGCTTCGACGCCGATGACCCGGTTTGCGCCGATCGTCCGGTCGAGCCGGTCGTGCCGCTTTTGGAGCGAGGCGCTGAAGGCCTGCGCGTTGCCGTGGCCGGCGGCTACTTCAAATGCAAGAACGGCGAGGTCTGCTACGCCATCGACCGCGTCGCCTCCGCGCTCGGTGCCAATCGCGACATCGAACTGCCGCAGGCCGAGCGCGCCCGCTCGGCCGCTTTCGTCATTACCGCGACCGAAGGCGCGAGCCTGCACCTCGATCGGCTGCGCACGCGCGCCACGGACTTTGACCCGGCCGTGCGCGACCGGCTGATTGCGGGCGCGATGGCGCCGGCCGCGCTGCCGGTCAAGGCGCAGAAATTCCGCCGCTGGTACCGCACCGAGATGCTAAAATTGTTCAAGGAGGTCGACGCAATCCTGGCGCCGGCAACACCCTGCACCGCGCCGCTGCTCGGCCAGCAGACCTTCATGCATGGCGACGTCGAACTGCCGGTGCGCGCCAATCTCGGCCTCTATACCCAGCCGATTTCCTTCATCGGCCTGCCGGTGGTCGCCGTGCCGGTGCCGATGGATCCGCTGCCGATCGGCGTGCAGATCATCGCCGCGCCGTGGCGCGAGGATGTGGCGTTGCGGCTCGCACACGCGCTTGAGGTCAAGGATATCGCCACGGCACCGCCGCCGCCCGTCTAGTCACGTCATTCCGCTCATTCCCGCGCATGCAGGACTCCAGTTCCGGGTCCCCGCCTTCGCGGGGACGAGCGGTTGGACAGGGAGACAGCAAATGGACATCGATTTACCGGACGTCGTCGCCGAAGTGAAAGCCGCGTTCGACCGCTATGAGGAAGCGCTGATGTCCAACGATGTCGCCACACTGGACGCGCTGTTTCATGACGACGCGCGCACGATCCGCTATGGCGGCGGCGAGAATCTCTACGGCTATGCTGAAATCAAATCGTTTCGGGCGGCGCGCTCGCCGGCCGGCCTCGCCCGCAGCTTGTCGAAGACTGTGATCAGCACCTACGGCCGCGATTTGGCCGTCGCCTCGACGCTATTCCACCGCTCGTCGATGCCCGGCAAGATTGGCCGGCAGATGCAGACCTGGGTTCGCTTCCCTGAAGGCTGGCGCGTCGTCGCGGCTCATGTCAGCACGATCGACGAACACGCTTAGTGCCGGTCTTCAGCCTCGACGAATTTGCGCCAGCCGCCAAAGCTTGAAATGTCGCGCGCACCTTTGATTGCCTCAGCCTCGACTAAAAACCCTTTGACCATCTCGCCATTGGCCAGAGCCAGCGTGCCGATTGACAGCGGCGGTGGAACGTTAGCCACAAAGCGCCCGAAGGCGGCATCAGGCATCGCCCAGATTTCAAGTTCGATGGCGGCTCCCTCACCGTCTTTGACGCGCAGCAGCCCGGGCTTTGGCGGCGTCGTGTCCGACAGCGCAAACAGCCGATAGTGCGGCGCGGTCTTCGCGCTCTCGAGCAAACGGCCGCCGCCGGCCCGGAGCTCGCCGTTGAGTGGCATGCCGGAGAGATGCGCTCCCACCACGGCAATCGCGATTTCGCCCGCCATTATGACCGACGCCGATTTCGGCGGCGGCGGCTGACGCGCTTTCAGTGCACCGAGCGGCAGTCCGGTCGCGAAATGAAATTGCCGTCCGAGGGCGGCGAGCTTGGCATCTTCACCAGCGGGCGCGAGCAGTGTGATTCCGAACGGCCGGCCGCCGGCCGCTATCGAGGACGGCAACGCGAGGCCGCACAGATCGAGCAAGTTGACGAAGTTCGTATAGGTGCCGAGGTTGCTGTTCAGCGCGATCGGGTCGGCCGTCACCTCATCAATGCTGTATATCGTCGGCGCCGTCGGCAGCACGAGGACGTCCACACTGCGAAAAATCTCGCTCCGAATGCGACGGAAGGCCTCAAGTTTATAGAAAGCCGCAAATGCATCTGCAGCGCTCGGCTTTTCACCGGCAGCAATGATGGCGCGCGTGACCGGCAGCATAGACTCGGGCGCCTTGGCGAGAAGATCCTTGGCGACGAGATAACGCTCCGCCACCCAGGGGCCTTCATAAAGAAGCCGCGCCGTGGCGTACAGCGGCTCGACGTCGAGTTCGACGATCTGCGCGCCGAGGTCCGCGAGGCGCGCGATCGCCGCCTCATACGCGGCGGCGAAAACCGCATTGCCAAAGAACAAGCGCTGCTCCGGACGCGGAATACCGAGCTTGAATTTTCCCGGCAATGGGCCGACGGCTGACAGCGGGCGATCGCGAGAGAATGGATCTCTTTCGTCGGGCCCGGCGATGGCGCGCAACGCCGTCATCGCATCGTCGACCGTGAAGGCAAAAACCGACACGCAATCAAGCGAGCGGCACGCCGGGACAACGCCGGTGGTCGAAACGAGGCCGAGGCTCGGCTTCAGGCCGACGATATTGTTGAACATGGCCGGCACCCGGCCCGAGCCGGCCGTGTCCGTGCCAAGCGCCAGCGGCACGATCCCCGCCCCTACGGCTACTGCCGAACCCGAACTCGACCCTCCCGGAATGAGCTTGTCATCGAACAGATTGCGCGGATGACCATACGGGGAGCGCACGCCGACCAGGCCGGTGGCGAATTGATCGAGATTGGTCTTGCCCAGGACAAGCGCGCCGGCCGTGCGGAGCCGCGCTACGGCGACGGCGTCTTCCTGCGGCTGATAGAGAAATGCCGGACAGGCCGCCGTCGTCGGCAGACCGCAAACATCGATGTTGTCCTTCACCGCGACTGGAATGCCGTAAAGCGGCAGCGTGACGTTGCCGCCTTTCATCAGCGTCTCGGCCTCGGCGAGAACATCCTCCTCTTCACGCAAGGAAATGAAGATGGCCGGGTCACCACGCTCACGCAGGCGGGAATAGCTGCGGGCAACAATATCGGCCGGCGTCAAAGCGCCGCCGCGATAGGCGGCAAGAATCTCAGCGACTGTCTCGGTCACTTCAGGCCTTCACGTCTACGTTATGATACGCGGGCCCGGCGACCGCGAGCAATCTCCGGAGAGATTCCTAAAGGGACTCCTCACCGTCCGCAATCCTCGCCCCGGCGGTAGAACTTCATTCGGGCCGGAAGGCCCAGGCCGTCGCATTTGCCTTCTCGACTGCGGGCCGGCATCTCGCGGCCTAAACTGTTTTGTTCCCCACAATCCGCGCCGCCTTCTCCCGCTCGATCATTTAGCGCTGTTGATCGCTCATGGGATCGCCATCCTTGCGGTTCGCGCGCGCGACGGCATGCTCCTTTCGGGCGAAGAAGATTTCCGACGTTCCCCACATCAGGTCCATGACGAAATCGAAGAACGGCATGATGGGAATCCCCGCGGAGCAAACTCTGTGCGTTTATTTTAAAGCTCAGCGGCCGACGTCAACTTGCACAGCGCCGCCGATTTTGATGCAGAGATCGCTGCCGGGGACTTGGACAAAGCCGGGCCCGTAGGCGGGGCATGGCTTCACCGGCTTGCTCTGCTGAGACGATGCCGCCGGAGCCCGCGGCTTTGGGTTTGGATCCCTCAAGGTTTGCGCCTCTGCCGTGACGGTGGCCGACAGGGTCGCGATCAAAACGGTCGCTGCCTGCAGGTCATGGTAACAGTGCCAAGAGCGCGCGATCCAACCCATCACTCGTGGAACTCCAGTTTAATGGGGGGGCGAAAACAGGATACCCTCTTACCCCGAAAGCGACCGGCACCAAAAGCAAAACCGCCCCGGACTGGAGGGACCGGGGCGGGCTTGCAGAACCGATGGGACAGATCGGCTTAGGTGTTAATCGAACACTACTTGGGCCTTAGACGCGCGCCGTGATCCCCATCACAGATTGTCGGATTGGGTGGACAATCAAGCGAAGAAATGGGCCGGCGAAGCAAGAAATGCCGGCCAATTGCCGGCAATATCAGAATGACCGAGGCGA
>Ga0335069_10014125_pt1 | contig 11195 bp, 21 predicted proteins | sample Lox_Sample_11_FD_206714 | JGI IMG/M metagenome (GOLD analysis project Ga0335069, IMG submission 206714) | Soil microbial communities from Loxahatchee National Wildlife Refuge, Florida, United States - Lox_Sample_1.1 | ecosystem: Environmental > Terrestrial > Soil > Wetlands | place: USA... | reverse complement strand
GTCCACGAGGCAGAGTGGGGCAGGTTCGGGAAGAGGGCGGGCCACATTCGCAACGGGGACATGGTCCGCAGCGCAGACCGCCTGATCGCGATCTTCGCCGACGGCCCGGTGACGCCGGGCACGATGGACGCGGTGTTGCAGGCGAGAAGGAAGGGGATCCCGGTGTTCATCTACCACGACGGGAAATGGACGGAAGACCATGCCTGAGCCGGAATACTGGGCATGGAAGTGCGAGGAGTGCGGTCGCTGGATGGACGGCAAGGCCCCGCCGACCAAGATCTTCGTCAAGGAGCCCGGCCCGACCATCCATGGCTACGACTACTTGGAGCGCGCCTACGAGTACCGCGTCATGGTCGCCTGCGAGACCTGCCGCGACACCATGAGGAACCCTAAGTGACAGACCTGTCGCGGCTTCCCGGCGACCTCCAGATCGAGGCGGCGATCCAGCGGCTGGGCTACGGCAGCCCGTGCCAGCCGAAGGTCATCATGGCCAAGATCGCCAAGACAAGGGCCGAGGCGGCGAAGGCCGCAGTCATCACGCCGAAAATGAGGCGAGGGCACCATGGACGAGGCCGATAAGCCCGGCACGTGGCGTCTGGGCTGCGGGCGCTGCCCGTCGGAGACGCGGGTCAGGAACCTGCGCATCTTCGAGTGGCACGACCCGGAGGACGACGAGTCGGTCGCCGCCTGCCCGCAGCAGGGCCACGGCAAACTTGGTGGGCTGCCCAACAACTTCCTCTCCCGGGCGACCGGTGAGCACCCGAAGGTCAGGGCGCAGGTGGCGGAGGAGCTGGAGTGGTGCGGCTGCGGCGACAACGACCGGGTCGACGAGCTGATGCTCGCCTACCTCGACTGGCTGGAGCTGGACAAGCAGTTCAGCGACTCCATTCTGGCCGAGTACGGCGGCGACCTGCTGACGTCTTGGAAGGACGAGCGCTGGACGCAGGACAGGGCTGAATGCCCGCTGGACGAAGACGTCAGGCTGCTCGTCATGTACGTCGCCGACCACCTCGGCTGGACGGAGCACGGCAGCAGCGTCTACGGGGCGTGGCTGACAGACGACGGCAGGGAGGCGCTGGCCAACCTGCGCCGTCCCGAGTACGACATGGAGCGGCTCGTGCCGTATCCGCAACGCCGAGATGGCTGATCCGACGATCCTGTCCGGGAGCAGCCTGAACACGTGGCTCGAATGTCCCCGTGAATGGGAATATTCCTATCTGTGGCGGCTCAAGATGCCGCCCAGCTACAAGATGGCCCTCGGCACGGCGGCGCACGAGACGATCGAGAACGCCATGAACTTCCGGATGGAGGAGGGCCACTACCCGCCCCTGCCCGTCTGGGTGGGCTGGTTCGAGGAGGAATGGGCGGCAGAGACCGTCGACGCCAAGCCGCGCAACGAGAAGCCGGAGGAGCAGGCAGGCCCGCACAAGGACAGCGGCGTCGCGTGCGTCACGTTCTACGCCACCGAGATCGCCCCAACAATCGTCCCGTACCGGGTCGAGATGCCCATCCGCTTCACGATCAACGGCTGGGTCTGGACCGGGACGCTCGACCTGCTGGAGGACACCAGCATCGACCTCGACGGGTCGCACGTCAGGCTCCGGGACCACAAGTTCACGGCCAAGCGGCCGGACAATCCGGCCCGCTACCGGTGGCCGATGATCGGCTATGCCATCGGCCTGCGGCAGGAGCTGGGGATCGTCGAGGACGACGTCCAGCTGGACTACATCATCAGGAACAAGAAGCCGGTCCACTTCCCGGTCGCGCTGGGCGGGCCGGTGACGGATCAGGACATCCTCGACCTCGCCCAAGAGGTCGAGAACGCCATGACGGGGATCCAGCGCGGGTCGTTCCCGCCGTTGGGCAACAAGACGGGCGCCTGCGCATGGTGCCCGTACCGGGAAACGTGCCCGGACTCGAACCGCAAGAGAAAGGGGTAGCGCATTGGCCACACGCAAGGCAGCGGCGGCAACGGCCGAACCCGTCGATGACGGGCTGGTCGAGATCGCCGAGGACATCTTCAAGGACGACAGAGTCGACACTGACTGGGACTCGGGCGGACTGATCGAGCGGATCGCCCGGATCACCGCCAGCCTGCCGGACCTCCAGCCCAAGGGCGAGAACAAGTTCTTCAACTACCGGTTCATCACCGACAAGCAGGTGCTGGGCATCCTGCGGCCGAGGCTGTCGCGGGCCAAGATCCTGATCGTCCCGGAGCACGTCGAGGAGTACGCCTTCGTCGAGATGACGACCCAGAAGGGCGGCACCTCGCACCTGACCAAGATCCGGGTCGACTGGCGCGTCATGTGCGCCACCGGGTCCGAGGCCGAGTCGTTCCCGATGCAGTCCCTCGGGTACGGCGACGACAGCGGCGACAAGGGCGCGAACAAGGCGTTCACGGCAGCGTTCAAGAACGTGCTGCTCAAGCTGTTCGAGATCGGCGGCGAGTCCGACGACCTTGAGGCCGACGAGGAGGCGGACAAGCGGGCCAAGGCGCGGGAGTCCGGTGCCCGGCAGGTCACCGAGGCCGTGATCGGGAAGGCCGAAGTCGAGAACGTGGAGCGGGGCGGCAAGGCGTCGAGGGCGACCGAGGCCCAGATCGCCCGGGTCGGCCAGTACGTCCGCGACCTGTCCTTCTCGGCAGATGCGTTCGCCGCCTTCGTCAAAAAGAAGATGGGCCTCGCGATCAGCCTCGGCGACAAGCCGTGGGACGACGTCCGGAGATTCCTTGAGGGCATGGGCGGCGAGCACATCGGGGAACTGATCGCGCACCTCGACGAGCTGCTCAATGCAGTCTCGTCCGAGGAGGCCATCAGGGACGACCCGTCAGGGTACGGAGCATGACGTGAGACAGGGCGGCAGGGGGCGCATCAGGGTCCGCCGCGACGAGGCCCTGCTGCTCCGCGAGGAACTGTCCATGATCCGCCACCGGACCGTCATCCGCCGAGCGGACGCGAAGGACTCCGGCGCTGGGACCGAGGAGTTCCAGCACCGGATCAACATCATCAACAAGATCGAGGACGAGGTGGAGCGGACGATCGAGGAGATGGGATGGCTGGAAGCCGAGTCCTCCTGACCGAGGGCGAGGTGGCCGCAGCGCGGCGGTGCGCCGAGAAGCGCATCGCCGACGCGGGCCGAGTCAAGGCCAAGGACCGCATGGGGTCCGACAGCATCGAGAGCCACTTCTGGGGGGCGCTGGGCGAGATCGCCTTCGCCAAGAGGATCGACCGTCTCTGGACCTGCCGGTCGATGCAGTGGTCCGGGCCGGACGTGGGCCGGTACGAGGTCCGGAGCGTCAAGCCCGGCACCGAGCCCTACGTCAAGGCCAAGGCCAACGACCCGTCAGACCTGCCGATCTCGCTCGTCCTGTTCAACAGCGAGCAGTCGGCGGTCGTGGTCGGGTGGATCACGGCGGGCCGGATCAGGGACATCGGCGTCCGGGACGACCCGGGCGGCGTGGGCGCTCCGGCGTGGTTCGTCCGGGACGTCCGCGTCCTCGACCCCGTGTTTCCCGAGATCTCGGCGCCTTGGGGCCAAACAGGAAGCCTCGCAGCCACTGGCAAGGAGTTCCCGCTCCGCAAGAACGAGGACGGGACCATCGAGGTCGTCCCCAAGACGTGCAGCACCTGCGGCGCGTCGTACCTGATCGAGCGCGAGCACCTCCTGAGCCCGGGCCACCTCGGCGCGGTCGACACGCCCCAGACAGAGGCGTTCACCATCGACGACGCGGTGGAGTACAAGTTCAAGTCAAAGCCGACGGGCATCGCGTTCGGGGACATGGTCGTCTGCCCGCGGTGCAGGGGCGTGAAGCGGCCTGAGCGGAAGCGGACGACCAAGAAGGGAGTGAAGGTGTACGAGGCGGACGAGATGTGCATGGACCCGCACGACAGGAGCTTCCTGTGCAAGCGGTGCGGCGGGTGGGGCGTGGTCCCCAACGTCGGTCCGACGCCGGTCACGGTGATCGAGTGAAGGAGCAGGAGCTGCTGCTCGGCTACCGGCTGACGCAGCGCCCGTCAACGTCACCGCACGGCGGACGTCGACTGCGCAGCTGGGACAAAGAGCTGCTGCACCTTCAGGAGCCCGCCAAGTCAACCATCCTGTGCTCAGAGCACCCGTGCATGACGAAGATCGACAAGAGCACCGGCCGGACGAAGTGCCGGTTCCACAGCAGGGGAGCGGCATGAAGCTGTGGCTGCTGGAGAACCCGGAGTGCGACTGGGACGAGTTCGACGGGTTCGTCGTCTGGGCCATAGACGAGATGGACGCCCGGAGGGTCGCCTACGAGGGGAGCGGCACGCCCCACAGGGGGCCGTACCAGCCGGACACCCGCGACAAGGACTGGCTCAAGCCCGAGAGAACGACCTGCTCCGAGGCGGTGCTTGAGGGCCCGTCCCGGGTCATCCTCGGGTCGTTCAGGGCGGGCTAGGCGTGACGTTCACGCAGGTCAAGCGGAGGATGCGCAAGGGGATGCGACAGGTCGAGCGGTCTGAATACGCGTCGATCGAGCGTCATCCTGTCCGCGTCGTGAGCTGGGCCACCGACCCGGCGAACATCGGCGGCCTCGTCCGGGTCAGCGAGGCGTTCCTCGTGGAGCGCCTGTACGTGGCCAAGGTACCGGCGCGCGCGACGGCTGTCGGGACCCAGAAATGGCAGCCGACCACCGTCGGGCTCGACGAGCTGGGTGCGGCGGTCGCTGCCGCGAAGGCGGACGGCTACGTCGTGGTGGCCCTTGAGCAGACCGACGAGGGGGACGTCCTTCAGGACGGGTGGCCGCTCCCGCGGCAGATGTGCCTGCTGCTGGGCAACGAGGGGAGCGGACTCCCCAAGTCAGCCCTCGCCGCCGCCGACCACGCCGTCGAGATCCGCCAGTACGGCTTGGTCGGGTCCCTCAATGTCGTCGTATCCGCCGGGATCGCGCTCTACCAGTGGTCGAGGGACTGGAGTCTTCAATGACCGCGCCCGAAGGGCGAGAAGGGCCCATGCAGGGCCGGTGTGGATATCTCCCCGTCAGGGGAGACGCGCCCAAGTGTTCGTACAAACGCTTCCCACACCGCGCCACACGCGAACGTCGGCCCGGACGCAGCCAGAGGCTGCAACTTGGTGTTCATGGACTGGGTACCAACCGGGCGGCATCAGTTCCCCCGGGGATCCGCCTCTTTCAGGCGGCTCGCGTCGCAAGCGATGCAGTTCCGGTGCCCCGACGGTCCGTTAGGTGCCAGTTGGTGGACGCTTCTGGTACCATTGTGTCCGCGAACGGTGCTGCGACCGCCGTTTGCGTCGGCCCGGCGGGTTGTCTCAACGACCGCCGGGCCTCTTCATGTCCAAGGCCATGAAGAGTACACCTGTCCGCAGGCGCCCTGCACGCCAATCCTGCACACGCAGGCGCACATCAGGCACTTCCGTGCCTAAGAACCACTGCGTGTTCCGAGAGCCGTTCACCCGGGAGCAGGTCGACCCGCGGGTGAAGGCGCTGTGGGAGAAGACCACGGGCCAGAAGGCGCCCTTCGGGCGCCTGCGCATGAACTTCCAGCGCGAGCACTGCGCGCGCATCAACCTGTATGGTGGGGAGTGCCCGTATCGTGTCGAGGAGTGCGGCATGGCGTTCCTGTCAGCCGTCCAGAACAGCCTGCTTCCGTGGGTGGACGACCCGGCCGCCTACTTCGTCAAGGTCGCGCGCTCGGGAGGCATCGAGCGCGCCGACAACAAACCGCTGGCGAGGGAGCGACACCGTGAGGAAGGACCCGGTCACGATCGAGACGCGGCTGTTCGTCATGGGCCGCGATCTGGAGCAGATGTGGCTCCACTCCGAGGACCTGATCCATCACGGGGTGTCGCGACGAAAGTATCTGGCTGTGAAGAGGATCATCTGCGTCGCGCCCATGCTCGACCCGAGTCAATCGGGGACCTGCTGGGGGCGCTCAACCTTGGAGCACGTCAAGGACGACCTGCGGATGGGAAGGAGGGCCCCCAGTGACGCCGCCCACCTCGTCACGCTCTGCCAAGGGCACACCGAGGACGGCCGGACCGCTGGCCGCCAGTGGAACACGGACAAGCGGAACCGAGAGCGGGTCCGAGACTACCTTCGACGATATGGCTGCGTCGAGGGAGGTGCGGATGATGCGGACAGCTGACTGGCGCTACTGGCGCTTCTCGATCAAGACCCGGGTCCGCCACCTGTTCGGCCTGCACACCATGATCGGTCTTGAGGAGTGGGACCTCGACGCAGGGTCGATGCGGTATGTGGGCATGGTCTGCTGGGGTTGTGGGCGGAGGATCTGATGCCCGACCACCGGTCCCGCCGCCAGAAGCTGGAGGCCATGGCCCGCCAGACCGTCTCGCCCCACGAGGCGGAGGTAGCCCGGCGGAAACTCGTCCAGATGGGTCCGTCCGAAACGGTGATCCACGCCCAGAACACGGGGACAGAGACTATTACCTCCTACTGGACCGTCTTCTATGGCGTCAGCGGCACATCGAACGTCGCCCCCGATGACCGCCCCGGCGGATGGAACCCCAGCGCGTGGGTAGCCGAGCCTCACTGGTTCGAGGGATGGTTCAGCGGCAAGCTCCGACGCGAAGGCATGGACGAGCGGAGCATCGCCAACTCGCTGTCCGAGATGCGCAGGAAGAACGGGTGGTGACGGGATGACCCAGACAGCTGCCCAGCGGCGGTTCGTCCGGACAGCCGCCTACATGAACAGCAAGGCCCGCCGCCTCGGAACGCGCGGGTCGATCAGGGACACCGATCTCGCGCAGGCGTTCCTAGACACGGACGGCGCCTGTCCGTACTGCGGCGTCGGGATCAACCCGCTCCACTGCTCGTTCGACCACGTCGTTCCGTTCGACCGTGGCGGGGAGAACACGCCCGCCAACATCGTCGCGTGCTGCATGAGCTGCCAACGGAGCAAGAGCACCAAGCTGCCGGTCGAGTTCGAGACGGCCCGCAACACCATGAGCCAGTGCGAGGTCTGCGGGACGGTGTTCAAGCCCCGGTTCGCGGACTGGGTGCGCGGCTACGGCCGCACGTGCTCGCGGGCATGCTCGGGCAGGAAGGGCGGGGAGGCAACAAAGAACCCCGCCGCTTCTGGCGCCTGACCCCGGGAGGCCGGGCTCCGAAGTGACGAGGTTCGTTGTTGGTGGCGGCGGGATTGCCTACCCGCAAGGGCTGTCAACACTGGTTCTTCAGACCGGTCAGCCCTGCCCATCGTTTGCCGTGACATGGCAGCCGTTCGGCGTTGTCAGCGCCTCCGTTCCTACCGCAGCCCCGCTCGTCGCGTCGGGCTGCTCAGGTCCGTTTCCTGAGCCCGATGGCACCTTGTCCCGGGGCGTTGCGGCCCGGGGGTTCAGTCATCGCCCTGCCGCGGAGCAACCCAACGGCATTGAGGCGGATGATAGGGTACGTGTGTGACCTCGTCAAGCGTGTGGACTGTAACGATCCTCGGGCAGCCGCCGAGCGTCAATGACATCTACGACATCGTCTGGCGCTATGACAACCGGGGCCGCCGGTACAAGGGCATCGGCAAGACTGCACGGGCGACCAAGTACCAGCAGGACGCCGTCCTCCAGATGCGCTCCGCCCGGCCCAGCCGGTGGGCGCCGACCGGCTACGTCCGGCTCTCCTACCGGTTCTACCTCGGCAACGAGGCCGACCTCGACAATCTCAAGAAACTCCTGCACGACGCGTTGCAGGAGGCGACAGGGGTGGACGACACGTGGTTCTTGACGACCGACCAGTTCAAGCGGATGGTGCCGATGCGCGAGGCGAGGGTGGAGATCGACATCGCCGAGGAGCCCGCATCGTAGTGGCGGCGTCCCGGACCGTCCCGGGAAGGGCGGCGCTGCCGCTGTTCAACTTCATCCTCGGCCTGCCGGGCGATCCGACCATCTTGATGCGCCGGGCCCTGTCGAAGTCGATCGGCCCGGTCGAGTTCTCGATCGCCGCCGCGTCCGTCATCATGGGCTGGGACGTCGAGTGGTTCGAGCCGGAGCCCGGCGGCCGGGACCAGAACTTCTACCGGGACATCGAGATGGTGTCCAAGGGCGACGTCGCCATCTGTCTGTTCCCGGAGGCCGACATGATGGGCGGCGGGACCGGACACGTGGTCGAGAAGGCGCAGGACCGGGGCATGCCCGTCTACGCCTACTGGGTCGAGGACGAGGACCCGAGGGTCTGGCACAGGATCGGCGAATGGGACCCGACCGACGCTTGGGCCTCCGTCGTGCCGGTCGGGTGATATAGACTCCGCCCGGGCGCTGCGGACGCGCCGATGGTGCCGGAGGAGCTGATGGCGATCCCAGCCTCCGTGCTCGCAAGCACGGCGTACTGGCTCACGCGGTTCTCATACGACTACCGAGGGGAGTCGCCCGGCAAGATCCACAACGGCACGCTGTCCGAGGATGGGACGCCGCAGTGGCATCCGGACTTCGCGAGATGGCTCACCGCCGGGGGGCCGATCGACACGCCGAGGCCGGAGTCGAGGACGCCCGAGGACCGCCTGCGGACGACCCGGGCCCTGAGGAAGCTCCGGTCGGTCGCCGTCCGGGAGTTCGAGGTGGTGTATCGGGTCATGGTCCTCGGCGACACGGTGGACGACACGACCAAGTGGCTCAATGACCGGGCCCAGCGCAACGGGATCCCGTTGCCGCCCGGCCAGACCGTCCACTACCGGCGCAAGGACACCGTGGCCATCATCGTGAGCGGGATCGAGAAGATGAGGGACTGGTGGTAGGGCGCAGGCTGGCCAGCCCCGTGCTGGCCGTCCTGCTGTCCGCCTGCTGTCTGGCGCCTACAGCGCCTTCGACACCCGGTCCAGCCGCTGTTCCACCTGCTGCCGGGTCATACCCGTCGGTCGTTCAGCCCTCCGGGCCAACACCCGGGCCGTCGTCAGGGAAACCGCCCCGCCGAACGCCATCCCCGCGATCAGCGCCGCCCAGATCTCCATCGCCGGTCTCCACGCACTCCATCACCGGACTGGCCACATGGTACGCCTACGTGCTAGATGGGGCCGCTGCCGGTCCTGCCCTCCGGGCCGCTCTCGGGACCCATTGGCGCAACCGGTCCGTGTACGTCTGCCGTGTCGGCGGCGGCTGCGTCCGGGTCGTCCTGTCCGACTGGTGCGCCTGCGGCGGCGGGAGGATCGTCGACCTCGACTCCCGATCCTTCGCCCGGCTCGCCCGGCTGTCCACCGGGGTCGTCCGGGTGCGGGTCTCTTGGTGACCGCTGGACCAGCAGCGTGGGGATCGACATCCCGATCACGAACAGGATCCAGAGGACGAGGCTGGCAAGGAACCGCTCCCACGTGTCGGAGCCCTCGAAGGCCCGGAGGATGGACAGCGGAATGAAGAACACCACCCCGGCCGACCCGCTCCAGAGCAGGTGGCCCTTGGGCACGTGGTGGAACCCGGCACGCGTGACGGTGGTGCCGAAGATGAGGCCGAGCATCAGCGCCGCCACGAGCATCAGCAGGTCGAGCGGAGCGAGGAAGACGGACATATCGAAGTTCACGGGGACGACCTCCGCACCGCGGACCTCCCCGCCTGCTTCCGCAGTTCTGTGTTCTCCTTTGCGAGATCGGTGACCGCGTCCTGAAGGTCTGCGATCTCCTTCTCGTGCGCCGCCTTGATGGCCGTCAGCTCGGCCACCTGATCCTCAAGGATCTTCACGCGGTCCGACAGGGCCCTTGCGTTGTCCTGAAGCGTGTCGATCAGCGTGCCCTGAACCGACGTGAGCCCGGACGCCTTGGCGAACCTGAACGTCGCGTAGCTGATGCCGAGGCCGACGAGGGCGGCGATGGTGAAGCCGATGACGGGGGTCACCAGCGGCCCGAGGGACGACAGGTCAATCATGTCGGCTGCCCCTCGACCTGCCCGGGACGGACACGAGGCGCGTTCCACAGTTCACGCACGGGGTTTCCTTCTCGCCGGGCAGCTTCAGCTTCCCGTAGTAGCTGGTGTCCGGCGCGCAGCACTTCGGGCAGCGCAGCGGTCGACCGTATCCTGTGAGCAGCGACTCAGGCGAGAGCGGGGCCCGGGGACGGCGGAAGACCGTCCCCGGCCTCTCGGTCACCCGTCAGCGGTTTCAGCCGCCCCGTAGGCGATGGCCTCCATGTTCGTCCCCCTCAGAGCGTGGTGGTGGTGGACGGCCCGTTCGGGGACGTGACCGTCACAGTCGTGCCCTGCGGCAGCGACGGGGCAGCCACGGGCGTGACCTGCGTGTGGATCAGCATGCCCGTGATGAACGGGGCCGCGAACACCGCCAGCTGCCCGATCCAGTTGACGGCGTCGACAGCCTTGCCCGACGTCGCATCCGAGATCAGGCCCTGACCCGAGAGCGTCTGGATCACCGCGATGGCGATCGAGACGATGAGCCCGATCCAGAAGGCGGGCAGTCTTCCGAAGACCATGACCATTCCCTCCCTATGAGGCTGAGACGCCACTGGACAAGTGGACGTGCTCACCGCTGAATGCGCCGGACGTGACGAGCGCCGTCTGCGTCGTCGCGCCGAGGATGGTGCGCCGAGTGACGGGACGCTCGCACGGGGCGCTGGACGCGCTGCCGCTCCACGGGACGTTCGTCCACCTGACGACGACCCCGCCGACGATCGTCGCCGTCTGGATGACCTTGGTCCCCTTGGCGATGAACAGGTGCCAGTCGTGCGGAATGGCCGGGGCATGGGCGTCGCTCGTCCCGGCGAAGATGTAGGACGAGCTGAACCCCTCGTGGACGCCGAGCGCCTGAGCGAACGACCGGAGGGCAGACTGGGGAATCCAGATGAAGTCCTTGTTCAGCGGGTCGCCCGTCAGGACGTCGCCGTCGACGTTCTGCTCAGGATTGAGGTACATGGCGTGCGGACCGTCGAACGTGGGTGAGTTGAACGGGCTCCGGTACTGCTTCGGGAGCGCGCCGTACATGCCTTGGAGGATGACGCCGCGGTACTGGTGGAGTGCGTCGACGACAGACTGCCACCCCTGACCGGTCAGAATGTGGAGCGTCTGGCCGTAATGGGCCCATGCCCGGGTCAGCCCCGGCGACCCGAGGCCGGACCCGCCCGAGTAGTCCCCCGACACGGCCCGGAGCTGGCCGCCGAGCACACGGACGCCGCCGAGCGTGTCGAAGTCGAGCCCCATGGCTCCCGACGCCATGGTGCAGTTGAACCAGTCGAGCGTGGTGGTCGGGTCGTTGTACTGCGGTACGAACT
>Ga0335069_10014124_pt1 | contig 11195 bp, 11 predicted proteins | sample Lox_Sample_11_FD_206714 | JGI IMG/M metagenome (GOLD analysis project Ga0335069, IMG submission 206714) | Soil microbial communities from Loxahatchee National Wildlife Refuge, Florida, United States - Lox_Sample_1.1 | ecosystem: Environmental > Terrestrial > Soil > Wetlands | place: USA... | reverse complement strand
GGCCGGTGTGCAGCTCGCCGCGGCAATCTTCTCCCGCAACGCGACGGCGGCGGTGGCCGTCCAGGCCGTTCTCGCGGAATGGGGCGCAGGATTCCTCGCGATCCCGTGGAGCGACCCGAGCGTGCCCGTTCCCTCGTGGACCGCCATCGGAGGACGCGCCGGACGGGGTGCCGTGATGGGGATCGTGGCGGCCGCCCTCGTGGTCGGCGTCGCCCTGCTGGCGCATGCGGCGAGCTTCGTGAGCAGCCCGCCGTCGATCGGCCTGCTGGCCGTCGGGCTCGTCGTGTCGGTCCTGGGGGCAGTGCGCGACGAGCTGCTGCTGCGCGGCGTCGTGCTCCGCGCGACCCGAGGCGTGTTGCCGGTCTGGGCCGCGCTCCTGGTCTGCGGAGCCGCGGCGGTTGCCGCTCGCTTCGGCGTGGAGGGGGCGATGGGCGTGGTGCTCGCCGGCGAGGCGATCAAGGGGGCGGTCCTCGGCGCGATCTGGGTGAGGGAGCGTGGCGCCTGGATGGCCGTCGCCGCGAACGCCGCGTGGACCTGGACCATCGGCTCGGTCGTCGGCGGAGGGCTGCTCGACGTCCGCTTCCACTGAAGCTGGTACCATGGACGCGATGTCCCGCGCGCAGAGCGTGCCCCCGCCGTCCGTGGCCGACGAGCGGACCACCGAGCGGAAGATGATTCCCTCGATCCCGCAGCCGTCGATGGCGGTCGAGTCCACGCGCGAGCAGTCGCAGGAGGACTTTCTATTCCACCTCTACCGCGGCAGCGAGCTGCTCCAGGAGAACCGCGTCCTCGAGGCCAAGGAGGAGCTCGAGTACGCGCTGACGGTGCAGCCGACCGACGCGAAGGGGCAGGACCTCCTCGGCGCCGTCTACTTCCGACTGGGCCTCTACCCGCGCGCCATCCAGATCTACGACTCGCTCGAGCGCGCCTTCCCGAACGACGCGTCGATCAAGGTCAACCTCGCGCTCTGTCATCTCAAGACGGGACAGCCCGATCAGGCGAAGCGTGCGCTGCAAGACGCGGTGCGCATCAACCCGGAGCACAAGCGCGCGTGGGGCTACCTGGGGCTCGCGCTGCAGAAGCTCGGAGAGCTCGAGGCGTCGCAGATCGCGTTCGAGCGCGGGGGCCACGCGATGATGGCCAAGCGCGTGACCGAGCGGCGACAGCGCGCCCTGACGCCTGCGCCCTCCGACACGGCGGCGGCGGAGGTGGATGCGGGGGTGCGCTCGGTGGCGGAGACGGCCTTCTCCGAGCTGGACGCGGGGGAGCTCCGGTTCTCGCTCGCCGAGCCCGCGCCGCCGAAGCCGACGGACGGGCCGTGGCACACGGTCGAACCGGGGGACGCCGCGAGAGCCTCCGGCGTCGGGCGAGGAACCGTGCCGCCGGCGTCCTTCCGCCACGGGCCCGGCTCGGTGCACGACAACGTCACCGTACCGCCGGCGTCGGGTGTGCCGAGGATCGCCGTGCCGGGGCTCACCGCGGCGCCGCCCGCCGGGCCCGTTCCGGCGCAAGCCATCGCGCACGACGCGCTTCCGTCGCTGCTGGCGCTCGGCGCCGAGCAATCGGTCGCCCGGCACGAGGCGGGGGTCGTCCTCGCGCGGACGACCGAGGAACAACCGTTCGCAGCGCGCCTGGACTCTCTGCGCGTCGTGGCGGGGACCATCGCCACGCGCGTGCTCCACCGGCGGACGCGTGACGCCGAGACCAGCGAGGTCCTCGGCGGCATCGGCAGCCCGATCGTGCGCCTCACGGGGAGCGCGGAGATCGTGCTCGGCCCGCGCACGAGCCACGAGCTCGCGACGCTGGCGCTGGACGACGAGATCGCCTTCTTGCGCGAGGACGCGCTACTGGGGTTCGAGCTCCGTCTCGCCTACGAGAACGGCCGCCTCGCCGTGGACCCCGCGGGCGAAGCGACACCGCGAAACGAGGGCGTGCACCTCGCCCAGCTCCGCGGCAAGGGAGCCATCGTCCTCGAGGTCGTCGCTTCCCTGGCACGCGTGCCCTGCACGTCGGGTCGCAGCGTGCTGGTCCGCCGCGAATGGATCGTCGGGTGGCTCGGTCGCCTGGTCCCTCGCGCGCTCCCGCCGTCCGAGGCGCCGAGCGGCCAGCGGGGCCTGATCGCTTTCTCCGGCGACGGGACCGTGCTTGTAAGCATCTCCTGAGGAGACGCGCGTCGCCGTGAACCCCGACCCTGCAGCCAAGCCGCGCCGCCGCTCGCTCGCCGAGGACGCGGTCAACCTGCCGAACCTGCTCACGATGGGGCGGATCGTCGCGATCCCCTTCTTCGTGTGGCTGCTCGACGTGCCGACGCCCGTGCGCGGCTTCTGGGCGTGCATCGTGTTCACTCTCGCCGCGATCACCGACGTGCTCGACGGCTATCTCGCGCGCAAGCTCGGCGTCGTCAGCGTGCTCGGGAAGTTCCTCGACCCGCTCGCCGACAAGCTGATCGTGATGGCGGCGCTCGTGTGGATGGTGCCCATGGGGCGCATCCCGGCCTGGGTCGTCGTGCTGCTGCTCGCGCGCGAGCTCAGTGTGACCGGCCTGCGCAGCGTCGCGGCGAGCGAAGGGGTGATCATCAGCGCGGGGCAGGAGGGCAAGACCAAGACGGCCCTCCAGATGATCGGCATCGTGGCCCTCGTGCTCGGCTACCCGTACCACCTCTCGTACGGCCCCATCGATCTCGGCGTCGTAGACCTGGGACACGTGGGCCAGTTGCTCGTCGTGCTCTCGCTCCTGTTCTCCTTCGCCAGCGCCGCGCAGTACGTGCGCCTCTTCGCCGAGGCCGTCGAGGCCAAGGAACGCAAACGGTCGGCGTGAGAGCCCGGAAGCCCACGAAACGAGAGGGGCTGGTATTTGTCCCCGTTTTCTGGAAACTTCGCGCCTGCCTCCGATGCGCCGCCCTACCCTCTTTTCCCTGCTTGCCGTGCCCGTGATCGCCGCCGGGCTCGTTGTCGCCGCTTGCTCCGACGAGGGCGAGGGCCAGCCTTGCGACCCGCGAGCCGGCAACAACGGCTCGGACGACTGCCAGTCGGGCCTGACCTGCCAGACGGAGAATCTCCCCAGTCCGCGCTGCTGCCCGCCCGATCGCTCGCAGGCGACGACCCCGGAGTGCGCCATTCCGAGCGGCGGGGTCGACGCGAGCCCTGCTCCGCCCGACGTGAGGACGACGGAGACCTCGAGCCAGGACTCCCCTGGCGAAGCGCAGGGCGAGGCGGCCGCCGACGCGCCGGCCGAGGGCGCGAGCGACGCGCCCGCCGAGTCTGCTGCCGAAGGCGGTGGCGACGCCGCGGCCGACTGAGGTCTCGCCGAAGGCGAGCCGACCGCGCCATCGAGCGGGCGGCACGCTAGACTGACCGCGTGGACCCGGCGACGCTCGTGCACCAGGCGCAGCAGGGGCTGCTGCTCATGATCGCCGTTTCTCTGCCCGTGCTGGGCGTGGCGGCGGTCGTGGGGCTCCTCGTGGCGGCGTTCCAGGCGGCCTCCCAGATCCAGGATCCGACCATCTCGCACTTGCCGCGCCTGCTCGCGGTCATCGCCGCGCTCGCGATTCTCGGCCCCTGGATGGGTCACGAGGTGGCCGCCTTTGCGCAGCAAGTCTTCACCGCCCCGGCCCTGGGCGGGCAGCCGCGTTGACCGGGTCCGCCCCGTCTGATAGCTCCGGCGCAATGACTGAATCCTCACTCAGTGTGAGGAGGCCCCGCCGGAGGCCTGCAGCGCGCCCCGCGCGGGGCGGCGACAAGCGCGAGCGCATTCTCGACGCCGCGGTGCGGGTGTTCGCGAAGAAGGGCTTCTACGCGACGCGGGTCAGCGAGGTCGCCAAGGCGGCCGGGGTCGCCGACGGGACCATCTACCTGTACTTCTCCAGCAAGGACGAGCTCCTCGTCTCCCTCTTCGAGGACCGCGTGGAGCGATTGCTGCGCTTCCTGGAGAAGGAGCTGCCGCCGGCGGCGAGCGCCTCCGAGAAGCTCCGTCGCGTCATCGAGCTGCAGCTCGGGCTCCTCGAAGGCGAGCGCGACCTGGCCGAGGTGATCACGGTCATCCTCCGCCAATCGACCAAGCTGATGAAGGAATACGCCGCGCCCAAGTTCACGGCGTACCTGGACGCCATCGCCCGCGTCGTCGCCGATGGGCAGACGACCGGGGAGTTCCGCGCCGACCTCTCGCCGCACCTCGCGGCGCGCGCGATCTTCGGTGCCCTCGACGGGATCGCGATGACCTGGGCGCTCGGCAAGGCGGACCGGGGAGGCCTCGTTCGCGCGAGCGGTCAGCTCGCCGAGCTGGTGCTCCGGGGACTCTCTCCGCGGGGGTGAAGCGTGAAGAAGCTCCGCGAGCGGGCCCGCGTGCTCTCGGCGGTTCGGGCGTTCTTCGACGCGCGTGGGTTCGTCGAGGTGCAGACGCCGGCCATGGTGCCATCACCGGGGCTAGACCTGCACCTCGACGCCTTCGAGATCACCAGCGGCGACGCGGGGCGACCCCGCTGGCTGTCCACGTCGCCGGAGCAGCAGATGAAGCGACTGCTCGCCGATGGCTGGGAGCGCATCTACCAGATCGCACCCGCCTTCCGGCGCGGTGAGTCGGGCACGCGGCACAACCCCGAGTTCACGATGCTCGAGTGGTACCGCGCCAACGCCGGCATGGCCGACGTCATGGCGGATACCGAGCAGCTCGTCGCTTCCGTCACCGGAGGGAGCGTCGCGCTGGAGGGCCGCGTCGTCGACGTGCGCCCTCCGGTGGCGCGCCTCGGGGTCTGCGAGGCTTTCGAGCGCTTCGCCGGCTGGTCGCGCCAGCGCACTCTGGAGGCGGCCCGGGCCGACGAGGACGCGTACTTCCGCACGCTCGTGGAGACTGTGGAGCCCGCCATCGAGCGCCTGCCGAACGCCGTGTTCCTCCTGGACTACCCGGCGACGCAGGCTTCCCTGGCCCGCAAGAAGCCGGACGATCCGCTGCTGGCCGAGCGGTTCGAGCTCTACGTCGCGGGCGTCGAGCTGTGCAACGGCTTCGGCGAGCTCGTCGACACGACCGAGCAGCGTGCCCGCTTCGAGCACGACCAGCGCGAGCGCGCCGCGCGGGGCTTGCCGGTCTACCCCATCGACGAGCGCTTCCTCGAGGCGCTGGCGCGCATGCCGCCGAGTGGCGGCAATGCGCTCGGCCTCGACCGCCTCGTCGCGCTCGCGTGCGGGACGACGGCCATCGCCGACGTGGTCGCCTTCACGCGCGACGAGCTCTGAGCGGCGGGCTGCTCAGGCCTTCAGCTGCACGGCGCGCATCCGCCCCGTCGCGAGAGCCACGGCCTCGGTCAGCGTCGGCACGACGAGCTTCTGCATCGCGCGCTGCACGTCCCGGGGGCGCCCGGCCATGACGAAGACCAGGCACTGGTTGAAGACACCCGCCGTCGCCCGCACCATCCAGGAGTGCGGTCCGAAATCCATCTCGTCCACCAGCAGGCGGCGATACGCCTGCCCGAAGCCCTCGATGCGACGCTCGACGAACTCGTTGACGGCGTCGCACGCGTAGTCGCGCGGCCCGAAACCGGCGCCGCCGAAGAGCAGGATGACGTCCGCCTCGTTGTCGTTCGAAATGTTCTCGATGAGCTGCTTGATGATCTGCGCGTCCGGCTGGACGACCACGCTGCGCACGAGCGTGAAGCCGGCGCCACGGATCTCCTCTGCGGCGACCCGGGCGAGCTCCTCGATGGTGCGGCTCTTCTGCTGCATCACCGCGCCCACGAGGACGCGCGGGACGGGGGGCTTCTCTTCGTTCATCGAGCGCGGACTATAGGCGCGGTCACGGCGCGACGTCGATGCCCACGGCGCGCATCAGGCGGAGCGCGTTCGAGCTCTGCACGATCCCCGGGCGGAGCACGTAGTCGAAGGACATCTCCTCGCCGCGGACCTGCTCCTCGAAGTGCACGTTCTCGACGAGCCCCCCGAGCTCCTTCTCGAGGGCGGTGATGCCGAGGTCGTGCGTGGAGACGGCGCCGAGAGCCCCTCGAGCAAGCAGCTCTTTGACGACGGCGCACGCGCCGAGCACCCGCTCGCGCGAGTTGGTCCCGTGGAGGATCTCGTCGAGCAGGAAGAGCACCGGGGCTCGCCCGGTTTCCTGCGCGAGGTCGATGACGCGCTTGAGGCGCCGCAGCTCGGCGTAGAAGTGCGACACGCCCTGCTCGAGAGAGTCGTCGATCCGCATGCTCGTCGCGACGCGGGCCGGGCCGATGCGCGCCGCAGTCGCGCAGACCGGAGCTCCGGCGTTGGCGAGCAGCACGTTCACGCCGATGGCGCGCAGCAGCGTGCTCTTGCCGGACATGTTGGAGCCGGTGACCACCAGGGCACGTCCCGCCGAGGGGAGGCGCACGTCGTTGCCGATGCGCTTGTCGTCCGCGATGAGGGGGTGCCCGAGGCCGCGCGCATCGACCATGGGCTCCAGCGCCAGCTCGGGAAAGACGAAGGACGGATGCTCGTGGGCGAAGCCGCCCAGGCTCGCCAGCGCTTCGACCTCGGCGAGCGCCTCGAGCCAGTCGCGCACGTGCGCCCCCGCCCTCGCGCGCCAGCGGAGGAGCGCCGCCGCGCAGTGCACGTCCCACATGAGGATCGGCCCGATGAGCAGACCGAACACCTCGTTGCGGCGGGCGTCGACGAAGCCGACGATGCGCTCGAGCGCTGCGATCTCGACGCTGGCGCGGCGCGCCTGTTCCGTCCCTCGCCGGGGGGTCGCGGAGAGGCGCTGGCGCGCGCGAACGAGCAAGGGTGCCTCGAACGGCTCGCGTTCGATCGCTTCGATCATCGCTCGCCATCGCGAAACGGCCTGCTCGCGCGTCGACGCAGCCTCGAGCATTCGCGTCAGGCGCCGGCTCGCCGCGAGCCCAGCCGCGACGGCGGCGACGACGACGAGCGTCTCGATCCCCGCCCGGAGATGAAGCGCGAGCGTCGCCGCGATGCCCGCCACGACGGCGCCCGGTGCGAGCCAGGCCAGCACACGAAGCGCGGGCGCGAGCCCCTCGTCCTTCGCCTCCGCCCACGCGAGAAGAGGCGCGGGGTCCGCTCTCTCCCCGCCGAGCACACCGCCCGCAGTCGCGAGGGCCTCGCGAAATGCCGGTCGTCCCGCGAGATCCCGCACGGCCGCCTGGCGCTCGGCCACCTCGGTCGGCCACGCGCCAGGTTCCTCCAGGGAGAGAAGCCTCGCGAGGCACTCCTCCCCGGGGCGCGTCTCGGTCGCATCGACGAGCTGCATCACAGAGCCACGCCCGAACACGTCGAGGTCCCGCGTGAAAGGATGGTCGGCCGACACGAAGCGCTCGCTCGTGACCGGCAGGCCGGCCCACGCGTGCGCCATGCGCGCCAGGCCCCGCTCGTGGAAGCGCAGGGCCGCCGACGCACGCTCCTTCGCCTCGAGCACCCGCGCGTGCACGAGGACGAGCGCCACGAAGGCAGCCACCGTGGCCGCCAGTGCCGCCCACGCGCCGGCCCCGAGCCTCGCCCACACGATGCCGCCCAGGAGCGCGAGCGCTCCGGCCGCGAGGAGCAGCCGCCCGGTGCCGATCGTCCGCGCCCTCCCCTCCAGCGCCGCGACCTCGGCCGACCGCGCGCTCCGCCCGCGCTCGTAGGTCTCCTTCGCGTCCACGGCGGGATCCCTCAGAGCATGCCCAGCTCGTGGAAGAGGAACGCGAGCTCCTCGACCAGCTGCTCGACCAGCTTGGCCACCGGCTTTCCGGCCCCGTGTCCGGCGCGACTCTCGATCTTGAGCAGGATGGCCCGCGTCGCGTCGGCCTGCGCCTCCTGCAGCCGCGCGGCCATCTTGCGGGCGTGCATCGGATCGACACGCGAATCGCTCTCGGCCGTCGCGAAGAGCACCGAGGGATAGCGCACCCCGTCTCGCGCTCGGTGGTACGGCGAATATGCGTGGAGCCACGCGAATGCGGCGGGATCGCCCGGGTCGCCGTACTCGGCGATCCACAGCGCGCCGATTCGGTACAGGTGGTAGCGAAGCATGTCGGCCAGCGGCACGAGGCTCAGGGCCGTACGGAACAGCTCCGGACGCTGGGTCACCGCCGTCGCCGTGAGCAGCCCGCCGTTCGACCCGCCCACGATCCCGAGCTTGTCCGGGCGGGTGATGCCCTCGCGCACGAGCGTTTCCGCGCAGGCGTAGAAGTCGTCGAAGACGTTCTGCTTGTGCTCGAGCATCCCGGCGCGGTGCCACTCCTCGCCGAGCTCCCCTCCCCCGCGCAGCAGCGCCACGGCCCACACGCCACCGTGCTCGAGGGTCATCAGCGTCCGCACGCTGAACGCCGGGGTCTGCGCGATGTTGAACCCGCCGTAGCCGTAGAGCACCGTCGGGTTCGACCCGTCGCGTGGCGTGCCGGCGCGCTCGACGACGAACATGGGCACGCGCGTGCCGTCCTTGCTCGTCGCGTAGAGCATCGAGACCCGCACGTCGGGCAGCTTCACGCCGGCGCCCACGCGGTCCCAGGTGGTCGTCGCGCCGGTGGCGAGGTCGACGCGAAGCACCTGCCACGGCGTCGCGAAGGACGTGAGCTCCACGAAGGCCTCGTCCCCGTCGTGTGCTCCCGACACGCCCGCCGAGCCGAGGACCGGCAACGGCACTGGGCCGAGCGGCGCCCCCTCGGCCGAGAAGCGCGCGATGCGGGAGCTCGCCTCGTGGAGGTAGGAGGCGAGGAGCACCCTCTTCGCGCCGCCGACGACGGCGAGGTCGGCGAGCACGTCCTCGCCCTCGGGAAGGACCTCGCGCCAGTGGTCCCGCGCCGGGTTGGCCCAGTCGACCGCGAAGAGCCGGTAGCGCGGAGCCCCCTCGTTCGTCAGCACGTAGAGCACGTCGTCGAGCGGAATCGGCTCGTACACGGCCTCCACGCCCCGCGCGACCGGGAGGAACGGCGCGTCCTCGGCGCGCAGGTCCTTCACCCAGATCTCGCTCTTCTGCCAGCCCATGTGCACGCGGACGACGAGCCACCGGCCGTCGGGGGATGCGAGGACAGCGGGCACGTCGAGCTTGTCGCGCCCCTCGCCGAAGACGAGCGCGTCGCGAGCAGGATCGTCGCCCAGCGCATGGCGGAAGACGCGACAGTGGTACTTCTCGTCACCCGGGGGCACCGAGCCCGGCGCCGGGTAACGCGTGTAGAAGAAGGCGTCGCCCCCTGGCAGCCAGGCGACGCTTGCGTGCCGCGTGTGAGGAATGCGATCGGGCAGGTCCTCGCCGCTCGCGACGTCGCGAATCCGCAGCGTGCTCTCCTCGCTCCCGGCCTCGCTCAGCCCCCATGCGACGCGCGCGCCGTCGCGAGAGGGGGACCACCAGTCGATGGCGGTGGTGCCGTCCGGCGACATCGGCGCCGGATCCACGAGCACCCGGTCCGTGCCCTGCAGGCCGTCGCGCGCGCACAGCACCGCCTGCTCCTGCTCTCCCTCGCGCCGCATGTGGAAGTAGCGCCACGTTCCGTCTCGCCCCCTGCGCGGGGCTGGCGCGCCGGCGTACCCGATCGAGAGGAGCTCTCTCGCGCGCGCCCGCAGCCGGTCGCGCCCGGGCACACGCTCCATCCAGGCGCGGGTGCGCGCGTTCTGCTCCTCGTCCCAGGCGCGCACCTCCGGCGACTCGCCGTTCTCGAGCCAGCGATAGGGGTCGGCTACGGCGACGCCGTGGATCGTCTCCAGAACCTCTTCCCTGCGGGTCGCCACCGGGATCGACATTACCTCGGGTCGCGACGGATCGCTTCGTGGTATGTGGCTCGGCGTGCGGCCCCTTGTGCTCCTCTCGAACGACGACGGCCACGCCAGCGCCGGGATCCGCGCGATGCGAGCGGCCCTCGCCGCCGCCGCCGACGTGGTGGTCCTCGCCCCCGAAACGGAGCAGAGCGCGACCAGCCACTCGCTTTCGCTGCACAGGCCGCTGCGCTTGCGCGAGGTCGAGCCGGGCGTCTTCGCACTCGACGGCACGCCGGCCGACTGCGTCTACGTGGCCCTGCACGCCATACCGCGCGTCCTGCCGCGCCGGCCGGACTTCGTCGTCTCCGGCGTGAACCACGGGATGAACCTGGGGCAAGACGCGTTCTACTCGGGCACGGTCGCCGCCGCACGCGAGGGAGCGCTCCGGGGCATCCCCGCGGTGGCGGCGAGCGCACACGCCTCGGTGGACCTGGCGAGGGCGGCCGAAGCCACGGTGCGCATCGCCACGGCCCTCCTCGAGAAGAGCCGAGGATCCGGCACGCTGCTCAACGTCAACTTCCCCAAGGGCTGGACGGGGGAGGTCCGCGAGACACGCCTCGGTACACGCATCTACGAGGACATGGTCGACTTCCGGCGCGACCCCCGCGGCCGCGAGTACCTGTGGCTCGCCGGCCCCGGCGTACGCCACGAGCGCGATCCCGGCAGCGACACCGATGCGTACGACGAGGGCGTCGCCTCGATCACACCGCTCTTGCTCGACCTCACCGATCGCGCGAACGTGACCGGCACGACCGCGATCGCCGCGGCCGTTTCGAGACCGAAGGCCTGACCGATGCCGCCGAAGAAGAAGCGAGCCCCCGCGAAGGCGAAGAAGAAGAGCACTGCCCGTAGGGCCCCTGCGCAGTCGCTGCCGTCGGTGGCGAGGCCCATGTCGAGCTTCGAGTTCTGCCGGGCCCTCATCCGCGACGTTCCCGACTTCCCGAAGCCCGGCATCGTCTTCAAGGACATCACGCCGCTGCTCGCGAGCCCGCGCGCGCTGCACATCGTGCTCGACGGCATCGCCGAGAGGTTCATCGGCGAGCACGTCGACGCCATCGTCGGGATCGAGGCGCGCGGCTTCATCTTCGGCGGGGCGCTCGCGGCGCGCCTCAACGCGAGCTTCGTCCCCGTGCGCAAGCCGGGGAAGCTCCCGGCTGCGGTCGACCGGGTCGACCTCGTCACCGAGTACAGCAGAGACGCCCTCGAGATGCACAAGGGCAGCATCCGCGAGTCGGCGCACGTCATCGTCGTCGACGACGTGCTCGCGACGGGCGGCACCGCGAAGGCGGCGGCGGAGCTCGTGCACAAGCAGGGCGGCTACGTCGTCGGCTATGCGTTCGTGGTCGAGCTCTCGTTCCTCGGCGGGAGGGAGAAGCTGCTCCCCGTGAGGGTCGAGAGCGTCATGACGTACTAGCCAGCTCGTCCCGTCCAGCCGGGACGAACGATTCCAAGCAGCCGGAGTAGAGCAGATCAATCAGGGCGCTACAG
>Ga0335069_10014122_pt1 | contig 11196 bp, 8 predicted proteins | sample Lox_Sample_11_FD_206714 | JGI IMG/M metagenome (GOLD analysis project Ga0335069, IMG submission 206714) | Soil microbial communities from Loxahatchee National Wildlife Refuge, Florida, United States - Lox_Sample_1.1 | ecosystem: Environmental > Terrestrial > Soil > Wetlands | place: USA: Florida... | reverse complement strand
CCCTTGGGGCGCTGCCAGGTCGGCGACTCGCCGTCGTCGATGATCGTGCCCATGCGCACCTTCGGGCGCGCGGCGACGTTCGGCACGGCGCGCGGCGCTGGACGCAGCGGAGACCGCGACTCAGCTCCCGTGCCCGAGGCCGGCGCCACATGATCGTTGACCGCCATCGCCAAGGGGAGTTCCGCCTCGCGCGCGGGCGGCTGCACGGCTTGTGGTCGCGCCGCGTCGAACCCGGTGGCGATGACGGTGATCCGGATCTCATCGCCCATTCGTTCATCGATGACCGCGCCGAAGATGATGTTCGCGTCTTCGTGCGCTTCTTCCTGAATCAGCGTCGCGGCTTCGTTGACTTCGTGGAGCGACAGATCGGGGCTGCCGGTGATGTTGATCAACACTCCTTGCGCGCCTTGAATCGAGATGTCTTCGAGCAACGGACTCGACACCGCCTTTTGCGCCGCTTCGATCGCGCGACTCTCGCCGCTGGCGATGCCGCAGCCCATCATCGCCATCCCCATATCGGCCATGATCGTCCGCACGTCGGCGAAGTCGAGATTGATGAGCCCGTGCACCGTGATCAGATCGGAGATGCCGCGTACCGCCTGCAACAGCACGTCGTCGGCTTTCTTGAAGGTGTCGAGCAGGGAAGTGTTGCGGCCGGCGATCACCAACAAGCGTTGGTTGGGAATCGCGATCAACGTGTCGACCGCGTCCTTCAACGCGGCGATGCCGACATCGGCCTGGCGCATCCGCTTCTTGCCTTCGAACTGAAACGGCTTGGTCACCACCCCGACGGTGAGCGCGCCCAACTCCTTGGCGATCCGCGCCACCACCGGCGCGCCGCCCGTTCCGGTTCCGCCGCCCATGCCGGCGGTGATGAACACCATATCGGCGCCGGCCAGGACTTCACGTAAGCGTTCCGAGTCTTCAAGGGCGGCTTCGCGGCCGACATCGGGGTTGGCACCGGCACCGAGCCCCTTGGTGAGTTGCTCGCCGAGCTGCAGCTTCACCGGCGCCAAACTTGCCCGCAACGCCTGCACATCGGTGTTGGCAGTGATGAAGTCGATGCCCGGCAGCCCCGACGCAATCATCGTGTTGACCGCATTACCTCCTCCTCCACCGATGCCGACGACTTTGATCGAAGCGCCTACGGCCTCACGTCCTGCCAGGTCAATCATCGCAACCCTCCTTCTCCCCGCGGCCCGCGTCGCGGCGGGCCCGCCCCACAAGAATTTGCCGCTCAGAAAAACTCTTTAATCCATCCCACCATTCGGTGGCGAACCTTGTCGAATCCCTTCTTCTCTTCCGTCGTCGGCACCCCCGTATCCCGCGGGCGCGAGCCGTAGGATATCAAACCCACCGCAGTCGCGAACAGCGGGCCGATCGCATCGTCGGGCAGTGTATGACCGTTGGCCGGACCGGCGATGCGAGCCGACGTGCGGAAGACCTGCTCGGCCAGCGGCAGGACGCCGTCGACCAAGACGCCGCCGCCCGTGAGCACCACGCCGGACGCCAAGCTCTCTTCGAAGCCGCAGCGAATGATCTGCCGATGCGCGAGGGTGAAGATCTCCTCCAAGCGCGGTTCGATGATTTCGGCCAGCATCCGCCGCGACAGGACGCGCGGCGTGCGGCCGCCGACGCTCGCGACCTCGATGGAATCATCGGCGCCGACGAGTTGCGCCATGGCGCAGCCGTGTCGTTGCTTGAGGAGTTCGGCTTCACGAAACGGCGTGCGAAATCCCGCCGCGATGTCACTGGTCACGTGATTGCCGCCCAATCCCAGCACCGCCGTGTGTTTGAGCGCCCCCTGATTGAAGATGAGCACGGTGGTCGTGCCGGCCCCGACGTCGATCAGCGCCACGCCCAAGTCGCGCTCCTCTGGGGTCAGCACGGCCTCGGCCGATCCGAGCGGAGCGAGCACCAAGTCCGCGACGTGCAGGCCGCTGCGCTGGCAACACTTCACGACGTTTTGGGCCGAGGTGATCGCAGTCGTGATCACATGGACGCGGGTTTCCAGCCGCACGCCGGACATCCCCAACGGTTCTTTGATCCCGTCTTGCCCATCGACGATGAATTCCTGCGGCAACACGTGCAAGACGTCGCGGTCCATGGGCAGCGCCACCGCCCTGGCCGCGTCGAGTACACGAGCGACATCGTCCGGACCGACTTCGCGATTCTTCACCGCCACCACGCCGTGGCTGTTGAAGGCCTTGATGTGCGTGCCGCCAATGCCGGCGAACACGCTGTGAATCTGGCAACTGGCGGTCACCTCGGCTTCCTTTACCGCGCGCTCGATCGCTTGCACCGTCGCTTCGATGTTGACGACCATCCCCTTACGCAACCCCCCACACGGGGCGCTGCCGACGCCGGCGACGGTGACCAAACCGCCGGTGACCTCGCCGACCACCGCGGCGACCTTGGAGGTCCCGATGTCGAGGCCCACCAGCAGTTCACCCTTCTTCGCCATGCCCTAAGCCCGTACGCCAATCTTTGCGCCGCGCCGCTTCGGCATCTCTGGCGGTCTGGGCAGCGGGCGCATCTGCACGATCACTTGATTCGGATAGGTGGCGTCGAGCAGCGCGACGCGCGATTCCTGACCGTCCCACGCCGTCAACACGCGCATCGTGCGCGTCAGTTTGCCGCGCCACGCGCCCCAGCCGAGTCGAATCGCGACCGGACGGCGGAGCGGGATCAAGGTAACGCCGCTGCGCGAGTCGACGTGGATTTCCGAGATTCCGTCGCCGCAGCCGTCACGCCGACACAAGCGGATCAAGCGGGCGGCGCGCCGCAGCAGCACACTGCTGCCGTCCTCCACGTCGCTCCGGCTCACTCCGGTAATCAGCGGCAAGTCCCGACTGTCGCTGTCGCGCAGGCGATCCATCACGTGACCGGCGCGATCAACGAAGTACAAATCATCGAGCACGACGATCGCCGCCGGAATTCGTTCCTTCACCGAAATGACCACGCGGCGCGGGAAATCGCGACGAACCGAGGCGTTGGCGAGATCCGGATGCTGCAACAGCCGGAGGCGAACCTCGGTGGGACCGGCGGCCCACACGCTCATACCGCGACGGACGCCGGCCCATTCGAGAATCTGCTCGCGGCTCACGCGCGTCGTGCCGCGGACGGTGATCTCGGTGATCGCGAAGTAGGGATGCGATCGTGCAACCGACCACAATCCCGGCACCGCCCACCCGAATGTGCCGATTACGATGAGGACGCAGGTCACCAACGCCGTGGCGAAAGCCAGCGTGCGCCATGGAATTGCACGCCGGCGTCGGCGCCGGCGGACCCGAATGCCGGTGGTTACCCGCGAGGCGGCGCGACTCATCTCGCGTCCCCCCACTCGCCGATGAGTTTCACTTCGAGGTCCAGTCGCACCTGCTTCGCCTGCCACACCCGCTCGCTGATCTCACGGATCAGCGTGTACACGTCCGCGGCGGTGGCATTGCCGACGTTGACGATGAAGTTCGCGTGCTGCTCCGACACCATCGCGCCGCCCACCCGACGGCCCTTGAGACCGACGGCTTCGATCAGGCGGCCGGCGTAATGGCCCGGCGGATTCTTGAAGATCGAACCGGCGTTGGGATAGCCGAGCGGCTGGTGGGCATCGCGCTTGCGCTTGTTGGCGAGCATGCGCTCACGAACCGCCGCTGGATCACCCTTGACGAGACGAAACTCCAGATACGTAACCACGAACCTCGACGGCAAGTCGAAATGACGGTAGCCAAAGCGGAGCGCGGCACGCGCCAATCGTTGCGCGCCGTGCTGGGCATCGACGCCGTGGATCGCCTCGACGACTTGCGCGATCTCGCCGCCGAATGCGCCGGCGTTCATCAACAACCCGCCGCCGAGCGAGCCCGGAATGCCCTCGGCGAATTCGAGTCCAGTCAGTCCGCGGTCGGCGGCAGCCGTGACCAGTTTCTTGAACGGCACCCCGGCGCCGGCGTGCACATAGGTGCCCGACCCGTTCGGCCGCCAGTCGATCGTCGCGAACGCGCGTCCCAGCTTCACGACGACGCCACGCACGCCCCGGTCGCTCACCAACACGTTCGTCCCGCCCCCGAGCACGAACAGCGGCAACCCGGCTTCCGCCGCGGTGATTTGGACGCTGCGAACTTCCTCTTCGGACTCCACTTCGATCCAGACGTCGGCCGGCCCGCCAATGCGGAATGACGTGTGCCGGCTGAGCGGCTCGTCGAATTGAGCGCGGTCGCCGAAGCGTGCCCGCAGGGAGTTGAGCGTTGCGTCGATCACTGCATTGTCCACACGTTCTGCGACCCGGCGAGCGCGCGCACGAGCTGCTCGCCGGCGTCGTGAATATTGCCGGCACCGAGAATCAAAACCAGGTCACCCGCACGCACCAACGATTGGACCTCGGCCACGACGTGCTCGCGCTGAGGTACGTAGCTGACTTCGAGATGCCCGCGGCGCTTCAACGCCCAGAACAACACCTCACTGGTGACGCCGTCGATCGGCGGTTCTCCGGCGGCGTAGACTTCGGTCAGCACCAACTGATCGGCGGCGTCAAACGCGTCGAGGAAGTCGCCGAACAGATCGCGGGTGCGCGTATACCGATGGGGCTGAAAGACCACGACGATGCGGCGGCCGAAACCTTCGCGCGCCGCGGCGATTGTGGCGCGAATTTCTTCGGGATGGTGACCGTAGTCGCTGACCACCAAAACGCCCCCGGCTTCTCCGCACACCTCGAAGCGGCGATGAATGCCACCGAACTCCGCCAGCGCATCACGGATCGCGTCGAGCGGCACGTCGAGTTGCATGGCCACCGCGGTCGCCGCCAACGCGTTGAGTGCATGATGCCGCCCCGGCATGCGCACAGTGATCTCGCCGAGTGATTGTCTGCGATGGGCCACCTCGAAGTGCGTGCTCATCCCCATGACCGCAACGTCGCGTGCAACGAAGTCGGCTTCCGAGGTCGTGCCGTAGGTGATTACGCGCTTCCGCATCTGCGGCACCAGCGCGCGGACGGTGGTGTGATCCAGACACACCACCGCGGCACCGTAGAACGGCACGCGGTTGGCGAATTCGAGGTAGGCGGATTTCACCCGGTCCATGTCGCCGTAGTAATCGAGATGCTCGGGATCGATGTTGGTGATCACCGCGATCGCCGGCGACAGCAGCAAGAAGGTTCCGTCACTCTCATCCGCTTCGGTCACCATCAGGTCGCCGTGACCGAGCTGCGCGTTCGTCCCCATGCTGTGCAGGCGCCCGCCGATGACCACCGTCGGATCGAGATTGGCGCGGCGCAGGATCGCCGCGATCAACGAGGTGGTCGTCGTCTTGCCGTGCGTGCCGGCCACCGCGATGCCCCATTTCATCCGCATCAGCTCGGCGAGCATCTCCGCGCGCGGGATGACGGGAATCTTCAGCGCGCGCGCTTGAACAACCTCGGGATTGGCATAGCGAACGGCCGAGGAGATAACGACCACGTCGATGTGCGGACCGATCGCGGCCGCCGAGTGGCCGATGGTCACGTGCGCGCCCAACAACCGCAGTCGGTGCACGGCGTCGCTCTCGCTGATGTCCGAACCGCTGACGCGATGCCCGAGCGTGAGCAGCACTTCGGCGATGCCGCTCATTCCGATCCCACCGATGCCGACGAAGTGAACGTGCCGCGTAGCCTTGAACAGGTTAGGCATTGCCCCCCTCCCCCGCCACCTCACAACACACCGCGAGTACCCGCGCCGCCGCGTCCGGTACGCCCAGGGCCGCTGCCGCGGTTGCCATCGCGCGCCGACGGGACGGGTCGGCTGCCAACGCATGCACCCGCTCCGCCAGCACCACACCCGTCAAATCGCGATCCAAAATCATTTCAGCCGCGCCGTGCCGCACCAGCACTTCGGCGTTGGCGCGCTGATGATCATCGGCCGCAAACGGATAGGGGACGAGGATCGCCGGCTTTCCCAGCGCGGTGATCTCAGCGGTGGTCGTGCCCGCACGACACACCACGAGGTCGGCTGCGCCATACGCTCGACTCATGTCGTCGATGAACGAGGTGACGCGCGCATCCACGCCAGCTCGCGCATAGCGCTCCTTCACCCAGGCTTCGTCCTTGACGCCGGTTTGATGAATGATTCGCAGGTCGGGAATGCGACGAAGCGCGTCCAATGCGTCGGTGACGGCGACGTTCAATTTGTGCGCGCCTTGGCTGCCGCCGAAAATCAGCATCGTGAAGCCGTCGTGCGGGGACGACGGCACGGAAGCGCCGAGAGTCCTGATCGGCGTACCGGTCACGGTCGTCCGATCTGGCGGAAAGAATGTTGCGGCATCGGCGAACGCGGTACACACACGCTGGGAGATGCGCGCAAGCCAGCGGTTGGTCATGCCGGGACGCGCGTTCTGTTCGAGCAGGACGCGCGGAACACGTCGCAGCCATGCGGCCAGAATCGCCGGCGCCGATCCGTATCCGCCCACGCCGAGGACCACGTGAGGCCGCATCCGACCGATGAGGCGCCAGGCCGTCGCCACCGACACGGGCAACTGCCACATCACATCGACCACACCGCGCCAACCGCGGCCGCGCAGGCCGCGAATCGGCAGTGCATGAAACGCAAAGGTCGTCTGCGGAATCACGCGCGCTTCGAGGCCCCCGCGGCTGCCGATCCAGGCGACGGCGGCGCCGCCCGCCGCGGCCGCTTGCGCGACGGCGAGCCCAGGAAAGAGATGCCCGCCCGTTCCCCCGCCAGCCACGATCATGCGCAACTCATCCGCTCGCATCTCATCCGGTCTGCCGTGACAGCGCCGCCAAGATCCCCACTTGGACGAGCGCCACCATCATGGCCGACCCGCCACAACTCAAGAATGGAAGGGCTAAACCTTTGGTTGGAAGCAACCCCAACACCACCCCCACGTTCACAACCGCCTCCAGCAATATCACCAAAGTGATCCCAAACGCCAGCAAGCTCGCGAAGCGATCTGGATGCCGGAGGGCGACCCGAAACCCACGCAGACCGAGCACCCCAAAGAGCGCCAAGGTGAGCAGCACGCCGAGGAGGCCGAGTTCCTCCCCAACGAGCGCGAAGATGAAGTCGGTGTGCGCTTCGGGGAGGAAGAACAGCTTCTGCTTGCTTTCGCCGAGGCCGACACCGGTGATTCCGCCGGAACCGAAGGCGATGAGCGACTGCACCAACTGGAAGGCGATGTCCTTGCTGTAGCGCCACGGATCGAGAAAGGCCCAGACGCGGCGCAGGCGGTAGCTCTCGTGAAGAATTCCAAGGACCGCTACCGGCAAGACGGCGAGGCCGAGACCAAGCAGGTGCAGGGGTCGCGCGCCGCCGACGAACAGCATCGACAGCATGAGCAACGTCAGAATCGCCGCCGTCCCGAAGTCGGGTTCCTTTACAATCAGCCCGGCGAACACTCCAATGACGATCAAGTGGGGCAGGACACCTACGGTGAACGACGCCATCTTGTCGCCGCGGCGAGTGATCGATCGCGCCAAGTACATCACCAAGACGATTTTGACCCATTCCGACGGCTGAATCGAAAAACCCCCAACACCAATCCAACGGCGCGCGCCGCCGCGTACCATGCCGACGTGCGGAATGAGGACCAGAATCACCGCCACCAAGCCGCATCCCAGGAGGACGTACGCCGAGCGCTCGAAGATCTCGAATCGCAATTGCGACACGCCCACCGCCAGCACGGTGCCCATGGCGATCGCGAGGAGGTGTTTGCGAAAGTACAGGTAGGGGTCGTTGCTGCGATCCAGCGCGTAGAAGTAGCTGGCGTTGAACACCATCACGACCCCGAGGCCAACGAGCAAGGCCGCCGCGATCAACAGCCACCAATCCGGGCGGTTCAGCCGCGGCATCACCACCCGCTGGCGCAACGAGCGAAGATGCGGCAGGACCTGCGTCATAACGCCTCCACTAGTTCGCGGAACCGACGGCCGCGTGTGGTATAGTCAGTGAACTCGTCGAAGCTCGCGCAACCGGGCGACAGCAACACGGTATCTCCAGCAACCGCGCAGCTCGCGGCGGCGGCGACGGCGTCGGCAAGTCCACCGACGGCGATGCACTCCGTCGAACCGGCCACCTGGTCAACGATGGTTCCCGCCGCTGCGCCGAAACCGATCACCCGTTTCGCGCGCGCGCGCAGCAACGGCTGGAGCGTGCGAAAGTCGCCGCCTTTGTCGTAGCCACCCAAGAGCAAGATGACGTTGCCGGGAAAACTCTCCAACGATTTGACGACCGCGCCGACGTTGGTCCCTTTCGAGTCGTCGAAGTAGCGCACGCCGTCACGTTCGCGCACGAGTGCGAGCCGATGGGGCAAGCCGGCCGTCTCGTTGAGGACGCGCTGAATCGTGTCGGCCGCAACACCCCAGATCGACGCCGCGGTAACCGCGGCGAGCATGTTCTCGCGATTGTGCGCGCCTTGAAGCTGCACATGTTCCAGCGAAAACCGACGGGGCTGGGGATGGGGCCCCCAGTAGACCAGCGCGTCGCCGTCGATGAACGCCCCGAACTCGACCGGTTCGCGACCGAACGAGATCGCCGCCGCTCGTGTATGGTGGCGCTGCTCCCAGACCCACGGGTCGTCACGATTCAGCACCGCGACGTCGTCCGAGCGCTGTCGAATCAAGAGCGCCGCTTTCGCCGCTCCGTAGTCGGCCACGTTGGTGTAGCGGTCGAGGTGGTCGGGGGTGAGATTCAGCAGGACGCCGATCCGCGGCCGGAACGTGTCCACCCATTCCAGTTGAAAGCTCGAGATCTCCGCAACCGCCGCGGCATACGCCGGCGAGTCGGCTTGGACCGCGTCGATGAGCGGCGTGCCCAGGTTTCCACCGACGAACGTCGGCGATTGCGCCGCGACCATCGCTCCCAGCAATGTCGTGGTCGTACTTTTGCCGTTGGTGCCGGTGATCGCGAGCAACGGACACGGCAGAAACCGATAGGCCAACTCGATTTCGCTGATCACGGTTACGCCGCGCGCGACGGCCCGTTGCAACATGGGATGGTTGCGGGCAACTCCGGGGCTGGGCACGACCAGAGAGATGCCGCCAAGTACGGAATCGCTTCCGTCGTCAACAACGCATTCGACATTGGCTGCGGTGACGTGCGCGAGGAGCGCGGCCCGCCGGTCAACGAGGCGAACACGCGCGCCGCGTTCGCTCAGAAAGCGCGTCACGCTGCGTCCGGTCTTGCCGGCACCAATCACCAACGCGTTTTGACCGACAAGCTGCATGGAACTACCGCAACTTGAGCGTGCTCAACGCCACCAGCGCGCAGATCGCCGACACGATCCAGAATCGGACGATGATCTGCGGTTCGGGCCATCCCAGTAGCTCGAAGTGATGGTGAATCGGCGCCATGCGAAAAATCCGCTTGCGCCGAAGCTTGAACGAGCCGACTTGCAGCATCACCGACAACGCCTCGGCAACGAACACACCGCCGGCGATCGGAAGCACCAGCTCCTGCTTGGTGAGCAGCGCGACGATCCCCAGTGCGGCACCAAGCGGCAATGCACCGACATCGCCCATGAACATCATCGCGGGGTACGCGTTGAACCACAGAAAGCCGAGACCGGCTGCAAGGGTCGCGGCGCAGAAGATCGGCAATTCGCTGGTGCCCGCGACGTACGGAATCTGGAGGTACTCGGCGTTCTTGATGTTGCTGCCGACGTACGCAAACACGAGATAGGCGCCGGCGGTGGTCATCACCGGCCCGATCGCCAAGCCGTCGAGACCGTCCGTGAGGTTCACCGCGTTCGAGAATCCCACGACGACCACCGCCGCAAAGGGAATGTACAAGATGCCGAGGTCGGGATGCAGATCTTTGAAGAACGGAAAACTCACGGTCGTGCTGAATCCTGGCTTGCAGTACAAGAAGATTGCCGCCGCGAACGCGACCGCGAACTGGCCGAGCAACTTGTAACGGCCGTGCAGCCCAGCGGAGTTTTGGCGCGTGAGCTTGCGGTAGTCGTCGACGAATCCGATCATGGCGAAGCCGATGGTGACCAGGATGACCAGCCAGACGTACGAATTGGTCAGGTCGGCCAACAGCAGCGTCGCGAGGATGAGGGAGAACAAGATGAGCGTGCCACCCATGGTGGGGGTGCCGGCCTTGGTCAGGTGACGCTGCGGCCCGTCGCTGCGAACAACCTGGCCGATCTGGTGCTCGGTCAAGCGGCGAATCAACCACGGGCCGAGCATGAACGAGATCGTCATCGACATCAGCGCCGCCATCAGGGACCGGAACGTGATGTAGCGGAAGACGTTGAAGACCCCGTACGTCGAATGCAGAGGATACAAGAGATGATAGAGCATCACGGTCGTCCGCCTGCCTCCTCCAGCAACCGCACCACTTCCGCCATGCGCGAGCCGCGCAGTCGAACCAACTCATCGGTCGCCGGCCCGCGCGATCCTTTCACCAAGATCGTATCGCCGGCGCGCCAGTGGCGGATCACGACGGCCGCCGCTTCGGCGGGGTCGGCGCACGCGTAGACAGCGTCCGCAGCCATTTCGGATGCGCGCGCCCCCTCGGCGATGGCACCTGCCTGCGCACCGACCGTGATGAGCAGTCCCACCCGATGGTGGCCGGCGGATTGCCCAACCGCCTCATGGAGCGAACGACTCTGCGGACCGAGTTCGAGCATGTCACCGAGCACCGCGATGCTCCGCCCCGGCTGGCGTGCGAGCACCGCCAGCGCGGCATCGACGCTGGCCGGATTGGCGTTGTAGGAATCGTTCAGCACCGTCGTGCCGTTCTTCAGCCGAATGATCTGGATGCGCTTCGGAGGCGGCGAAAACTCGTTCAGCCCGCGCGCAATGGCATCGAGATCAACACCGATCGCATACGTAACGGCCGCGGCGGCGAGCGCATTGCTCACACTGTGAATACCCGGGATACGCAAGCGAACTTTGACGGATCGCCCGGCGACAACCAGGTCGAAGCCAACACCGTCCAGACCAAAATCGGCGATCGCCTGAGCCGTCACCTCACCACCGCGGCCGAACCCGATACGCCGGCCCGGAAAGCTCGCGCCAATCCTCACCACCCATGCGTCGTCAAGATTGATGGCGATCGTCCTATCCGGTCGCATGCCGGCGAACATTTCGCCCTTCGCCGCCGCCACCCCGGCGATCGTTCCGCCGACGCCTTCCAAGTGCACGGGACCGACGTTGGTCACAACGCCCACGTCCGGCTCGGCGATTTCGACGAGACGCGCGATCTCTCC
>Ga0335069_10014120_pt1 | contig 11197 bp, 9 predicted proteins | sample Lox_Sample_11_FD_206714 | JGI IMG/M metagenome (GOLD analysis project Ga0335069, IMG submission 206714) | Soil microbial communities from Loxahatchee National Wildlife Refuge, Florida, United States - Lox_Sample_1.1 | ecosystem: Environmental > Terrestrial > Soil > Wetlands | place: USA: Florida... | reverse complement strand
CAGGGCATCTGGATGAGATGACCTGCATGTTGTACCTGGAGCGGCAACTAGACCGGACGCGAGCGCTGGAGGTTTCCGCGCACACGCAGGACTGCGCGAAGTGCCGCACCCTGTTGCGCGCGATGGAGCGCGAGGCGCGCTTGCTCACGCGGGCCATGCTCGAAGAAGAAGAGCCGCTTCCCGCGCGCATTGCGACGTTTCAGGAAAAAGTGCGGCGCTCGATGCAGTGGATCTGGATGGTGGTGTTCGGGCTGGCGGCTACGGCCGTATACGCGATGTACACCGGATATGTGGAGCCGTGGGAGCAGCGCCTACAGCAAGCGGGGTTCGGCGGTTCGAGCCTGGTGAGCATGCTCATCTTTCAAGGGAGTTTCTGGAAAGGGTGGCAGTCGATGATTTCACTGGTGGAAGTGCTGGCGCTTCTGACCCTGGCGGGGTTTGGGATCGCGGTAGCGCGCAAACGCGTGCGGCGCGGGTCGGCGCTGGCGCTGGTGCTGGCGGGAGCGTGCCTGGCGGTGGTATCGCCGGCGCCCGCGGCCGCCGCCGAGTTCAAGAACGGCCCGAGCGTGGATATCGGCAAGGATGAAACCATCAAGAGCGACGTCTATTTTACCGGGCAGACGCTGAGCGTGGACGGCACCATTGACGGCGACCTGTACGCCTGGGGACAGGAGATCACCATTCGCGGCCACGTGACCGGCGATGTGTTCGCCTTCGCGCAGACCGCGCGCATCGAGGGCCAGGTGGACGGAAGCGTGCGCGGCTTCTGCAACACCGTGGTGGTTTCCGGCACGGTGGCGCACAGCTTGATGTCCTGGGCGCAGGTGATTCACGTCGAGACCCACGGAACCGTGGGGCGCAGCGTGACCGCTTTCTCGCAGACTCTGAGCGTGGATGGAAAAGTGGACCGCGACATTTTTGTGCGCAACCAGACGGTGCGGATTTCGGGAACCGTCGGCGGAAGCGTGGATGCGCGCGGCGAATCCATGACCATCGAGGATGCGGCGCAGGTGGACGGGAAGATCGAATTCGAAGGGGAGCGCGAGCCCACGGTATCGAAGCACGCAAAGCTGGCCTCGCCGGTGGACTTCAAGAAGTACGTAAAGAAGCATGACGATTTCACCAAGAGCACCGCGATGTGGGCGGCGTTTCTGGCGGCGGCGCTGCTGCTGTACGGGCTGGTGCTGTTCCGGGTGATGCCGCAGTTCTCGCAGGAGGCGATGCACGCGGCGGAGAGCTATGGCGCGTCGCTGGGCCTGGGTGTGCTGGTGCTGTTTGCGGTGCCGATCGCCGCGGTGATCGCGGCGGTCACGGTCGTGGGGCTGTTCGTGGGCCTGGCGACGTTCCTGGTGTGGGTGATCGCGCTGTACGCGGCGCAGCCGGTGGTGGGCGGCGTGGTGGGGCAATGGATTTTTGGTCCAGCCCGCGACGTTTGGGGCCGCATCGGGCGCATGGCGGCAGGCATGGTGCTGCTGCGCATTGTGATGCTGGTGCCGCACGGCGGTTGGGTGAAGCTGCTGGTGATTCTATGGGGCATCGGCGCGATTTCGCTGGCGCTGTACAAGCGTTTCCAGCCCGCGCCGCTGGTGTACAACCCGCCGGCTGCACCCGTGGCACCGGGAAATCCTGCGGCAGTTTCAGCCTAGAGCGAGAAAGATCGCAAAAATAAGGAAGGGCCGGTCCGAACCACGGACCGGCCCTTTTCCGTTGCGGAGGCGGAAAGTCTAGTGGGCGCGCACGGTTTGCGCGGTAAACGTCGGCGTGGAGCTCGGTCCAACATAAAGGGCAGTGGTGGAGATGATGGTCCCCGAGGATATGCCGGACAAGGAAGAAGCGCCGTCAACGCTGAGACGCCCGGTCGTGGTCTGGAACTGGCGCGCGCTGGCCAGGCCAAAAAACGACGGAAAGGTATCCGCGGAGAAGACCGGCGACGAGGGGCTGGTCATCACACCCGACAGCCGGGTGAAGCGGAGCGCCACGGTATCCGTGGAGGCGGTGCCCGGAGTGACGCCCGACTGCGGACTGAAGGAGATGACGGGGAAGGCGATCGTCTGGCCGGGCTGGATGGCGCTGACGTCGGTGGCGCCGGCAAAGGTGTTCGTGGGCACCAGCAGATCCTTGCTGATTATGACAAATGCTTGCGGCGAGGAACTGAGGGAAAGAGTGAGCTGATCGCCGATCGAGAGCTGGCCGCTGATCAGGCTGTTGCTGGTGGCGACGGTGGCGTCGGTGACGACGATGTTGCACTGCTGGGTGGTGGTGTTGGGGACGCCGGTGACCACTCCCTCGACGATGTCGAGCGAGGCGCTGGCGAGCGGCTGGTAATAGACGACGGTGAAGGTGCCGTCGGAATTCAGGACCGTGTCCACGATGGCGGCGGTACCGGTCTGCACGCAGGAAAAATTCTGCGAGCTGCAATTCGTGCTGTATTGGGTGGAGGAGTTGGTCACAGCGGTGATGCTGCCGCGCGTGGCGGTCTGGATCGTGAGGCTGGGGCTGGTGGCGGCAGAGACCACGCCGAGCACATCGTCGATGTGCGAGAGCGCTCCCGCGGGGAGGTCCGTGGCCGCGGCAGAAGGCGGCAGACTGGCGGCGGAGAATGCGCCGGAGGCGCCGAGGTTGATGGCGGTGATGGCCTGGCCATTGAGCGTGATGACGGCGCCCAGGTCCAGGTCCAGGTCGACGCCGGTCTGCTGGTTTGCGGCGAGCGTCAGGCTTGTGGATATCGTGGAGGAGCCGGCGCTGCCCGTAAGAGATTGCACGCTGCCGGCAGCACAGCCAAAGACACCGGGGTTGGTCTGGGTACAAAAGGTGACCCGGGGATTCGAAAACGTGACGGTGACGGTGGTGTAGGTGTCCGCGGGAACTGTGGCCTTGGCGGCGAGAATCGTGGAGTCGCTGGTGACGCGATTGAAATCGGCAATGTAGGTGGTGGCATTGAGCGGCACGGCGACCACACTGCCGGTGGCGGTCGAGAGCGAGACACCGGTGATGTTTGCGGTAAAGGATTGGATGGAGAGCAGAGCGGTCGGGTTTGGCGGTGTGGCGGTGAGTACCAGCGACACCGTGGCGTTGCCGCCGCCGCAGTTGGTTACACAACCGCCGCCGGGCACGCCGGAACACGAAACGAGAAAGACGGCGACCAGCAAAAGCAGAGCGAGTGCGGAGAGTTTGCGCATGACGGACGACCCCGAGGGAGAGAATCTCCGCGCGCTCCCGCGCGAACGGAGTGAAAAGCGATCCCTTGAGGAATGTACTCCGGGGTTCGCGACGCGGCGGTGCCGCGGCAAAGCCGGGTTGCCCAAGTACTAACCTCGAACGAGACGCGGTTCCAGAAGGGCCCGCGCCGGGGCGCAGCAGGTGGTGTGCTATCGTTTTTCCTCCGACTGTGACCGGAAATTCCGTGGTGGGAGAAGCCGTTCTGGCGAAGCGAGGGACCAAGACAAGCGGGAAGGCGCGGGAAGAGGCGACATCGCGTGCAGGCGATGGAAGCACCGTTGCGGAGCGGCGCTATGTGCCACTCGAGGAAGAGAGCGTGCCCGTCCGCGCGCGAGGCCAAGAGCCGGGGCCGCGCAAAGACGATGCGCCCGCGTCGTCAGGGCCGCAGGTGAGCATGCAGCAGGTCTTCGGACCGGGAGGGCTGCTGGAGAAGTGCATGTTCGGCGGCTACGAACACCGGCCGGCGCAACTGGAGATGGCGGAAGCGGTTCACGACGCATTTCAAACGCGGCACCACACGATCGTGGAAGCCGGTACGGGGACCGGGAAAACACTGGCCTACCTGCTGCCCGCGATCTGCAGCGGACGGCGCGTGGTGATTTCGACGGCCACGAAGTCGTTGCAGGAGCAGCTTTACCAGAAGGACATTCCGTTCCTGAAGAAGCATTTTGCGCCGGAGCTGAAAGTTGCGGTGATGAAGGGCCGCGCCAATTTTCTGTGCCGGGAAAAGCTCCATCAGATGGCGGACCAGCCGATGTTGAAGGGCATGGACGAGCTGGACGCGTTCCGGCAAATCCGCGATTGGGCCAAGCTGACGGAAACGGGCGATCGCGCCGAGCTGACCTTCCTGCCGGACGATTCGGAGCTCTGGGCGCGCCTGGACGCGCGACGCGACACCTGCACCGGCCAGAAGTGTCCGCAATTCAACGAATGTTTCGTGACCGGCATGCATGCGCGAGCTCGGGAAGCTGATCTGATCATCGTGAACCATCACTTGTTCTTTGCGGACTTGGCGCTGAAGCACGATGATTTCGGAAGCATCCTGCCGGAATATTCGGCGGTGGTTTTCGACGAAGCGCACGAGATCGAAGACGTCGCGAGCGACTATTTCGGACGGCAGATCTCCAACTATCGTTTTGAAGAGCTGGCGCGCGACGCCGATATGGCGCTGCGCATGCTGAAACTGGGTTCGCCCTCTCTCTTGCGCCGCACGCAGAGAATCCGCGAGCGCAGCCGCACGTTTTTCGCTGCGTTTGCCGCGCGGGACGGCAGATTTTCGTTCTCCCGGCCGGAGCGCGAAGCGTTCATTGAGCAGAACCGCGAGGCCTACAACGGCCTGTCCGACGCTCTGAAGAGCCTGGAGACGGAGTTCGCGGCGCAGACGCAGAAGCCGGAAGAGCTGACGCGGCTGGCGCGGCGCAGCTTTGAGCTGCGGCAGGAGCTGGCCTTCCTGTTCGAATCAAATGAAAAGAATTACGTCTACTGGTACGAGCTGCGGAACAAGGGCGTGTTTCTCGCGGCCACCCCGATTGACGTCAGCCAGATCCTGCGGGAGCGGCTGTTCGAATCGTTCGATACGGTGGTGCTGACCTCAGCCACCCTGACCGTGGGGAACCGCTTCGACTACATTCGCCAGCGGCTGGGCCTGGATCACGCGAAGGAGCGCACGCTCCCACCGGAGTTTCACTATCAGGAGCAGGCGCTGCTGTACTTGCCGCCGCGCATGCCGGATGTGCGGGACGCCGGTTTTCAAGCGAAGGCCGCGGACGAGATTGTGCGGCTGCTGGAGTTGAGCGAAGGGCGGGCATTCTGCCTGTTCACCAGCTACGCGCAAATGAGGGACCTATTCGAACGGGTCAGCACGCGGGTCGCTTACCCGCTGATTCTGCAGGGGACCGCACCGCGCTCGGCGCTGCTGGAGCGTTTCAAAAACACGCCGAATGCGGTGCTGTTCGCGACCTCCAGCTTCTGGCAGGGCGTGGACGTGCCGGGCGAACAGCTTTCCTGTGTGATCGTGGACCGCCTGCCGTTTGCGGTGCCGAGCGACCCGATCGTGGCGGCGCGCGTGCGGGCCCTGGACGAGGAAGGGCGCAACGCGTTTTCGGAATATCAGGTGCCGCAGGCGGTGCTGGCTCTGAAGCAGGGCTTTGGGCGGCTGATTCGCGCAAAGAGCGACCGTGGCGTGCTGTCCTTGCTGGACAACCGCATCCAGCGCATGGCCTATGGTAAAATTTTCATGGAGTCGCTTCCCAAGTATGCGAAGACGCAGGATTTGAGCGAAGTGGAACGGTTCCACGAAGCGGCGAAACCCGCCTGAAGAACTCCAGGGGCAAGAAATCGCATGTTTCAAGTGAGTGTGGAAGAGACGTTTTCCTCGGGGCATGCCCTGCGCGGCTACCGGGGGAAGTGCGAGAACGTGCACGGGCACAATTACCGGGTGCAGATTACGCTGACCGGGCCGGAGTTGAACGATATCGGTTTGCTGGTGGATTTTACGGACCTGAAGAAAGTTCTGCGCGCGATCATCGCGGGGCTGGATCACCAGTTTTTGAACGACCTGGAAGCCTTCCGGACGGTGAACCCTTCCGCTGAGAATCTCGCAAAATATTTTTATGATGAGACCTGCCGGCAATTGACGGGACTTCCCGCGGGCGCGGCGATCAGCGATGTAACGGTGTGGGAGACGGAAACATCCCACGCGAAGTATCTGCCAAACCGGTAGATCCGGAAGCAAGGCTGCCGAACCGCCAGGGCATAGAAGCCATGTTCATCACGGAAATTTTCAAATCCATTCAGGGCGAAGGCACGCGGGCCGGGCTGCCGTGCGTGTTCATACGGCTGACGGGTTGCAACCTGCGTTGCACCTGGTGCGATACGGCCTACGCATTTCAGGGCGGCACGAAGATGACGGTGAAAGAGATTCTGGACCGCGTGGATGAGCTGTGCGCGCGACCCGCCGGGCAATCCGGGTCTCACGCGGCGGTGCCGCTGGTCGAGATTACGGGCGGCGAACCGCTGCTGCAGGAAGAGGTCTACGCGCTGGCCGAGGCCCTGGTGGCGCGGGGCTACACCACGATGATCGAGACCAGCGGGGAAAAATTCGTGGGGCGGCTGCCGAAGGAAGTGGTGAAGATCGTGGACGTGAAGTGTCCGGACTCCGGTGAGCCGGACACGTTTGATATGAAGAATCTGGAAGCGGTGGATGGCAAGGACGAGATCAAATTCGTGCTTTCGACGCGTCGCGACTATGAGTTTGCGCGCGAGTTCACGAAACACCATGAACTGGCGGCAAAAGTGAAGCAGGTATTGTTCTCGCCGGTGTTTGCCGATCCCGAAGGCAAATGGCCGGGGCTGGAGCCGCGCAACGTGGTGCAGTGGATTCTGGCCGACGAGCTGCCGGTGCGGCTGGGGCTGCAGTTGCATAAGTTCATCTGGCATCCTTCGACCAAAGGCGTATGAGCATGGCGGCGCAGCCCGGAACGAAAGCGGTGGTCTTGTTGAGCGGCGGCATGGATTCCTGCGTTTGTGCGGCGACGGCGTGCGCCGCGCATGGAGCCGAACATGTGGCGCTGCTGCACGCAAGCTACGGACAGCGTACGGAAGCGCGGGAAGCGCAAGCATTTACGCAGATTGCGGATTTTCTCGGGGTGCGGAAACGCCTGCTGGTAAAGCTGGAGCACTTCCGCGCGATTGGCGGCTCGGCGTTGACCGACTCCAGCATCGCGGTGCCGGAAAACGAATTGGGAAGCGGCGATGGCGAAATTCCGGTGACCTACGTGCCTTTTCGGAACGCCCATTTTCTTTCGGTCGGGGTTAGTTGGGCGGAGGCGATTGGAGCGAGCGAGATTTATATCGGAGCGGTGGCGGAAGACAGCTCGGGATATCCGGATTGCCGGCCGGAATACTACCAGGTGTTTCAGGAACTGATCCGGGTGGGGACACGGCCGGAGACGCAAATCGAAATCGTGACCCCGGTGATTGCCCTGAAGAAGGACGCCATCATCCGCAAGGGCATCGCGCTCGGCGCACCGCTGCATCTAACCTGGTCGTGCTACCAGAACGCTGCGGAAGCGTGCGGTGTGTGCGATAGCTGCCTGTTGCGGTTGCGGGCGTTTCGCGAGGCCGGCGTGGCCGACCCCATTCCGTACCAGCGCGCTGCCACAACGCGCAACTGACGTCTCCACCGGCCTTCTTCAGGGCCCTGCCTCTTTCATTTCGCGCGGGATAGGTGATAATAGGCACGCATCCCGGAAAGCTTGGGTAGGAAGCTTCCCCGTGGCCCTCGGGCGCTTGACGATCTCGGCGGTCATGCAGGTGATTGCCTGAGACAGGCAAAGGAGATTGGAGCAATGAAGAGAGTGGCAGCATACTCGTGGGCGCTTGCCGTGTTGGCCTTCGCCCTGCTGTTTGCGGGGTCGGCGCCCCGCTCAGCCGCGCAGGACAGCGGCATCGGTGGTGTGATCCTGGACGTCGCGGGGAAGCCCTGGCAGGACATTCCCGTGGAAATCGTCAGCGAACAGGGTGTCAAGACCACCACCAAATCCGACAAGAACGGCAAGTACGCGTTCTACAACCTGCGCTCGGGAACTTACGTGATCAATCTGACGCTGCCGGGCCAGGCGCAGCCCTATTCGGCGAAGGTGCTGGTGAGCAGCGGGCAGACCATTCCGGTGGACTTCAACTTCAAGGACATCGTCAGCAAGCAAGGCAAGGAGTTCGACGAGGCCAAGAAGAAGCAGGAAGAAGAGAAGGAAAAGTTCCAGGGCATGAAGCAGCACTTCGAAGCAGGCGTTGCCACCCTGGAGCAAGCCAAGCAAGCCAAAGCGGAAATGATGAAGCTGCCCGCAGACCAGCGGGACCCGTTGAAGCAGAACGTAACCGACTTGAACAACAAGGCGATTACGGAATTCGAAGCGGCGAAGGCTGCTTCGAACGAGAAGGATCCGAACCTGCAGCTGATCATGGCGCGGCTCGGCGATGCGTATGACGCGGCGGGCCGGCCGGACGATGCGATTGCGGCCTACAAGCGGGCCATCGAACTGAAGCCCTCGTTCGCCTACTACAACAATCTGGGCGGCATTCAAGGCCGCGCGGGCAAGATTGACGATGCTTCCGCTTCGTACCAGAAGGCGGCGGAGCTGGACCCGGCGCAAGCACCACAGGCCTGGCGCAACTTCGGCATCACCATGTATAACGCCCAGAAGTACAAGGAAGCCGTGGACCCGCTGAAAAAGGCCACGGAACTTGACCCCAAGAACCCGCAGGCCTGGTATCTGCTCGGCACCGTGCTGGTGGGGACCATGGGCTTCAAGAAAGTAGGCGACAAGGACGTGCCGGACGTGCAACCCGGAACCGTGGAAGCGTACCAGCACGCGATTGAGCTGGACCCGAACGGGCCGTGGGGCCAGCAGGCGAAGCAGGGTCTGGACATGCTGCAGCAGATCGCACCGGGCATTGATACCAGGGTCGGCGCCGCGAAGAAAAAGAAGTCCTGATTCGGCAGAAAATCGAAAATTGTGGCAGAGGGCCGGCGAAGATCGCCGGCCTTTTTGTTTTTCGAGTATTACCTTGCGTCAGCGGTGCGAGAGCGTGCCGGTGACTTTGGTGCGGGAAAGCGTCCAGGAAAAAGTAAGCATGGAAAGCGGCAGTAGAACGACCGCGAAGAGTAAGAGGATCCCGATCGAAGGGAGAAGTTGCGGCAGGCCCGCGCCACCGAGCAGCGCGGCGCGCATGGCATTCAGCGCGTGGGTCATGGGATTCAGTCTGGCGACTACCTGCAGCCAGTCAGGAAGAATCGCCACAGGGAAGAGCATGCCGCCGGCGATGCCCCAGAGGCCGACGAGCAGCCACTTGGCCGGATTGCCCTTCTTGAAAAGCAGCAGGTACGCTGCGGAGAAGATGCCGAGTCCGGAGAAGGCGAGCAGGGACGCGGCGAGGACCAGGACCACGCCGATCCAGTTGGCCTGGGCCAAAGGAAAATGAAAAAGAATGGCGCCCCAGGCAATGTAGATGGCGATGCGCAGCGTGGTGATGACAAAGGGATAGATTGCGGAACCCGCGAGCAGGGCGGGCAGCGACGTTTGCGTGACGAGCAGGTGCTCGAGCGTGCCGGAGTCCCGTGCTTCCATAAGGCTGGCGTCAAAGGTGTCCATGGCGACGCTCAGATAGTCGTAGAAAACGAAACCAACGAGGGCGAAGGCAAAGTAGCTTCCTGGCTGCGGCAGAGCGCTGCGCAGTTGCGGGCTGTCCACAAAGCGCGAGGCGTAGAAGAAGGTTGCTGCACCGAAAAGCGCCTGGATGATGTCGAAGATGAAAGGGCTGCGGTAGGTCTTGGCGATCATCACGTCTCGCCAGAAATACAGCCAAAGCTGACGGGAAAGGGTCACGCCGAGAGACCTTCGATATTGGAAGTCGCGGCGCCAGTGAGGCGGAAGAAGGCTTGTTCCAGGTTGCGGGACGCGGTCGAGGCGAGGAGACCGGACAGAGTATCGCAGGCCACAATGGCGCCGTCACGGAGGACGAGGATACGGTTCGCAAGCTGTTCGATTTCGGAAAGCGTGTGTGAGGCGAAGAGCAACGAGGTGCGGCCGTCGCGCAGAATCTGGTGAGAGAGAAATTGGCGAAACTCGGCGGCGGCCACGGCGTCCAGGCTGCGCGTGGGTTCGTCCAGCAGCAGCACCCTGGGTTGATGGAGCAAAGCCCGCGCGAGGCTGAGGCGCTGCGCGGTGCCGGAGGAGAGGGCGCGGACCTGAAGTTCGAGCGCGTCTTGCAGATGAAACTGCGCGGCCAGCGCTTCAATACGGGAGGAGGCTTCGCGTCGGGAAAGCTGGTTGAGCTGCCCAAAGAACAGTAGATTTTGCCGCGCCGTGAGACGCGGGTAGAAACCCTGGTCGCTCCCGGCGTGATACCCGAGTTGGCGGCGGACGCCGCGTGGATCCTTTCCGGTGTCGCATCCGGCGATGGCGGCGTTGCCGCCGGTTGGCAGCAGCAGCGTCGCAAGGATGCGCAGCAGCGTGGATTTCCCCGCGCCATTGGCGCCCAGCAGTGCCACGGCTTCACCGGGCTGAACCGAGAAGGAGACGCCGCGCAGCGCCGGCTGCGTAGCTCGCGCGAAGGGTTGCAGGAAGGCGCGCAGACCGCTGCGTGTCGGCGGGTATTTCTTCACCAGATTGCGCGCTTCAATTGCGGGAGTAACGGTGGATTCGGACATCGACTTCTTATAACTTTTCTGACGACGCGGCACAACTGCCACCGGAGTTTCCCGGCTGCCGCCGGCGATTCCGTGGCCAAGTTGCGGCTGGAACGGTAAACTGTAGCCCACACGGCCGTGGCGCTGGTTCCTCGGAGCACCGCTGTGCCGGAAAGGTTGCCATTTCGGGGCGCATGATCTCCTTCGCCGACCGCGCGGTCGTACCCGCTAACGTGCTGATTCGTTTTCTGGAGCAGGAGTCTGTGTTGCTCAACCTGAACACCGAACGCTATTTCGGTCTGGATCCAGTGGGGACGCGGATGTGGCAATTGCTGACCTCTGCGCCCTCGGTGGAAGCCGCGTTCCTCAAGCTCAGCGATGAATTCGACGTCGATTCGCACACCCTGCGAGCGAACCTCTCCGATCTGATTAGCCACCTTGTCGAAAACGGTCTGATCACGCTGCAACCCGCCGATGTGGGCACGACTCCGGCGGTTTAGCGCGCTGCCGCGCCGCGAAAAGGCGTTGTTCCTGCAGGCGTGTGCCCTGCTCCCCTGCGTGAAATTGAGCCTGGCGTTGCGCGGTTTTGGACCGACGCGAAGATTTTTTTTGCGGACGGAGCAGGAACGCAAAGCGGGCCCGGATGCGCTGCTTGCGCCCGTTGAGCGCGCGGCGGCGGAGAGCGCATCGCGGATGGTGCTGGCGGCGGTGCGAAACTCTGTGCTGCGGTATTCCTGCCTGGAGCGCGCGCTGACGCTGAGCTGGCTGCTGGCCCGGCAGGGAATCGTC
>Ga0335069_10014119_pt1 | contig 11197 bp, 7 predicted proteins | sample Lox_Sample_11_FD_206714 | JGI IMG/M metagenome (GOLD analysis project Ga0335069, IMG submission 206714) | Soil microbial communities from Loxahatchee National Wildlife Refuge, Florida, United States - Lox_Sample_1.1 | ecosystem: Environmental > Terrestrial > Soil > Wetlands | place: USA: Florida... | reverse complement strand
ACCGCCGAGAAGCCCGAGAGCCAGGAGATCTGCTTCGTGCCCGACGGCGACTACGCGCGCGTGGTCGAGTCGCTGCGGCCGGACGCGCTGCCCGGCCGCGGCGAGATCGTCGACGCGTCGGGCCGCGTGCTCGGGCACCACGAGGGTGTCCACCACTTCACGGTCGGGCAGCGGCGCGGGCTCGGGATCGCATCCGAGCGACGCCTCTACGTGACGCGCCTCGATGCCGCGCGCAACCGCGTGGTGGTCGGCGATCTCGATGCGCTCGGCGCGGCGCGCGCGCGCGTCGAGCGCGTGTCGTGGATCGCGGGCGTGCCGCCGCCGGCCGGCGCGCGCGCGCGCGTTCGCATCCGCTATCGGCACGCCGGTGCCGACGCGTCTCTCGAGCCCCTCGCGGACGGCGGGGCGCTCGTCCACTTCGATGCTCCGGTGCAGGCGGTCGCGCCCGGTCAGGCGGCCGTCTTCGACGCCGGAGACGTCGTGCTCGGGGGTGGCTTCCTGTCGGAAGCGCTCGCTTGAGCGAGCGCGACGCGGATACGGAGGCGCTCGAGCGGACGCTCGACTACCGATTCCGCGATCCGTCACTCGCCGCGCTCGCGCTGACGCATCCCTCGCTCGCCTACGAGACGGACGGCAGCCGCGGCAACGAGCGCCTCGAGTTCCTCGGCGACGCGGTGCTGGGACTGGCGATCGCGGCGCTGCTGTACGAGCGCGAGTCGGGCTGGAGTGAAGGCGACCTGACTCGCGCGCGCGCCGCGATCGTGAACCGCCGCGCGCTCGCGGAGCGCGCGCGCGCCCTGAGCCTGCACGAGCTCGTGCGCCTCGGGCGCACGGAGGAGCGGTCGCAGGGTCGCGACAAGGACTCGATCCTCGCGAACTGCTTCGAGGCCGTGGTCGGTGCGCTCTACCTGGACGGCGGCCTCGACGCGGCGCTGCCGCTCGTCGCGCGCTGCTTCGAGAGCCTGCTGTCGGCCGGCCCGGCGCGCCGCGATCCCAAGACAGCCTTCCAGGAGTGGGCGCACGCGACCCACCGCCGCACTCCGAGCTACCACACGGTCGGCGACAACGGAGTGGAGGACGGCGACGACCGCTTCACGGTCGAGGTGCGCGTCGGCGGCGAGCCCTACGGGCGCGGAGTCGGGCGCACCAAGCGCGCCGCCGAGGCGGCCGCCGCGGAGCAGGCACTCCTGCGCGCGGGCGAAGCCCGCTAGACCCGGGACTTGCAGTCGGTCTGCGCATCGCGGCTATGCGCTCGCGACACGCGCGCGCGCGCGGCGGCCACCTAGACTCAGGTTCTCGCGGGTCCTCGCGATTGACGCTCCGAGCGGCATTCGTGTAGCCTGCTTTTCTCTTTCGTTTTCTCTCACGATTTCGGGATCTTGGCGTCCCGAATTCCCGAGAAGTCGCAGCCAGACCCCACGCGATCGCTTCGAATCGCCCACCGCCGCGAGGCCCGGAGGAGATCCATGAGCCAGAAGGACGTCGTCATCGCCAGCGCCGCACGCACGCCGATCGGATCGTTCCAGGGCGTGCTCTCGCCGCTCTCGGCGTCGGACCTCGGCGCGGTCGTCGTGCGCGAGGCGATCAAGCGGGCCGGCGCAAAGCCGGAGCACGTCGAGCGCGTGTTCATGGGCAACGTGCTCTCCGCCGGCATGGGTCAGGCACCGGCGCGACAGTGTGTCATCAAGGCCGATCTGCCCGTCTCGACCGGCGCGGTGACCTTGAACAAGGTCTGCGGCTCGGGCCTCCAGGCGGTGATGTTCGCGCGGCGCGAGATCCTCGTCGGCGACGCCGACGTGCTCGTCGCGGGCGGCATGGAGTCGATGACGAACGCGCCGTACATCCTGCCGCAGGCGCGCAGCGGCTACCGCATGGGCAACGGCCAGATCCTCGACTCGATGATCCACGACGGCCTGTGGGATCCGTACGACAACGTGCACATGGGCGTGTGCGGCGACGCGGTCGCGGCGAAGTACCGCTTCTCGCGCGAGGACCAGGACAAGTTCGCCGCGGACAGCTACCGGCGCGCTCTGGCCGCGCAGAAGGAGGGCCGCTTCAAGCAGGAGATCGTGCCGGTGTCGGTGCCGCAGAAGCGCGGCGAGCCGCTGCTCGTCGACGCCGACGAGGAGCCCGGGCGCGGCAACATCGAGAAGATGGGGAGCCTGCGGCCCGCCTTCACCAAGGACGGCACGGTGACGGCCGCGAATGCCTCGTCGATCAACGACGGCGCGGCGGCGCTGCTGGTGGCGTCGGCCGACGCGGCGAAGCAGCGCGGCTACAAGGTGATGGCGCGCATCGTCGCGGACACGACCGCGGCGGTCGAGCCGAAGTGGTTCACGATCGCGCCGGTCCACGCGCTGAAGAAGCTCTACGAGAAGACCGGCACGAAGCCGCTCGACTGGGATCTCTACGAGATCAACGAGGCCTTCTCCGGCGTCACCATGGCGGCCGCGAAGGAGCACGGCATCGGACTCGACCGCGTCAACGTGAACGGCGGCGCAGCGTCGCTCGGCCACCCGATCGGCTGCTCGGGCGCGCGCGTGCTGGTCACCTTGCTCTACGCGCTGCGCGATCGCGGGCTCCGCAAGGGCATCGCCACGCTCTGCATCGGCGGCGGCGAAGCGGTCGCCCTGGCCGTGGAGCTCGTCTAGCCATGCGCGTCGTCGGGGTGATCGGCACGGGAACGATGGGCTGTGGCATCGCGCAGGTCGCGTCGCAGGCGCGCTGCGAGGTGATCTTCCAGAACCGCAAGGATGAGTCGGTCGCACGCGGGCTCGACCGCATTCGCAAGTCGGTCGAGAAGCTCGTCGCGAAGAACAAGCTGACCGACGCGCAGGCCGAGGGCGTGATGGAGCGAATCCGCGGCGTCGTCCCGTTGGAGGAGCTGAAGGGCTGCGACATCGTGCTCGAATCGGCGCCGGAGGATCTCGACACCAAGCGCGAGATCCTGGAGCGCCTCGACGAGATCGTCGGCGACGACTGCATCATCGCCACCAACACGTCGAGCCTCTCGGTCACTCGCCTCGCGGGTTACGTGAGCCGCCCCGGCCACTTCGTCGGCATGCACTTCTTCAATCCGGTGCCCGCGATGAAGCTCGTCGAAGTCGTCGCGGGGCTCCGCACCACGGACAGCACGCTCGGGCTCGTGCGCGACTTCGCGGAGAAGCTCGGCAAGCTTCCGATCGACGTGAAGGACTACCCGGGCTTTGTCGTGAACCGCGTGCTCTTCCCGATGATCAACGAGGCGGCCTTCGCGCTGCAGGAGCAGGTCTCGGACGCGAAGGGCATCGACGAGTGCATGAAGAACGGCTGCAACCACCCGATGGGTCCGCTGGCGCTCGCCGATCTCGTCGGTCTCGACGTGGTCCACGCGATCCTGTCGAGCCTCTACGAGGAGTACGGCAACCCGCGCTACGCGCCCTGCCTGGAGATCACGAAGCGCGTCGAGGCCGGATGGCTCGGACAGAAGTCGGGCAAGGGCTTCTACGATTACGGCAAGTAGTCCCGCTGCCGGCGAGCCGGCGCTCTGCATCTACGAGGTGGGGCCGCGAGACGGCCTCCAGAACGAGCCCGAGACGGTCGCGACGGAGCAGAAGCTCGCGCTGATCGAGGGCCTCGCGCGCGCGGGCCTGCGGCGGATCGAGGTCTCGTCGTTCGTCTCGCCGAAGTGGATCCCGCAGCTGGCCGACGCCGAAGCGCTGACGTCGGCGCTGCGCCCGCATCCTGGTGTCCGCTACAGCGCGCTGGTGCCGAACCTCAAAGGGTACGAGCGCCTGCGCGCGGCGGGCGGCGAGGTCGCGGTCGCGGCGGTCTTCCTCTCCGCGAGCGAGACGCACAACCGCAAGAACGTGAACTGCAGCGTCGAGGAAGCGCTCGAGCGCTTGCGGCCGGTCGCCGAGAGCGCGCGCGCAGACGGCATCGGGCTCCGCGCCTACGTGTCGACCGTGTGCGGCTGCCCGTACGAGGGCGAGGTCGAGCCACGCGCGGTGGTGTCGCTCACTGCGAAGCTCCTCGCGCTCGGCGCGACCGAGATCTCGCTCGGCGACACCATCGGCGTCGGGCATCCCGCGCAGGTGCGCGCGCTCGTGCGCGCGGTCGCGGGCGACGCGCCGCTCGAGCGCATCGCGCTCCACCTGCACGACACCTTCGGCCGCGCGCTCGCGAACGTGCAGGCCGGCTACGAGGCCGGTGTCCGCACCTTCGACGCGTCGCTCGGAGGGCTCGGCGGCTGCCCCTACGCGCCCGGCGCGTCGGGCAACGTCGCGACGGAGGACCTCGTGGATCTCTTCGAGCGGGCTGGCGTCCCGACGGGTGTCGACCTCGAGCAGCTCGTCGACACGACGCGCTGGCTCGAAGAGGACGTGCTGCGGCGGCCGCTACCGGGTCGGGTGTATCGCGCGCGCCTCGGCGCGCGTCAGCGTGAGCGAGAGGAGCGCGTGTGAAGAGCGGGCGCGACGTCGAGGAGCGGCTCGAGGCGATCCGTCGCGGCGGCGACGCGAAGTACCACGAGAAGGCGCGCGCGGAAGGGAAGCTCTTCTGTCGCGAGCGCCTGGCACTGCTGCTCGACGAGGGCTCCTTCGTCGAGGATGCCGTCTTTGCGAACGCGCAGGCCGGCGACCTGCCCGCCGACGGCGTGGTGACGGGGACCGGCCGCATCGGCGGCCGTGCCGTGTGCGTGATGGCGAACGACTCGACCGTGAAGGCGGGCTCCTGGGGCGCGCGCACCGTCGAAAAGATCCTCCGCATCCAGGAGCGCGCCGAGCGCTCGCGCCAGCCGCTCTTCTACCTGGTCGACTCCGCCGGTGCGCGCATCACCGACCAGGTCGAGATGTTCCCAGGCCGGCGGGGCGCCGGTCGCATCTTCTTCAACCAGTGCCGCATGTCCGGCATGGTCCCGCAGATCTGCCTGCTCTTCGGGCCGTCGGCCGCGGGCGGCGCCTACATCCCGGCCTTCTGCGACGTGGTGTTCATGGTCGAGGGCAACGCCAGCATGTATCTCGGCTCGCCGCGCATGGCGGAGAAGGTGATCGGGCAGCTCACCAGCCTGGAGGAGATGGGCGGGGCGCGCATGCACTGCTCCGTGTCGGGTTGCGGCGACCTGCTCACGAAGAGCGAGCCCGAGGCGATCGCGGCGGCGCGCGCCTATCTCGCCTACTTCCCCGAGCGCGCTGGCGCGCCGCTGCCGCAGGCCGAGCCGCGCGCGCCGGCGTCCGGCGGCGACGACCTCGAGAGCCTGATCCCCGCCGAGGAGAACAAGCCCTTCGACATGCGCGTCGTGATCGAGCGCCTGGTCGACGCGGGCTCCTTCTTCGAGCTGAAGAAGCTCTTCGCGGGCGAGCTGCTGACGGGCCTCGCGCGCATCGAGGGGCGTCCGGTCGGAATCGTCGCCAACCAGCCGAAGGTGAAGGGCGGCGTCCTCTTCGTCGACTCGGCCGACAAGGCCGCGCGCTTCATCTTCCTCTGCGACGCCTTCGGGATCCCGCTCGTCTTCCTCGCCGATGTGCCGGGCTTCATGATCGGCAAGCACGTCGAGCGCCAGGGGATCATCCGCGCCGGCGCCAAGATGGTGATGGCGGTCTCCGAGGCGACCGTGCCGCGCATCTCGGTGGTCGTGCGCAAGGCCTACGGCGCCGGCCTCTACGCGATGAGCGGACCGGGCTTCGCCCCGGAGGCCACGCTGGCCTTCCCGGGTGCGATGATCGCCGTGATGGGCCCCGAGGCCGCCGTCAACGCGGTCTACTACAACCGCCTCCAGGCTCTGCCGGAGGCCGAGCGCGCGGCGGAGGAGGCGAAGCTTCGCGCCGAGTACCGCGAGAACGTCGACATCGGACGTCTCGCGAGCGAGCTCGTCGTCGACGCGATCGTGCCCCCGGCGCGGCTGCGCGAGGAGGTCGCGGCGCGGCTTCGCGCGGCGGGTGACCGCCGCGATCCGCCGCCAGGCAAGCGTCGCAGCGTCACTCCCATGTGACGCGGAGCGTCACTCCTCGGACGTGACGACGTGCGTGGCAGGTCGACAGAGCCAGACGGCGAGGAACGAGAGCGCCACGCCGACGACCGACACCACGACGTGGATCTCGTCGGTCCAGTGCCAGAGCTCCGAGGCCGCATAGCCCGAGATCCCGAAGAGGCAGAGCGCCGGGCCGATCGCGGGGCGACGCTCGCCGAGGAACGCGAGGATCAGGAGCAGCGACCAGTAGTAGCCCGTCAGCTCGAGTGCGACCGGGACGAGCGCCGCACCGAGCGCGGCGCCGATCCAGAGCGGCTGTCCGGCGGCCGCGCGCGCGAGCAGCAGGCCGAACGCGACGGCGATCGAGGCGAAGAGCGGGCGCCGCTCGGCGAAGCGCTCACGCCGCGCCTCCTTCCAGGGCGCCATCGGATCCTCGAGCGACGAGTTCCGCGCCAACTCGCTGCGCGATCGCGAGTCGTAGGAGAGCGCGGTCACGAGCCCGACGTGGTTCGCGAGCGGGGTCGCGAGCTGGACGCGGCTCCGCTCCGCGAACTCCAGCCAGCGCGAAGGACCTCCGGTGGCCGCGCTCGACACGGCGAAGCCGAGCGCGAGCACGATCGCTGCGCCCGTGGCGAAGCGGATCTCGGCGGGCCGGAGCCGCAGGCTCCGCGTGCGCACCATGCGCCACGCCGCGCCGAGCGCGACTGCGGCGAGCAGGCAGCCCGGAAAGACACGCAGGAGCGTCGCCCAGGCGATCCACGCGCCGCCCGCCACCGGTCGGTCGCGCCGGAGGAGCGCGACGCCGAGCACGCTCGCCGCGAGCCAGTCCTGGCGCAGGATCGCGCCGCCGGTCCAGTTGTAGGGCGAGAGGTAGTTGGTGCCGAAGTAGACTGCGGCGACCGCGGCCAGGCGCCAGCCGAAGCCCCAGAGCGCGGCTCCCCACAGAGCCAGCAGCAGCAGCGGGTCGAGTGCCCAGAGGAGCCGGAGCTGCGCCATCGACGCAGGCCCCGTGTTCGTGACGAGGTGTCCGACGAGCGTCCACGCGGGCGTCGCGTTGTAGCCGTGGTCCTGCTGGAAGCTGTTCCAGCGGCGCGGCGGAACGAGGCCGCGGAGGAAGTCGACGTCGTGGCGGAACTCCGACCAGCGCGCGGTCTCGAAGCGCGCGGTGCAGCGGCTCGGGTCGGCGAGCACGGCGTCGGTCGTCGTCAGCTCGTTGGTCGCGAGGTCGCGCATCGGGCGCCGCAGCGACGCGGGATCGAGGGCCTCGGCGTCGGCCGCCGCGACGCACTCGTACAGGCGCGTGTAGCCGAGCTCGGGGAAGTACTTCGCGCCGAGGTAGTAGTGGAAGGTCTCCGACGGATGGGCGAAGCCCGGGAACTGGAACGCGAAGAGGTTCCACCAGCAGGCGAGGCCCGCGAAGCCGAGCGCGGCGAGGAGCCGGTCGCGAACCGGCGCCCGCGGCCAGGCGCCCGGGCCGGCCCAGGAGCCGCGGAGCAGCAGGGCGGCGGTGGCGAGCGCAACGGCCACCTTGGCTGCGCCGACGGTGCGCAGGTCCAGGAGCAGGCCGGGCGGCACGCCCCGAGGGTAGCCGTGGCCTGGCCCATCCGGACGTGCTAGATGCAGTTGACGTGAACTGGCAAACAACCGATTCCCAATCTCAGCTGTCCTCGATCCCCGCCGCGCCGACCGACTCCCCTGGGCTCGCGATCGCAGAGGTGCAGTCGCGCACCGGTCTCTCGGCGCGGACCCTCCGCTACTACGAGGAAGTCGGGCTGCTGCCCGGCGTGCGCCGGCGTTCCGGCGGGCGCCGCGTCTACGGGGAGGCCGAGCTCGAGCGCCTGCGCTTCATCACGCGCCTCAAGACCCTCGGCCTCACGCTCGCCGAGATCAAGGAGCTGAACGCGGTCTACGCGATCGCGGGCTCGACGCGCGCGATGCTGCGGCGCCTCGCGGAGCTGCTCGACCGACACCTGACCGACGTCGACGCTCGCCTCACCGAGCTCGGTGCGCTCCGCTCCGAGATCGCGCGCTACCGCGAGCGCGTCGCGCGCCGCGCCGAGGGACGCGACGCCGAGGGCGAGCGATGAGTCCGGCCGCGCCCGCCGTCGCGCTCCCGCTCCGCCGCACGGAGAGCCGCGTCCGCGTGGTCACGGCGGCGTCGCTCTTCGACGGCCACGATGCGGCGATCAACATCATGCGCCGGCTGCTCCAGGCGCAGGGCGCAGAGGTGGTCCACCTCGGCCACGACCGCTCCGTCGAGGAGATCGCGCGCGCGGCCGTGCAGGAGGATGCCGACGCCGTCGCAGTGTCGTCCTACCAGGGCGGCCACATGGAGTTCTTCCGCTATCTCGCGGCGAGACTCCGCGAGCTCGGCGCGGAATCGGTGCGTGTGTACGGCGGCGGTGGCGGCACGATCACCCGCGACGAGGCGTGCGAACTCGAGCGCGAAGGCGTCGCGCGCATCTTCCGCCCCGAGGACGGCCGCGCGCTCGGCCTCGAGGGCATGATCCGCAGTCTCCTCGACGAGTGCTGCGGCCGCGCGCTCGCCGCGCCGGAGGCGCTGCTCCCGCGCGTCGCGCAGGGCGACGCCGCCGCGATCGCACGCTGCATCACGTGGCTGGAGGAGAGCGAGGAGGGCGAGGCGGAGCTCGCCGTTCTTCGGAAGCGCCTCGACGCGATGCGGGGTCGCGCGCCGGCGCCGGTCGTCGGCTTCACGGGCACCGGCGGCGCCGGCAAGTCGAGCGTCGTCGACGAGGTCCTGACCCGCTACCGACTCGACCACCCCGAGCGTCGGATCGGCCTGCTGCTCGTCGACCCGACGCGGCGCCGCACGGGCGGCGCGCTGCTCGGAGACCGCATCCGCATGAACGCGGTCGAGGGCGAGCTCGTCTTCGCGCGCTCGCTCGCGACGCGCCGCGCGCATCTCGCGCTCTCGCGCACCGTGTCCGACGCGCTGCGTGTGCTCCAGGCGGCGGGCTTCGATCTGCTGATGGTGGAGACAGCTGGCATCGGCCAGAGCGACTCCGAGATCGTCGACCTCGTCGATCACTCGGTCTACGTGATGACGCCCGAGTACGGTGCGCCGACGCAGCTCGAGAAGATCGACATGCTCGATCTCGCGGATCTCGTGGTGCTGAACAAGTCGGACCGCCACGGCGCCGAGGACGCGCTCCGCGACGTGCGCAAGCAGTGGCGGCGCAATCACGCGAAGCCCGGCGTGCCCGATTCGGAGGTTCCGGTCTTCGCGACGATGGCGCGCCGCTGGAACGATCCGGGCGTCGACCGCCTCTACGCGGCGCTGTGCAAGCGACTCGGCGAGAGCGTTCCTTTGCGCGAGGGAGGCGCCGCGACCGCCGAGGGATCCATCGTGCCCTCCTCGCGCCGGCGCTACCTCGCGGAGATCGCGGAGAGCGTGCGCGCCTACCATGCGCGCTCCGACGCCGAGGCCGAGGTCGCGTCGGGCGCGCAGGCGCTCGGCCGCGCGCTCGATGCGGTCGGCGACAGCCCGGAGGCGACGGCGCTGCGCGAGCGGCACGCGCGCGCGCTCGACGAGCTCGCACCCGAGCTGCGTCGCGAGCTCGAGGACTGGCCCGCGCTGCGCGCCCGCTACGCCGACGAGAGTCAGAGCTACGAGGTCCGCGGGCAGGCGATCCCCGTCGAGAACTACGCGCGCACGCTCTCCGGCACGCGGGTTCCGAAGGTCGCGCTGCCGCGCGCGCGCGAGTGGGGCGAGCTCGTGCGCTACTTCCGGCGCGAGAATCGCCCGGGCGCCTTCCCGTTCACGGCGGGTGTCTTCCCGTTCCGGCGTCAGAACGAGGACCCGACGCGCATGTTCGCGGGCGAGGGCACGCCCGAGCGCACCAACCGCCGCTTCCATCTGCTGGCGAACGGGCAGCCGGCCGCGCGCCTCTCCACTGCCTTCGACTCGGTGACGCTCTACGGTCGGGATCCCGACCTGCGTCCCGACATCTTCGGCAAGGTCGGCAACTCGGGCGTCTCCGTCTGCACGCAGGACGACGCGAAGAAGCTCTACTCGGGCTTCGACCTGTGCGCGCCGAGCACGTCGGTCTCGATGACGATCAACGGACCGGCTCCGATCATCCTCGCCTTCTTCCTGAACGCGGCGATCGACCAGGGCGTCGAGCGACACCTGCGCGAGACGGGCCGGCTCGAGGCGGTGCGCGCGTCGCTCGCGGGACGCGATCTCCCGAGCTACGCGGGGGCGCTGCCCGAGGGCCACGACGGCCTCGGCCTCGCGCTGCTCGGCGTGTCGGGTGAGGAGGTCGTCGACGCGGCGACCTATGCGCGCATCCGCTCGGACGTGCTGCGCCGCGTCCGCGGCACCGTGCAGGCCGACATCCTGAAGGAGGACCAGGCCCAGAACACCTGCATCTTCTCGACCGACTTCGCGCTCGAGCTGATGGGCGACGTGCAGGAGTGGTTCGTCGCGCACGAGGTCGGGAACTTCTACTCGGTCTCGATCTCCGGCTACCACATCGCGGAGGCCGGCGCGAACCCGATCACGCAGCTCGCCTTCACGCTCGCGAACGGCTTCACCTACTGCGAGTACTACGCCGCACGCGGTATGCGGGTCGACGACTTCGCCCCGAACTTCTCCTTCTTCTTCAGCAACGGCCTCGACGCCGAGTACAGCGTGATCGGGCGCGTCGCGCGGCGGATCTGGGCCATCGCGATGCGCGAGCGCTACGGCGCCTCGGAGCGGAGCCAGAAGCTCAAGTATCACGTGCAGACCTCGGGCCGCTCGCTGCACGCGCAGGAGATGGCCTTCAACGACATCCGCACGACGCTCCAGGCGCTCTGCGCGCTGCAGGACCAGTGCAACAGCCTCCACACCAACGCGTACGACGAGGCGGTGACGACGCCGACGGAGGAGTCGGTGCGCCGCGCGCTCGCAATCCAGCTCATCATCCAGCGCGAGCTCGGCCTGTCGAAGAACGAAAACCCGCTCCAGGGCTCCTACGCGATCGAGGAGCTGACGGACCGCGTCGAGGAGGCGGTGCTCCAGGAGTTCGAGCGGATTTCGGAGCGGGGCGGCGTGCTCGGCGCGATGGAGACGCTCTACCAGCGCGGCCGCATCCAGGACGAGAGCCTGCTCTACGAATCGCAGAAGGATTCGGGCGAGCTGCCGATCGTCGGCGTCAACACGTTCGAGAGCCCGGAGCCCGAGGGCGCGCCGGTGCCGCGCGCGCTGCAGCGCTCGAGCGATGCAGAGAAGCGCGCGCAGCTCGA
>Ga0335069_10014118_pt1 | contig 11197 bp, 9 predicted proteins | sample Lox_Sample_11_FD_206714 | JGI IMG/M metagenome (GOLD analysis project Ga0335069, IMG submission 206714) | Soil microbial communities from Loxahatchee National Wildlife Refuge, Florida, United States - Lox_Sample_1.1 | ecosystem: Environmental > Terrestrial > Soil > Wetlands | place: USA: Florida... | reverse complement strand
ACGCGTTTATCGGCGACGAGTCGGGCGGCCTGGGTGCGGGAGAGGGACAGCTGATCCGCGAGGAAACGGTCGAGCCGCTCCGTCACGGGAACCACGATGGAGAAGGCGACCGTCACGCCGGTCACGGCGCGGCGGCTCCGGCCTCCTTCGCGGGTTCCGGGGCGGGCGCACGCCCTTCGAGCCAGAGCGAGAGCGCCAGCGCGATGGCGCCCACCGTGATCGCCGAGTCGGCCACATTGAAGGTCGGGAACCGGTGCGGGCCGACGCCCACTTCGATGAAATCCACCACGCCCTGCGCCGAGCGGATCCGGTCGATCAGGTTGCCGGAGGCGCCGCCGCAGACCAGGGCCAGGGCCACCAGGCGGAGCCGGTCGCCGGCACGGGTGCCGCGCACCATCGCGCCCAGGACCATCAACGCCACGCAGGCGAGTCCGAGGAAGATCCAGCGGGACGCCGGCCCCAGCGAGATGCCGAACGCCGCGCCCTCGTTGTACACCAGCCGGAGGACGGCGTAGTCCCCCACCACCGGCATCGGGCGCACCGCGAGGTACGTCGCCGCGAGCATCTTGGTGACCAGATCCCCGGCGACGACGCCGAGCGTCACGGTCCAGAACAGCCGGCGGTCAGCGCCGTTTGCCATCTTCTTCCTTCGCCTTGCACTTGATGCACAGGCGGGCGTGCGGGAGCGCGTCCAGGCGGTCGAATCCGATGTCCTCGCCGCACTGCTCGCACCGGCCGAACCGCTCCGGCGTCCGGTAGAGCCGCCGCAGGGCTTCGTTCACGTGCCAGAGATACCGCCCCTCCTGGGACGCGAACAGGAACGCCTTTTCGCGCTCCATCGCGTCGGTGCCCTGATCCGCCATATGGAACGAATAACTCGAGAGGTCCCCATTGGACGCCTGCAGGCTCGAGTTGAAGGACTCGTCGTAATGCCCGAGCTCCTTCATCACCCGGGCCCGCTCCTCGAGAAGGCGCTTCTCGAGATGGGCGAGCTGTTTCTTGTTGAGGCCCTTGCTCGTCTTCGTCGGCATTATCGGGTCCCACCCTTTCGTCCGTCGTGTCGGCGCACGGCGAGCGTCACCGTGCGGCCGTCGATCTCCACGTCCTTCGCCAGGTCGGGCTCCGCCAGCCCTTCGAACGTGATCCGCTTCGCCAGCGTTTCGCCCGCGATGAAGTCCTGGTACGCCTCCCCCGCGCGCACCACGTCGGCGTCGCCCGAGAGTCCCAGCTCGATCCGCGTCGTGTACTCATACCCCGCATCCTTGCGGAGTCGCTGGACCCGGTTCACCACCTCGCGGGCCAGCCCTTCCTGCTCGAGGTCGGGCGTCAGGCGCGGGTCGAGCGCCACGACGTACGCCCCGTCCGACTGCACCACCCAGTCGCTCGCGACCTCGCGGGTGATCGTCACGTCGTCGGGCCCGACGTCCCAGTCGCCCGCGCGGACCGTCTCGCCCCGCTCCAGCGCCTGCAGGAGACCCGCGCCGAGCGCCGCCACCGCCTCCACGACGCGCGGCGTGTCCTTGCCGTAGCGCTTCCCGAGCGTCCGGAAGTTGCCCTTGCCCTTCAGGCGGACCAGGTCGTGGTCCGACTCGACCACTTCCACGGTCTTCACGTTCACTTCCGAGGCCAGGATATCTAACAGGTCTGCCAAGGCCGGGCCCTTCACGAACGCCGGAACCGCCACCTGCATCCGGGCGAGCGGCTGGCGGACGTTCAAGCCCCGGTCCTGCCGCCCGGCGTGGGCCAGCGAGGCCAGCCGGCGGACCGCCGCCATCGCCCCCATCAGCTCGGGGTCGCGGCGCCCACGGTCGACCGGAAACGACGCCAGGTGGACCGAGGTTCCCGTCAGCGACCGGTGCAGCCAGTCCGCGAGGAACGGCGCGGCGGGCGCCAGCAGGCGGGCCGCGGAGGTCAGGGCTTCGTGCATCGCTTCGAGGGCGAGCGGGTCGGTCGCCCGGTCGGGTGCCCAGAACCGCGGCCGGTTCCGCCGGACGTACCAGCGGGACAAGTCCTCGGTGACGAAGTCGAGGATCGCGCGCACGCCGGCCGTCACGTCGTAGCCGCCCCAGGCCTGGCGGACCGCCGCGACGACTTCGTCGAGCCGGGCCAGCAGCCAGCGGTCCACGAGCGGGCGCTTCTCGAACGGCACCCCGGTCCCTTCCGCGGGCGGCGTCCACGCTTCGGCGTACCGGGCGAAGAAGTCGTAGGTCGAGCGCAGGGTATTCAGGAATCCGCCGGCGAGCTCCGGGATCTGCTTCGCGTCGAAGCGCTTCGGCAGCCACACCTGGCTCTGCCCCAGGAGGTAGATCCGGATGGCGTCGGCGCCGTACTGCTCGATGGCGGACCAGGGGTTCACCACGTTCCCCCGGCTCTTCGACATCTTCTGCCCCTGCGCGTCCAGCACCAGCTCGTTCACGATGACGTGCTTGTAGGCCGGCGCGTCGAACGCGCCCGCCGCGATGGCCAGCAGCGAATAGAACCACCCGCGGGTCTGGTCCACGCCCTCGCAGATGTAGTCGGCCGGGAAGTGGGCCTGGAAGTCGGCGCCGTGCTCGAACGGGTAATGCCACTGGGCATACGGCATCGCCCCCGAGTCGAACCAGGCGTCGATGACCTCCGGCACCCGGCGCATCGTCCCGCCGCAGGATGCGCAGGTCCAGGTGTAGGCGTCGATGAAGGGCTTGTGCGGATCGAAATTCGCGGGGAGGTCCTTCCCCCACCGCGACGACAGGTCGCCGTACCCCCCGACGACGTCCCGGTGCTCGGGCGTGCGGTCGCACTCCCAGACGTTGAGCGGCGTGCCCCAGAAGCGGTCGCGGGAGAGCGCCCAGTCCACGTTGTTCTCGAGCCAGCCTCCGAACCGGCCGCTCCCCACCTCGGGCGGGTGCCAGTCCACCTGCGCGTTCAGCTCCAGCATGCGCGACTTGAAGGCCGTGGTGCGGATGAACCACGAGGACTTGGCGTAATAGATGAGTGCCGAGTCGCAGCGCCAGCAGAACGGATAGGTGTGGGTGATGGGCTTGGTGTCGAGCCACCGGCCGTCCTGCTTCAGGCGGTCGATCACCAGCCGGTTCGTCTCCTTGTCGGTGACGAGCTTGCCTTCAATTTCGGGCCAGCGCGTGCCCTGGAAGGTCCCGTCGGGGCCCACCGGATTCACGAACGCCAGGCCGTACTGCTGGGACACGGCGTAGTCGTCGGCACCGAAGGCCGGCGCCATGTGGACCAGGCCGGTCCCCTCCTCCGCCGACACGAACCCGCCGCCGACCACCACGCCGCGCTGCCCTTCCGGCGGGAGCGGCACGACCTCGAGCGGCCGGACGTAGCGGAGCCCGATCAGGTCCCGCCCCAGGTAGCCCTTCACGCGCGTCCCCGACGTGAGCGGCTTGCCCCCCACGTGCACAGTGGACGCGAGCGCGGACGCCGCGATGTAGCGGGTGCCGTTCAGGTCATACTCGCCGTACTCGAGGTCCGGATGGACGGCGACGGCGACGTTGGCCAGCAGAGTCCACGGCGTGGTGGTCCAGACCACCAGCTGGCGGGTGGGGTCCTTCTCGACCGGGAACGACACGTAGACCGAGTTGGTCTGGACGCTCTCGTAGCCCTGGGCCAGCTCGTGGGACGACAAGGCCGTGCCGCAGCGCGGGCAGTACGGCAGCACCTTGTACCCCCGGTACAGCAGTCCCTTGTCGAAGAGGCGCCGGAGGAGCCACCACACCGTCTCGATGTACTCGTTGGTGTAGGTGACGTACGGGTGATCGTAGTCCAGCCAGTAGGCGATCCGGTCGGAGAGCGACTCCCAGTCGGTCTTATAGGTGAAGACCGAGTCGCGGCAGAGGCGGTTGAACGCCTCGATGCCGTACTCCTCGATGGCCTTCTTGCCGTTGATCTGGAGCTGCTTCTCGACTTCGATTTCCACCGGCAGGCCGTGGGTGTCCCAGCCGGCGATGCGCGTGACGCTCCGCCCCTGCATCGACTGGAAGCGGCAGATCAGGTCCTTGATGGTCCGGGCGAAGACGTGATGGATCCCCGGGCGCCCGTTGGCGGTGGGCGGACCCTCGAAGAACACGAACGGGGGACCGTACCGGGCGTTCTCCTGAACCTTCTGGAACAGCCGCTCGTGCTTCCAGGTGGCGAGCAGCTGCTTTTCGAGTGCGTCCGGCGTCAGGTCCTGGGGCAGCTGGGGATACTTCACCCGTCCTGCCGCTCCAGTGCCCGCAGCTCCGCGGCCTGGCGCTCGAGCAGCGCCCGGAAGCCCGCCAGATACCCCTGGAACTGCCGCTGCACCTCGGCCACGCGGTCCCGCAGGTCCGCCTCCGCGGCCCGCCCATCCTCCACGATGCGCCGCGCTTCCGCCTCGGCCTCCCGGATGGTCACCTGGGACTCGCGCTCGGCGGCCTCGCGGGTGTCGGCGCGCAGCTGCTGCGCCGCCACCAGCGCCTCGTTCATCGCCTTCTCGCGCTCCCGGAACACGCGCAGCTGCTCGGTGAGCGCGGACACCCGCTCCTCGAGCACCGAGCGCTCCCGGATCACGCGCTCCAGCTCGTCGGCGGCCCGCATCCGGAAGTCCTCGACCCCGAGCGGGTCGTAGCCGCGCAGGGTGCGCCGGAACTCCTGCTTGCGGATGTCGAGCGGCGTGAGATGGAACGTCTCCGCGGGGTCGGTCACGTCGTCCTCGCCCCGAACAGGGCGGTACCCAAGCGGATCACCGTGGCTCCCTCTTCCACCGCCGTACCGAAGTCGCCGGACATCCCCATTGAGAGGGTCTGCAGCCATACGCCGTCCTCCTTCACGCGATCCCGGATCATCCGCAACCCGCGGAAGGTCCGTCGTTGAACGTCCTCATCCCCGGTGAGCGGCGCGATGGTCATGAGCCCGTCGAGCCGGAGCGCCGCGAGCGCCGCCATCCGCCGGGCGAGCGCGGGCGCCTCGGCCGGCGCACACCCGCTCTTCTGCGACTCGCCGGCCACGTTGACCTGGAGCAGCACCGGCAGCCGCACGTTCCGCGCCGCCGCCCGCCGGTCCAGCTCCTCTGCCAGCTCGAGACTGTCCACCGACTGCACCGACGCGAACTTGCCGGGCACGAGCTTCGCCTTGTTCCGCTGCAGGTGCCCGATCAGGTGCCAGACCGCGCCCCGGCACTCGGGGTGCTCCATCTTCTCCAGCGCTTCCTGAACCCGGTTCTCCCCGACGTCGGCCACCCCCGCCGCGACCGCCGCCCGCACCGCCTCGGGACCGAACCCCTTGGTGACCGCGAGCACGGTGACCGGATGGGTCCAGCCCCCCGCGTGCTGCCGCCGGGCGATTTCGGCCCGCACCTGCGCCAGCCGGTCCGCGAGCCCGACAAAATTCATAGCCGAGTAAAGTACCGATCCGGGGGGGCCAGAACAATGTGGCGGCTAGTCACTTAGCTACTTGGCTACTTAGCCGCTCAGCTCAGGGCGGGCATCCGGGTGGACAGGCGCTCCGTGCCTTCGAGCTTGGTGGAAACGCCGGACAGGAGGTCGCGCACCTGATCGGGGGTGAGGGGACGGTGCAGAATGCCGTGACTCGCCACCGAGATGGTGGACGTCTCCTCCGACACCACCAGGACGGTGGCGTCGCTCTCCTCGGAGAGGCCGAGCGCGGCGCGGTGACGGGTGCCGAGCGACTTGTCGGCGACCTTGAACTGCGTGAGCGGCAGGACGCAGCCCGCGCCGATGATCTGGTCTCCGCGGATCAGCACGGCGCCGTCGTGCAGCGGCGAATAGGGCGTGAAGATGGTGGTGAGCAGGTCGGCCGAGACCTTCGCTTCCATCGGCACGCCGGAGGAAATGAACTCCTCGAGCCCGATGTCCCCTTCCACGGCGATGATGGCGCCGGTGCCGGCGCGCGAGAGCCGCCCCATCGCCTCGGCGATCTCTTCGGCCACCGACTGCCGGTCGCCGCGCGCGAACGCGCGCATGAAGCGTGACTGGCCCAGCCGGGCGAGCGCGTTGCGGAGCTCGGGCTGGAACACGACGACCGCGGCGAAGGGCGCGACCGCGAAGACGACGCGGAGGATTTCGCTGATCATCGTGAACTGGGCCACCGACGCGGCGGCGTAGACCAGCGACACGATGACGAGCCCCACCACGATCTGCATCGCGCGGGTGCCCACGAGGAACAGGAGGAACCGGTAGATGACGTACGCCACGACGACGATCTCGACCGCGTCGGGCCAGAGCTTCGGGACGAGGAACCGGTAGGCGTCGACGTTCACGCGGGCCTCACGGCGGCGGCGAGCTTGAGCGCCTCGACCGCCAGGGCGGCGTCGTGGACGCGGAAGATCCGGGCGCCCCGCTCCCAGGCGAGCGCGCAGGCGACCGCCGTGCTCCGGTCCCGGTCTTCCACCGGGCGGCCGGTGACCGCGCCGAGAAACCGCTTGCGGGAGGGGCCCACGACTACAGGATAGCCAAGCGCCGAAATCGTGGCCAGTTCGTCGAGGATCCGGAGGTTCTGGTCGGGACCCTTGGCGAACCCGAGACCCGGGTCCACCGCGATCCGCTCCGCGGCCACCCCGGCCCCCAAGGCCCGCCCGGCCCGCTCGGCCAGCTCGCCCGCCACCTCGGCGGCCGCGTGATCGTACCGGGCCAGCGCGTCCATCGTGTCCGGGGTCCCCCGCATGTGCATCACGATCAGGCCGGCGCCCCGGCCGGCCACGAGGGGGGCCAGGGCGGGATCGAAGGCGAGCCCCGACACGTCGTTCACGATCGCGGCGCCGGCGTCCAGGGCCGCCCGGGCGACCTCCGCCTTCCGGGTGTCCACGGAGACGGTCGCGAGCTTCCGCTTCACGATCTCCCGGATCACCGGGACCACGCGGGCCGCCTCCTCCGCCGCCGGGACGACCCCGGCGCCGGGGCGGGTCGATTCGCCGCCGACGTCGAGGATGGCCGCGCCGTCCCGGGCCAGCCGCTCCGCCTGCAGGAGCGCGGCATCGGGATTCGCGTGCCGCCCCCCGTCCGAGAACGAATCGGGCGTGACGTTCACGATGCCCATCACCACCGGCTGGTCGAGCGCGATCTCGCCCCCCGCCACGCTCCAGGAGCGCCGCGGATCGGCGTGGGCGACGACGTAGCGCGCGATTTCGGGCGTGAGGGCGGCCAGCTCGGCCGGCGCGCGGTCGGGGCGGGCCAGGACGGCCAGCCGGCTCGCGGCGGTGGACACGAGCGCCCAGCCCTCGCCCGTGAGGATGTCGGCGCCGGCGCGCGCCCCCCAGTGGACCAGGGCTTCGCGCTCCGGTGCTCCGATGTCGTCGATGAGGATGGTGACGGACTGGACGCCGGTGGCGGCGAACCAGGCGGGCTGCCCTTCCCACCCGCGGGCCGCGAGCGCCGCGCGCACGGCTTGAGGCGTGTGCGCGGCGAGCGCGGTGAGCTTCACGCCCCGGCGGGCTCGGGCGGCGGGGATCCCAGCACCGGCCCCCGGACCGGCAGGGGCGTGGCGCGCGCGGGTGTCACCGGCGACGGCGTGCCGGCGGCCGGCGGCCGGACCTGCGGCGGCAGCGCCTGCCCCGCCACGACCATATCGACCTCGCCGCGGTCCAGGGTTTCGCGCTCCATCAGGGCCGCGGCCAGGTGGTCGAGCTGGTCCCGGTGGTCGGTGAGGATGGCGCGGGCCCGCTCGTAGGCCTCGGACAGGATCCGCTTCAGCTCCTGGTCCACCAGCTCGGCCGTCTTGTTCGAGACCTCGTGCCGCTGCATCACCTCGCGACCCAGGAAGATCTCCGATTCCCGGTCGCCGACGGCGATGGGCCCCACCACGTCGCTCATCCCGAAGTGGGTGATCATCCGCCGGGCGAGGTCGGTGGCCTGCTGGATGTCCTGCGCCGCGCCGGTCGTGATCTTGTCTTCGCCGAAGACCAGCTCCTCCGCCATCCGGCCGCCGTACGCGGTGGCCAGGCGGGAGAGGATGTACTGCTTGGTGTAGTTGTGCCGGTCCTCTTCGGGGAGCCAGTGGGTGATGCCCAGCGCGCGCCCGCGCGGCACGATGGTGACCTTGTGGAGCGGGTCGCTGCCGGGCACGTGCAGCGACACGAGCGCGTGGCCCGCCTCGTGATACGCCGTGAGCTTCCGCTCTTCCTCGGTGAGGACCATCGATTTCCGCTCGAGGCCCAGCATCACCTTGTCCTTCGCGTCCTCGAGATCCGGGTTCTCCACCTGCTGCTTGTTCCGGCGCGCGGCGAGCAGCGCCGCTTCGTTCACGACGTTGGACAGCTCGGCGCCCGACAGCCCCGGCGTCCCGCGCGCGATCTTTTCCAGGTCCACGTTGGGCTGGAGCGGGATCTTGCGCGTATGCACGCGCAGGATCTGTTCCCGGCCCTTCACGTCGGGCATGTCGACCACGATCTGGCGGTCGAACCGCCCGGGACGGAGCAGCGCGGGATCGAGAATGTCGGGGCGGTTGGTCGCGGCGAGCAGAATCACGCCGTCGTTCGACTCGAAGCCGTCCATCTCGACCAGGAGCTGGTTCAAGGTCTGCTCGCGCTCGTCGTGCCCGCCGCCCAGGCCGGCGCCGCGATGACGCCCGACCGCGTCGATTTCGTCGATGAAGATGATGCACGGCGCGTGCGCCTTGCCCTGCTCGAACAGGTCGCGGACGCGCGACGCGCCGACGCCGACGAACATCTCCACGAAATCCGAGCCCGACATCGAGAAGAAGGGCCGCCCGGCTTCACCGGCCACCGCCTTGGCGAGCAGCGTCTTGCCGGTGCCCGGCGGGCCGACCAGCAGCGCGCCCTTGGGCAGGCGTCCCCCCAGGCGCTGGAAGCGCTGGGGGTCCTTCAGGAAGTCGATGATCTCCTCCAGCTCCTGCTTCGCCTCGTCGCACCCCGCCACGTCGGCGAAGGTGATCTTGGGCGTGTCTCCGGCCAGGAGCTTGGCCTTGGACTTCCCGAACGCGAACGCGCGGTTGCCGCCCTGCTGCATCTGCCGGATGAGATAGATCATCACGGCCGCGAACAGGAGGAGGGGCCAGAGATTGAGGAGAATCACGCCGAAGGACTGCTTGGGCTCCTTGGCGGTGATGTCCACGTTCTTGGCGCGGAGGCCGGCGGTCCAGGTATCGCTCGCGTCGAAGGGCAGGAGCGACGTGAAGTGCTCCACGTCGTGGCCCCGGATGCTGGTCACGTGGCGGAAGTCGCCCTTCACTTCCTGCTTGTCGGTGATCTCCACCGCCGCGACGTTCTGGGCGTCGAGCTGGGCGGTGAAATCGGAGTAGCTGATGTCCGCGGTGTCCTGCTTCTTGTTGGCCGCGAACTGGACCAGGGCCACCACTCCGACCACGAGCAGCATCCAGAACGAAAAGTTCCGGAGGGTCCGGCTCCAGCTGAATTCCCGCTGAGGAGGCAAACGTGTCGCCATCTACTTCAAGCTCGCTATATAAGGAAGGTGCCGAAAGTTCTCCGCGTGATCCAATCCATACCCCACAATGAACTCCGGGGGGCAGTCGAACCCCACGAACTTCACCTCACGCCCCAGGTTGGCGGCGATGTGCTTGTGCAGCAAGGCGCAAATCTCCAGGCTCCGGGGGCGTCGGGCCGCCAGAACGGTCAGCAGGCGGTTCAGCGTGCGCCCCGTGTCGACGATGTCTTCCACCACCAGGATGTGCTTCCCGTCCAGCCGCGTCTCCGGATCGTACAGGAGCCGCACCGCCCCGCTCGATACCGTGTTCGATCCGTAGCTCGCGGCCACCAGGAAATCTACCTGGATGGGCCGGTCGATCTGCCGGACCAGATCCCCCAGGAAAATGAAGCTCCCTTTGAGGAGCCCGAGCACCAGGAGGTCTCCGTCCGGGTACGCCGCCGTGATCTCCCGGCCCAGCTCGGCCACCCGTGCCGCGATCGTCTCCTGATCGAAGACGATGCGGCCGAGCTCACGGCCGCCGGTCTGTTTCGGTCGCGTGGTCGTACTCGGTAACGTCAAGCCGCACCGCCGGAGTTCCGGGTTCGGGGAGCCGGGCCTCACTGCGACAGATGCCCGGGACCCACACGATGGTTTCGCCCTGCGCCAGAAGCGGATAGCCAACGCGGGCCGCGCGCGGCACCCGCGCCTCCATCAACAGCCGCCGGACCTCGCGGTGCCCCACGCCGCCGAGCGGCGCCAGCCGGTCACCGGCCCTGGGAGCCCGGACTTCGAGACCATCGCCGTCCGCCACCCAGGTGGTCCAGCCGCCCCGCTCGATCCGGCGCGGCGCCTTTTCACTGCGCCAGTCGAGGCGGAAGTCGCCGAACACGGCGCTGCCCGCGTCTCGTACGGTGATCGGCGCGTCGGCCGGGGCGCCGCTCCGCCCTACGGTCAGGCGGTCGAATGCGGTTTCTCCCACCCACCCTGCTCCCAGCGCCACCCGGCGCCCCGACTGCTTGCCGGCGAGCTCGTGAAGCCGGGCGGCGTGCCGGGGTCCGAGCGGGATCCCGGCCTTCCGGGCGGCGGCGCGCAGGAGCGCCGTGCCCACCGGTGCATCATAGCGGCCGAGGGGGTGGCGAGCAACGCTGAAGGAGCCGGGAGTGACGCGAAGGTCAAGCTCGGGAACGAGTTCGGGGAGCGCGTCCCAGGCCTTCCGGTCGCGCGCGGCGTGGCGACCGAGCGTGCGGAGGTCGGCGCGGAGGGTGGGACCCAGACGCGATTCGAGGAGCGGCAGCAAGCTCGTCCGCACCCAGGAACGGAGATGCTTCGGATCGGAATTGGCGGAATCCTCAAACGGACGAAAGGCGCCGGGAGCCGCGAGCCGTTCGATTTCTGCCTTGGCAAACGGGAGCAGCGGACGAACCAATCCACCCCGGGACTTGGCCGCGATTCCGGCCAGGCCGGCCGGCGCGCTGCCGCGCAGGACGCGCAAGAGAATCGTCTCCACCTGATCGTCGGCGTGGTGAGCGGTGACGAGATAGCGGGCGCCGAGGCGGTCCTTGATGGCGTGGAGGGCCTCGTAGCGCGCCCCGCGCGCTTCGGTTTCGGTCGCGTCGGAGCCGAGATGGAGCTCGGCGAGCTCGAACGGGAGCCCGAGCGTCTTCACATAGTCTCTCAGCCCCTGGGCCTCTTGGTGGCTCGTCGTTCGAATGCCATGATCCACGTGCGCGACGATCAATTCGAGGCCGAGCGCGGGCGCGGCGCCGCGCATCAGCGCGAGCAGCGCGAGCGAGTCGGGGCCGCCGGACACGGCGAGAACGGCTTTCCCCGGGCGCGGG
>Ga0335069_10014117_pt1 | contig 11197 bp, 15 predicted proteins | sample Lox_Sample_11_FD_206714 | JGI IMG/M metagenome (GOLD analysis project Ga0335069, IMG submission 206714) | Soil microbial communities from Loxahatchee National Wildlife Refuge, Florida, United States - Lox_Sample_1.1 | ecosystem: Environmental > Terrestrial > Soil > Wetlands | place: USA... | reverse complement strand
CACGCCCGGAGGGAGTAACCCCAATATCAAAGCGCAAGAAATCTCTGCGCCGTACTATTAAGACCGCCGCAAGAATCAAGAAAGCAAAGAAATCATCAAGGAAGACGAGACGTAGGTAAGTTCTCTTCCGTGCGAGCTTTCTTATACAAGGAGGTTGTTAAGGAAACAGAGGCCTCCCGTTGGAGCTGAGATCCCCGACCCCGATTAGACCGCGCGGTGAAGGTCTGAGACTCTCTCCTGGTATACATTCTGTTATACGGAGAAGATATGATCAGCGATGAGCGAAAGAAAGCTAGGCACCGGAATCGAGGTGCACGTTCAGGAATAGCGCGGGCCCTGATTGATTGTCCCGAGTGGCTTGAACCGTTAGATCGGGTTGATGATTTTGGGTGGCTCGAACCCGTGTTGAAACTCATTGTTGCGCCCCCTGGCGTAAATAGGCATCAAGTCTCCTACTCGGTGTTTGTTGATAATACAATCAACCGCCATAAGAGATTCTTGAAACCAGTCGTAAGGCGAGCGCATTGGCGCCGGCCGGAAGAATATGGCATTGAACGAATCCTGCGCTGGCCATTGGTCGATATATCCCATCACACTCTTAGATCGACAGAACACCCCCGATTGCATCACCTTTTGTTGAATTTCGATCGATCTATATCAACCATTGAGTTCTTCCAAGCGGGACTTATCACGGACAGGTCTGATCCGATCGGCTGCACTCCGGAAGGCGAATTGCCGGAACCACGGTACCTCTTCATCGAGCGCTGTAACTTCTGCGAGTGGATCCAGTTTGATCTGGACGTATATGCAGGAAAGAACAAAGAGTTAGAGAAAGCAGCGAACGCGCTAGCGCAATATATCGATCATCTTTGTGCACAGCCAGACTTGCATCCCTACCGCGAGAGATATCCGACGGACCTACGAGATAAATTCAAAGGACATTCGGATTGGTTCTTTCGTCCGAAACGCCCTGAGAGCAATGTCCGTGTCATTGATAGTGATGACGTCAGAACGAGGATACTTCCACTCCGGCCGTAGGGGGATGTACGAGTCTAAAGTCTTCCCAAGTGCCAAGATATAGGAGGCAACCACGGACCTAGCAACGGCGGGGTCGCACAAGCAAGCCGCGCAATGACGTCGAGGAATTCGATGAGCCGCATCGATCCTGACCGGCCGAGCGGTGACGTCGAAGCAGCGTGTGCCTGCATCGATCCCGACCGGCGGGCGGTGAGGTCTGGGAGCTATGTGTATCAGGACTGATGGTTCGACCAGTGATGAATTCGCGGCACACGAAACAACAATCAAGAGAAGGTCCTTATGCGTTCGATACTCTCGGTCAAACCTTGGCTGCTGGGAACAATTGCGGCTCTGCCTTGGATTGCGACGACATTCCTGTTCGATGAAATCGTAAATCATCCATGGATCATGGGTGTGTCAATGTTGACGTGGGTCATTTACATGGCCTGGTTGTTTTGCGCATTCAGTATTCTCGCCCCCCTTGTACCCCCGTCAACTTCAATCCCGACCTCAAGGATCCGAATAAATTTCATTATTGTCACGGCGTACTTGATTGTCGTAACCATTTCTATGATGACGGATGTAATACTGACGATCTTCAGCTCAAGCTGGTCGCCGGCTCTAGTAGTTGTGCATCTGTATTGTATTTATGCGCTAATCTTCTTGGCATACTACACGGCCAAGGTCATGTTGTTGTCAAAAGGAAGCCGGGATGTTCACGTGGGCGACACGATGCTATTATTAGTCCAGTTGTGCTTGTTCCCGATTTCGGCATACTTTCTTCAAAAACGACTGATCAAGATTACAAAGGGATAACAATCCACTCGCCTCTCACGATTTGTCATGCGGGGTCCGATCCAAACCAGGCCGCGCAGTGAAGTGTAGGACTCAGAGCAGCAGGGTCGCACGGCATCAGTAGCCTCCCACCCCTGAATTGAACTTATCGTCTCATCGTTTGGAGAACGGAGAATGAACGCCCGCACCATAAGCAAACTTCGAAGCACTTTTCTCTGGTTACGATTGTCCTGGCTGTTTCTGTTTTTCCTCTCCTTGGCCTACAACGTTGCCAAGGCAATTTTCCAGTTCGAGGATCCACTCCCAAAGTGGTCATTGATAATCCCCGGCGGGTCAATTCTCGGGATGTTCTTTACTCAGATCTTGATTGTGATGGTCTCGTCAGAGCGGGGCCGAGTCTCAATACGGAAAGCCTGTCCCAATGAGATACCTGCAATCGTAAATTGTCTCCATCGTTGTTCCGTCGAGGGAACTTTCGTCATGTTCGTTATCCCGCAGCCCGGCCGGCCAAAAGAAGCTGCCATTACCGTGCAATTCTCGTTTGAGGGAGGGGAGGTTGGATTTGACTGGCTATTGGACAACGGACTGGGAAATGAGGAGCGGGGGAGATTTGAGGAACTTGCCAAACGAAGGGGATGGAAATTCAACCAGAGGGAGGGGGGTGGATTTCACTACCTCCGGGTGCAAGGGGGAGATCCCGCAGAAATTGCAGGAATAGGCACCGAAGTGATCACATCCTTGTATCAAGTGGATCCGAGTGAGCAGCTGGAAGTGGAGACAGATTCACCTAATTGGAGGAGAGAAAGTCAAACACCTCAAATTGGTTGAGTGGCAGCAAAAGTGGCATCGCTTTCTCGGCAACCTTCGAGCCAGGAACGGCGGGGGCGCACACCAGACTTGGCGGTGATCTCGGATGTTGCTGGCTAGCCGCGTCGATTCCGGCGGCCGAAGCGGTGATGTCGGAGCATCGTCGGGATCGCACACCAGATTCACGCGAAAGGAGTTTCTATGGGGCGTGACGCATATCTTGAGACGGAATCAGGGGAGGTGCTCCAAACCGTCGGGGATCCGCGGTGCCTGATTGATTGGTTAGAGTCGTTGGCCCCTCCCGAATTGATCGCTTCTTTACGACGAATCGATCGATACAACGACACCATCTTTAGTATTCCTCAAATCGCGCTTCTGGGCGACGAATTAAGAAGTATCTCATCATTCCTGAATCAAAACAACCTTGAGGCCGCCAAGATTCGTTACAAACAGAGGGTCGAGCATTGGTCTAGGAAGGGCAGAGAAAACTCCGAGGAGTACATTCAATCAATCACATTAGAAGAGATTCAGAATCATCACAGTCAACTAAGCGTTATGGTGGGAAGCGCGCTAAAGGGAGATGGGCGATATCATATACGATTTGTCGGTGATTGAGTCTAGACGGTTGGAGATCGCAGACAGCCCTCGCTGTGACGTCGGAGCTGCGGCGGGCTCGCCCAGCTAGGCTTGCATGACTCCGCATCTACCCGCCGCATCGATCCCGAACGGCCGAAGCGGTGAGGTCCGGGACTGAGAAGCGGCGGGGGTCGCACGAGCGCGTTCACAAACTTCTAAACGGTGCGGTTTCAACTGAGAACTGAGCTAGCCAAGCGGTGTCGTCCGAGAATGAAGCCGACAGTGATGAGCACATGGTTCAAGGTAAGAAGGAGCGCCAATGAAGGACAGCCTGCAAGAACTCCCAGTACTCCAAATAATCGACGTCACTCCAAACGATGACGGCGCGATCATTCGTGGCAAACTTGAAGGTTGGTCTCATAATTCAGACAGAGGGACATGGTTTTGGCTGTGGGCCTCTAACACTGAAGCGATCATTCCGGTGATTCAAGCACTTGAACTTCCGTCGGGAATGGTTACTGTCCTGGTGTCGAAATCCGAAATGCGGGAAACGATACGTCCTGGTGCTAATTTGCACTGGATGAGTTCATATTGGCGGGATTACCATGTGGCCATGATTCGCGATGGCATTTGGAATAAGCGAGAATTTAAACCAGAAGATGCGATACACTTCGAATTGGACGGGAAAAAGGGATCGATCAGTATCCGTAGCACAATTCCAGCGGGGGCGAGACAAACCCACATCGAATCCCGGGGCTGGGATCATGAGCACTGCGAGATTTGTAGTGGTACGATTGGCGGGAGAGGATCATCATGTGGATACATCAATGACAAGCAAAGGTGGTTATGTCCTGAATGCTACGAACGATGGGCAGTCCCTCGTTCGCTTAAGTTTATGGTTGGGACATAGACATTGAGACTGGCCAGGCTGATTCCGCAAATGAAATAGCGTCACGCACCCAAAGCCGATCCCGACCAGGCCTCGCGGGAAAGATCTGGACTGCGGGACCCGAGGAATCGCATCCGAGGAATATACAGTGCAAGTTGACATCGTTTATCCAACGCTGCTAAGCCGTCGGTATGAAGCGGTATCTCTCACCATGAAGAGAACCATGTGCTTTGTTCTCTCAACAACAATCACATTCTTGATTGGTTGCAGGCACCAATCACCTCCTCAAACTCCGATCGGATCGCCGAGTGGTGTAACCAAGGAAGACGCCGTTGATCCCGGTAGGACCTCAAGCGAACTGTATCCCGATACGAGCATCATTCTTACATTTCGAGGGGAGGAGTTTCGTTTTCTCGTCGTCAGGAATTCAATCACCAAAGAGCTGTATGAGGATTTCCAGCGATTTCTCTCCAACCAAGGCAATTCCACAAATCTGACTCTCCACACCGCGCGGCTTGACGATTTTGATGGTGATGGCATTCTCGACACTCTCCTTACATCCATCGAACCCACCAGTTTTGGATCACGGCTCACACAAGTCATTATTCGGAGCACGGGCGACACAATTTACTCCCATTGTTGGGACATTGATAATGATCGTGGCAATCCGGAAGACATTTGGGGCAGCGACTCAGTATACACGAGATTCAAGCCATTCTCTTCGTACTACCGGGCAGCACAAGAGACTCTTCGCTTCAGAGGTTCCAGGGACTTTGTAAACTATCGACGATTCGCCCCTCCATATGTCCATGAATACAATGGGAAGCTCCTCGATGTTTCAGAATTCGTCGAGAGACACGTTGAATTCTTCGACCCTGTTCGAAAGAAATTCATCCTGCTCTACAGTCCATAAGCGATCGCTCCGCTTGCGCGTGGCTCCGCTTGAAGATGGGCAAAATGGGTTCCGACTAGGCCGCGCGGTAACGTCGAAGCAGCGGGTGAATCGCCAAGACCAAACAACGGGGGAGTTCATCCGATGAATCCAATTAAATACATGCTTCGGAGAATGTGTGCTGCGCTGATTGACTACTGCCTGTTCTTCCTATTCTTCTATGTCTATCTCTTCGCATTCGCAGAGATCCGTCATGATGGCTATCTGGGGACCAGGAACATCTGCCACCAATTCATCTTGCTGCTCTCATGGTTCGTGCTATTCCCCACGCTTGAATCGAGTTTGGGATACACTCTGGGCAAAGGACTGCTTGATTTGAAAGTGGTATTGCAGAACGGAAAGAAGCCATCATTCATACGCGCATTGGTCCGGCACCTTATGGATCCCCTGGATGTTATCTTCTTCTTGCTGATAGGAATAGTCACGATCCGAAAATCGATTCACCCGAAGCGGATTGGAGATTATCTAGCGGGAACCGAAGTGGTGGGCGAAAGCTAGGGGGTGGGGAAGCCCGGGACTGTGCGGAGCTGAAGAAGAGTGGACCCCCGATGTGAGCGAGCCCCGATCCCAACGGAGCCGCGCGGTGACACCATGGATTGGAGAAACGGCGGAGTCTGACCCTCAGGGGTGGGGTGAAACTCCGGTGGAACGCCCTGTTGTTAGCAGACCAAATATTGGAGACTCATGCATGGTTATCAAAGGAGTTCACCGCTACAAGCCAACCGAGGATGAGTTTCGACACACACTCGAAATCCAATGGGGGAGAGATCTCTCATGGTGGCGACAAAAACTAGCGGGAAGGAAAGTACGAAAGCACTTCAATCAACTTTATCTGGTCGAGGTGTTCTTTGAATCGGGTCTCCCTCGACCTTTCGACTGGGGCATGATCACCCAGAATGTTCCTAACGTCCATCCAAGCAACCGCCAAGTGCCGTGGGATGAGCAGCAAGTAGGTGCAGATCCAAAGGAATGGGCATTCGTTTTTCATTGTCTCGATCTTAGCCTACCCCTGTCAACGCCTATGGGAGATTTGGAGTTGCCGAATCCAAGTCCAATGCCAAACCAACTGATGAGAATTCGATACGAAGTTCCAGGCTAAAACAAGGCGCAAAGCAGCGGCAGGGTCGCCTGCTCGAGATTATCAGCCTCGGTGGCTCAGCAGCGGGTGTCGCCGGGGTCATATTGGGGACTATGATTCAAGGCTCGCTCATAGTCGATTGTCGTCTTTTCACGATGGCGGGGTGATTCCATGATAAGCCTTCGCAATTTGCGGCCGAGAAGACTTTTGGGTGCGGGTCTGATGTTTGGCGCGCTTGGTGCTATAGGACTATCACTGACTCCACAGACAAGCGAGATTGACGATGGATTCATTCCCCTTCGGTACCAGCTCAATGCTCAATCTGTGGGAAAGCTCACGATTCCTTTTGTCACACACTGGACTGATCCGCACTACTTCGGGATCGATCTGAGCCCTGGAAGAGGGGACAAGGATGTTGATCGATATCTCGATGCGTTAAGCAGATTCGATATAGATGACTCACTAGAACCAAGATTCGATGTGTCATGGCGGGTCCTCTTAGATGGCACAGTGATTGACTCCGGAGATGGCCACCGGGGTCAGTATGGCGAAGCGGGTCACACATTCACTCTGGGTCGATTCAGGGCCGAGGCCGATAAGGATTATGTACTTGAATTCACGACCGGCAAGGATTTCATGCCGTTACTCAAGGGGCGTCCGATTCTCGAGATTGGTGATGATCATGCGGCCACTTCTGTCGGACTGGCGCTCGGTCGAGACATCTGGAGGGCCGCACGACTGCCAGTCGTCTGCACCATGTTCGCCATTTCCTTGCTGCTGGTTTCAATGGGCGTGGTTCTTCAATTGAGGTTGAAGTCGAACATGCCGAACTGAGGCGATCAGAAACACCCGTCCATCCCACGGGGTCACGATGATTGTGACGTTCTGGGATACACCAGCCGCATTGATCCCGACGGCCGAGCGGTGATGTCTTGGACGAGAGGAGCCGCGCGCAAAAGGATTGGAAAATAGAATGGATGAATTGTCAAACAGATATTTCGATATTACCGAGGGTCAGAATGCGACGATCATAACACTAAGGGCAAATTACGGGATTAGTGTCTGGAGCCGGATACTGGAGCTCGGGCGACAAAGTCGCATACCTAAGTCCAAGTTCATCATTGTCGATTTCTCGAAGGTGGTGAATCTCAGTGACACGGGCGGTGAGTTCTACATACTCCGGGATGAACTGCGTCAATCGATGCACGTACAGGTTTTGTATGCTGGGATATCATATCAAATGGAAACAATTCAACAATTGCTCGAGAATGGTATCGCTGAGCCTATCAGACGGTTTCCCACGGTGGAAGACGCAGTCGCATTCATTGACAATCCGAAACGCGAAAGAGCTCCCGGGGAGACTGCATGAGGCTTCACGCATGACTGAGCGCAAGACCAGATGTTGTGGCCGTTAGGAGTCCCAACCAGGCCGCGCGGTGACGTCGGGGATTGTCGGAGGGGCGGTGCGAATTCAGATCTGATATCTTATTCGAGGGATGATGAAGCTTAGATTGATTCTAATAGCAATCCTGCTTTTCGGAAGTATCGTTGGCCTGTATTGGGCAGCTGGTCCTGATTTCCTTCCGTGGATGCGCTATCGGCACATTTCTGATTGGTCGGGGAGAGACGCTTATTATGAAGTCGACATCGTACGCGCTCGTGATTCAACGTATCAAGTGTTGTCCCGCTTTTCTTCATTCAGTAGGAGAACAATGATGTCGTGGAATGGTGATTCCTCAACCGAATGTCGCATTAGTGATGGCTTCGGCCCACCCGTTGGACCTGGCGACATCTCTGGCTTTGATTCATCGATCATCTCGATCACGGGTAACCAAGTCAATCCGATACGAGTGGGCAGAAGCATGATGCTTGTGAAACTGCCAAACCGAATTGACACCTTGGATTTGCACGTAAAATCTGAGAAGTGGGGTCTAGCTGTCTATTCTGAGTAATAGGTGGCATCCGTGATCCCGACCGGCCGAGCGGTGACGTCGGTGCGGGTGAGCCACATCGATCCCGATGGTCGCGCGGTGGAGGCTGGGATTGCTAGTATCAGGCGGTAGAGCAAGAGAAATGTGCTTGTCTAAACAGACGTTAATTCGGCACGGAGCTCGTCAATACAATTGAGTGGAAACTATGGTAACCTGGGGGCACAAATTTGCGCTTCACCATCTTACACTTAATACTGACGACAAGTGTCGATCCTGCTTCTCAACCATTGTGGCGATCTATCTTTTGACAATAGCTGTTTCTGACGCTCGTGCGCAGGATCTTAGCCACGCCCCTATGCCACGTGTTGGATCAGGCTCGTCACTTATAAGAGAGGTTCGGAGGGTTGTTGTCGACTCATTGATCGAGGAATGGCGGCTGGAGTGGCGTACGCCTCCGGTACCGGCGTGCGATTCCAGCTATGAATTGATTGTATGTCCATGCGACGGGTTTGCGTTCGGCGAGGAGGGGGAACTCGATCTGGTGCGCAAGGCGCGGGGCAGAGCTGAGGAAAGACTTCCATTGACTCCCTATTTCAAGAGCCTTGGCGAGAGGGATCTGGCAATTCTCCCAAAGTGGCCTCGATATCGGAATGACGAGGACTCCGGTGACTCCGCAGCACTTCTCCGCAGAGTGAAATCTCGTCCGATCGTATCCATCATGAAATTCGCTGATTACGATCACGATGGCCGAGCGACTGAGTTCGTGCTTCAGATTGGTGCGATAGCGTGTGGACACAGGCAAGCAGTCCTGGTAGGCATCTCACGGCAAGTTCCTCACCTGCATGTATTTGGCACTGTGGCACACCCTTCTATTCCGATCGTGCTGCAACATCCTGAGGAATGGACAAGTCTTCTGAAGTCAAGAGGCCACGTGACGCTTGTTGAATGGCCGTGTGGGGACCATGGGGGCGAACTGGAATCCGACTACGAGCTTCTTCTTACACCCGGTGGGATTCGGGCGTTCGAGACATTGCGGTCATGCGGAAATGACTCCTTGGCCCAACATCCCGTGCAGCGGCTTGAGTTCTAATGGCCCACGTCGTGTTCCCGAGCAGCGTCTTCATATGATCATCGTCACAAAGAGTTGGATGCTTCCCATGCTCGAGCGACGGGTTCGTAAGGACCAATGGACGACTTGAAGGCGCAGCAGCAGCGGAGTCGCCCGACCAGGCTGCGCGGTGATGTCTGGGAGTGTACGGAATCGCGAGTTGTCAGCTAACAAAGTAACCCTGAAAGGGAACCAATGCGGATTAGTTGCCTCCTCGTGATCGCGACGCTTCTGATTGGAGAGTTCTCTTGCGCGAAACGTGAAATGAGCCTGGAGGATTTCGGATTAATCTACCTGGGAACGCTTCGGAAAGCCGTACCGAATGCTCAGTTCGAACTGCGTTCATCGAAAGAAGAAGGCTTGTTCATATTCTGCTCATACGACAGCTCGACGCACTCGATCTACATCGACAATGCGTATAGGACCTATCTTGACAATCCCGGTGACGTGAATGCAATCCTCGAACACTACAGTAATGTGGTAAGGAACACCATTATCGGCAGAGGTGTCGTTGTATCACTTGGAACGATCCTGCCAGCCCTCCGCCATCACACATATGCAACCGAGTACAACCTATGGCAGCGCCCTTTCGCTGGAGACCTTGTGGTGTGCCTATCAGTGGGCAAAGACTCCTCAATCGCCCTCTTGACCCCCGATGAGGCCGATTCGCTTCATTCAAGCGATTCTGCCATCATGGATTCCGCTCGCTCAAACTTCCGTAGAGACTACGGTATTCCGGATCCCATCGATTCTGCAGGCCTGCTCGAAATTCGAGACCAAGGGGCGCTGCAGTCAAGCTGGCTCATGTTTCCTGAGATGTGGGATGCCATGAGGGCGAAAATGCACGGGGATATCGTGTTGGCTTTGCCGGGCAGAGACATACTCCTTTTTGCAGCAATCGACAACAAACGGGCAGTTGATCGAATGCGATCCGCCGTACGAGGAACACGGGAACGAAATCCCTATGCCTTATCAGAGTGTTTGTTTATTGTCGGGGGTTCCGGCGTTAAGGTGCTTGAGGAGGTAAACGACAAGCCTTGAGCAATTGGCAACGGTTTGGATCCCGGCCAGGCCGAGCGATGACGCCTCGGACTCACAGCAACGGCGGGGTCTGGACGTGAGGGACCAGTGAAATCTAAGGGGTCCCCGATTGCAGCTATTTCACATAGGCCGTTGTGAAGGGGTCAGGTTGTATCCGGCTCCCCGGCTGTTTTCGGAATTCACCCCTCTCCTCCGTAGTACTGGAAGTAGGTGGATCCTTCCGGAGACAGAATGGCAAGGAGCGATTTCATTCACAAACTCGGACTCGTATTCAAGGAACTGAACGAGTCTGAGGTCTGGCTTCAGCTGATCATGGCGCGGAGCCTTGTATCGGACAACAAGGCTGCGCTGGCACTGGACAACTGCACAGCCTTATGTCGGATTGTTGCCGTAAGCCGCCGAACCGCGCGAGCCAACCAGGCCGCGGGCCCAAAAACAAAGGAGCCCGAGATTGCCCCGGGCTCTTCCAAAAATTGACAATTCAATTGACTATAGTCTATAGTCCATGGACTATAGTCAATTAGTGGGTGCCCGGAACAGGACTTGAACCTGCACGACCTCGCGGCCACTAGCTCCTGAATCATACGACGCTGCCAACATTGCGATTTGCATATCGATTGGGGCACTTTTCATCGCGCGAAATGCCATTCCGACCCCAAAACTGCTCGGGAGTGGTTACGTTTTGGTTACACGAGTAAAGGGTGGCAAGGACTGGTACGAAGTGGTGTTACAAAATGGTGACAACACGTTCGCGCCATGCTCGGATCGGTGATCGACAATAACAAGCACATACAATAGAGCGGCCCGGTGCAATCGCCGGGCTTCTTTATTTAAAGGACTGGGCAAAATCTGAGTCTGGAAAAAGGGAGATCCGAGCATCAGTTTGATTCTACGAAAACGTCGCCAAGGCAAAACAGTAGACAGTTATCGAGTGGAAAACGTTGGAAAGGAATGGAATGATCGCTGAGTAACCAGTAGATAGATTGGCGGTGTCATGAAAACA
>Ga0335069_10014116_pt1 | contig 11197 bp, 14 predicted proteins | sample Lox_Sample_11_FD_206714 | JGI IMG/M metagenome (GOLD analysis project Ga0335069, IMG submission 206714) | Soil microbial communities from Loxahatchee National Wildlife Refuge, Florida, United States - Lox_Sample_1.1 | ecosystem: Environmental > Terrestrial > Soil > Wetlands | place: USA... | reverse complement strand
CTGCATTGCGGGTTTCTCTTCAGTTTCATCAACAGCCCTCCGCTTTGCTCCAAAGTGCAGATCGTGTACTGCCTGTCGTCAAAGATGAAGACATGTATGCAACTCTCGCGCTGCTCCAGTTCGACGGGTCGGCGCAGGCCGAGTACGCCTCAGCAGGGCATTTGCCGATCCTGCACTATCGCCCTCAGAGCGGCGATACGACTCGGATGTCAGTCGCGCAGTTGCCGTATTCCTGGTGGGCAGTATGCCAGCCAGCGGGTCAGCTATTCGCCGGGGGACATGTTCTTGTTGTTCACTGATGGCATCACGGAAGTAGTGAACCATGCTGATGAGGAGTTTGGTCTGGCACGGCTGGAGCAACTGCTGAACAAACATGCAGCGCGGCCGCTATCGCAGATTTGGGAAGTAATTATGGCGGAAGTATTGCAGTACGGTCCGCAGAAGGATGACCAGACTCTGTTGTTGCTCCGCGTGCGTCTGTAGCGCCCCCTTGAGGAGATGAGAGAGGGCTGCACAATGCGTTTTCAACGAGACCCTCTCACTCTCTTAACGAAATCCACGATCGCCGCCCCAATCTCGTCGGGGCTGTCTTCCTGTAGTAACTTTCGGCCTTTCACCGTAACTTCAGTCTGGTTAGGCCAGCGGCGGATGATTTCGCGCAGGCGTCCTCGGGCGAGCGTGCCTGGCTCACCATTGATGAACAATTTGGGTACATCGCTTCCCGTCAGCCAGCTTTCGTTCTCGTTCACTAATTCGGCGACCTCAGCGGGCTCGCCTTCAATAGGGAGGCTGCGGGGCCATGAGAGCATCGGTCTGCGGCCCTCACCCGCGTTGCGGAAGGGCAAACCGTAATGATTCAACTCCGCGTCAGTGAACTGCCGTATGACTGCTTGGGGCAGAATCTTTTCGATGAATACATTCTCTTCCAACACCATTCGCTCGCCTTGGGGCGAGCGAAGCGCCTTAAACAGAGGATGAGCATGTTCGGGAAGATCCGACCAATCCAAGGGCGCCGCAACAGCCTCCATATGAACGATGCCCTGCACGCGGTGACTATTTTGCTTGACCCAATCAAATCCCAGGACAGCTCCCCAGTCGTCGAGGACGAGCACTACGCGATCCCCCAGATCTAGCTGATCCCATAATTCAAAAAGATAGTTCCTATGACTCGCGAGACGATAGCGTTCCGGCCCAAGTGTTGGCTTGAGCTTGTCGGAGCCACCCATGCCGATGAGGTCGCAGGCGATGAGACGCCCCATTCCCTCCAAATGCGGCATGACATTTCGCCACACATAAGACGAAGTTGGTTGCCCGTGCTGAAATACGATGGCGTCGCCATCACCCTCGTCGATGTAGGCCATTCGAATGCCTTTGACGTCGCGGTACTTGAGTGTTGCGTAAGGCTTAGCTCCGATCATGCGGTTCTCTCAATTGAAGGAGTTGGCGGCAAATGCAACTTCGTCACGCTCGCAGCAATTGCCGAAATGCAGACCGGTACGACCATGCCAGAAATATCTCGAGCGCGGTGACGAGCGCCGCGAGACAAATTTCCGCTCCCGAGGACGGAACGAAGAAGTGCATCACGGTAATGTTTACGATGACGGGCGCAAGCGCCGTCAGCGCCAGGGGAACGAAGCGGCCGATCAAGAGGGCGACCCCAGTGAGCAGGTACGTCACAAACAAAAGGGGGAAGAAGTATCGGCTCGCGATCAGCCCATTGATGAACACCGCAGCAGCGCCCTCTCCGGGCGGCAGCGGGACGATATGGAACAGCCCGTTGAACCCGAAGCCGAAGAAGACAAGCCCGAGAAGGACGCGCGCCGCCGTTGTAGCCTTGGATTCCACTCTGGATCGCCTCCTTATCTAATGCACTACCAGCGTGTTGCATGTAGTTCGTACGATGATGCAGGGGTAAACTCCCCAGCCACGGCGCGCTCGTGCAGTTCCCAAACCGATGCGCCGGCCTTGCGCGCCGCGATCATTTTCTCCGGATCGACATTCAGGTGCAGTTGAGCCGGCAAGTGCTTCAGTTGCTCCGTAACTGTCCAATCGCTCGTGAAATTGTTCACGTTCAGCTCGATGATGTTCCCGTCGGGATCCGCGTAATAAATCGCCGTCTGAATGAACTGGTCTGCGGCCCACAGTAGCGGGATGCCGAGTTTCTTGAGCCGAACATAAGTGCCAAGCAGATCATCGAGCGTGTCGTATTCGAAAGCGATATGTTGCACTCGCGCATGATGGTCTCTGTCGCCATCGGTCTGGAGACCAGGCGTTTCAAAGAAGGAAAGGCGATGATTGACCTCGTCGTTGCTGGCAAACGCTACAGTCTTAAACGGCGTTCCGGCAGGGGCCACCGCGCGCTTATTCACCGTGATGCCAAGCACCTTTTCGTACCACTCAAGCATGGCGTCCAGGTTCCCCGTGGTCAGCCCGCAATGCTGTAGCCTGGGATGGATTGTGATCTCGGTATTCATTTGAATTCTCCTGTCTGTCTGAGCTTGGTTTGGCTTTCAGCGGAAGTGCTTTGCTAACGTCGCCTTGCCCAAAGCCGACAATCGCACTCTCATCGAGATCGCAAGCGGCATGCCAAAGAAGGAAGCCATCCAACTGCTTGTAACGAGTGGAAAAAGCACACTCGGCGAGACTGAAGACAATTTGACTGTCAAAAATGTCATTCCACTGCGACACTGGCGTGGGAACGTTACTGTTCTTTCTTAATATCGCGCCACTGGTTATCGGCGCGACGGCCATGAGAGATCTGCGACCGTTTTCCTGGCCCATGTTTGGTTCTCCCAGTCGGGGTGGAGGGCGAGCAATTCGGAGGTAACGCGATCCACGATCTCGGCCTCTGACAGTTCTCCGGCTGACCGAAGGTCGTGAACACGACCCTGGGCAAGCTCGAAGTACGCGCGGTAGTTGGTGATCAGCTCTGGACCGCCAATAAACCCATGTCCAGGAACTACGAGTTCGGGACTAAGCCGCTCGCAGTCCTTGAGCCGATGGATCCATGGCACCACGTGGGATTCGTTGTCGGCCAGAACCCCGAAATAGCGCTCCTCGATAAGGTCGCCCGTGAACAGCACGGATTTCGATGCGCGAATGAGAAGGGCTTGATCGCCGCGGGAGTGTGCCCCACCGAACTCGAGAAACTCGACGACGCGCCCGTCTCCTAGCTCCAGGTTGAGCGAACCGGTGTAGAGAATATGCGGACGAACAAACTCAACACCGTCGAGCATTGGGGCCAGCGGAGGCATCATGTTTCTGAACATGCGCAGCACTGTGGAACCTTTCTCTTGTAGTTCGTTCCACTGCGTTTCGTTGTAAACAATCGTTACTTCTCCGGCAACTACGTTGGCGCCGAAGCCGTGCTCTGGATGAAAGTGAGTGTGGGTGAGAAATATCGGACGCTGATCACTGAGGCAACGTGCCTGTTCAAGCACTGTGCGTGCGTTATCCGGACCAAATCCTGTGTCGATAACGAGCGTGGCCCGGGATCCGACGATGATTCCGATGTTCGGCACAAACAGAGTGTGGTCCGAATCTGGGATCACCCAGACGCCATCGGTAATTTCTCTGATCTTACTAGGATCGACAATCGGTTCTCTGAGTTGATGGCTTGCGGTGCTCATCGGTCTCTCTTTTCGCCAGGTGGCAAATGAGTCGCGGTTCCTGCGGCACGCATTGCGTCGCGGGCCTCTTCCATGGTCAGCAGGACGGTGGTTTCCAGCCGGGACACTTGACCCGTACCCCGGATGGCCATTGCTATCGACGCAGCTGTGGTGTTATGAGGCGCCTCGATCAGCGCCAGCGCATCGAACTTGCCGAACGCATACCAATACCCGCAGAGCTTTGCGCCGACGGACTCAACCATCGCCGAAGCTTGCGCGGCATTATCCCCGTCCGGGTGATTGAGCATCGCCTTGATCGAGGGCGATGCGTAGCTGAATTGAATGAGAAACTGGGGCATTGTCTAATCCATCGCTATTTGCTACGTACCCGTTTGCTTGCTTATTCGGTTGAGGCAGTCGGAAAATGTGTCCGACTGCCTCAGCGGAGTTTTAGTGCACTGCTGTGCCTTCAGCGGCGGCGTGCTCGGCTTGAATGCTCATAGTGAGTCCCGGCGAAGCCTCAGCGATGAGACTGAAATAGGCTTGAGCGGTGTCCTTCTTTTCCCAGTTCATCTGGAACTCGGTGGCAAGGCTGAGCCAGCTTACGGGCACGACTCCGGCCTGAATCATGCGCCGAACGGCAATATCGTGGGTTTCTCGCGTTAAGCCAGCGGTCGCATCCTCAACGAGTGCGACCCTATAGCCGAGCCGCAAGGCGCCGAGCGCTGTCTCGATGACGCAGCCGTCGGTTGAAATCCCGGCGACTGCAAGGCTCTTGCGACCCGTCGCTTCGACCGCTTTTCGCACTTTGGGATTGTCGAGGGCGTTGTACTCGCCACCACGGTAGATAATTGGATGATCCCCTAGCGCTTGAACGAGCTGGGGATAGGGTTTTTGTCCTGCCCCGAGATTGACGACCAGTCCCGACCGAAGGCCCAGAGCGGTCTTGGCGAGGGCGACTGTCGCTGTGATGTGTTCGTTGACATTGTGAGAACGGAAAGTGTTTACGAACCCGGCGGAGTAGTCCACCATTAGCACGGTAGTGTTCTGCGGTGTGAATGGTTCCAGGATTGAATCGGTCATGAGTTTCTTCCTCCTCGGTGTGATGTTCTGAATCTTCAGAATGACTAAAGGCGCCCACAATCCCTAGGGCAGGAGCGAACTTCTCTTCTTTCCGCGCTTGAGAAAGGCGACCTTCACTGTGGGAAAGGCAAGCTGCGTGCCAAAATGTAATCCGCGTTAATCCTTTGAGGGACTTGTGATTAGCGAAATCGAGAGTCTCAAAGTTTGAGGAATGTCAGAGGTGTCAAAAGAGCGCGACAGTTGAACCTCGGCGCGTTTAGGCCGAGATCGGTACCAGACTCCCCATTTCGCCGGCATTGTAGCGCGCTACCGCGTCCGCGAGTTGCGCTGGGTCATTCATGATGAAGGGGCCTTGTGTAGCGACGGGTTCGTTGATCTCCGCGCCTGACAAGATAAGGAAGTGGGCGCGAGGTGCGGCGTCGAACCTGACCTCACCATAACCATAGATCCCGAGGGCATGTTCGCGTCTCACCTTCTGCTCGCGGCCATTGGCCCTGGCGATGACATCACCGTCAACAACGTAGACGAGTGCGTTGTGGCCAGCCCGCAACTCAAAGGAGATGTCGCTCCGAAGTTCAACATCAAATAATTGAAACGGCTCGACTGGAGCCAAGGGCGACGACAATCCCTCGAACGAGCCAACCACCACTCGTACACGGTCCCCTGAATCGCTGTGCCACTCGGGGATCGCAGTCCTTTCCAAACGGAACATCCGGGGCGGAGCCAGCTTGTTCTTCGAGCTCAAGTTCACGAAGAGTTGAATCGCATGCAGCTCTCGGTTGGGGTTCGCCGGAAGCTCCTCATGGATCACTCCCCGGCCAGCTTGCGTCCAGACAATCCCGCCAGGCCCCGTGACGAGATCGTTGCCGAGCGAATCGCGGCTCCGTAGGTCGCCTTTGGAGTCTTCGAACACGTACGTGACAGCTGCAAAGCCCGCGTGCGGATGCGGAGGAAATGGCCGACCGCTGACGCGGAACTCGTCGAGAACAAGGAGCGGGGAGGCTCTCCTACCCAGTTCAGCCAGCGGGATGGCTTTGACCCAGAACGTCCGACCATTGCCTTGAGCATGGGATCCGATTACACGCGAGAATTGAATAGGCATGACTATAATCTCCTTCCCTTGTCCCCAGTCGCGCTTGGTTCGAATACGACTCAGACCGTTGCTGCGATCTGGTTTAGAAAGGGTGAAATGAACTCCTGCGGCGAAACACGGCCTTGCGAAACAGCACCGGTTCCTCCCGCTTGAACGAAGCGAACATCCGTGATCCCCATGTAGGCGAAGATGAATCGCAAATAGGGGACCTCATAATCCATCGCAGCTAACCCTGAATCGACGTAACTGCCTCCACTGGCAATGATCGCCAATACTTTCTTGTTTTTCCCGGTAAGCAGGCCTTCGGGTCGGCCCTCCGCCGTATAGCGGAAAGTTCTTCCAGCTCGGACCACATGGTCGATCCATGCCTTCAGCGCCGCCGGCACCGCAAAGTTGTACATTGGCGTATCGAGAATGATCTCGTCGGCCTCAAGAAGTTCGGAAACCAGTTCATCGGATAGAGCAAGCGCTTTCTTGTGGTTTTGGTTGTGGTGTTCCGGTGGAGAGAACGCTCCTGCAATCCAGTCCAGGTCAACAAATGTAAGCGGAGTTTTTGCCAGATCGCGCTCGATCACTCGGCCTCCGGGATTTTTGTCTTTCCAGGACTTAACAGCCGCATCGCCGAGTTGGCGGGAGATCGAGTAATTTCCACGTGGACTGACGCTAATGTGAAGTAGTGTAGGCATTGCCGGCTCTCCTTGATATGCATCGAGACAAAGTATATCGACATCGATATAATTGATGTTGGGTACACTGGACGGGATTCAGACTTTCATGAAAAAAACTACAAAGCGTCCGGAAGCCATTCATACCTGGCTTCTTATGCTGAAAGCTTCGCAATCGATCGGCCGTTATCTTTTGCCGCCAGTCCTGAAAGCTGGTCTGGGAGATTCGGACTTCCGAGTGCTGGATGTGCTGCTCCACAAGGGACCGATGCCGGTGAACACCATTGGACCTAAGGTGAACCTGAATCCGGGATCGGTGAGCGTGGCCGTGGACCGGCTGTACAAGAAAGGGTTGGTCAGTCGCCTGGAGAATGCATCCGATCGCCGCGTGCGAACCGTATCTCTTACTGAAAAGGGACGAAAAATGTTTGTTCCGCTCTTTCGCCAACATGCCGCCCTCGTCGAGCAAGCCTTCCAGGACGTTTCTCCGGAAGAGCAAAGACAGATAGAAGACGTGCTCAAACGCATCGGCCAGCGCGCCGATCGTCTGGCCAGTGAACAGAATCGATAATCCGCGGTGTGGACACATAGAAACCATGTTTTGGCTAGGAAGAGCTGTGTGGGACGGGTGCCTGGCTGCAAACCCGTACCACACCTCTCAACGGCGCAGCTAGAACCGGAACACGATGCCAGCTGACGGTGCGGCTATGTGCGTCCAGCTGTCCGTCTTCAAGCTGGCGAGATTGAAGTCTGGCGCCTTGTACACATACCCTCGGTACTCTGCTCGCAGCGAGATGTGTCTCGTGAAGGCATAATCGGCGCCGCCGCCATACACAAATGCTCCTTTGGCTTGAAGGGTTGTACCGGCAAAATTACTTGCACCGCTGGTTGGATCAAATACCAACGCTCCGCCTCCACCTAGAACATAGGGTTGCAATCTGGCAATCGTTGGAAGCTTTATCACGGCCGAACCAGTGAATGTGTGAATGTTGGATTCGACGTGCCCGGAACTGCCACCGATGAAGCTCTGCGTATTCCGATCGAAGCTATAGTTCGCTTCCGCGGCGAGCCAGCGAGTGAGGTTGTAGCGATAGCCAACCAGAAGTCCTCCGGTGTTGTCCGCCTGATTCCGGATTCCATTGCCGTCGCTGTCTTTGGTGAAGAACCCCGTGCCCTGAACGCTGAGTTCTGAGCGAGTTTCCTGCGCGACCGCGGTCATCGACAGAGCTACAAGACCCAGAACCGTTATCGCCACACGTTTTATTGAGTGCACTAATTGCATACATAGCCTCCTTGTTGTTCTGCGACGCTCTTTTCTTCGACTTTGACGACCGCTTTCTGCGCGGGCCATGAGGTTCAGCGCGAAGCACGAGTTGTCCTCCACGTAACCCCTTACATTGCGTTCGAAGCATCGCATCCTTGCTAAAGGCAACTGCTATGCCAAAACGAGAGCGCTGCTAAGTGCTTGCAAAACCAATGTTCGAGTCTGATTCGAAACGGCTGCCGATTTGTTGAGAGTCGAAACTGTCGATCTCGTCGTCAACACCAGCAAAAAGTCCGGAAGAGCATTCAAAGAAACAGCGCGAAGAGACTGTCAGAGCGCTTACTGAAAGCAGTCATACCCGTGACAGCAGTCAAACGACGCCGACAAATTCGACAGTTTTGCGATACTCCATCATGCCGGCTCACATGTCGTTGAAATCCTGACGAAACGATCACGCTGAGGTTTTGGCCATCGGGGTGCTTAAGTGCAGTTAACAGGAGGATGAAAGCCATGAGTCCCCGGCAAGGGAACGCCGCGAGCAAAGCCGTCGATGCCGACCCGCGGGTCGTGAATAACTACGCGACGGTTGATGACTTCCGCTGCGTGTTTACGGATAGCATGGACGAGCTCTACCACCTTTCCCTCCTCTTGACGGCAGATCGTCAGAAGGCGGAGCAATGCTTCGTTAGCGCACTTGAGGATTCTGTAAGAGAAGTTCATGTGTTTAAGGAATGGGCGCTCGCGTGGGCGAAACGCGCTGTTATCCAGAATGCAATCCGCCAACTAAAGCCTCATCCCCTCGTCACTTCATTTTCGCTCGTGCTTCCCCACAATGTTGTTCCGCAGCCGAGCGACCGGGACAGGCATTTCGAAATCGATGCTGTAGTTGCGCTTCGAGACTTCGAGCGCTTTGTCTTCGTCATGTCTGTCCTGGAGCACTACTCGGAACATGAATGCTCCTTGCTGCTCGGTTGCCCACCTCGGGAGATTCGGGAAGCTCGGGCCCGCGCGACAGTGCAACTGATGAACAGTCGGCGCACGACGCTGGACAGCGAAGTCAATCTTGAAACAGTTCAGGAGCCAGCCCGATGAGCCATCGTGACTAGGCCCGTTTGGTGGGGCCGTGGCCCTGATTCTTTCTTGACACGGTTCAAGCTTGCTCCGGTTCTTATGTCATGACCGTGACACGTGCTTCCCAGCCCTCCTCCATTCTGAGGCCGGTGCGGCCACCTGAATCAGATCAACTGTCAAACCACTTTCAACACCTTTGACACTTGATCGACGGTCAAATGCCACTTGAGACAGCGATCATTAATTGTCAATCACTTAGCAAACGACGGACTTTGGAATGATGCTTGCCTTCGTCATGGCCGACGGACGCGAACAATCGCGTCCCAATAGAAAAGGAGGATCTATGGCAGCGAGTTCGAATGCTATCTCGTACGGAGTTGAAGCACGAAGCATCCCGAAGGGGATAATTGTGCTTCTGGGACGCGTGTCCTTTTCGCTGGTTTTCATCTTTTTCGGGGCCGGTCACTTCGCGAAACAAACGGTCGCTTACGCGGCAGCACAAGGAGTTCCGTTGGCCTCGATCACGGTACCCTTATCAGGACTGCTGGCACTCGGCGGCGGATTGAGTATCCTGCTCGGATATCGCGTGAAGATTGGTACATGGCTGATTGCACTTTTCCTGGCTGCCGTCACTCCTGTGATGCACAAGTTTTGGGGGTTAAGCGATCCCATGATGGCGCAAATGCAGATGGCCATGTTCATGAAGAACGTCTCCATGCTCGGCGGCGCCTTGCTGATTTCGCAGTTTGGAGCCGGTCCGCTGAGCCTCGACGCCCGACGTTTGCGGTAATTCTGACATTAGGATCGACGTGAAAGTTATGCCAAGTCGACTTCCGACGTTCTATCTGAGTCACGGCGGTGGCCCCTGGCCTTACATGACCGGGCAGCATCGCCGCGTGCACGAAAAGCTTGAAGCCTCTTTGAAAGACTTGCCTGGGCGAATTGGGGTCAAGCCGAAAGCCATACTCATGATCTCGGGCCACTGGGAAGAAAGAGACTTCGGCGTGACTTCGAACCCCCGCCCTCCCATGGTCTATGACTTCGGCGGGTTCCCACGCGAGATGTATCAGATCCGCTATTCCGCTCCTGGCTCTCCCGAACTCGCAGGGCATGTCCACTCGCTGCTACAGCAAGCAGGACTCGCCACTCACCTGGATCCGCAACGCGGATTCGATCACGGCACGTATTCGATAGTGGCCATAACGTATCCGGAAGCGGACATCCCCGTGATTCAGGTCTCGATCCGGGCTGACTACGATCCCGAGGCACACCTCGAATTAGGTCGCGCCATCGCTCCACTGCGCGACGAAGGCGTTCTCGTGATTGGAAGCGGGAGCAGCTACCACGACCTACAGGCGTTTTTTGATCCTAATGCCAAGAAGAACCCGAAAGAAGATTCAGCGCGATTCGATTCGTGGCTGAAACAGACTCTTGTGGATTCCACTCCCGAGGAGCGATCGAAACGCTTGCTCGAATGGGAAAACGCTCCTTCCGGACGCGCTGCACAGCCGCAAGAGGACCATCTGATCCCTCTTCATGTTGCCGTTGGAGCGGCAGAGGACGAACCCGGAGCAGTTATTTATCAACAGAACGATTTTTTTGGCCAGATCAGTATGTCGAGCTATCGGTTTGGAGATTATCCCCGGCGGAGCTGAACGAGAAGGCTTGCTGCCGGCTAATGTCGAAGGTTTCCCCTGCGTCCAAGGGAGGAATTGAATGTTCGAAGTGCACCAAGCTCTGATTGGTTTGGCGAGACATGGATACGCTCTGCTGTTCCTGTGGACTGCAGCCGAACAGCTTGGCGCTCCAGTGCCGGCGATGCCTATCCTGATTGCTGCTGGCGTGTTGTCCACGACCGGGCAACTGAACCTTGAAAGTGCGCTCCTGGTCGGTTTGATCGCGTGCCTAATTGGCGATACCGCCTGGTACGTAATCGGGAAGAAGCGTGGTCCAGCTGTGCTCCGATTCCTATGTAAGATCTCTCTCGAACCGCAGACCTGTGTTCGTCGTAGTTCCGAGTTTATTTCTCGCTATGGCAACTGGTCTCTGATATTTGCGAAGTTCATACCCGGTGTCAGCACATTTGCCGTACCGTTGGCTGCGAATTCAGACGTTTCCGTTCTCTCCTTCGCCGGCGCGGACTTCCTCGGAAGCTTGTTGTACGTGGGAGTGTATCTGGCTGCTGGCCGCATCCTCGGCAACAGCGTAAACGGGATTTCTGTTGCTGCTTCGTCGATCCGAAGCGCGTCATTGATTCTGGCCTTCGCTGCCGCAGTTTCAATTCTCGGGTGGCGATTCTACCAGCGGAGCAGAGCCGAACATGATCTGAAGACAGTAGCGCGGATCTCGCCGCAAGAAGTGCGCGGCCTTATCACCGCGGGAGCGACCCCCTACATCGTCGACCTGAGACATC
>Ga0335069_10014115_pt1 | contig 11198 bp, 10 predicted proteins | sample Lox_Sample_11_FD_206714 | JGI IMG/M metagenome (GOLD analysis project Ga0335069, IMG submission 206714) | Soil microbial communities from Loxahatchee National Wildlife Refuge, Florida, United States - Lox_Sample_1.1 | ecosystem: Environmental > Terrestrial > Soil > Wetlands | place: USA... | reverse complement strand
CCGATCGGCGGAACACCTCGTTGATGTTTTGCAAAAAATAAAGTCGGAACTCGAAGAGGCGTTGGGCGAAGAACCGCTTGGCGTGCAAGCCGCGATCGAAACGGTGCTCGAAGAAATCCGTTTTGCTCTCGAAGAGCACGAAGACCGGCCGGCGTCGCAAGGACCGATCCCGGACGGCCTGCGGCGCGACCTCGAAAAAACGGCCGAAGACCTCCAGGAGCTCGAAAGGAATATCGGCGCCCTGCGCGACAAGGAAAAATCGCTCGAAGTCGGGCAGGAAGAATTTTACAAGAATTTCAAAGCAGCCGTCGCCGATGTGCAGGTTGCGCAGAATCATCTCGACGAATGGGAAAAAGTGAACCGCGAATTTTTACTCCAAAAAGAGCGCGTCGATTTGCGCCGCGAAGAAGTTTTGCACCAGCTCGAGCAGGCCGGCCGGCGCGCCGAAGAGTTCCGTGATGTGCCGCTGCCGCCGGCGAACGGCATGGATTTTGGAGACATGGAACGCCGGATCTTCCGGCTGCGCGGTGATCTTGCGAGCATCGGCGAAGTGGATGAAGCGCTCATGAAAGAAGCGACCGACACGGAAACCCGCTATCAGTTTTTGCAAAAAGAATCGGAGGACCTCACGAAGGCGGTGAACGACCTCACGTCGCTCATGATGGACCTTTCGGAAAAGATCAAAAGCGAATTCGAAAAATCGCTTTCCAAAATTAACGACGAATTCGACAAGTTTTTCGGCCTCATGTTCGGCGGGGGATCGGCGCGCCTCAAGGTCCTGAAGCCAAAAGAAAAGATAGAAGAAGAGGATGAGGGCGCCCCGGAAACCGCCGCGGAACACGCAAAAGCCGAGAAGGATAAAGAAGAGGAGGAGGCGATGGTGATGGAAAAAGAAGGCGGCGTTGAAATCGAGGTGAAGCTGCCGCGCAAGAAGACGACGTCGCTCGACATGCTCTCCGGCGGCGAACGCAGTTTGGTCGGTATCGCCGCGCTTTTTGCGATGGTGTCGGTGAGTCCGCCGCCGTTCCTTGTCCTCGACGAAATCGACGCGCCGCTCGACGAGCGCAACGCCCGCCGTTTTGGCGAGATGCTCCGCGAATTCGAGAAGCGCACGCAATTCATCGTGGTGACGCATAACCGCGCAACGATGGAGGCGGCCGAGATTCTCTACGGCGTCACGCTTTCAGAAGACGGCAGTTCCAAGATTGTTTCCCTCAAACTTGCTCCGGAAGAAGCAGGGGAGAAGGTTGCGGCGCAGTAAGCAATAAAAAAGACCGTCCAATCTCTCCCATGATAGCTGGACGGTCTTCGGTGACGGCTTGGGGCCGTCGTTGGGGCGTTGTGTCTGCATGCCGGAGAGGCATGTAGGCTCTCTGTGCTGTACTTATTATAGCGAAGATTTGCGAAGCATGGCAAGTGTGATATTATCGAACATGCAAACATGAAGCATGCGGGGCCTGGTAACCTTCGGGCCCATATGGCCCGAAGCGGGCCATATTGTTCCCTCACTCGTCGCAAATGTGCGTGCGAGCACGCACATTCACTCCTCGTTCGGGCCCATAGTAAAGTGGTATTACGCCGCATTCGCATTGCGGAGGCGGGAGTCCGATTCTCCCTGGGTCCACATTAAGGTAAACGAAATCGAGAACGTTGGCCGCATTCGCATTGCGGAGGCGGGAGTCCGATTCTCCCTGGGTCCACACCCCTGTTTGCTATACTTAAATAAAGTCCACAAGCGACTTCTAAAGGTCGGGAAACCAATAGAAATTCGGTTTATTCAATTATGATTGTTCAAAGTTGGACTGATGTGATTGTGGGATCGCTCCAAAACCTTTGGATGCAGTTCGCCAACTTCGTGCCGAACCTGATTGCGGCCATTCTCTTCATGATTATTGGCCTCATCGTGGCGGCCGGCCTTGGCGCGCTCGTCGAAAAGATTTTCGAGGCGCTTCGCCTCGACCCGTTCCTCGAAAAGCTCGGCCTCAAGCCGTTCTTTGAAAGAGCCGGTTTGAAGCTCCGCGCGTCCTACTTCCTCGGTCGTCTCGTGTACTGGTTCATCGTGCTTTCGTTCTTGCTTGCGGTGACCCAGACGCTCGGTCTCTACACGTTCTCGCTGTTCCTCACGAACGTCGTCAATTACTTGTGGGTTGGCGTTTTGCCGGCGGTGCTCATCATGCTCGCCGCACTCGTCCTTGCAAGCTTCTTGCGTCGCATCGTGACGGCATCGGTGATGAGCGCAAAGCTGGGAGCCGCCCGGTTCTTGGGCGCGCTCACGTGGTGGGCGGTGGTGATCTTCGGCCTCTTGGCTGCATTGCAGCAGCTCAATATCGCATCCGCGATCATTCAGACGCTCGTCACCGGCTTCATCGCCATGCTGGCCCTCGCGGGAGGTTTGGCCTTCGGTCTCGGCGGCAGGGATTATGCCGGCCATCTCATCGGCCGTTTGCGCGAGCACACGGAGACGAGATAGTCCGCACCGATTCAAAAATACGGGATCCCAAAGGGGGTCCCGTATTTTATTGAAGAAGCAATAAAAAAAGAAGGGGGTTGCAAGGGGGATGAGGTTTTGGTTTTGAAGGGCCATCGGAGGCCGCGAAGGCGGCCGAGATTTGAGCAGGCGCGACAGCAGTCGCGCACTGCGTACCTTCAGAAGCAAAACCTCATCCCCCTTGCACAGCATTCTTCTTTTTGCTACACTTCTCCCTATGTTAGCGATCAAACTCCAGCGCATCGGAAAGAAACACCAGCCGAGCTATCGGTTTGTTGTTGCCGAAAAGCGTTCCAAGATGGCTGCCCCTCCGGTGGAGGATTTGGGTTCCTACAACCCGCACACCAAGACGGCGATTCTCAACAAAGACCGCATTTCGTACTGGATCAAAGTCGGTGCCCGGCCCACGGTCACCGTCCACAATATGTTAGTTGATCAAGGCGTCTTGAGCGCCAAGAAGGCGGCCGTCAAGATGAAGAAAGCCGCCCCCAAGGCGGAAGCCGAGGGAGCGCCCGCATCGGCTGCGCCCGCCGCACCGGCAGCCGACGCAAACGAACCCGCGCCTGCTGCGTAAGATACTAGGTGCGTTTCCGAGCATCGAGACAAGAGCCTTGACAGAATCAACTAAATAATATAAAATAGTATCACAATCACGGTGATGATTGCGAAAGGTCGTTTTCTACCGCAATTATAGTAATGGCTAATTCATCTTCAGCAGACCAGGAATTCCTTGAGTACTTAGTTAAGTCACTCGTGGACCATCCGGATGACGTAAAGGTTGACCGCAAGGTCGATGAGATGGGAGTTTTGCTCTCACTCCACGTGAATCCGATGGACATGGGCCAAGTGGTGGGTCGCCAGGGCGCCACCGCGAAGGCCATTCGTTCGCTCTTGCGGATCGTAGGCGTCAAAAACAACGCCCGCGTGAATCTCAAGATCGAAGAGCCGGAAGGCAGCACCCGCGCACCGCGCGGCGAGCACCCGGCGCAACCGGAAGGCGAGTAGTTCTAACCAATCGCTTTCTAAAAAGATCTCCGTATCCTGCGGAGATTTTTTGTTATAAAAAATCCCCAGGGAAAATCCCTGGGGCATACGAACAGTATCGTACGATTTGTTTAATGTTCTTTTTTGTATTCCTCAATGGTTGAGCGGTAGGTGTCGTATACCTTTCCCAAAACGTTATCCCAGGTTCTCGGGAGCATTGCGGCACGACATGCTTGACCCATGGCGATTCGAAGGGGTTGATCTTCGATGAGTTTGCGGATGTGGTCCGCGAATTCTTTTTTGGAATGGGCGACAAAGCCCGTGGTGCCGTTCTCGATGATGTACTGCGGCCCGCCGCCATCGCTCACGACAGGGGGTACGCCCGATGCTTCTGCTTCTTGCACCACTTGCCCAAACGTATCGGTTCGGGAAGGGAAGCAAAAAATGTCGAAATTGGCAAAGGCCCGGGAAAGATCGGGGCCCCGCAAGTTGCCCGTGAAGGTTGCGCGCGGTCCGAGGCGCGGTTCGAGAAACGTTCGCTCGTTGCCTTCGCCCACGAAGCAAAACCGGATGACGGCGCCGTTGTGTTTTTGGGGAAGATCCCGGTCGAGGGTTTCGAAGAGACGAAGGCCCTTTTCCGGAGTCAGGCGACCAACGTAGCCGATACGGATTTCTTTCGGGTCTCTTAATGGTCGAGTCCGATATTCCGGGGAAAAAGCTTTGCAATCGACGCCACGCGACATGAGTGTCACTGGTTTTTTGCTCAATTTGGTGAGCATCTCGACGAGTTCTCCCTGGGGTGCGAGGATTACGTTGGCTCGTGACAACATTTTTCGGTTGGTAATGCCGAGAATGCCTGCCTCGATTGCTCCATAAAAGCGTTTTCGCAGTGAGCCGGGGATGAACGAAGCAAAGATGTCGATCCGATGGCTCAGATACTCGTGAAAGTTGGTTGGCCAAGACATGGCGATTGGCACTTTTGCGATCACTCCCGCAATGACGCCAAGGATGCTCATGTCGCCGGCAGGCGACATGACGTGCACGATGTCCGGGCGAAAGTTGGCGATGGCTTGGTCGACAACAGGCCGGAATCGAAGGAATCGGGGGTCGAAATATATCTGGGTATCGATGCGCACGCTGTGGTTGCTTCGTTTAAGCTCAAGGATGTCTCTCGGATGTGACGCGTTGTCGGTTTTGAATTGCGGGCGCACACAGAAAAACGGATAGTCGCGCACTCGCGCATAGCTCTCAAGTTCTCTGGCCCACCGTGCCGCTCCATTGAGTTCGTGGTATGTGTCGGCAAAGAGGGCGACCCGAGGAATGGCAGTCGGTCGATCCATGCAAGCTCCTTTGCTACGTCGAGATATTTACTTCTATAGCGAACTGCCCGCACTATACCACGGGCTTGGCATGTTGCAAACATATTGTTATGGTTATGGCAGTTGTGTTTTTAAAAACCAAATACCAACAACCGTAGTATCGTTCTGGAGGAACGGATGTTTCGAAAAGAAGCGAATGGACAGATTCTTCTCTACGCCCTGCTCGGATCGTTCATCCGCGCCGGAATCTATCTTGGAAGCAACCTAAAAGCCGGCCTGCCAGCTGCAACTCTCGCTTCCGCAATCGAGTTTTTGTTGTGGTTGCCTCTCACGGGCGTCTACGTCTTTGCCCTTCGCTGGTTCGTCCGGCGATATCGCCTTTGGGTGGTTGCGCTGTCAGCCTCGGCCTGCATCGTTGCCTTTCATACGATGGAATTCTCCCTCCATCACGCAACGCGAACACCGCATCCCGTGAGAAGTACGATCATGTCGGCCCTGTACACCGTCGGAGCAACGACGGTCACTGCTTTCATCTTGCGGGCAGGTTCAATCTATGCCGCAGGAAAAATGCTTTGGAAGTTTTCAACGGCTCGCAACTGCGTTCCGGCACTTTGCCTTGTTGTAATGTTCATGACGAATCTTACTCACGGACAAACTGCGAGAACGGCAAGCACCTATCGCGTCGATGCAAAGATTTCCGTGTTGCGCATTATCAGCCACACCTTTGAGGGCGTCGGCAGTGCGTATGCCGCAGTCCGAGATGGGCGTCTGCAATTTGGCGCCGGATCATTTCCCGAGAAAGCTCACAAGATAAACCGGTTTGGGTATGTCGAGGTGAATACGTCAAAAACCGGTGATCGCTATTTTGGGTTCATGACGACATCCAACGAACACGATGAAGGGGACGCACGAAAAGCGCTTCGAGGAATCTCGGCTGGATTTGTTCCCTACAGCATTCTCCAAGGCAAGAGCGATGCTTCTCGCATCCAGTGGACAAAAATGAAAGTAACGAGCCAGTCGTTTTCTTGGATCGAGCTTTCCAAACCTCTCGCCGCCGCGCGTGAAGCGATTGCGGAGAGTGCCCAAGTACAGCAATCGGAAGCGCACCACGGCGACCCCGCCCCAACGCTTCTTTCGGCGATATCTCGATGCATGGCTGATGCGCAAGCCACGACATGTCAATCGAATATTGCATGGGAAGGATCAAACCAGACGCTCGCCGCAGCTAAAAAAGACGATCCAGATATGGCGCAGCGTTTTGTAAAGCTTTCACTCGCAAAGAATCCCGGTTCGATACGGCGACTTGATGGGGCTATCCGCAACGTAAAAGGGAGGTCGAAGTTCAAGGTATGGTACGACGAACAATCTCCCCAGCTGCCTCTTAGGATTGAATACAGTCCCTTGGGGGTGCTGACACTGATTTTCGAGGCGGATGCCACTGTTACTGTGCCAAAAATCGAGTAGATCAAAGGAGGAGTGTTATGCGATTGACTACGACGTTTCTTTGGAAGGAGCGTGACGCCGCACGCAGGTATCGCGCGGCAGTTTCGCTCCACGCCCACACGAACCATTCGCAGGAAAAAATGATTTTTTTTCCTCCGCTCATGCGATGTTGCAAATTGGGAAGAGTGTTGCTCCAGGCTATTGAAAGCCGCCATCGCAAGAACCGCAACGAAGATGTCAATTACTCCAGCGCATGGTGGCGTCCACCGTTGTCTCCGCGGGAGGTCTATGACTCTGAACAAAAACAGATCAGCGCCATGGGAGTGGGACGTGCATACGTCTCCATCACCGACCACGACCAAGTTTCGGCATGCCGTAAGCTTTGCGTGGGAATTCCATTGCTCGACGTGCCGATTTCCGAAGAATGGACTGTTCCCTTTGGGGACGGACCGTCTCCGGCGAAATTCCATCTTGGGATCCATAACCTCCCGGCGGATCGCGCCGTAGAATGGCACAAGGCGCTGTCTGCGTATACGCAACGCCCGTCCCGGAAAAAACTCAGATTCTTGCTCGAGGTACTTTCTTCTTGCAAGGGAGTTCTCGTGGTCCTCAACCATCCGTTTTCCGACGAAGGGCATATCGGGCGCAGGATGCACGAAGCCACCCTTCTGGAATTCTTGTCATTCTGCGGACCTCTCATCCATGCCCTCGAACTGAACGGCATGCAACGATGGGGGAGCAATGTCCGCGTCGGTCACCTTGCTCGGGAATACGGGTACCCCGTGGTTTCCGGAGGAGATCGTCATGGTTTGGAGCCCAACAGTATCTTGAATCTCACCAACGCCGAATCGTTCGAAGCCTTTGTCCATGAAATTCGAGTCGCAAAAAGGAGCAACATCCTTTTTATGCCTCAATGCAAACGCAACTATGCGGTTCGGATGATGAGAAACATCCACGACGTCATTGGTGCTCATCGTGGACGGCGATGGAAAGACCGTGTTTTTTATCGATTCAGCGATGGCACGGTTCTCTCACTTGCGAAGATCTGGAAAGATGCCGGACATGTCATTTTCGGTATCGACATGGCTGTTACGTTTTTTGCTGCGCTCGCTACTCCCTTGGGGCGATTCATCTTGCATTTAGGATTGCCTCACACGAGAGACCATGACGTTGCTGAGATGCGGGAAGCGGTCCAAAGAGACGGGGAGCTTGTTCCCGAAAACTCTTTGCAGCACAAACCAATCGTTCCAATGGAACCAGTCAACGAGGTTGTTGTATAGGTTTAGTATGCGTGACAAAGCGGCTTCTCGTTGAAGCCGCTTTTTGTAGCTGCGATGCGAACACTTGCCAACCCGTTTTTTTCTGCTAAAATCTATAACTGTTATGCTTTCCTATACCGATTTGACCAAGGGCGTCCTCTTCATTATGGACGGCATGCCGTACGAAGTCGTTGATACGCACTTTCTCCGCATGCAACAGCGCAAAGCCGTCGTGCAGACCAAAATCCGCAACCTCATCACGGGCAAGCTTTTGGACCGCAACTTCCAAGCGAGCGACAATTTTGAAGAGGCGGAGATCGTAAAGACGAACGCCTTGTTCATCTATGCGAGCCGCGGCGAATATTGGTTCCATGAGGAAGGCAATCCCAAGAACCGCTTTTCGCTCAAAGAGGAGATCGTGGGCGAGCAGGGCAAGTTCCTCAAACCGAACACCAAAGTGCAGACGATGAGCTTCAACGAAAAAGTCATCAAAGTTGAAATCCCGATCAAGATGGAATTCAAAGTCACCGAAGCACCCCCGAGCATCAAGGGCAACACAGCCCAGGGCGGCACCAAGCAGGTGACGATCGAGGGGGGCGCCAAGATCAACGTTCCGCTTTTTGTAAATGAAGGCGAAGTGATCCGCATCAACACGCAAACCGGCGAATACGTGGAGCGGGTGTAGGGAAAAATCTGCGGGAGAAACGCAGGTTGAAAGGGAGTTTATGGCAAGTAATCGCAAGAAAACCGTTTTCGTGGGCATGTCGGGCGGCGTGGACAGTTCCGTCACCGCATGGCTCCTCAAAAACCGCGACTATGATGTCGTGGGTGTTTTTATGCGCTGCTACAACATCGATGGCTGCGCCGAGCGCGATGCCGAAGACGCGCGCCGCGTGGCCGGGCAAATCGGCATCCCGTTCTACGTGTGGGATTTTGAACAGGAATATAAAGACCGCGTGGTGAAATACATGGTTGACGGCTATCGCGCCGGCGTGACGCCCAATCCCGACGTGATGTGCAACCGCGAAATCAAGTTCGGCTTGTTTTTGGAAAAAGCTTTGGAAGCCGGAGCGGATTTTGTGGCAACCGGGCACTATGTGCGGCTGTTCAAGGTCGCAAAAGCAGAACCATCACAAAAGAGGGATGTCGCCGCGGCTGCGCTGGCGCCCGCCGCCACGTCATGCCTCGCCGACGTCGCGCAGATCGCGCCCGCGCCGGGCGCCGAGAGCGCCCCGCAAACCTTTGCCCTTTTTGCCGCAGACGATGCCAGCAAAGACCAGTCATATTTTTTGTGGACGCTCACGCAAGAGCAATTACAGCACTGCATTTTCCCGATTGGCGACTATAAAAAGCCAGAGGTGCGCGAGATAGCCCGCAAAGCCGGCCTCGCGACGGCCGAAAAGAAAGACTCGCAGGGGATCTGCTTTTTGGGTGATGTGAGCATCGCCGATTTCCTCAAGCAATATATTCCCGAGAAGCGGGGAGCGCTCGTCACGACCGCAGGCGAAGCGGTGGGCGAGCACTATGGCGCCGAGTTCTATACGATCGGCCAGCGCCACATCAACGCCGATTTCAAATTTCCCAAGTCTGGCGCGCGCGAGCGCAAACCGTTTTATGTTGCATCCAAGGATACGACATCGAATACAGTTGTGCTTGCCGAAGGGGATGAGAATGACGCTTTGTATCGGGATGCCGTCCGGCTCACCCAGGTGAATTTCGTTGGGTCGGATTTTGCGATCTTGAACGAGGCGAGCGCTAACGCTCACGCCGAGACTCAGACTCAGGCTCAGGCTCAGGGCGTTCCCGTCATGGCCCGCGTCCGCTATCGCCAGCCGCTCACGCCGGCAGTTTTGACGCGCTCGGACGACGGTTCCTATGCTTTGCGCTTCGAAAAGCCTCAGAAATTCGTTGCCGAAGGCCAGTCAGCCGTGTTCTATTCAAAGGATGGGGAGATGTTGGGAGGCGGGGTGATAGGGTAGGGCAGCAAAATCGATTTTAAGAATTCTTTAACACTAATTTTATATTGTTTTAATGGGCCAACGGCCATACTCTTCTCAGCACGTTGTCATCTTGTTTTCAGGAGAAAGAGTATGGAAGTTGTTTTTATGCAGGAATGTGCCCGAAACGAAGTAGAGAATTTTGTCCATAATGCTATGGAGCGCGCCTATGGTTGCAAGGCGTATCCATTGCCCGAGTGTGTCATAACCGGAAGGGTTGCTGGCAAGCTGGTGGGAACAGTAGCTCTCAGTCACCCGATCGATGGCACATTGCCGATCGAAACGATGTACGCCGTTGATCATCGGTCATTTCCTGGCGGAGCACGTCCCGGCCCATTCGACATAATCCAGATTGGTCGATGGGTTGGAACGAAACCTCATGTCGCAAAAATTCTCATGAGCGAAGCTGCGCGATATTCCATGGTGCGTGGATATCGGTGGGCTCTCAGCGAAATCAAGCCACAAGTGGCCCGGCGGTTCCGACGCTGGGGATTTTCTCCGATCATTCTTACGGGAATTTTGAGGCGGGAGAAAGTTCCTTCAGCCATACTGCCATACTACAATCCGCCGCCTCCCTTGTTGGCCTTGGCCTCCCTCGATGATCTCTATGCAATTCTCAAAAAATGAAATTGGTGCGGAGATGGATCGCAGTCCGTCTCCGCTTGGTCGAAATTTTTAAGTCACGATAATGGCTATTCTTTTGGCAATTGAAAGCGTGATCGCCGCTTTGAATTTGGCCATTGGCGCCTATGTCGTGCGGACGAATCCAAAAAGTTTTATGCATTGGGCATTTTTTGTTATAACGTTTGGCATTGCCGCCTGGATGCTTTCCATGGTGGCGCTCATCATAACCGGATCGTTTCCGTTTGCTGTTATAGCATTCTGGGGCGGAGAGCTTACCGTCATTGGTTTTATGGTTTTCGGCAACACGTTCCCCGATGGCCGGAGGCCATCGCTCTCGTTCGCATATTGGTTGCCGTGGATTATCTTGGTCCCGCTCACGGCTTCGCACTGGATCCTTGCCGGCGCCGCATTCAATGCAAAAGGGTATCTTGTGGCAAAGCACGGGCCGCTTTTTCTTGGTTTCACGATTGTTATGGTGGGATATGTTGCACTCAGCCTTCGCAATCTTGCAGGGACATTTCGAAAAAGCGAAGGCATTCGGAACGTGCAGGTGCGATACTTCCTCCTGGGCGCTTCATTATTTCTTTGCGGAGCAGTCATTTGCAACGTGGTACTGCCAGCTTTCGGAAACTCGACGTTCAATCTTGTAGGCCCATTATGCTCAATCTTTTTTGTCTCATGCACGGCGTATGCCATTATTCGATTTGAACTTCTTGACATACAGGTCGTCATCAAGCGAGGCATCGCTTATTTTTCCGCGCTTGCCGCCGTCGCTATTATTTTCTTCAGTTTCGAGTTTGTCGTGGAAAAATTTTTCTATCGCAATGATGAGGTTGTTGACATCGCGGCGTCGATTATCGGAGCATTGGTATTCTTTCAATTGAAGAATTTTTTTGAGAAAATTACCGACGCGATATTTTTCAGAGCGGATTATGATTACGCGGTTGCCATACATGACTTGGGACCGATCCTCAATTCCACCATCGAACTTGAGGCGGTATTGAAGGGCCTTGATGGGTTTCTTGCGCGAACCATCAAGCCGTCGACGGTGGTTTTCGTTATCCACCATCGGGAACGCACCCAA
>Ga0335069_10014113_pt1 | contig 11199 bp, 5 predicted proteins | sample Lox_Sample_11_FD_206714 | JGI IMG/M metagenome (GOLD analysis project Ga0335069, IMG submission 206714) | Soil microbial communities from Loxahatchee National Wildlife Refuge, Florida, United States - Lox_Sample_1.1 | ecosystem: Environmental > Terrestrial > Soil > Wetlands | place: USA: Florida... | reverse complement strand
AGGGCTTGGTGGCGGCGATCGACTCGCAGATTTCGAGCATGTGCGCGCCGAGCACCTGGTGGCCGTCCGGGCTCAGATGGTAGGTGTAGTCCTCCATGAACGAGGTGCCGCCCGCGCGTCCGGCGCCCATCACCTTCATGGCGCGGAGGAGCGCGGCCGTTTTCCAGTCGCCCTCGGCGCCGAAACCGTAGCCGTCGGCCATCAGGCGTTGCACCGCGAGGCCGGGGAGCTGGCGCAGACCGTGGAGATCCTCGAACGTGGTGGTGAAGCCCTTGAAGCCGCCCTCCTCGAGGAAGGCGCGCAGGCCAAGTTCGATCCGGGCGCCGTAGCGGAGCGAGTCGTGACGGGCGCCGCCTTTGCGGAGCTCCTTGGCGACGGTGTAGCGTTCCTCGTATTTGGCGCAGAGCCGGCTGACGGCACGGTCGTCGATGCCGGCGTCGGAAATTTTCGCGACGAGGTCGCCCACGCCGTAGCCATTGGTGGCAAAACCAAATCGCATCTCGGAGGCGACCTTGTCGCCCTCGGTGACGGCAACCTGGCGCATGTTGTCGCCGAAGCGGGCGAACCTGGCACCCTGCAGGTCATGCCAGGCGCGGGCGGCACACATCCAGGCGGCGAGGCGGTCCTGCACCTCGGGATCGCTCCAGTGACCGACGACGACCTTGCGGTTGAGACGCATGCGGGTGTGAAGGAACCCGGCCTCGCGGTCGCCATGCGCGGCCTGGTTGAGATTCATGAAGTCCATGTCGATCTCGCCCCACGGCAGGTCGCGGTTGAACTGCGTGTGGAGGTGGACGAAAGGCTTCTTCAGGACGGTGAGGCCGGCGCAGTTGGCGGTGTTGTTGGCCTCGAGGCAAAGCGCGCGGATGTCGTCGGGCGTGGTGAGCAGCGCCTTGAAGACGAGCTTGAGCGGGAGCCGCTTGGTGGCATTGAGCGCGGTGACAATTTTTTTGGAATTGGCGGCGACCTGCTGGAGCGGACCGGGGCCGTAGAGGTGCTGGCTGCCGGTGACGAACCAGATTTCGGAGGAGGCGAGGAGTTTCATAAAGGGAGTGAGGGAGTAAGGGAGTGGGGGAGTAAGGGACTGAAGGACGGAGGGATTGAGGGACTGAGTGACGGGGCGGTCAGGCGGACTGCTCCTGCTTGAGGGCGAGGAGTTCTTTCATCAGGCGCGAGAGGTCGGCGGATTTATTGAGGCCGCCGAACGAATCGTGGAGCTGACGGTAGAGCACGTAGAGCAGGTTGTAGGTTTTTTGGGCGGTGGGGTCGGGCCGGTATTGTTTCTTTTCGAGCCACGTCATCTTGCGTTGCGCGGTCGGAAAATCCGGGTGCGCACCGGCGAGCACGGCGGCGGAGACGGCCGAGCCGAGCGCGCACGCCTGGCTGGAGCCGGCCACGAGCATGGTGCAGCCGGTGACGTCGGCGTAGATTTGCATCAACATCGGGTCCTTGCGGGCGATGCCGCCGGCGCAGACGATCCGGTCGATCGGCACGCCGTATTCCTTGAAGCGTTCGATGATCGCACGGGCACCGAAGGCCGTGGCCTCGATGAGGGCGCGGTAGATTTCAGCCTTGGTTGTGTGCAGCGTCTGGCCGAGGAGCAGGCCGGTGAGGCGCTGGTCGACGAGGATGGTGCGGTTGCCGTTGTTCCAGTCGAGCGCGAGCAGGCCGCTCTGGCCGGGCTTCTGTTGGGCGACTTCGGCGGCAAGCTTCTTATGCAGCGCGCCGTCGCCCTCGCAGACGACTTCGACCCACCATTTGAAAATGTCGCCCACGGCGGACTGGCCGGCTTCGAGGCCGTAGTAGCCGGGCAGGATGGCGCCCTTGACGATGCCGCAGATGCCGGGGATGTCGGGCACCTGTTTGGTGGCGGAGACGACGCCGCAATCGCAGGTGGACGTGCCGATGACCTTGACGAGCGTGCCCTCGGTGACGCCGCAGCCGATGGAACCGTAATGCACGTCGAATTCGCCGATGGCGATCGGGATGCCGGCGGGCAGACCAAGCTTCTTCGCCCACGCGGGGCAGAGGCTGCCGGCGGGCTCGGTGGCATCGTAGGCCTTGTCGTAGAGCCGGTCGCGCAGGGCGGCGAGCTTCGGGTCGAGCTTGGCCAGAAATTCCTTGTCGGGCAGACCAGCCCACTCGTCGCAATAAAGGGCCTTGTGGCCGGCGGCGCAGATGCCGCGCTTGACCTGCAACGGATCGGAGACCCCGGCGAGAACCGACGGTACCCAGTCGGAGAGTTCGACCCACGAATACGCGGCATCGAATACCCGCGGATCGACGGCGAGGCAGTGCCAGATTTTCGACCACCACCACTCGGACGAGTAGGTGTTGCCGCACTTGGCGATGAAGTGCGGACGGTGCTGCGCGGCGAGCTCGGTGATGCGGGCGGCCTCGCGCCAGCCGGTGTGGTCCTTCCACAGCCAGCATTGGGCGGAGAGATTTTTCGCCCACTTCTTCGTAAGGGCGAGAGGGACGTTTTGCGCGTCGACGGGAATCGGACTGGAACCGGTGGAATCGACGCCGATGCCGACGACCTTGTCGGCGGCGAAACCGCGCTGTTTTTTCGCTTGGGCGAGCGCACCCTTCACGCTTTTTTCCAGGCCGACGAGATAGTCGCCGGGATGCTGGCGGGCGAGGTTGTGGTCCTTCGGATCGAGGAGGATGCCCTGCTGGCCGCTCGGGTAATCCACGACGTAGCTGCCCATTTCCGCGCCGTCGGCACACCGGACGACGAGGCAGCGCACAGAGTTGGTTCCGTAGTCAATTCCCAGGGTAAACACAGCCGGACGTTACCCCCGTCGTTTCCGGCTCGTAAATGGCAGACTCACTTGACAGTCATGCTGGCATGGAACGCGTCACGATGGCCATGATTGCCGCCCAGGCGGGGGTGTCGAAAAACACCGTCTCGCTGGCGTTGCGCCATGACCCGCAGATCCCGGTGTCCACGCGCCGGCGCATCGTGCGAATCGCCAGGACGATGGGATACCAGAAGAATCCGGTGGTGGCCCAGCTCATGACGGAGCTGCGCAAGAGCCACCCGGCCGGTTACCAGCGGACGATCGCGCTCCTCAACGCCAACCAGGACGCGCAGGCCTTCACGCGGCACCCGACCGTGCCCAACTACGTGGAAGGTTGCCGCCGCCGCGCGGCGTTTCACGGGTACCGGTGCGACGATTTCTGGCTGCACGACCCGGCGTTGAGTGGCGAACGGTTCGACCGCATCCTGCTGAACCGCGGCATTCGCGGCGTGATCATCGTGGGGCTCATGAAGGAGAACCGGCTGCCCGAGCATTTCGCCTCCACCTGGGAGAAGCAGACGTGTGTGGTCACCGGGGTGCGCACGCGCCAGCCGACGTTGCCCTTTTGTTGCGTCGATCATCACGCCCTTGTGCTGGAGGCCGTGGACCAGGCTTTGAAACTCGGCTACCGGCGGCCCGGGCTGGTTGTCGACGAGCACATCGACCGGCTGGTGGGCGGGCGGTTCAGCGCCGGCATGTGGATCGGCCAGCAAGCGCTGCCGGCGCGCGCGCGGCTGCCCGGTTTCTATCAGGTGGAAAAAGCCCGCGAGCACCCGGAGCTCTTTGCCCGCTGGCTGGACCGGTACCGGCCCGATGCGATCTTCACGCTCAACACCGTGGTGAAAGAGTGGGTCGAGGCGCTGGGTTTGCGGGTGCCGCGCGACCTGGGCCTCATCCAGCTGGAGCGGCGGCGCGGCAGCGAGAACTGGGCCGGCATGGATCAGCATAATGATCTCACCGGCGAAGCCGCCGTCGATATGTTGGTCGGCATGCTGCACAATAACGAGATCGGTCGACCCGCCTCGCCGCGCGCCACCTTGATCAGCGGCTCGTGGTCGCCGGGCGCGACGGCGCGGCAGCAGGGGTGACGGGCGGATGACCGCGGATTCGACGGTAACAGGCGAATGTCATCCTGAACGAAGTGAAGGATCCATCGGGATACTGCTGGCTAACAACCCGCGGATGGATCCTTCGCTGCGCTCAGGATGACAGGCTATTCTGACGGACTCCGGGAGTGATTTACCGCGCGGAGATTCGCTTGCCCGGCCGGTGACCGGCGCTCAGCGTACCCGCCTGTATCCGCCGGGGGCGCGCATTGCCGCTGCCCCTTTCTCCGTATCCGCCCATGCCACCTGCCGTCGCCGCTCCGCCCGCCCTCGACACGATCCTCGAGGTCACCGATCTGCGGACCCACTTTTTCACCGATGACGGGGTGTTACGGGCCGTGGACGGAATCAGCTTTACCATCAAACGCGGGCAGACCCTTGCGCTGGTGGGCGAGTCGGGCTGCGGCAAGTCGGTGACGAACTACTCCCTCCTCCGGCTGATCCAGGGCCCCGGCCGCATCGTCGGAGGCAAGATCGTCCTGCACTCCGCCCGGGCCGGCGACATCGACATCGCCGCCCTCGGCGAGCAGGACAAACGCCTGTACCGCGTGCGCGGCGGGCTCGTGAGCATGATTTTCCAGGAACCGATGGCCGCGCTCTCGCCGGTGCATACGGTGGGGGACCAGATCCGGGAGGCGATCCTGCTGCACCGGGAGGTATCCGCGGAAGAGGCGCACGCCATCGCAGTCGACATGCTGAAACGGGTCGGCGTGTCCGGGGCGGAGCGTCGTTTCAACCAGTATCCGCACGAATTGTCCGGCGGCATGCGCCAGCGCGTGGTGATCGCGATGGCGCTGGTATGCCGCCCCGAACTGCTGATCGCCGACGAGCCGACCACCGCGCTCGATGTGACGATCCAGGCGCAGATCCTCAGCCTGATCAAGGAGCTCCAGCGCGAGATCGGCTGCTCGGTGCTGCTCATCACGCACGACCTCGGCGTCGTGGCGCAGATGGCCGACGAGGTCGCGGTGATGTATCTCGGCCGCCTCGTCGAACAGGGTCCGGTGCGGGAGGTGCTCCGGCATCCGCTTCATCCCTACACGCAGGGCCTGCTCCGCTCGATTCCCTCGCTCAACGTCGGCCGGCGCCTCGCCTCGATTCCGGGGGCGGTGCCCTCGCTGCTGGCGATCCCGGCGGGCTGCCCGTTTCACCCGCGTTGTCCCCAGGCGCGGCCCGGGCTCTGCGACGGGGGACCTCCGCCCCTCATGCGGACGATCGCGAAATCGCGGACGGTGGCCTGCGTCCTGGCCGGGGAAAACCCGCCCGCCCCAGCATGAACGAGCAACCGGCCTGCTCGCCGCCCGCCGCGCCGCCGCTGCTTTCCGTCCGCGGTCTGTCCAAACATTTCCCCAACAGTGCGCGGGGACTGTGGGCGAGGCCCGCCGGCACGACCCGCGCGGTCACCGACGTGAGTTTTGACCTGCAGCCGGGCGAAACGCTGGGGCTGGTGGGCGAATCGGGTTCGGGCAAGACCACGACGGTGCGGTGTATTTTGCGGGCGCTCGCGCCGACCGCGGGTCAGGTGTTTTTCCGCAAAACCGACGGCGGCACGGTCGATCTCGCGGCGTTGCCCGAGGGCGCGCTCAAGCCCCTGCGGCCGCAGATGCAGATGATTTTCCAGGATCCGTTTTCGTCGCTCAATCCGCGGATGACCGTGGCCCAGATCGTGGGCGAGCCACTCGCGATTCACGGTTTGGCCAAAGGCCGCGAACGCGAGGACCGCGTGGACGACATCCTGCGCAAGGTGGGCCTGAAACCCGAGCTGCGCACGCGCTATCCCCACGCGTTTTCCGGCGGCCAGCGGCAACGCATCGGCATCGCCCGCGCGCTGGTGATGCGGCCGTCGTTCGTCGTGGCCGACGAGGCGGTTTCCGCGCTCGACGTCTCGGTGCAGGCGCAGGTGCTCAATCTGCTCAAGGATCTGCAGGAGGAGTTTCACCTCACCTATCTGTTCGTGGCGCACAATCTCGATGTGGTGCGCAACTTTTGCGACCGCGTGGCGGTGATGTACGCGGGTCGCATCGTAGAGCTGGCACCGACGGCGGCGCTGTTCGCCGATCCGAAGCATCCCTACACCCAGGCCCTGCTCGGCGCCGTGCCGTGGCCCGATCCGGATGTGAAGATGAAATTCGACCTGCCGGGCGAGGTCGCCGACCCGAACCGCCTGCCTCCGGGATGTGCCTTTCACCCGCGCTGCCCGGAGTGCTTCGCGCGCTGCCGGGCGCATCGTCCGGAGTTGCGACCCCTGGGCCCGGCGGCGGTGCGGGCCGAGGGCGGGTCCGGCCGCGAGGTGGCGTGCCACCTGTACGATCTGTCGTAGGCGAGGGGGCCCGGGCAATGAAAGCAGGCTGGAAGCCTGCGCTACGAAGATCCGGAAGTAGCGCAGGCTTCCAGCCTGCATCCGGTAGGCCAGCGCAATCACAGCTCGCCCATTAGAATCCGCACCGTAACCGTCGCGGCTGTCTGGTAGGGGCACAAACTTGTTGCGCCCTTGGATCGCTGGAGGGCGCAGCCCATCGATACACTCGGGGTCTTTAGCTTGTCGAAACGACAAGACTGCGCCCCTACGAAACGCAGGGAAAATGGTAGGGCGGACTATCCTTAGTCCGCCGTCGAATTCGCCGGGGAATACACGGCGCGTTAGGGATAACGCGCCCTACCTCGGAACCTAGGTCCACTCGTTCACGCTCCCGCCTTCGCACGACGAGCTCCGGCGGGCAGGCGCAGCTGCATTCTGGCTCCGGCGATCCGTCGCCGGACTACTCCGATCCATCGCGCGAGTTGAGGCTGCGGCCCTTTACCGCCGGTTCGATGGTGACGTTGCGCAATTCGATCGAACTGGCGCCCTGCACCACCTCTGCCGACGTCACGCCGCGGAACGTGCAATCGCTGAAACTCACCCGGTCGATTGTCGCGCCGGGGAAGCCGGTCACCCACAGGACGCGGGGCGAGGCCTGGCTGGTGACTTTTTCCAGCGAGATGTTGCGCACGACCGGCTGGTGGGTGCCCTTGGCGCCCTCCTCGTAGAGGAAATCGACGGTCAGGATCGCCTCGGCGACGCGGCCGATTTCGACGTTTCGCATGAACACGTTTTCGATGATGCCGCCGCGCTGGGCGTTGGATTTGAAACGCAGCACGCGATCGAGATTCGGACTGTCCATGCGGCAGTTTTCGATGAAGAAATTCCGGCAGTTGCCGGAGACCTCGCTGCCCACCACCACGCCGCCATGGCCGTCCTTCATGGTGCAGCCGCGGATGATGAAATTTTCCGAGGCCACGCCGACGCGGCGGCCGTCGTTGTTGCGTCCGGACTTGATGGCGATGCAATCGTCGCCCGTGTCGAAGATGCAGTTTTCGATCAGCACATCGCGGCACGAATCGGGATCGCAGCCATCGTTGTTGGGGCCATGGGAGGAGATGATGACGCCGCGCACGGTGACGTTGGTGCAGAGCAGGGGATGGATTTCCCACATGGGCGAGCGGGTGATCGTGACGCCCTCGATCAACACGTTGCGGCAACGGTTGGGCTGGATGAAATTGGGGCGGAGAAAATGGCCGGCGCCGAAGACACGCTCCGCGACGGGCACGTCGTGTTCGCCGAATTCCGTCAACCGGCGGATGCTGGCCGAGGCCTTCGGGGGATTGGAGCCGAGCTTGGTCCAGCCCCACCAGTTTTCGAGGGTGGCCGAACCGTCGAGGGTGCCCGGGCCGGTCACGGCAATGTTCTCCTGCTCGTAAGCGTAGATCAGGGGCGAGTAGTTCATACACTCAGTGCCCTCGAAACGCGTGACGACCACCGGCAGGTAGCTCGCCGGATCGGGGCTGAACCGGAGCGTGGCGCCAGCGGTGACGTGAAGGTTGACATTGCTTTTCAGGTGGACGGCGCCGGTGAGAAACACGCCGGCCGGCACGACGACCCGGCCGCCGCCCGCGGCGTGGCACGCCTCGATCGCCTGGCGGATGGCCGCGGTGCAGTCGGTCGCGCCGCCCGCGACGGCGCCGTACGCCGTGATGGGAAAATCGCGCGCGGGAAACTCGGGCGCCTTGATGCGGGCCAGGATCGCCGGCACATCGTCCCAGCCGGTGGCCATGGTGACCGCCCGGGCCGCGGGGGCCGTGGTCAGCAGGCGCTCGACCTCGATGCCCGCGAGAATGAAGGGGCCGGTGCCCTTGGGGTCGTTGTCGACGACGGGCTCGGCCATGTAGTATTCGAAGCTGCCGTCGCGCGGACGGCCCGCCGAGGTGGTGTAGCCGAGTCCGGCGCTCTGGCAAATTTGGGTGAAGCGGATGGTGCCGTCGGGATTGGTCTTGGTGAGCGTGTGGATGAGGCCGGCGTAACCCTTGAGGATGGCGGCCTCGTATTTTTCGCGCGGCAGGTAACCCCGGTTGACGCCCTTGGCCAGGGTATAGACGAACATCGCGGAACCGGAGCCCTCGAGGTAATTGCCCGGGCGGGTGCCGAGATTGGGAATCTGCCACCAGACTCCGGTGGCGGGATTCTGCCATCGGACCACGCCGTCGGAGAGGCGCTTGAGGATGTTCACGATCTCGTCGATCTCCGGCTGGCTGACCGGCAGATAGTCGAGCGAGTCGACGATGGCCATGCCGTACCAGCCGATGGCGCGGCTCCAGAAATTGGGCGAGCAGCCGGTCTGGGGATTGGCCCAGCTCTGGGCGTGCGCCTCGTCCCACGCGTGCCAGTAAAGGCCGGTGGCGGCGTCGTAAGCGTGGCGGTCCATGACGACGATCTGCCTGGCCACGTCGTCGGAAAGGGAGCGCTCGTTAAAGAGAACGGCGTATTGGGCGAGGAAGGGCGAGGCCATGTAAAGGCCATCGAGCCACATCTGGTTTGGATATCTTTGCTTGTGCCAGAAACCGCCCTCACTGGTGCGGGGCTGGTGGGCCATCTGGTCGCGGAGGGTGCGTACGAGCGTGGTGTAGGCGGCGTTTTTCTCGCCACGGGCCAGGGCAGCCAGGAGGACTTTGCCCGGCGGGATGTTGTCGATATTGTAGTCCGCCTCCTTGTAACCCGGGATCGTTCCGTCGGCTTTGACATGGGAGGCGACGGCGCGGGTGCCGAATTGGGTGTAGACATCGTTGCCGGTGCACTCGCCGAGGCGGACCAGCGCGAGGGCAAGCACGCCGGGCGAGTAATCCCAATGGGCCCGAGGGTTGGAACCGCCGGCCTCCAGGGAGGTGCCGAGGCGCTTCATCTCGGACTTGGCGAGGCGCTCGGACCATTGGAGGGGCGTGGCCCCGTCGAACATAACGGCCGTGTCGGCTGCGTGGATCGGAGCGAAGGCGCAGAAGGCACCGAGCAGCGCGAGCGCTGCGGCGGAACGGGGGAAAAGGCGGAGCAATTTCATGGCGAAAGGAGTTTGTCGGGCTTAGGATAAAAGTTCGGAAAGAGCTCGAGATTTCGTCGCGAGGCAATCCGCCCCGACCGACAAACTCCTAAAACCGCCGCGAGGCGGCGGAAAATCGAAGGGAAAAACCGGTTTTTGCAGCGCGGAGCGCTGCCTAAGGAGCCTGTCGAGGCAGATTCCCGCCATCGCAACAAATATCCCAGCTGAAGATACGATATTCATTAGTAAGTCCGACAGGCTCCTAGTGCGACCCGCCGCCCGGGCGCGGCCAGCCCAGTCTGGGCGAAAAGGAAGACAGAGCAGTTCGCGGGACGCGAAACTCATGGAGGAATCGGTGGTATGGGCGTGAAGATCTGGACGGGGAAGGAAACCGGGGGGCGGGAAACTTGGACGGGACGGGGTCGTTGTTCAACAAAAAAGGACACGTGTCCGTGAATTGGGGCGAAGCGCCCGGTTTGGTGCCGTGCAGTTTCCCGCCGCGACCTGGGCGCGCGGCAGTGGCGCAGAGGAGGCAAATAACGCCGCCCCGAACAGCGAGGAGGAGGAGGCAGGATCTGGCTTTGGGGTGCGGCCCTGCGCCCTGCAATCTCTACGAAGTCAACCAGACCGTAGCCGCCTGGTCTCGCCGTCCCGAACCCGCCCTGGCCAGGCGATTCCAGTGAACCCCAAATTCCATCGCCTGACCCATTCCGTCCCCCGGTGATTTGGGATTCGTTTGTTGTCATATCGGTGGTCAGGTTGCGGCCTTACCGCCCCCCTGACCACCCAGGTCAACTTCTGGCTTGGCCCAGACGTGGCCTCGGTCTGCTTGACTGAAATAATTGCTCGAATTTAGAGCATTTAATGTTCATACTTTTATCATTAACTTCCTAATAGCATGACCCTGAGTAATTGGTGCGAGAGCAAATTACTTCGGTTCTTTATCCACAAGGCGAATGTACATTGCGTCGTTTGTGGACTAGCTGTATTTGCCGTTTATTGGGGAATTCCATTTTTATTCTCAATATTCGACGACACTTTGCTGACTGAACACGGGGAAAAAGTTGTTCGTGAGCTCGTTCCGCCGTTGGCAGGCGCGGGTGCTTTTCCTAAGCCGCTTACATCGCATCCGCCTGGACTCAAGCTCGCTTATTTAGAGGATAAAACTCATCTTCTTTTCGCACTGTTTCTTGTACCCGCAGCCATGATATTCCCCGTGATCTTGCGTGGTATTAATCGATGTTCCAACCGCTTGCTGGAGGATCACGTGATACCCGAGTCGCTTTTGGCGCAGCAAACTTACGATCGATTCAAGGCGCTTGCCAATCACCAGCTGGGAAGAGTGTTTTCATTATCCGTAGCTGTCACTGCCTTCTTTCTATTTTTCGGGTTTCACCTAAATCCGCGTTTCAGCTATTGGTGGGGGTCTTCCCAATACGGTTTGGCCGGCCTGGGTCTGGCAATCATTGAATTTCTTATGGTATATTTCGGAACCCAGGCGATAATCTATATCGCCCTTGGGGCAATTGTCATTGGGCACTTAGTGCGCATCAATCCTAAATTCCATCCCTTCCATCATGACGGCTGTAGCGGGTTTTCTCCTGTTGGCCATTTGATTATGATGTTGTGGTTATTTGCGATTTGTCTGGCTGCCGAGATATACGTAGCCACCAAGTTTGGCTACCTAGATTTGGAATTAAATACTATGACGTGGATTTTGGCGGTGACGGGCCTGGTTGCACTGCCCTTAATCGCAATTTATCCATTGTACCATTGTGCCCAAGCGCTCTATTCGCTCAAGCTGCGTGAACTCAAGGAACTTGAACCTTCCCTGATAGGTTTTTATGCGGATGCTAAACACTCCGCTACGGGGCATCAGTATGCAAACGCCGCAAAATCTGCCGACAACGCCAACAGTTTCGTTGAGCTCCATAAATACATCTT
>Ga0335069_10014112_pt1 | contig 11201 bp, 9 predicted proteins | sample Lox_Sample_11_FD_206714 | JGI IMG/M metagenome (GOLD analysis project Ga0335069, IMG submission 206714) | Soil microbial communities from Loxahatchee National Wildlife Refuge, Florida, United States - Lox_Sample_1.1 | ecosystem: Environmental > Terrestrial > Soil > Wetlands | place: USA: Florida... | reverse complement strand
TCGACGAGGAGGCGGTACGCCTTCTCGCCGCCCTTGTCGGCGCCGAGGTAGTGGGTGTTCTCGAAGTAGACCGGGTCGACGTCGGCCAGCGGCACGAACTCCTGGATGTCGAGCGCCGGGCTGGCCGCCGCCTCGAGTGCCTCCAGCTCCTCGGTCGTGAACGTCACGTACCGGTCGCGCGAGACCTCGCGTCCCTTCACCAGCTCACTGCGCTCGACGACGCGGTTGCAGTGCGGACAGGTCGTCTGCTGCTTGATCCGCGTGCCGCACTCGGCGTGCAGGAGGTGGAAGGAGATCTGCTCGGAGTGCGTCGCGACGTAGAGCCGGACCGGGATGGACACCAGGCCGAAGCTGATGGTGGCGGAGCCGATCGAGCGGGGCGGCATCGAGGATCTCCTTTCCAAGGGAAGGCCGCCCCTGTCAATGGTCGAGGCGCCGCGTGCTAGCATCGCCATGATGCCCGACCGGCGCCTGAGTTCCTACCGCCAGAAGCGCGACCCCGCCCGGACGCCGGAGCCGATGGGACGGCGCGTGCGGCGGACGGGCGGCACGTTCGTCGTCCAGAAGCACGCGGCGCGTCGGCTGCACTACGACTTCCGGCTCGCGATCGACGGCGTGCTCAAGAGCTGGGCAGTGCCGCGGGGACCGTCGGTCGACCCGCGGCAGAAGCGTCTGGCGGTGCAGGTCGAGGACCATCCGCTCGAGTACGCGACCTTCGAGGGCACGATTCCGAAGGGCGAATACGGGGCGGGGCAGGTGATCGTCTGGGACCGCGGACATTTTCGTACCGTCGGGACGGGGAGCGCCGCCGAGCAGCTCGCGGCCGGCCGCCTCCACCTTGAGCTGGACGGCGCGAAACTCCACGGCGGCTGGATGCTGGTGCGGACCGCGCGCAGCCCGCGCGACTGGCTGCTCATGAAGAAGGCCGACGCGTTCGCCGGCGGCCCCGAGCCGACCGAGGCGCAGCCCGAGTCGGTGCTGTCGTCGGCGACGGTCGACACGGGCGACCCGCCATCCGACGCCGCGCTGGCCCACCGGCTGGACCCGCTCGACCTGCCGCCCGCGCCGCGCGGCGTCCCACCGCTCATGCTGCCGACGCTCGTCGACCAGGTCCCGGCCGGCCGCGGCTGGCTGTTCGAGATCAAGTGGGACGGCGTGCGCGTGCTGATCCTCCGACGCGCGGGCGAGGTGCGGCTGGTCGGCCGGAGCGGCGAGGCCGTCACCGCACGCTACCCCGAGGTCGCGGACGCGGTCGCCGCGCTGCCCGGCGGCGACCTCGCGCTCGACGGCGAGATCGTCGCGCTCGACGCGGCCGGGAAGCCGAGCTTCGCGCGCCTCCAGCCGCGCATGCATCTCACCGGGGCACGCGCCGTCGCGGCCGCCGCGCGCGAGACGCCGGTCACGGCGTACGTCTTCGACTGTCTCGCGGTCCTCGGGCGCGACCTCCGGCGCGTCCCGCTCGTCGAGCGCAAGGCGGTGCTCCGGCTGCTGGCGCCGGCCCGCGGCGTCGTGCGCTACCTGGACCACGTCGACGCCGACGGCCGCGCGTTCCTCGCGGCGGCGTGCGAGGCGGGTCTGGAGGGGATCGTCGCCAAGCGGGCGGCGAGCCTCTACCGCGGCGGGCGGAGCGCCGAGTGGCGGAAGGTCAAAGGCCATCAGCGGCAGGAGCTGGTGATCGTCGGGTGGACCACGCCGCGCGGCACGCGCGCCCACCTGGGCGCGCTGCACCTGGCGGTGTACGCCGGCCGCCGCCTGGTCTACGTGTGCAAGGTGGGCTCCGGCCTCGACGACGCGAGCCTGCGCCGCCTCTCGGCGTTGCTCGCGCCGCTCGCGGTCGAGCGCTGTCCGTGCACCGCGGGCGAGATCCCGCGCGGTCGCGAGCACCACTGGGTGCGCCCCGAGCTGGTGTGCGAGGTGCGCTTCTCGGCGTGGACCGACGACGGCAGTCTCCGCCACCCGGTGTTTCTCGGGCTCCGGCACGACAAGCGCGCCGCGGACGTGCGGCGCGAGCGCGCGGTCACGCCTCGATCGTGAGCCGCCAGGCGCCGGCCTCCTCGACCAGCCCGACGACGTGATGCCCGCACGCCTCGGCCGCCCGCGGGATGTCGCGCACGGCCTGGGGATCGTCGAGGACCAGCTCGAGCTCGGCGCCTCGCGGCAGCGTCTCCAGGTGGACGCGGGCCCGCGCCCAGTTGAAGGGACACTTCACGCCCCGGAGGTCGAGGTGGTCGCGCACACCGCGACTATGCCAGCGGCCCCGGGACGGCGGAAGGGAGCGCGCCGCCGCACCCGGCGGCGTTTGCGGGCGGTGAGAGGCCCGTGCTACGCGCGCCGCTGCTCACGCCATGCTGTTCAACAGCCTTGAGTTCGTCGTCTTCCTCGTCATCGTCCTCGCGGTCTACGGACTCACGCTGCCGGCGGACTGGTGGCGCGCGCGCAAGGCGTTCCTGATCGTCGCGAGCTACCTCTTCTACATGTCGTGGAGCCCGCCGTTCGGGCTCCTGTTGCTCACCTCGACGCTGCTCGACTTCCACCTGGCGCAGTGGATCGAGCGCGCGGCGGAGCAGCGGCGACGGCGGCGGCTGCTCGCGATCAGCGTGGTCGTCAACCTCGGCATCCTCGGCGTCTTCAAGTACGGCAACTTCTTCCTGGGCAGCGCCGCCGCGCTACTCCGGCCGGTGCTCGGTGACGCGACCGTGCCGGTGCTCGACGTGGTGCTGCCGGTCGGCATCTCGTTCTACACGTTCGAGTCGCTGAGCTACGCGATCGACGTCTATCGCGGGATGCCGTCGTACGAGAGCCTGCTCGACTTCGCGCTGTTCCTGTCCTTCTTCCCGCATCTGGTCGCGGGTCCGATCGTCCGGCCGCGCGACTTCCTGCCGCAGCTCGCGACGCCGCCGGTGGTCGACGGCGCGCGCATCGAGCGCGCGCTGGCGCGGATCGCCGTCGGCTACGGCAAGAAGATACTCTTCGCCGACGTGCTTGCGGGCTACGTGGAGGCGGTCTTCGCGCATGGACCCGAGGCGCCGACCGGCCTCAACGTGCTGCTCGGCGTCTACGCGTACGCGTTCCAGATATACTTCGACTTCTCGGGCTACACCGACATCGCCCTCGGCGTCTCGCAGCTCTTCGGCCTCCGGCTGCCGGAGAACTTCGACCGCCCGTACCTCGCCGCGAGCCCGCGCGAGTTCTGGCAGCGCTGGCACATCTCGCTGTCGACGTGGCTGCGGGACTACCTCTACGTGTCGCTCGGCGGGAACCGGGTCTCGCGCTGGCGCACGTACCTGAACCTGTTTGCGACCATGGTGCTGGGCGGGCTCTGGCACGGAGCCTCCTGGACGTTCGTCCTCTGGGGGGCGCTCCACGGGGCGCTGCTCGCGCTGCATCGCCGGATCTCCGAGGCGGGTCCGGGCGTGGCGCCGCGGAGCCCGCTCTGGCTTCGCCGCCTGGTCACGTTCCACCTGGTCTGCCTCGCCTGGATCTTCTTCCGGGCGCCGACGCTCGCCGCCGCGGGCTCGCTGTTCACGCGGATGCTGTCGCCCGGCTTCCTCTGGACGCCCGACAGCGCCCGCACGCTGTTCCTGGTCGCCGTGGCGCTGCTGCTGCACCGCGCGCCGCCGGCGGCGCGCGTGCGCGAGGCGTTCGTCCGCCTGCAGCCCGACGTGCAGGGGGTCTGCTACGCCGGGCTGGTGATCCTGCTCTTCGTCGTCGCGCCGGCGACGACCCGCTTCATCTACTTCCAGTTCTGAGGATGGGGCAGGGGACGGTCGCGAGCGGCCGCGGCGGCGGGCGGCGCCTCGAGGTGACCCTGCTCGCGACGTTGGCCCTGCTCGCGGCGGCGGGCTGGGGCGCGATCGTCCAATGGGGCGCCGACGCGCCGGCGGAGGGACGCTCGCTCTACGCGTATCGTACGTACCTCCAGAACGTGCTCGCGATCCAGCCGACGCGCCGGCCGCTCGTCGCGTGGCTCGGCGACTCGACGATCGTCGGGCAGTCCTATCCGCAGCGCATGGAGGACTGGCTGCAGCGCCACTATCGCGCCGAATCCCGCGTCGTCGCCTACGTCGGGCTGACGACCTACAACTACTACGAGCTGATGGGACCGGTGCTCGCGCTGCGGCCGGCCGTCGTGGTCCTGGTCGCCAACCTGCGGACGCTGTTTGTGCCGCGCGCGGACCAGCCGATCCCGACCGACCTGGGCGGGTTCGACGACCTCGCGTCGATGATCCCGGAAGACGAGCTGCCGCGGGCGCTGACGCTCCCGTGGCAGGTGCGGGGCCTGTCGCTGCCGCGGCTGCTGCTGCTCCGGCTGCTGCGGTTCGAGGCCGTCGAGCAGTCGATGTACCTCTTCGAGGGGCTCCGGTCGCTGGCGCAGCGCCAACGCCCCTGGGAGGCCGTTGCGCCGCCGACGCCGCTCCCCGAGTCGGTGGTGCTGGAGGCCTATCTCGAAGTCATCCGGGTGATGGAGCAGCGCTACGACCAGCCGATCACGGCGGGGGCGCCGTTCGTGCGGATGCTCGGGGCCACCGTCGACATGGCCCGGCGGCGAGGGGTGCGGGTCCTGGTCGTCGCCAGCCCAATCCCGTTCGAGCAGCTCCAGCGCAGCATCGGTTACGACCGGGCGATGTACGCGCAGCGGTTCGCGACGCTGCGCGCGGTCACCGAAGCGAGCGGCGGCGCGTTCGTCGACTATCACGAGGCGCTCCAGGCGTCGGGGTTCCGCGACCAGGGCGGGCATTTCACGGACGGCGGCGCCACCGCGCTCGCGCAGATCCTCCGGGAGCCGCTCGGCGCCGAGCTCGACGCCGCGCTGCACCGCGGCCCGGGGCGCGTCCGCCGCGCGCCCGCGCCTTGACACGCCGGCGCCGAGGCGCGCCAATCGTCGCCCGTATGGACGACTTCGGCGTCGACGTGGTGCCGCGCCCGGGCGGCGTGGTGTGGCTCGTGCTCCGCAACCGCGGTCGCCTGAACGCGGTCCGGCTGGAGATGTGGCAAGCGATCCCCGCGGCGCTGGCGCCGCTCGCCGACGATCCCGCCGTGCGTGTGGTCGTGCTGCGCGGCGACGGCACCGACGCGTTCGCGTCGGGCGCCGACATCTCCGAGTTCGCGACCCACCGGAAGGACGCCGCCTCGGCCGCCGCCTACGAAGCGGTCACGGCGCGCACCTTCGAGACGCTGCTCGCGTTTCCGAAGCCGCTCGTCGCCGTGATCCACGGCGTCTGCATCGGCGGCGGGCTCGCGATCGCCGCGTGCGCCGATCTGCGCGTCGCCGCCGCCGACCTCCGGATGGCGCTGCCCCCGGCGCGCCTCGGGCTCGGCTACCACCTGAAGGGCGTCGAGCGCGTGGTGCAGCTGGTCGGGCCGTCGGCGGCGGCGGAGATGTTCTTCACCGCGCGCGAGTACCGCGCCGAGGAGGCGCTCAGGCTCGGGCTGGTGAACCAGGCCGTGCCGAAGGCCGAGCTGGACGCATTCGCCGAGCGCTACGCCGCCGGCATCGCCGGCAACGCGCCGCTCACGCTGCGGGCCGCCAAGCGCGCCATCCGCGAGACGCTCGCCGTGCCCGCCGACCGCGACCCGGCGGCGGTCGCACGGCTCATCGCCGCGTGCTTCGCGAGCGCCGACTACGCGGAGGGCGTGCGCGCGTTCCTCGAGAAGCGCCGGCCCGCGTTTCGCGGCGTCTGAGCGGCGGGGCTTCCTTGCCGCTCCCGGGGACGCACGGTAGAGTCCGCGCGGATCCCGGATGGAGACCTACACCCTCCGCCCCCGCTCGGAGCCGCGTCCGAACCACACGTTCCGCATCGACTACGCCGCCGAGCTGAACGAGGCGCAGTGTCTCGCCGCGACGACGCTCGACGGCCCCGTGCTGGTCATCGCCGGCGCGGGGAGCGGCAAGACCCGCACGCTGGTGTACCGCGTCGCCCGGCTGGTCGAGTCGGGCGTGCAGCCGGCGCGCATCCTGCTGCTCACCTTCACCCGCAAGGCGGCGGAGGAGATGCTGCACCGGGCGTCGGCGCTGGTGGGCGGCGACTGCGACCGCGTCTCGGGCGGGACGTTCCACTCCTTCGCGAACACCGTGCTCCGCCGGATGGGGCGCCACGTCGGGCTCGAGCCCGGCTTCACGATCCTCGACCGCGGCGACGCCGAGGACGTCGTCAACCTGCTGCGGAGCCGGGCGGGGCTCGACCGCAAGGATCGGCGCTTCCCGCGCAAGGGCGCGATCCTCGGGATCTTCAGCCTGGCGGTGAACCGCAGCACGACCGTCGAGGATCTCATCGCCGAAAGCTACGGGCACCTGGCCGACCACCAGGAGGACCTGATCAAGCTCGGCGCGCAGTACGAGCGCTACAAGCGCGAGAAACAGCTCGTCGACTACGACGACCTGCTGGTGCTGCTCCGCGATCTCCTCCGCGACCACCCCGACACGGCCCAGCAGCTCTCGCGCGGCTACCAGTACGTCATGGTCGACGAGTACCAGGACACCAACAAGCTCCAGTCGGAGATCGTCCGCGGCCTCGCCGCCACCCACGACAACGTGATGGCGGTCGGCGACGACAGCCAGAGCATCTACTCGTTCCGCGGCGCGACCTTCCGCAACATCATGGACTTCCCGCAGCTCTTCCCGGGCACGCGCGTCATCAAGCTCGAGGAGAACTACCGCTCGACGCAGCCGATCCTGGGGCTCGCCAACGCGGTCATCGACCGCGCGCTCGAGAAGCACACCAAGGTGCTGCGCGCGCGCCGCGGGGAGGGGAACCCGCCGCTCCTCGTCCAGTGCGCCGACGAGCAGGCCCAGTCGCGCTTCGTCGCGCAGCGCATCCTCGAGCTGCGGGAGGAGGGCGTCCCGCTCGACGAGATGGCGGTGCTGTTCCGCTCGAGCTTCCACTCCTTCGACCTCGAGCTGGAGCTCCAGCGCTGCGACCTGCCGTTCGTGAAGCGCGGCGGGTTCAAGTTCATCGAGACCGCGCACGTGAAGGACGTGCTGGCGCATCTCCGGGTGATCGCAAACCCGCGCGACGCGGTGTCGTGGCACCGCACACTGCTGCTGCTCGACGGCCTGGGTCCCAAGACCGCCGACGATCTCTTCGCGTACCTCGCGCCAGCGGGGGACATTGCGGAAGCGACCGAGCTGCTGACCGCATACCCGCGGCGCGGCGCCTACACGAAGGAGCTGGCGCGGCTCGCACGCGTGCTGGCGGAGATCGCGCCGGAGAGCGTGCCGCCCGGCGACAAGGTGGTGCAGGTGGTCGGTTTCTACCTCCCGATGCTCCGTCAGATGCACCCCGAGGACTTTCCGAAGCGCGAGAAGGACCTCGAGCACTTCGTCACGATCGCGGCCCAGTACCGGAGCCTCGGCTCGCTCCTCACCGACATGGCGCTCGAGCCGCCCACCGACAGCGTCGGCGACGTGCTGGCCGCCGAGGTCGACGAGGGGCTGCTCACGCTCTCGACGATCCACTCCGCCAAGGGCCTCGAATGGCGCGTCGTGTTCGTGCTGTGGGTCGTCGACGGGCGCTTCCCGTCGTACTTCAACGTGAAGGACGACGAGGAGGTCGAGGAGGAGCGGCGGCTGCTGTACGTCGCGGTGACGCGCGCCAAGGACTACCTGTTCCTCACGTACCCGATCGACATCTACGACCGCAGCCTCGGGATGGTGCTGGGCAAGCCGTCGCGCTTCCTCGAAGGGCTGCCGCCGCGCGTGCTGCCGGAGCTGCAGGTGATCGAGGAGGACGTGGGCTACCGGTGACGGCCGCGCGTCCGGCGCCGTCGCCGCTCGCGCGGCACTGGGGGCTCGACCCGGCGGTCGTGTTCCTGAACCACGGCTCCTTCGGCGCGGTGCCGACCGCGGCGCTGGACGTGCAACGCGCGCTCCAGGCGCGCCTCCAGGCCGAGCCGGTGCGGTTCGTCGTCGAGGAGCAGGAGCGCCTGCTCGACGAGGCGCGCGCGAGGCTGGCGGCGTTCGTCGGCGCCGATCCCGACGACCTGGCGTTCGTCTCGAACGCGACCCAGGCCGTCAACACGGTGGTGCGCTCGCTCGCGTTCACGCCCGGCGACGAGATCCTCACCACCACCCACGAGTACAACGCGTGCCTCAACGTGCTCCGGGTCGCGGCCGCACGCGAGGGACCTGTGGTCGTGGTCGCCGACCTGCCGTTCCCGGCGCGCGGCCCCGACGAGGTCGTCGACGCGGTGCTGGCGCGGGCGACGCCGCGCACCCGGCTCGCGCTGGTCTCGCACGTCACGAGCCCGACCGCGCTCGTGCTGCCCGTCGAGCGGATCGTGGCCGCGCTCGCCGCCCGCGGCGTCGACACGCTGGTCGACGGCGCGCACGTCCCCGGCATGCTGCCGCTCGACGTCGAGCGGCTGGGCGCCGCCTACTACACCGGGAACCTGCACAAGTGGGCGTGCGCGCCGCCGGGCTCGGCCTTCCTGCACGTGCGCCGCGACCGGCAGCGGGCGATCCGCCCGCTCGTGATCAGCCACGGGGCCAACTCGCCCCGCACCGACCGGTCGCGCTTCCGCCTCGAGTTCGACTACGTGGGCTTCGTCGACCCGACGCCGTGGCTCGCGGTGCCGGCGGCGCTCGACGCAGTCGCGGCGCTGGTGCCGGGCGGCTGGCCCGAGGTGATGCGTCGCAACCACGCCCTCGCGCTGGAGGCGTGCACGCTGCTCTGCGACGCGCTCGGCGCGTCGGCGCCGGCGCCCGACGCGATGCTCGGCGCGATGGCCGCCGTGCCGCTTCCGGACCAGCCGCCCGCCGACGGGGCGGCGCCCACGAAGTACCACGACCCGCTCCAGGACCGGCTCGTGACGCGTTGGGGGAGCCAGGTCCCGATCGTCCCGTTCCCGGCGCTGCCGCGCCGGCTCGTGCGGGTGTCGACGCAGCTCTACAACTCGCGCGCCCAGATCGACTACCTCGCCACGGCGCTCCGCGCCGAGCTCGGGCGCTGACGCGCGTGGCTACGCCGCTCGCTGCGCGTCGATCTGCACCACCGCGAGCGTGCCGGCCGCTAGCGCCGCGGCCAGGGCGATCCGCTCCGCCGCGAGCGCCCGGAGGACGGGAGATCGCTCGAGGCGCCCGAGCAGTCGTTCGCGCGCGTGCAGCACGCGCGGCGCCCGCTCCCCGACGTCGTGCCCCAGCTCCCGCACGACGATCTCGATGAAGCCCGCCGCGCGCAACGCGGCCGTGCGGGCGGCGGCGTCGGCGAAGTGCCAGCCGGGAATCGCCGGCGCGCCGGCGCGCGCGACCAGCTCCTGCACCGCGAGATAGCCGCCCGGGCGGAGCACGCGATGCGCCTCCGCGCAGGCGGCGGACACGTCGTCGAAGCGCGGCAACGCCTCGACCGCCCAGACGTGCGTGAACGCCGCGTCCCGGAACGGGAGCGCGTGGGCCCGCGCCGGCACCAGCTCCACCCGGCCCCGGGCCGCGGTCCGACGCGTGAGGTCGGTGCCCGCCCGCGCCTCCGCACCGCTGGCACTCGTGCCGACGACGGTGCAGCCGAGGCGCGCGACCATCCACCGCGCCCGGCCTCCGAGCCCACAGCCCAGCTCGAGCACATGCTCGTACTTGCGAAAGATGCCGCGCGTCCACAGCCCGTCGAGGAGATGCGTGCCGGTGCCGCTCGGGTCCTCAAGTCCGAGATAGGGCAGGAGACGGGGCGCGGGGCTGCCGGCGGTCGCCTCGCGCGTGAGCTCCGCGATGAGCGCGCCGAGCGCGGTGGCGGCGTCGTCGGGCATCCCGTCGCGGTTAGCACAGATTTGGTTCCGGCGCGGCGCTGGGCTAGGGTCGCCGTGCGCCATGGCGCCCGAATTCCGTCCGCCCGGACCGAAGCCGGCGTGGTATCGCCGACTGCCGCCGGCGCTCCAGCGCGTCGCGACGGCGAGCGATCGCGTCACGTCGGTGCCGCTCAGGGCGGGTCCGGTGCTGCGTGCGGCCGTCGGCGCGCTCGCGGACGCGTTGCCGGCCGGACACGCCGAGACCGTCGAGCGCATCTCCCAGCAGGTCGCCGACGAGGTGTGCGCGTCGCTCGGCGTGCCGCGGCTGCGCGTGCGCGTGGCGCTGCGTCGGCCCGCGGACGCGCGCGGCGAGCTGCACGGCCTCTACACCCCCGGCAACGGCCGCGGCGGCGACCAGATCGTGCTCTGGATGCTGACCGCGAAGCGCGGACAGGTGGTCGCGTACCGGACCTTCCTCCGGACGCTCCTCCACGAGCTCTGCCACCACCTCGACTACGAGCTGCTGCGCCTCAGGGAGTCGCTCCACACGCAAGGCTTCTACCAGCGGGAGTCGAGTCTCTTCGCGGCCCTGGGCGCCGCGCGATTTGACAGACCCTGAGGCAATCTCTATACGCGGCGCAACCCCAAGATGACGGTGTCGAGCGGCTGGCGAGAGCGGCCCGAGGCCCTCTCGCATTTTTTGCACCCTTCCCTGACCGATCGGTTTAGAGTGTGCGGTCAGGGTGTGCATGCCACAGTCGAACGGGATAGAAACGGAATCGCCTTGACGCAGGGAGCACCGACGACCGCTCGGGCGCATGTCAATGTCGCGCTGGTCAAGTACTGGGGGAAGCGCGATCCGCGTCTCAATCTGCCCGCGACCGGCAGCATCTCGCTGACGCTCGACGGACTCTCGACCGAGGCGCGGGTCGCGTTCGGCGACACGCCCGTCGACCGCTGCGAGATCGACGGGGTCGCGGCCACCGGTGAGGAGGCCGCGCGCGTCGTGCGCTTCCTCGACCTGCTGCGCGGCGAGTCCGGCCAGACCGCGCATGCGACGGTCGTGACGCGCAACACCGTGCCGCGCGGCGCCGGTCTCGCGTCGTCGGCGTCGGCGTTCGCGGCGCTGGCGCTCGCGGGCAGTCGGGCAGCGGGGCTCCGACTCGACGCCCCTGCGCTCTCGGCGCTCGCGCGCCGCGGGTCCGGGTCGGCGGCGCGCTCGATCTTCGGCGGGTTCGTCGAGTGGCGGCGCGGCGAGCGCGCCGACGGGCGCGACTCCGTCGCGGAGCCCCTGCTCGGCGCCGGCGAGTGGGACCTGCGGGTCGTGGTCGCGATCACCAGCACGGCGCCGAAGGCGATCTCGTCGCGCGAGGGCATGGCGCGCGCGGCGACGTCGCCGCTCTATCCGACGTGGGTGAGCGGCGCCGACGCCGACCTCGCCGAGGCGCGCGCCGCGATCCGGGCCCGCGACCTGGAGGCGCTCGGCC
>Ga0335069_10014111_pt1 | contig 11201 bp, 9 predicted proteins | sample Lox_Sample_11_FD_206714 | JGI IMG/M metagenome (GOLD analysis project Ga0335069, IMG submission 206714) | Soil microbial communities from Loxahatchee National Wildlife Refuge, Florida, United States - Lox_Sample_1.1 | ecosystem: Environmental > Terrestrial > Soil > Wetlands | place: USA: Florida... | reverse complement strand
TCGAGATTGTTGGCAATCGCCTCGCTGACGATCGCCGACAACGCCGGATCGGCGAACGCTGCGAGCCAATCGTCGCTCACCAAGCCGTCGTTAGATCCTGCGCGCCATGCGTCAGGTATCGTCGTGCTCGCTGGCAATGCGTGGCCGACGGTATCCGAGTGCGTCGGCGCGTCCTTCAATGCGCATCCGGCCAGCGCCACCATCGCGATGACGACGCCGGCGCGCATCAACCGGAGAACGGGTAAATCCAGTTCAGCCACGTGTATCCACGGATGCTGATCTTCCGCAGGACGACGAAACCGCTGGACGGGTTGGTATAGATGGTGGCGTGCCCCTGGGTACCGATTGGGAACTTCGACTGGTCGCCGCCTAGGCGGATCGCCACGGCGAATTGTCCCTGGGGAATCTCTGTCGGCACGTATTTGAAGTTCGGCAGCGTGCCGCTCGGCAACATCTGGCCCTGACCGCTGCCTTGCCAGATCGCTTCCACTTTTCCCTCGAAGATCTGACCCGGATAGAGGTCGAGCGCAACCTCAGCGGTCTGTCCGGGCTTCACGTATTTGAGGTTCTCTTGAAAGAAGTCGGCGAGCAGATACCGATCCGCATCGACGACGAAGGACGCAATCGCCCCGGCGCGATAGTCGCCAGCGACCATACCCGGCCGCACCTGCAGGTTGATGACGGTGCCGTCCTCAGGCGCCACCATCAGGGTGTTGTCGAGGTAATAACGCGCCTGATCGAGTTCGGATTGAAGCGCGGCAACCGTTGTATTCACACCGTTGATCTGCGACTCGTACGCGAGTTTCGCGCGGAGCGTCTCCGATTCGGCCTCGCGGATACCGGCGTCATCGGCCGCAACCTGTGCTGCCCATTTCTGGGCGTCTTCCTGCGGACCCGCGCCCTGCGCCGCGAGGTCCGCCGACAGCTTCTCCTGATACTGGGCGAACGCCAGTTCGCTCTTCAGTTTCACGGTCTTCTGTGCAGCAATTTCGGTGTCGGCCTTTAGGATCTTCACGTTCTGATCCGCGCTCGCCAGTTGCGCCTCGAGTTGGCTCACCTTGTATTCGTACGGCCGGCGGTCGAACTGAAACAGCGGCTGCCCTTTCTTCACGGGCACGTTCGGTCGCACGAGCACGTCCGTGACCAGCGTCGGCTCCGAGAGGCGCGGTACCAGTTGGATCGTGTGCTGGATGATCTTCGCCTCGGTCGCGAGCGGCGTCATAAAGCGCAGACCGATCATGAAGATGATGAGCAGATGCACGCCGACCGAGACGGAAACGATCCCCCAAACGATGCTGAACTTCATCCATTTGAATTTGAAAAACACCAGCCACACGACGAACGCGTAGCCGAACAACAGGACGAAGCCGAACAGCATGAGACAGCCCCGTCAGGTCGGTTTGTCGCCCGACGTGTGCGGCGGTATCTCACCTTTCAGGCGTGCGATTTCTTCGTCGATGCCGACCGCTTCTTCCTTCGGAAAGCGCCGGATATCGACGATGTCGGTCGGCTTGAACGCCCAGATGAACGCCTGAATCCACGGCACCACCGGCAGGAATCCGGCATAACCCATGATGTTCACGGCCTCGGCGTCGGGGTGCTTGCGCGCGATTGCAATGCGCCCCGGCAAACCGGCGACAAGGAGCGCCACGATGACGCCGGCAACCGCCACGATCGCGAACGAGGCGAACGTGGCGTAGTCCCAGAAATCGAGATCGAATCCGAGCATGCCGGTCCCTGAATTCTCAGCGCGTCATTCGAACGCGAATATCCTCTTCCAGTCCTTTTGCATGCTGATCACGATCCAGCCGTTCTTCGTGGCTTCATCGTACAACGCCTGCGTAAAGGTGCCCACTTTGGTGTCCGGCAGGCCTTGCGCCGGCCCGTACGCGTATTCGCGCTTCGCATCGTCGTGCAGCACCAGCAGCGAAAGACCCGCCGCACTCGTCTTCGCGTATTCCAGCATCTGCTGGTCGCCCGTCGAATTGCCGAACGCGATCTCGGGCTTGCGGCCGATCATCAGGTGGATGCCCTCCGGCTTGCCCGCGTTGTTGTCGTTCAGCATCAGCTTCGGAACTTTGACCAGTTGCGGCGTGCCGTCCTTCGCGTAGCCGTATTCCGTCGCGAGCGCCGAGCCAACGACTTGCTCGGGGGGAATCCCGTAAACCTTCTGCGAATACACTCGCACGAAGTCCTGTCCAAAGCCGGTGACGATGTAGGTCTTGTAGCCATTCTCACGCAGGTACTTCAACACTTCGATCATCGGTTCGTACGTGAGTTCGGTGTAGGGCTTCTTCCAGCGCGGGTCCTTCGCCGCACTCAACCATTTCGCGACTTCCGCGTTGAATGCGTCAGTGGTCATGCCGGTGAGCGTCGCGACGATGATCTTTTCGAGATCCGGCGTCGGCAGCTTCGCGATCGCTTCGCGATCACCGGACATGACCGTCTTGAACGGCTCGACGTTGGCGAGCTCGGGTTTCGCCTTGACGAGCGCCGGCACGCGATCGAGGCAGTACATCATCTGGCCGTAGATCGGATGTTCGACCCACAACGTGCCGTCCTGGTCGAACGTGGCGACGCGCTCTTCCGGCGGCACGAACTTGGAGCTCGCTTCGTCGGTCGTCTGTTTGACGAACTCGATGATCGCCCGTTTCGCTGCGCCGTCGTTCCACGATTCGAGCGGTTCGGCCGCCGCGGTCCCGCACGCGAGTGCAAGAACGACGACCGCGGCGCTGTGCAATCGTTGGTAGAACTTCATTGCATGTGTACTCCTCATACCGATGGAGGTTGCGACGCAAAATGGGCCTGCCTTCAACCTCAATACGCCTTCGCCGGCCCGATCTGCGGCGCGCGAACGGGTTTGGCCATGCCGAAGAAGACGACCACACCTTGGCCGCCGCAGCGTGTCGATAGTGCCTCGGTCGCGCCGGGGTAGCAGCTGTCGATGTCCTGCCAGTTGTTCATGGCCCACACGTCCCCTGCCGGACCGATGGCGATGTCGGTCTGCAACTGCAGGCCACCGCCAACGTACCCGCCGGGCGGAGAGATCTGATCGCCGGTCTTGAAACCGGGCGGGCAGTTCTCGGTGCGCACGCCGCACAACTGCACGATCGGGCTAGCCGGCATCGCGAAGTTGCTGACCCACACGTTGTCGTTGCCGTCGATCACCACGGCCCAAGGACCCGGCAGCCCACCGCCTTTGAACGGCGAACCGGGCAATTGCGAGCCGTCGGGTTGCAGCACGGTCACGCTCCCGCTGCCGCCCGTTTGCTCCGACATCGTCTTGGTCAGGTAGTCGGATGCCGAGAGCACGCCGCCCGTCTTCAAATGCACCGCCATGTCGACCATGTGCGCCATGCCGAGCAGACCGGAGCCGAAGCGGTTCGTCACCCAGACATTGCCGCGGCTGTCGACGTTCAGCCCGCTGTTGTTGGAGCGCACATCGAACTTCACCGACTTGCTCGGGTGGGCCGCCGGAAAGCGGATGACGTGCAGCGAACTGTCCGAGACCCAGATGCGGTCCTGCTGGTCGATGGCCAGATGGAAAGGGGCGGTGAATGACTTGCACGGTTCGGCGCTGTCGCCTTCGCAGACGATACGGCCGTTGTTCCAGTCGCCCTTCGGAAAATACAGCAACTGACGCTTAGAGATGCCGAGCGCCCACACGTCGCCGTTAGGCGCGGTGATGATGCCCTGCATCAGTCCGAGGCGGCCGCCGAAGTTGATGCCGTCCGGTGGCGTCAGCGGGTTGCCGGCCTTGTCGAACACGGCGATAGATTTGCTGCCGTAGCTCGACAGCCAGACGTTGCCCTTCAGGTCGATCGCCGCGCCGAAGGTGCCGCCTTGCATACCGCCGCCCGTGAAGCCGGTCGTGATCGGCGACAACGGCTTGCCATTTGGATCGAATTTGGTGGCGTTGCCCTGCCACAGTGCGTCGCTCGCCTGCCAGCCGATGGTGAAGTTGTTGCCGACCCAGAGGTTGCCATCGGCATCGAACATCGCCTTGCCGCCGGCGCGGTAGCCACCACCATCGAACTTGAGCGGCAGCACCCACGCACTTGGCGACACCTGCAGGTAGGGCATGTACGGCACCGCGCGCATCGTCTTGCCCTGCGGCACCGGGTAGAACGCCTCAAGCAGCGCGAACACGCGCTCCGGCTGGTACCACGGATATCGCGCGATCGCTTGCGCCGCAGTGAGCGTATCCGCGGGCATCGCGCCGGCCGGACCTTTGGCGGCCTCGAACAGGCGTGCGCAGGCATCCGTTGTGACGCGCACGACGCAGCCTGCCAGCGCATCCGCAACAGTCGCGAAGTTCGCCATCGTCGGCGTCTGGCCGCTATTGAGCGGGTCTTGGATCGTGGCACCCCAGCCGCCCGTCGTGAGATCGACGAAGCTCGGCACGTTGCCGGCCGCAATCTTCAGCTGCAGCGGTTGTCCCTTGATCGCAGTGCCGTCGATGAACTGCGCGTGGGTCCATACCGATGCAACAGTAGTGAACTCGTTAATGACGATTTTACTGGGGGGCACGCTACCGAGTGCCGCCAGCAGACCGATGGCCGCATTGTCGCCCGCATCGTTGCTCGCCGCAGGTCGGCCGCCGTTTGCAACGAGATACAGTGCATCCGCAGTCACGGGCAGCGCGACGGTAAAGCGGCCGTCGGCATCCGTTTGCGTTTGCGCGAGCTGCTTCGGCGCCGCGGCGCTACCAGCCCATAACGTCACGGTCGATCTGGCGATCGGTTTACCTGCACCGAGCACGGTACCGTCGAGGTTGGCGGCGAATGCCGGCGCAATCGACAATGTGCTCGACACGGCCATTGCCGCGATCAAGCGTGCGGCGCCCGCGAACGCGCCCGCGTGTGTCTCGACAGTCATCGTCTTTGCTCCATTCTCTTCATCAGTGCTTTCCAAGATCACTTCGGGAACATCAGCTGTATCTGAGCGCGAATCTGCCAGTCCGCGCCGAACTCCGGCTTCTCCACGTTGTAGTACGCGGCGATCTGTGAGTTCACGGGAAGTTTGCCGAGGTGAAAGATCTTGCCGACACCACCGCCGATGGGAACGGTCCATTGATCGCTACTCCGCGCCTTCCAATCGACCGTCATGATCGGCGAGCTCGTCAAATAGAGCCCGCCTGAGAAGTTGTAGTTGACGAAGGGCTGCATCAGGCCGTCGTTGAAAGAGCCGCCTTCTTTGTCCTTCGAGAGCGACCAAACGTTATTCATCAACACCCCGTAGACCCAAGGGTCTCCGTGTTCGAGATGCAGTACGACGAAGCTTGGCCCCATGCCCCAGTTGTCGTTGCCGAGTTCTTTGCTGTTGTGCGTCGGCACCTGCACGACCGGCCCAGCCCCCCAGATCCAGTGACCGGGATTAGCCGGCGACAGAAACGCGGTGAAAGTGGTATCGCCAATGCCTTGTTGGCTGCCCACGTTGGGACCCAGTTCCGGCATCGATATCACCGGCAAGATGGTGCGCGTGATGACGTTCCAATTCGGATCGACCGAGATCGGAACCACCGGCTGGATGTTGAGAATGTTCTGGGTCTTCTCTTCCGGTCCGTAGTTGAGATTGGTGTTGTTCTGAAACGGTACGCTGATGAGATTGCCGACAGGGTTCTGCGCGAGCTTCGCCAGTTCCTCTGGGCTCAACTCGGCGGAAGCGAAACCGGCCGCCAATAGCGTTGCGCAAAGCAGCAGCCCTTTTCCCAACACACTCGCACCGCAATTCATCGGATGTCTCTCATTCTCCATTCGGCGCCGCGCTCGTCGCCGCGCCCAAGCGGCCTGGTTAGGTATGTATCAGTTGCCCGGCGCCGGCAGCGTCTCCAGCTGTTTGAGCCGCTGCATCGCTTGCATCGCCTGGATCGAGTTGTAGTTGATGCCTGCCGCGTTGAGGCTACTGCCCTGCTGGAACGGGTACTCGGGCAGTGTCGACAGAAACGCCTTGAGCTTTTCTTGCACCGGCACGAACAGCCAGATGTTGTCGGCATACCAGCGCAGATACAGGCCCGATTCGCGCGGCGCCTTCTCGTACGGATCGGCGCGCAGGTTGACGATCTCCGGCCAACCCGGCACGTCACGCGTGGCGGTTGCGATGTTGCCTTCCTGAATCGCGAACGACACCTTCCAGTCGTTCCAGCGTATGGCATTCAACTCGCCCCCTTGCCCGAAATAGAAGATCTCCTCGCGCGGACCTTTCGCGACTTCGCCTTTGAAGTACGGCAGGAAATTGTAGCCGTCGAGGTGCGCGCGCCACGTCTTGCCGTTGGCTTTGTAGCCCTTCTTCACCTTCTCGACGATGTCGGGCTCACCCGCCGCGGCGAGGAACGTCGGCAGCCAGTCCTCTTGGGAGAATATGTCGTTGATGACCGTGCCCGGTTTGATGACACCCGGCCATCGCACCAGCATCGGCACACGGAAGCCGCCTTCCCATGTGGTGCCTTTCTCGCCGTGGAACGGCGTGGTGCCGCCGTCGGGCCACGTGCCCGTCTCGGCACCGTTGTCGGTGCCGTAGACGACGATCGTGTTGTCGGCAATCCCTAGTTCGTCGAGCTGCTTCAGCACGGCGCCGACCATGTCGTCGTGCTCGACCATGCCGTCCGGATAAAGGCCGATGCCGGTGCGGCCGGCCGCGGATGGCTGCAGACGCGTCCACACGTGCATACGCGTGGTGTTGAACCAGACGAAGAACGGTTTCCCCTCTTTGACGTTGTTGGCGACGAATTTCTGTTCGGCCGCGAAGATCTCCTGGTCGACCGTTGGCATACGCGCCTGGGTCAGCGGCCCGGTGTCTTCGATCTTCTGCCCGCCTTTACCGTCGCTCCACGTGTGCAATACGCCGCGCGGACCGAATTTCGCTTTGAACGAGGGATCCTTCGGATAGTAGTAGGTCTCGGGCTCCTCTTCGGCGTTCAAGTGGTACAGGTTGCCGAGGAATTCGTCGAAGCCGTGCACTGTCGGCAGATGCGAATCGCGGTCGCCGAGGTGGTTCTTGCCGAACTGGCCGTTCGTGTAACCCTGTGCTTTGAGCAGATCCGCGATCGTCGGCGCCCAATCGGGAATGCCTTGCGGCGAACCGGGCATGCCGATCGTCAGCAAGCCGGTACGAAACGGATGTTCACCTAGGATGAACGACGCGCGGCCGGCGGTGCAGCTCTGCTGCGCATACGCATCGGTGAAGAGCGCGCCTTCTTTGGCGATGCGGTCGATGTTCGGTGTGTGGTAGCCCATCAGGCCGCGGCTGTATGCACTGACGTTGTCGACGCCGATGTCGTCGCCCCAGATCACGAGGATGTTGGGTTTCTTGTCTGCGCCTTCCGCGGGAGCGACTCCGTAACCTAACAACGCACAAGCGGCCAACGCTATTCCGAGGAGCGTGCCCGGGCTTCTCAGCTTCATGGTCACTTCTCTCTTCTAACAATTCAGAAAAGGAACGGGCGACCCTGGTCGGGTCGCCCACTGACTACGTCATTGACAGATACCTAAGCCCTGCTCGCTACGCACTAGTCTCCATTCGGGCGAGTCCTGGCCATTTGTTCTTTTACCTCCACGAGGACCTGGGCCAGGCTGTACGACGCCGGAGACTGCAGCGCCGGATACGGTCCGTAGGACTCCAGTTCTTGCAGCCACAGCGCCTGACCGATCGGAATGATGTTCCAGTCGTAGATGTAGGCGCTGACGGGCGCGGCGAGCGCGCCGGCTTCGCCGAGCAGCGTTTTCGGTTCGAAACCGACGGACGTCTCGAAGGGATCGCGCTTCAAGTTGTCGACCAACGGCCAATGGAAGGTCGTGACCCCCATCAGACCTCCGGTCGCGGCCTCTGACGCCATCGCGAAGTAGATCTTCCAGTTCTTGTAGCGCACTGCCGACGGAACGGGACCGCCATAGTAGAAGAACGTATCACGCGCCGACTTGTCCGACTGGCCCGTCAAATAGGCGAGCTGGTTCACGCCCTGCAGCTTGGTCTTGACGATGCCGGGATATTTGCCGGCCATGATCTGCGCGTTGAGGTCGTTGCCCTTGGGCCCACCCGCGATTTCGACGAACGTCGGCATCCAGTCGTAGGAGGCGAAGATGTCGTTCAGGACGGTGCCCGGTTTGATGTGGCCCGGCCAGCGGATCACGGCCGGGGCGCGCATGCCCCCTTCCCAGGTCGTCAGCTTGCCGCCTTTGAACGGCGTGGTGCCGCCGTCGGGATAGGTGATGGTTTCGGCACCGTTGTCGGTGGTGAAGACGATGATGGTGTTGTCGAGCTCACCCATGTCTTCCAGCTTCTTCAGCACGTAACCGATGTTGTCGTCCATCTGCTTCATGCCGGCTTCGTTGACACCCCAATCTTTGCCGCCGGGCGTACCGACCATCGCCATGTATTTGTCATTCAGCATGGTGGTGATGTGCATGCGCGCCGGGTTGTACCAGACGAAGAACGGCTTACCGGTCTTCGACGGCGCGTTGCGGTCGAGGAAGTCGATGACCTTGGACGAAATCTCCTCGTCGACACCCTTCGATCGCTCGAGCGTCAGCGGACCTTCGTCCTTACAGCTCTGGTTCTTCTCAGTGCCGTCGGACGACACGCACGCGATCACCGGCCGCGGCGGCATCATGCACAGCGCAGTCTTCGCATCCACCGCACCGGGGGGATCGGACAGCCCTTTGACCGGCGTGTTCTTGCACGGCGGCACGATCGCCTGCTCGGTCGGCGACTTGTTGATGTCGGGGAAGCTCACGCCCTGCATTGCATCGAGGTGATACAGGTAGCCCCAGAACTCCTGGAAGCCGTGCGCCGTCGGCAGCGCCGCCGAGTGGTCGCCCAAATGGTTCTTGCCGAACTCGCCGGTGGTGTAGCCGAGGTCGAGCAGGAATTTGGCGAGAGACGGCGTGCCCGGCTGCAGAAACGACGGGCTACCGGGCAATTGCGGCGGAATCATGCCGGCGCGCAGCGGCGTCATGCCCGTGAAGAACGCTGTGCGCCCCGCCGTGCAGCTCTGCTCGGCGTAGTAGGTCATGAACTTCGCGCCTTCATGGCCGATACGATCGATGTTCGGCGTTTCGCCGACCATCAGGCCTTGGTGGTAGATACTCGGCTGCATCCAGCCGATGTCGTCGCCCATGATGAAGAGGATGTTCGGTTTCGAGCCGGAGGGCGCTGCGAAAGCCTGCCCGGCAGCAATTCCAAATGCTCCCACGACGACGGCCACCGTCGCCAATAATTTTCTCAGATTCATGATTGAGCCCGTTGTGGTCTTGTTCGTTTCTGCTTAGGTCGCGGGCGTGTAATGCTGCTAATGCAGCCAGCGCGCCCCCGCGCATGCTAGCGATCTGTCAAATCGACGCTATGCAAATTCGGCATTTCATCGGGCAGACACGTCAGATCCCGCGACTCCGACTGCGAGACACAAGCGAACGCCTTCCCGGCCACGTTCGATGCCCAGCAAGAGATCGCGCCAGCGTTGCGCGTGGCATTTCTCCGAAGAGCTTCCGGTATTCCACCGCGAAGCGTCCCAACTCCCAGAACCCGAAGCTCGTGGCGATTGAGCTGACAGTTGTCGCAGTCGTGCTTGCGCGGCGCAACGCGCCGTGTGCGAGGTGCATGCGCCGAATCCAGAGGTACCGGTTTGGAGGCATGCCCAGATGCTCCTGGCAGCAGATCCGCAGCGTGCGTTCAGAAACACCGATCGCGGCACAAGCATCGACAAGATACACGGGCTTGCCGAGATTTATCTCCAGCCAGTTTTCGAAGCGCGCCATTACTGCAGTGTGATTGAGCACCCTTCGGCTCATCGGGATCTGGTCGCCGCTGGCGAGACAAAACACCATGGCCTCGATCGTAGATTGCTCAATACTTCTGGCGACTTCCGGATGCGAAAGCGTCTCCGCTGCATTTCCAACGATCTTCCGCGCCGCATCGTGCAGACCGCGTAGTTTTGCGAGCAGGTGGCGACTCGGTCGGATGATCCGAGACCTCTCTGACGTGCCGAACTCCTTCCCGAGCAGTGCCATCGATGATGCAGCAAGATCGTCGTGGCTCAACGACATGGTGGCCCAACGCGATGCAGATGGTGCGCGCTGAAAATCCGAGGCGCCACGGCCGAAGAAAATAATCTCCGCCGATGAGACATCGACGCCGCTTTGTTGAATTGTTGGCTGGCGCTCATCGGCCAAGAAGAAGATCGGCGAACGATCGGAGGCAATCGTTAGGTGCGCCGAGCGCGGCGCAGATTCGCGACCCGTCTGCAGCCACAACCTTTCGAGACTGACGCGTACCAGCTCCGCACGAAATTCCCTAGGATTGTCAAACACGAGTCCTTCGATGCGCGCTGCGCGAACCCCCTGCGAAAACTCGTCGGGATCGGAGTACGTCTGCGTCGCAATCGCCGTCATTAACCAGATTCAGGCCAGGATGAAGGCCACTACCGACTCGGGAGGCATTTCACTCTCCACCAGTCTCGTGGCGTTCAACGCGCTTGGTACCCATCTCGGATTTCCTCAGGAGCCTCAGCTTGGTTTGACGGGTTTTGAGACCGTTTTGACCGATGAAGAGCATCGAACTCTCGGTGCCTGAGCCCGTGGGGTGTGGCGCCAAGTGAATGGGTGCCGAAAATCGATAGTTAACGACGACCGCATTTCTTTGCACCTTAGTGAACTTGGTCGTAAGTCTCGAGTCGGCCAGCGGCTGACGCTACGTCTCCGTCGACTCGCCGAGCGCGAGCCGGTCCGGATCACCGCCGTGCTTCTCGAGATCCTCGCGCAACGCTTCGTCGCCGAGGTCGAGCTTGCGCGAGTTCTTCCAATCGGAGCGCGCGGTCTCTTCGAGCCGCTTCACGACGTGCGGATTGTCCGTTTCGACCGCGAGTTCCCGCCGCGAGTCGAAGCTGCCCGGCGCCAAATTGATCGAGCCGATGATCGCGCGCTTGCCGTCGGCGAGCATCATCTTCGCGTGCAATTTCACGTGATGGGTGCGGTGCACCTTCGCGCCGATGTCGTGCAGGATACGCAGGCCGCCAACGGCTTCGATCAACTTACCGGCCTTCAGCGTGTGCAACGGTTTCGCGAGGATGTGGACTTTGACGCCGCGGCCGACCGCACGCACCAAGTGCTCGATGATCACCGCGTCCTGATATCGCTCGTTCTGTATGTAAAGCGTCTCCTGCGCGGCATCGATGAAGTTCGCGATGCGTTGCCGGCCGTTGTCGGGGC
>Ga0335069_10014110_pt1 | contig 11202 bp, 7 predicted proteins | sample Lox_Sample_11_FD_206714 | JGI IMG/M metagenome (GOLD analysis project Ga0335069, IMG submission 206714) | Soil microbial communities from Loxahatchee National Wildlife Refuge, Florida, United States - Lox_Sample_1.1 | ecosystem: Environmental > Terrestrial > Soil > Wetlands | place: USA: Florida... | reverse complement strand
GAGGCGATCGAATCGTCAGATCGCATCGCGGTTAGGCAACAGACGGGCGCAATTGCATACTATGACTCTGCTTTGAATCCCCTGCTGTGGGGACGCAGCGACTGGGCTCGCGAGCTGGTGAAATATCCGCTCCGCGTCGGCCAAGAGTGGACGTTCTCGATTGAGTTCGACAATCCCTATTATGGTGAAGCGGGCCGCGGCAAGGTAGTTGCCTTTGAACCGTTGCAGGTGCCCGCCGGATCGCTGCAGTGCTATCGCGTCGAAACGGAATCCACCTATGGCTCCAGGTACTACACAGAGTACCGAGTATGGACACGCTGGTACTGTCCGGAGATCAAGTGGATAGCGAAAGATATCCTCATGACGCGAGTAACCTATATCGCCAATCCAGCCACCAATTCTGAATCGACCGTTACGTCGGTGCTCGTAGACTTCAAGCCTGGGCGTGACCGCGCCCAACCAGTTAGCCGATGAGGGCAGCGCCTCACGCCGGCCACAGCCGCGCCGCCCCCCGCACGCCGCTCGAGTCGCCGTGCGCGTTGCGGGCAAGCCTCGTGTCCACGCGGTCGCAAAAGACGTAAGCGCCCCACAGGCGCGGGACCGACGCGTACAGGCGCTCGACGTTCGACATGCCGCCGCCCAGCACGATCACGTCCGGATCGACGATGTTGATCACGTGCGCGAGAGCGCGCGCGAGCCGCTCCTCGTAGCGCGCGAGCGACGCGAGCGACGCAGTGTCGCCGGCGGCCGCGTCCGCGACGATTTGCGCGGTCGGCACCTCGCGCCCGGCATGACTCGCGTGATCGCGCTCGAAGGCGGGACCCGAGATCCACGTCTCGATGCAGCCGCGGCGGCCGCAGTAGCACGCCTGCCCCGGGCGCTCGTCGTCTCGCGGCCACGGCATCGGGTTGTGGCCCCACTCGCCGGCGATGCCGTTGCGGCCTTCGAGCACCTTCCGCTCCACGACCACCCCGGCGCCCACCCCCGTGCCCAGGATCGCCCCGAACACCACGCCGGCGCCCGCGGCGGCGCCGTCCTGCGCCTCCGAGAGGGCGAAGCAGTTCGCGTCGTTGCTCATGCGGATCTCGCGCCCCACGCGCGCCTCGAGGTCGCGCTTGAACGGGCGGCCGTTGAGGCACACGGAGTTGGAGTTGCGCAAGAGCCCCGTCGCGCGCGACAGCGACCCCGGCGTGCCGATGCCGATGGAGCAGGCGCCTGCGGCGACGCCCAGACGGCGCTCGGTTTCGCGCACGAGGCCGGCAATCGATTCGAGCGTGCCGTCGTAGTCGCCGTGGGGCGTCGGCACGCGGCGACGAAACCGCTCGTGCCCTTCGCCGTCGAGCGCCGCGATCTCGATCTTGGTGCCGCCCAGGTCGATGCCCAGCCTGAAGGGTGTCGTCACGATGCTCCCGCGCGCTTGGTTGACCATCCCGCGGCCGATGCCCGAATATTACAAACACCCGCTACGGCCCTTCTACGGAAGCCTCTCATGAACCGACTGTGGCTGCTCGTCGCGCTCGCCGTGCCCCTCAGCGCGCAGGCGCAGCTCAACATGTACTGCAGCTCGCCCAACACCGCCTGGTGCCAGGGCATGGCGGTGGGCTTCGAGAAGGCCTCCGGAATCAAGGTGGCGGTCGTGCAAAAAGCCACTGGCGAGATGCTGGCGCAGGTCAAGGCCGAGCGCGCCAATCCCAAAGGCGACATCTGGTGGGCCGGTCCGGCCGACAGCTACCTTCAGGCGGCCGAGGACGGGCTGCTCGAGCCCTATCGCTCGCCCAACGTTTCGCAGCTCTACGACTGGGCGCAGCGCATCAGCGACATCTCGAAGAACCACGTCGCAGGTGTCTACGGCGGCATCATCGCGCTCGGCTACAACACGGAGATCGGCGAGAAAAGGAAGCTGCCCGTACCCAGGTGCTGGAAGGATCTCCTCGACCCCGCGCTCAAGGGCGAAGTGATGCTGGGCAACCCGAATTCGTCGGGCACCGCGTACCTCATGCTCGCGACCCTCGTGCAGGTGATGGGCGAGGACGCGGCGTTCCGCTACATGGTCGACCTCAACCGCAACGTCACGAGCTACGCGCGCTCGGGCATCGGACCGATGACGGCCGTGACGCGCGGCGAGGTCTACCTCGGCAGCACGGTGCTTCACGGCGTGATCAACGAGATCGTGCGCGGCTTTCCGGTGCTCCCCGTGCTGCCGTGCGAAGGGGTGGGCTACGAAGTGGGATCGATGGCCATCATCAAGGGCGCGCGCAACCTCGACGCCGCGAAGAAGTTCTACGACTGGGCGCTCACGGCCGACGCGCAGAAGATCGGCCTGGAGGTGAAGGAATTCGCGATTCCGACCAACAGGAGCGTCCCGCTTCCCCCGCAGGTGCCCAAGCTCACCGACATCAAGGTCATCGACTACGACTTCGCGAAGTACGGCGCGAGCGATACGCGCAAGCGGCTGCTCGAGCGGTGGGAGAAGGAAGTGAACTCGGGCCGATGAGCCCCCACGCTCGCGAAGCGGCCCGGCTCGCTGTCCCCCGGGGGGGCGGAGTCGGTCCCGCCTCATTGCATCGTGTTGCCGAGGCCCACATCACGTGTCGGCGGGCATCCATGCTCGCGGACGCGCCCTTCGGGCCTTGGCTTCGCCCCGCTCGCATGGATGGCTCGGGGCGGCCCTTCGGGACCGAGAGGTGAGCTCCTCGGCCACGCGCGATCGTCTCGTCGCGGGGTGGATCGCCGCCGGCGCCGCGGCGCTGCTGGTGCTGCCGTGGTACGCGCTCCCGGACACGATCCTCGCCACGGCGTGGATCCCGGACTGGGCCGGCAAGGACAACGCGCCTGCCCTGCTCCAGATCGCGCTCTACGGCAGGTGGTGGCTCCTGCCGCTTGCGCTGCTCTTCGCGGCCGCGGCGCTCGTGCATCGCCTCGCAGCGCGGGGCGCCGCGCTGATGGCCGTCGGCGCGGTCGGCCTCGCGTACTTCTTCGTCCAGGGCTTCGCGTTCGCGCAGCCCGGCATGGGCGCCGGCGCGTGCGTCGCGGCCAGCGCCTTCGCCATGCTGTTTGCGAAAGGGCTCGCGGAGCGCGGCTGTTTCAGAGGCGACCCCTTCGTCGCCTGCGGCGTCGTCGCGGTCACGGCGCTCGTGGCCGTCTTCACGTTCTACCCGGTCGCCACAATCCTCATTTCCGCCGTCGAGGACGACAAGGGCGCGCTCTCTCCGTCGGCATTCGCCGGGCGGCTCTTCACGACCAAGGTGTGGGGCGCAGGATGCATGGCGGGCGGCTCGCGCTGCGGCGTGGCGTGGAACACGCTTGTCCTCGCGCTGTCATGCGCGCTCGGCTGTACCGCCCTGGGGCTCGCGTTCGCGCTCATCGTCACGCGCACCGGCTTCCGCTTCAAGCGCGCGCTGCGCCTGCTGTCGGTGCTGCCCATCATCACGCCGCCGTTCGTCATCGGCCTCGGCCTCATCCTGCTGTTCGGCCGCTCGGGGCTCGTCAACCACGTCCTCGAATGGGCCTTCGGCATCGAGCCCACGCGGTGGATCTACGGGATGCAGGGCATCCTCGTCGCGCAGATCTTCGCGTTCACGCCGATCGCCTTCCTCGTGCTGATCGGCGTGGTCGAGGGCGTGTCGCCGTCCCTCGAGGAAGCTGCGCAGACGCTGCGCGCCGGGCGCTGGCGCACGTTCGTCGACGTGTCGCTGCCGCTCATGCGGCCCGGTCTCGCCAATGCCTTTCTCGTGACCTTCATCGAGTCGATCGCCGACTTCGGCAACCCGATCCTGCTCGGCGGCAACTTCGGGGTGCTTTCGACCGAGATCTTCTTCTCCGTCGTCGGCGCGCAGCTCGACCAGGGACGCGCGGCCACGCTCGGCATCGTGCTCCTGGGGTTCGCGCTCGCGGCGTTCTTCGTGCAGCGCCGGGTGCTCGCCGGCAAGTCGTTCACCGCGATTGCCGGCAAGGGTGACTCGGGCTCTCCGATCGGGCTGCCGGACGGCGTTCGCCGCGCCTGCTACGCCGTCGTGCTGCCATGGGCGGTCATGACGATCGCCATCTACGCGATGGCGCTCGCCGGCGGCTTCGTCGAGAACTGGGGCCGCGACTACACGCCCACGCTCAAGCATTACGTCAAGGCGTTCGGTCTCGAATGGGGCGCGCATGGCCTCATATGGACGGGCGCGGCGTGGAGCTCGTTCTGGACCACGGTGAGGTTGTCGGCGCTAGCCGCGCCGATCACCGCGATCCTCGGCATCCTCGCGGCGTACCTTCTCACGCGGCAGCGGTTCGCCGGGAGGGACGCGTTCGAGTTCGGCACGATGCTCTCCTTCGCCATTCCCGGCACCGTGATCGGCGTGTCGTACATCCTCGCCTTCAACGTGCCGCCGATCGAGATCACGGGCACCGCGATCATCCTGGTCGCATGCAACGTGTTCCGCAACATGCCTGTGGGCGTGCGCGCCGGCATGGCGTCGATGGCGCAGGTCGACGGCAGCCTCGACGAGGCCTCGGCCACCCTCGGCGCGCGCGGCTTCACCACGCTGCGGCGGGTGCTCCTCCCGCTGCTGAAGCCCGCCGTGATCGCGGCGCTCGTCTACAGCTTCGTGCGCGCGATGACCACCGTCTCGGCGGTGATCTTCCTCGTGTCGGCACAGTACGAGTGGGCGACGACGTACATAATCAACCGCGTCGTGAACGGCGACTACGGCGTGGCGATCGCCTACAGCTCCGTTCTGATCGTGCTCATGCTCGCCGTCATCTGGCTCATCCAGCGCCTGGTCGGCGAGCGCCGCATCGGACGGCGCGCGGACGCACCGCAAGCGCTCGGCCAGCTCGGCGGCACGGCCGCCTAGGGCGACCCGATGCAAGCCGCCTCCATCGAGTTCGCCGGCGTGAGCAAGCTCTACGGCGAGGTTGCCGCCGTGCGCGACCTGACGTTCACGCTGGCGGCCGGCACGCTCACGACGCTGCTTGGCCCGTCTGGATGCGGCAAGACCACGACGCTGCGCCTGATCGCCGGCCTCGAGCTGCCGAGTTCCGGAATCGTGCGCATCGGCGGCCGCGACGTGTCGCGAACGCCGGCCTCGGCGCGCGACGTGTCGATGGTGTTCCAGAGCTACGCGCTGTTTCCGCACATGACCGTGCTCGAGAACGTGCGATACGGCCTCGACGTAGGCGGCGTCGCGAAAGCCGACGCGGCGGCCCGGGCGCGCGAGGCGCTCGCGGCCGTGGGGCTGCAGGGGCTCGACGAGCGATTGCCTTCCGAGCTCTCCGGCGGCCAGCAGCAGCGCGTCGCGGTCGCCCGCGCACTCGTGCTCGAGCCCGGCGTACTGCTCTTCGACGAGCCGCTCTCCAACCTCGACGCCCGCCTTCGCCGCCAGATGCGCGAGGAGATCCGCGAGCTCCAGCAGCGGCTCGCGCTGACGGTGGTGTACGTGACGCACGACCAGGCGGAAGCCATGGCCGTCTCCGACCGCATCATCGTCATGAACCGCGCCGCCGTCGCGCAGGACGGGCCGCCGCGCGAGCTCTACGAGGCGCCGCGCGACGCGTTCGTGGCGGGCTTCATGGGCGATGCCAACCTGGTGAAGGGCAGGCTTGCGCGGCGCGATGCGACCCTCGCAGCGGTAGCGCTCGGCGGCCTCGACCTCGTGCTGCCGCACCGCGGAACGGCCGACGGCGAAGTCACCCTGTCCATCCGCCCGGAGGCAATTTCGGTCCGGCCCGCCGGCACCACCGCGCTCGCGGGCACGATCCGCAAGGCCGCCTACCTCGGCAACGTCGTCGAGTACGGCATCGAGACGGCGCTGGGCGAGATCCTTGCCGTGTCTACGGACGTCGAATCGCCTCATGCGCCGGGCGCGTGCGTCAGCATCGCGCTCGACGGGCACGGCGTCGTGGTCATTCCCGACTAAGGCAGCGAGCAGAACACCGTTCCTTCGACGATCCACCCCGCCGACTGCATCTTCGCGGTCTCGCTTCGGCTCGTCGTGTAGCGGTGATTGGCCTGCCCGCCCATGCCGTTGTTGTAGTCGCGAATCACCGGAATGCGATCGGCGGCGCAGTCGCCCGCCTGCGGCGGATCGGCGTTGAACGCGATCCCTTCGTAAGTCCAGAGCGGGTTGGCTTTCACCTGCGCGCATTCTGCGGCGTCGACGGTGAAGAAGTGCGAGTTCGGCCCGAGCGGCGGCGTGCCGAAGAAGCGGCACGCCGCAAGGCCCAGAGGCGATCCGGCGGGCCGGAGCTTGAACGCAAAGCCCGTGCGCTGCCAGCCCGGAACGATCACGCCCGCGTCGAGCATCGCCGCTTCGGCGGGATCGGCGGTGATGAAGTAGTGGCCCAGCGAGCTGTTGAAGTATTCGAAGACCGCCGCCTCGTTCGCGTCACGCGGCGGCGTGGGCGCCATGTAGTCGATGCGCTCGATGTCCTCCATGCCGCCGGCAACCGAGGTCATGCGCGCACTCGCCACCCGCGCCAGCGGGTCGCCGGTGAGTTGCCCCGCGAGAAACATGAACGTCCAAGTCGTGATCTCGCCGGCGTAGGCAGCATCGTAGCCGTGATGGAGGCCCGTCAGCGCGACGAGCTGACGCGTGCCGCCGAGGATGTTCAAGCCGCTCTGCACCGTCGCGATGGGTGCGGTGCTGTCGGCCGTCCCGCTGATCGCGAGGTACGGCAGCGTGATGCCGTCCAGGCCCTTCAGGTCGCGGCCGAACGAGGGATAGAGCACGTTGCCGAAGTACGGCACATAGCCTGCGACCGCCTTCAGACGCGGGTCCTTCGTGATCTGCTGCGAGGACAGCCCGAGCGTAGTCGTGAGCTGTGCGCCAGCCAGCAGCAGGAGCGACTGACCGCCCAGGCTCACGCCGAAGCCGCCGATGTTGCCCGCGTCGACGTGGTCCCGGTAATCCGGATGATTGATGACGGCGTCGAGCGCCGGCGAAAGCGACAGCGGACGCACGGCCTGGAGCGCGACGAAATCGCGGAAATGGATCAGCGCGTAGACGGCGTCCGCGAAGCTGCCGAGATCAAGGTCTGCGAAGCGCAGGTCGCCGTGGAACACGCCGATGGTGACGTAGCCGTAGCTCGCCGTCTGAACGAGCGAGTTGAGGTAATCGCCGGAGATCGGGCTTCCCGACAAGCCATGCGAATAGAGCACGACCGGCCAGCGCTTGTCGCCCGCGGGGAAGATGGGCGGGTCGGCGCCGCGCTGCATGTGCGGGATGACACCGCCCCCGGACAGCGGATAGTCGGCGCGCGTGTTGCCCGGGTCCGTCGGATAGCAGACGACGAGCACGTAGGGGTAGGTCGTGCCGGCAAACGAGCCGAAGACCGATGAATCCGACGGAAACGTCACCTGGTAGACGAACGAGTGCGCCGGGTCGACCAGCAGGTCGGTGATGAAGCGAGGCGTCGACCCGTTGGGCAACCCGACCCACCAGGTCTCGGCCGACTGGCCCGCGGGAATGCGCGTGAAATCCTGCTCGAGATTGCTGCACCCCACCGCGTAGGGTCCGGCCTGAGGCAAGGGCGGCACCGCGCCGCCGCCCTGGGCGAGTGCGGCGGCGCCGAGCGTCGCGGCGAAAACAGCAGCGAGGATGCGCATGTGCGTCACCGCCCTCGGACACTCGCGGAACGGCAGGGTTCCGCGTCTTTCGGAAATCCGCCGGATCGGCGACCCGGACGGACCCTCGCGCGGCCTGCTCAGAAGCTTTCCGCGGCGAGGGCGAGCGCGCTTTCGCCCCCGTGGATGACCGTGTGCGCGAGCGCTCCAACTTGCGGAAGCAGACCGTCGGCGTAGTAGCGCGCGGTCGCGATCTTGGCGTGCAGGAACTGGGTATCGCCCTCCCCGGCGGCGAGTCGGTCCGCGGCGACCAGCGCGGCGCGACCCATCTGCCAGCCGCCGACCGCGAGGCCCCACAACTTGAGATAAGCCACCGCGCCCGCGTGCGCCACGCGCGGCTGCTGCCCGTAGGCGGGCACCATCCACTCGACGGCCGCCTGCACGTCGGCGGCGGCTGCGGCGAGCTGCACGCCGATCGCCTGCAGCGCGGAATCGGCCCGTGCCGCGAGATGGGCCGCGACCTTTTCGATCTCGCCCGCCAACGCCTTCGCCACCGCGCCCGCATCGCGCGCCGTCTTGCGGCCGATGAGATCGTTGGCCTGGATACCCGTCGTGCCTTCGTAGATCGTCGTGATGCGGGCGTCGCGCAGGTGCTGCGCGGCGCCGGTCTCCTCGATGAAGCCCATGCCGCCGTGCACCTGCACGCCGAGCGAGGCCACCTCCTGGCCGACCTCGGTCGACCAGCCCTTGACGATCGGGATCATGAAGTCGGCGAACGATTGCGCCTTGGCGCGCGCCGCGTCGTCCGGATTGCGACGCGCGTTGTCGAGCGCGGCCGCGGTGACGTAGGCGACCGCGCGCGTGGCCTCGGTATACGCGCGCATCGTCATCAGCATGCGGCGGATGTCCGGATGCTCGATGATCGGCGTCGTCCTGGCGCCTTTCTCGAGCCCGACCGCCCTGCCCTGCACGCGCTCGCGCGCATACGCTACGGCGCGCTGGTAGGCGCGCTCCGAGATGCCCACGCCCTCGAGCCCGACCGAGAAGCGCGCGAGGTTCATCATGATGAACATGTACTCGAGGCCGCGGTTCTCCTCGCCCACGAGGTAGCCGACCGCGCCGCCCCGGTCGCCGTACGCGAGCACCGCCGTCGGGCTCGCGTGGATGCCGAGCTTGTGCTCGATCGACACGCAATGCACGTCGTTGCGCGCGCCAAGGGAGCCGTCGGCGTTGACCAGGAACTTCGGCACGACGAAGAGCGAGATGCCCTTCACCCCTTCCGGCGCGTCCGGCGTGCGCCCGAGCACGAGGTGGATGATGTTCTCGGTGTAGTCGTGCTCGCCGAAGGTGATGAAGATCTTCTGGCCGTAGAGCTTGTAGGTGCCGTCGCCCTGCGGCACGGCGCGCGTGCGCACCGCCGCGAGGTCCGAGCCCGCCTGCGGCTCGGTGAGGTTCATCGTACCGGTCCAGGTGCCCGCGACCATCTTGGGAAGGAACGTGTCCTTGAGCGCCTGCGAGCCACGCAGCTCGATCGCCTCGATCGCGCCCTGCGTGAGGAGCGGGCAGAGGTCGAACGCGAGGTTCGACGAATGCCACATCTCCTCGACGGCGCACGCCACGAGCTGCGGCAGGCCCTGGCCGCCGTACTCCGTGTTCTTGGTGAGCCCGTTCCAGCCGTTCGCGCAGTATTGCTCGTACGCCTCCTTGAAGCCTTTCGGCGTCCTGACGCGGCCGCCTTCCTGCCACACGGAACCTTCGCGATCGCCGGTGACGTTGAGCGGGTCGAGGACGTTCGTCGCGAACTTCGACGCCTCGCCGAGGATGGCCGATACCGTGTCGGGGGTCGCGTCCTCGAAGCCCGGCAGTTTCGATACCTGCGAAAGGCCTGCGAGCTCGTTCATGACGAACTGCATGTCGGCCAGCGGCGCGTGATAGGTGCTCATGCGTGTACGAAGCCTCTTGCGAAATCGGCGAAGGCCGTAGCGTACGGCTACGCCCCTAGACGAAACCTTCTAATCTATTGCGAGCGGGGCTAGAGCTCGGCGGTCAGCTGCGGGACGAGCTCGAAGAGGTCGCCGACCAGGCCGTAGTCGGCGATCTGGAAGATCGGCGCTTCCGGGTCCTTGTTGATGGCGACGATCACCTTGCTGTCCTTCATCCCCGCCAGATGCTGGATCGCGCCCGAGATGCCGATCGCGATGTACAGGTCCGGCGCGACGATCTTGCCCGTCTGCCCGACCTGATAGTCGTTGGGGACGTAGCCTGCGTCGACCGCGGCCCGCGAGGCGCCGATCGCGGCCTTGAGCTTGTCCGCGAGCGCCTCGAGCATCTTGAAGTTCTCGCCGCTGGCGAGGCCCCGGCCGCCCGAGATGACGACGCGCGCACTCGTGAGCTCCGGGCGCTCCGACTTCGTGAGCTCCTGTCCTACGACTTTGGACAGACCCGAATCGGGCGCCGCGGCGACCGATTCCACCGGAGCGCTGCCGCCGCCCGCCGCGCTGTCGAAAGCGGTGGTGCGGACCGTCAGCACCTTGATCGGGTCCTTCGACTGGACCGTGGCAAAGGCGTTGCCGGCGTAGATCGGACGAACGAAGGTGTCGGCCGACTCGATCCCGGTGACTTCGCTCACTTGCGCGACGTCGAGCTTAGCTGCGATGCGCGGCGAGACGTTCTTGCCGAAGCCCGTGGCGCCCGCCACGACGTGCGTGTAGCCGCCGGGCAGCAGCGACAGGGCGGTCGCGGCGACGTTCTCCGCGGTCGGCGATGCGAGGTACGGCGCATCGGCGAGCAGGACCTTGCCCACGCCGGATAGCTGCGCCGCGGCTTGCGCAGCGCCTTGCGCGCCGTGTCCGGCGACCAGGACATGGATGTCGCCGCCCAGCCTCGCCGCAGCGCCCACCGCATGCGCCGTGGCGGACTTGAGCGATGTGTTGTCGTGTTCGGCGATGACCAGGATCGACATGGACTTCCCCTCGCTCAGGCGATGACCTTGGCCTCGCCGCGCAGCTTCGCGACGAGCTCCTTGACGTCGGCGACCTTGCCGCCGCCCTTCCGCTTCGGCGGCTCGACCACCTTGAGGGTCGCGAGCCTCGGGGCGACGTCCACGCCGAGCGCCGCCGGCGTCGTCGTCGCAAGCGGCTTCTTCTTGGCCTTCATGATGTTCGGCAACGTGGCATAGCGCGGCTCGTTCAGCCGGAGGTCCGTGGTGATGATCGCCGGAAGCCTGACCTCGACCGTCTCCAGGCCGCCGTCAACCTCGCGCTTGACCGTCGCCGACTGCCCGGAGACGTCGACCTTCGAGGCGAAGGCCGCCTGCGGCCAGTCCAGGAGCGCGGCCAGCATCTGGCCGGTCTGGTTGGCGTCGTCGTCGATCGCCTGCTTGCCCATGATCACGAGGTCGGGCCTTTCCTGCCCGACGATCGCCTTGAGGAGCTTGGCCACAGCCAAGGGCTGCAGGTCGGCGTCCGTCTCCACTAGGATCGCCCGGTCGGCGCCGAGCGCAAGCGCGGTGCGCAGCGTCTCCTGGCAGCCCGCCACCCCGCAGGAGATCGCCACCACCTCCGTGGCCGTCCCCTTCTCCTTCATCCGGACCGCCTCCTCGACGGCGATCTCGTCGAAGGGGTTCATGGACATCTTGACGTTAGCCGTGTCCA
>Ga0335069_10014109_pt1 | contig 11203 bp, 12 predicted proteins | sample Lox_Sample_11_FD_206714 | JGI IMG/M metagenome (GOLD analysis project Ga0335069, IMG submission 206714) | Soil microbial communities from Loxahatchee National Wildlife Refuge, Florida, United States - Lox_Sample_1.1 | ecosystem: Environmental > Terrestrial > Soil > Wetlands | place: USA... | reverse complement strand
TCGAGGGCGCGCGCGGGACGAGCGTCGGCTGCGGGGCGTGCGGTGCATCGACGCCGGCGGAAGACGCATCGATGCGATGCGCCGCTTGCGGCGCCGTCACGTGGATTGAACGTGAAGGAGGCCGGGTGCAGCTCGGCGTGAGGGTCGACGGCACGCGCGACGGCAAGCCGTACAAGGCGGTCGTCCCCATCGTGCAGGGCGAGTCGATGCTCTCCGCCGAGGCGCGCCGCGGCGCCGGGGCCCGTTCGAGCAGCTCGCTGCTCGGCGTCACCGGAGTCGGCTGCGCGTCCCTCGTGGCCGCCTTCGTGTTCCTCGTGGTCGCCATCGCCATGGTCGTCCATTTCTCGCACTGTTGAGTATCGGATGCGACCGTTCAACATGGGCGCTCGCTCCGCGCGCGGGGCGCGCTCCGCTCGCGCAGTCGAGTGGCCATAGGTCGGGTCGGGGGAGCGCGGCCGCTCCCCCAATCCCCCACCCATCCGCCGTGTCCCAGGGTCATGCGAACCACATTCGGCGTCCTTCTGGTGGGCGCGTTCGTCGCGACCGGCGGAACGGCGCGAGCGCAGACCGACACGACCTACGTCGAGCACAAGTCGAGCGACGGCCAGGACATCCGCTTCCGCGATGACCCGATGACCGCGCTCGCTGGAAACCCGGTCGGCGCCCAGCTCACCGGCTTCCACCCCCCGCGGCGGTTCGACCTGATGCACCCGCGCAATACGTTCGTCCCCGAGCTCCTCAAGAGCGTCGAGCACATGTGAGGGGTCCCGGGATTCTGGGCCTTTGCTTGACGAGGTGGGCCGCGCCGAATACACCACGGTTCGCCCGACGCGAACGTGGCGGAATTGGCAGACGCACTAGATTCAGGTTCTAGCGAGGTAACTCTCGTGAGGGTTCAACTCCCTCCGTTCGCACCCAAAATCTCCAAAGGTTCCCGTTGCCTGCAGATTTCCGCCGTCGTCCTTAGGCAGCACATAGGCAGACGACGCGCGCAGAAGTGAGAGCGGGAGCGGCGGAAACGGCGTGCCGAACTTGGGGCTCCGGTTCTCCGCCTCGACGATGTACTTCATCGTCGTCCCGATCAGCTTGTGCCCCGCTCGGCGCTGAACCTTTACGACTGCGCCCGTGTCCTCGACGAGCGCCCACGTGCATCCGGCGTCACGCCACGACCGGAAACGCAGCGGAAGCTCCGTCACGGTGTCGAGCTTGAACCGCTGCACCCGCTCCTCGCTGCACCCTGCGAGCTCGAAGTGCTGGCGCATGACGTCCGCCAGGCCCTGCTCGTCGTCGACCTGGGAGAGCAGCGGGAGCACGAGCCCGGCCCCCTTCGCGCGCTTCTTCATGATGCGCAGCAGGGGGAGCAGGCTCGGGTGGATCGGGATCTCCCTGTTCTCGTGCGTCTTGGTGCGCTTCACGCGTTTGGCGTCGTAGTCCCAAGCCTTCGTGATGCGGATCTTCTGGTCGTCGATGCTCACGTCGGGCCACTCGAGCACCCGGAGCTCGCCGGGGCGCGCGTACGTGTAGACGGAGACCACGTGCGTCTCGCGCCAGTCGAGCGGGATCGCCTCGCACCCGAAGACGAGCAGCGCTTCACTCGGGTACGGGTACACCTTGAGCTTCTCGCCGCCGGCGGTGTCCGGCGGCTGCACCCCGGCCGTCAGGTCGACGTCGAGCACCCGGAGCTCGCGGTTCTTGGATGAGTACATCTCGCGGAGCGACACGGTCAGCTCACCCCACACGTTCGCGCCCGTCTTCGGCGCCAGGTGCCCGCGTGCCTTGCCCTGCTCGCGGTAGGCGCGGATCGTCGCGTCGATCGCGTCGCGGACGGCCTCGACGTCGTCCCGGGTCAGGCTGCGCGGATCGCGCGAGCCGATGTGCGGCGAGAGCCACTTGCGCCATCGCCCCGCCTTGCTCTTCGTATCGGACATCCCCTTGGCCTTGCAGGCCTTGAGGTAGTCGGCGTGCCAGTCGTCGCAGGTTGTCTCCCCTGCCCCGGCCGGCGTGGACGCCTTCGGTGCGAAGTCGGCGAGCGTCAGGTTCTTGGCGTATGCCCTGCGCGTCTCCTCGTCGGCCTTTTCTCGCGCACGATCCTTCCCGTGCTTGCCGTAGAAACGCGGCTCGAGCCACACGCGGTGTCCGTCTGCGAGCGTTGCGCGTGCTCGCCAGTACGTCCGCCCGTTCGCGTCCTTGAACGGCTGCGCGGTGCCCCGGAGGTCGCTTGCGGGCGTATCGCCGCGGTCTAGATTGCTCATTGTTCGTACCTCTCACTCAGGTTCGGACCACGCCCCCGGCCGTTCGCTGCGGCGCGGGGGCAGTTAGTTCTCAAAGCCACAGAGCGGCTTCAGAGTCCTCGGCGGGTGAATCCAACCGGTGAAACCCTGTTCGCCCTGCGGGTCTTTCTTGGCCTCATCAAGACCGCACGGCCCGCAGATCCAGACCTCAACGCCCAGCGCGGCAGACACCCGCGATAGCGCACCGGTGTCTGGCAATGCTGGCATGGGGCCGGCGCATCGCGGGCACGTTCGGTTCTCTGTCGTCATCGCTTCCCCCGCGTCGTCTTGGCCGGCGCGATCACCGCGTCGTGCTCCCGCTTGATCCACATACGAACGAGGTTCGCCCCGTTCAGCCCGTAGTGCTGCTCGAGGGCCGCGAGGCGATCGGATTCCTCCTCGCTCAGTCGGACATTGAGCTGTCGTTCTCTCATGGTCGCCTGGGTGCTCACGAACCTAGCTCCCTTCTGATAGCGCCCGCTATCTGCTAGTAACTGATAGCAACTGCTCCCAGCGGGGTCAAGGCACACCGTTCCGCTACGTGTGCGGGCGCCAGCCGTGGGCCTGCAGCTCGGCGAGTAGCGAGTGCACGTGTCCCTCGGCGCGGAGCGCTCGCCGCTTCCACGCGAGGACATGGCTCGTTGCTGAGCCGTGCCAGTGCCCGGCGCGATCGGGCGATCCCTCGTCGCGTGACGTCGGGCGATCGCCCTCGGGGCGCTCAGCGTTCGCCAGCTCCGGCATGGTGCGGCTCACTGCGTTGCCGCCGGCGAGATATTCAGGTTCAACGGCCCGAGCGGCATGAACTCGAACGCGAGGCCGAGCCAGCGGACGCCCTGGCCGGTCGTGATGCTGCCGCCTGTGGGCGACGCGTCGGTGAGCGTGGCTTGCACCGCACTCGCCATGCTGTTTGCCGCCTGTGGGCCCATGCGCCAGCGGGCTTGGGTCGGATACGCGCCGTGCAGCGTCTGATAGGTGTAGGTGCCGGATTGTGTCGCCGCGCCGTAGTCGTACGTGAGCGTCATCTGCACGTCCGCCGGATCCAGCCAGTCCGCGCGGCCCTGCACGAAGCCGAGCTGCGCCCAGCCATCGAGGCCCCCGGGGCGAAGGTGCGCGAGCTTCACCGTGGTCGGGACGAAGCTATGCACGCCCGCCGCGGTGGAGTCCTGGTAGCAGTGCGCCGGCAGGCCGACCACGCTCTTTTCCTGCGCGACCATTCCGCTCGAGCAAGGCGCCGTCCAAACGCCGTTGACCATGGCGGCGGATAGCGGGGTCCCGAAGATGCCCGACGTGAGCTGGAGGCGTGCCCAGCGACCCAGCACATAGTCGAACGTGAGCACGATGCCCGTCGAGAGAACGAAGCGGACGTGATTGCTCGTCGGCACGAGCTCCGCGGAGACCACCTGCACGCCCGCGGTGATGTCCTGCACCTCCTTGCCCACGTAGGTGACGTTCAGGCCGCGATCGAGCAGGTAGATGCCGCCGCTCGGTGCCTGGAAGAACTGGCCGCCAGGGAAGGCGACGACGCTCTGCGGGGACGCGCACCCGACGTCCGAGGGCAGGAGCACCGCGGTCGTTAGGTCCGAGCCGTTGCCAAGGTTGTCCGGCCCCTGGCCCTCGACGTACCAGATGTGCGCCGATGAGTAGACGACCAGTTTGTCATCCATGCCCTGCAGCGCGACCAGCGTCTCATCGGTGAACTGCAGCGTCAGCGCTTCGTTGAACCACGGCGCATCGCTCGGCGAAAAGGTCGTCGTGTACCAGATGACGAGGCCCGTATCGTCGATGCCCCATAGACGCTCGACGTGCCGGATCACCTGCCGAAAGCTCGGGGGGCAGACCGAATCGAGCACGCCGCCCGTCGTGTAGAGCAGCGCGTTGCTCGTGATGCTCGTGTCGGCCGCGGTGTCCGTGTACGTGACCGTCGCGGTGATGCTCGTGCCGTACGCAGATACCTGCCCGCAGTAGTAGTAGATCGTCCCGTTCGCCGCGGTCCGGTACACCTCGATCACCACGCTGCCCCGCTGCGTGTAGGGGATCACGGGGAACGTCCACTGAACCGTGCCCTGGCCCGCCCCAAGCGTCACGTTTGCAAGGTACGGGGCGCTCCGGTGGATCAGGCCTGACGCGTCAGGCTCGGAGAAGACGAAGGCATAGCCGTACGTCGAGGACGGGGTGAGACCGCCTCCGCCGAAAAGGCCAGAGGTCATACGGCTCGGCCAGCACAGGAGGCCGATCTCGTTGACGCCCTGGCCCGCGTAGACCATCGGAACGCCGCCCGCGAAGTACGTCTCCTCATCGCCCTCGGTGTACGACCAGGACGGCGAGAAGCTCACGGTCGCTAGGTCGACGAAGACCGGCGCCGGAGGGGTTACGACGGTCCCCCACTCTTCGCTTGGGTTGATCGCGATCGCGAACCGGTACGTCCCCGCGCCTGGCGTGCCCGGGTTCGTGACGAGCGGCGGACGGTACGCGCCCGACGCCTGCATGGTGGTCGCGTAATAGAGCTCGCTTGCCTGCCGTGGCGCGAGGGTCGCCACCGCGCGCGGGTACGGGCCGACACCACCGACTGGCGTCTCGTACGCGCGTGTGTCCATGAGGAACACGGTGGCGAACTGAGAGGGACTCGACCCGATGCTCGTGATCTGCGCGAAAAAGCAAAACGGCACATAGCAACGCGTGACCCCGCCCGAGGTCGCGCGGAACGGTCGGCCAGCGATCCATCCGTACGGGTAGGTCGTGTTCGAGACCTGCACCCCCGTGCTGTTCGTGTAGACCGCCTGACCTGAGTACGGCCCGCCGCTTGTGCCCCAGACAGCTTGCACGAGGAACTGCGTGGCGTTGATCGGCTCGATGTTGATAAAGCGAGCCGGCGTGCCGCCACCTTGGGTGTAGTTCGGGATTGTCGGCTGGAATGGGAGCGACGATCCGGCGAGGTTGATCACCGTCCAAGCCGGGACGTTGTAGGCCGCGACGCAGAGATTGTTGACGCTGCCACCGACCGCCGGGTTTTCCCACGCGATGAAGGCGACACCGAGCGTTGCGTCGTACCTGGCGGAGATGACGGACGCGGCGACGAGGGTCAGGCCGACTGGAAGGTTGACGATGCCGCTCGCCGTGATCGTCAGCGCAGGCAGGTTCTCGAGCCGCAGATAGCGCGGCCTGCCCGTCGAGGTGGTCTGGTTGTAGACGATGAGGATCCCCGAGCTCGCGCCCGTATACGGCGTCGCGTCGTAGACCGCGTTAGCCGCGTCCGAGACGAGCGTGCCCGACGTCCACGCTTGCGTCGTGAGGTTGAACGACTGCCAATAGATGTGTCCCGAGTCGGCGTAGAAGATGAAGAGATAGCCGCCCTGGATGACGGGAATCGGGTTGGTGAACCCAGACGATCCGGTGAGGGGGAGCCCGGACGCGATCACGGCGCCCGTCGTCAGGTCATAGAGCGAATACCGCAGCCACTGATTGCCACCGGTCTCGCGCCACACGACCGCGCGCACGCCGGAGCCTTCCGCTACGGCGAGCTCGGTGGGGCCCAGAGTGCCAGAGGTGGAAGCGGCAGTGATCAGCGGGTCGCGCGTCGCGTAGCAAGGCGAAACGCGATCGTTGGTCCCGCGGAAACCGACGTTCGTGTACGTCGCGACCGACGACCACGAGCCCAATCCCGCCGAGTAGGCGTAGAGCCCATCTCCGTCCGTTGCGAGGAGCTGGCCGCCACGGGAGAAGACGGCCGCCGCATTCCCCATCGGCCCGAAGCCGTTTCCGTTGATAGACGTCGAGGTGCTCGTGGTCGCCAGTGCCTGCACCCCGGGCCGCTTTTCGACCGACCCATCGTGCTGGAAGATCCCATTGACCACGTCCAGAAGCCGCGTCTCCGGATCGACGAGCTCCGCGACGGTGCGCTGGTCAACGCCGCCACGAAAATTCAATTGCGCTGTCTGCCAAGGGGTAGTCATCACGTCACCTCGTCTGTCGTTCGCATCGAATCGGGCCGGCGCACCATCTCTCGGGCTTCCACCTCCGCCACTCGGATCTCCTCGAGCGAGAAACCCGTCTCCGCCCCAAGCTCGGCGGGCGTGCGGTCGGGATGCCAGCCAAGACCTCTGATGCGTCCGACGATGGCGCCCACGAGCTCCTCGTGCGTCTTGGGCGTGCGCACCGGCGGGTTGATGTGGTCGCTGCGAAGGGGGTGAACGTGGAAATAGATGCCGCTGATCATTGCTTCTCCGTGGTGAGAGCCGCCCGCAGAGCGGCCTGTGCGTCTTCGACTGAGCGGACGACATGCACCGCGACACCCACAGCGCGCAGGGCCTCGTGGCACCGTCGCTGGTCGGCCGTGGGCCTGGCGTTGCCCGTCTTGCACTCGAGGGCGACCAGTCTCCCGAGAGGGGCCACGGCGGCGAGGAGGTCCGGCCCTCCGCGCGTCGGCCAGCCGTAGGGAACGGCGAAACGCTTGCCGGTGGTCTCGCTTACGTATCGGGCGAGGCCTGACGCGTTCGGCCCGATGACGACGCCGGGCATGCTGCCGCACGCCGCGAGGACGTCGTGCACGAGCTGCGTGTGCGCCGCGTTGCCGGTGCTCATGCCGCGCGCTCTGCTTTCCGCCTCTTGCCGCGCTCGAAGATGCCGCGGGCGATGGCGTCCACGCGATGCGCTGGGAAGCGCCCGGAGGCGTGCAGGCGCCGCGCGATGGCCCGCACTGCGGCCTCGTCGCGCTCGTGCTGCGGCCGTGTGTCGAGTCGCGAGAGCTCCGCCCGTTCGATGCGCGTTGCTCGTCGCGGCAGGCGCGCCCCCTTCGTCGGGACGCCGCACCGTGGGCATGCCTTCGCGGCGTGAAAGACCGCAAAGCACTTGAGGCAGCGGGCGAGCGGGGCGAGGGCCTCCGCCGTCCGCCTCGGGGCGCTCTCGAGGGACCACACGCGGTCATCCGCCGGGAGCCCGTGCAGGATGGCGGCTCCCGTGAGGTCGAGCACCAGGCACCGGCGCTTGTCCGTCTCCGGCGACGGTCGGAGGCCGCGCCCCACTGCCTGCAGAAAGCTCGAGCAGGTGCCGAGTGCCCGGGCGAGGATCACCGTCTCGATGGCCGGCAGGTCGAAGCCCTCGAGAAACGCGGAGCAGCCGACGAGCACGCGGAGCTCCCCGGAGGTGACGCGCTCTCGCACGGCGCGGCGGATCTCCCGCGGCGTCTCGCCGAGCACCGTTTGCGTCGGAACCGGCATCCGGCTCGCCACGTCCTCGGCCTCGGCGACGGTCGTGCAGAAGACGAGCGCGCGGGAGCCCGGCGCGTGACGCTCGTATGCCTCGACGGGGTCCAGGGCGAGGGCGCCCTCAGTCGGGGCGGGCGGCGACAGCACGACGGCCGGCACGAGATGCCCCGCGGCAGTCAGCTCGCGCACGGAGGGGCCACACACGAGGCGCTCGAACACGTCGCCGAGCGGTGCCCCGTCTCCGCGCTCCGGAGTCGCCGTCAGGCCGAGCAGGCGTGCCTTGGGGTACGCCTCGAGCACGCCGCGCACACTCGGCGCCGCTGCTCGGTGGCACTCGTCGAGGATCAGGAGGTCCGCCGCCGGCCGCTCCCCTCGACGGTGGAGGGTCGCCAGGGAGCACACCTGCACGGGCGCGGTCGCATTCGTCGGCCGGTCCGCCTGCACGATGCCGTGCGGGATGCCGGCGGACGTGAGCCGGTCGGACGTGTCGTCAATGAGCGCGTCGAGGTGCGCGGCGAAGATGACGCGCCGCCCCTTCGCGACGGAGAGCTGGATCAGCGCCGCCGCCGTCGTCGTCTTGCCGCCCCCCGTGCCGAGCTGCATCAGGACGGAGCACGCGTCCCGGTACTGCTCTCGCACCCGGTCGACGAGCTCGAGCTGGTAGGGCCGGAGGTTCACGAGAGCCCCCGGGCGTCCACACGCCCGTCCCGGCACAGCTCGGCGAGGCGCTCCGCTGACAGACGCTGGGCCCACTGAGTCGCCCAGTCGACGCGGGTTGGCCCGAAGTAGCGCAACGTCCAGGTGACTCGGCGCCAAGCGGCCAAGATGCGGCGCGACTTCACGGGAGCCTCGCGATTCGATCGGCGATCATCTCGTAGTAGTCGCCGCCATACATCTCCTCGAGCTCCCGTCGCTGGGCGTCCTGCCGGTCGCACTCGTACTGCTCGTAGTGAGCGGCCGTGTATCGGCGGATGGCTGCGGCTTCCGCCTCGGCGGGGGAAAGGACGCGCGTGTCCTGCACCTCGGTCCCGCCGTACTGGTCGTGCAGCGCCAGGACGAGCGCGCTCACGAGGTCGCCGTGGCCACCCGTCCGCCAGCGCGGCGAGGAAATGCTCAGGCCACCGCCGGGCGTCGGGCGCGAGATGACCTCGCGGATCTGCCGGAGCAGGCGCGGGTGGTTCGGCAGCTTCACGCGCCCCTCGTGGAGCAGCGCGCGCGCCTTCGTGTACGTCTGCACCTTGCCCGTCACCCCGTCAGGCGCCGGGATGAACGAGAACGCGTGCTCGGCCAGATGCTCCTCGATGGCCTGCCGGTAGTGGCCGTCCGATGTCAGGTAGCTGGCCCCGTGGCGCTTGAGGGCCTCGGCGAACGTCGCGATCGTCTCGCTCGGCTTGAGCGGTGCGCCCTTCTCGGGGCGGAGCTCGAGGACGTCGGCCACCGTGGACTCAACGCCGGATCGGTGCACGACGACCAAGGCGCTCGAGTCGTTGCGAAAGCCGAAGTCTGCGCCGCACGTGACCATCGTCCCGGGTTTGGGCGGAACCGGCAGGGCGATCGACTTGTCCACCGCCGCCTCGATGGCGTTGCCGTCGAAGAACAGCCCGGCGCCGGCGGCCATGAACTGCGCATCGAACTCCCGCGCCGCGTTGTCCGGATCGCGCTCCCGCTCCCGCTCGACCATGCTGCGTGTGCGTGCGTCGGGGCGGAGTAGCGTCGTCGGAGCGTGAGCGGCGAGGCACGTGCCCGGCTGGCCGTGATTGGCGCGGAACAGGTCGAACAGCAGCCCGGTCTCCGCCCAGGGCGTCGAGGAGATGACGAGCTGACCGCCCGGCATGATGCGCGGGGCGACCGCCTTGAACACCTCGGCGTCGTTGACGACGAAGGACTCATCGCGGAAGAACGCGCACTCGTCGAGGACGGCGCCGACGAGGGACCGACCGCGGACCGCCGAGCCTCCGCGCGTTGCCGGCAGGCACTCGATGCTGACCGCTCGGCCGCCCTCGCGTCTGAGGGTGAGCGTTTCGGATGACTCGCCGGCGATGCGGGAGGCGATCTCCTTCACCCGCTTGGCGGCGCCGACGATGTACCGGAGCGTCTGGCGAGCCAGGCGCATGTCCGGGGCGATGATGAGGGCGGCGGCGAGCTCCCCCGGGGCGAGCGTGTCGAGGGGCGCCGTCAACGCCAGGTAGAGCAGGCGCAGGGCGCAGAGGATGTAGGACTTGCCGCCGCGGGCTCCGGCGACGACGACGACGACGTGTCTGGCCTCGGGCGGGATGCGGTCGACGTCACCGAACAGCTGTCGGGCAACTTCCCGCTCCTCGCCCTGGAGCTCCCCGGGCTCCTTGCCGTCGTAGGCGACGAGGCAGAGCACGCGCTGCGCCGGCGTCAGCTTGACGCCCAGCACCTGCTCGACGAACGGGACGAACGGCAGCGGGCGGCTCATGCCGGCTCCTTCGGCGCCTCGAGCCAGGGCACTGGCGCGTCACCCCCGGCGGACCGTCTTGCGGCTGCCTCCCGGACGGCGAGCTCCCACGCGGCGAGGTCGTGCTGGCGCGCCGTCGACGTGAGGGACGCGGCGACCTTGAACAGCTCGACGTCGCCCCGCTCGGCTGCGAGCTCCGCGGCGAACTCCCCCGCGGCGTGCTGCCATGCGGCGGCGGCGAGGATGGCTCCCACCCCGTGCGACACGGCGCCGGTGGCCGCCGCGAGCTCCGTCCGTCGTGCGCGGAGCCAGTCCAGCCGGCGGCGGTTGTGCGGCTCGAAGCGAGCGTCGCACGCCAGCTTGCGCGGCAGGAACGCACCTCGCCGAGGCAGCTGCGCCAGGGCGCGAGCCGCTGCGGCCGTTCGGATGCGCCCCGAGCGGTCGCGGCCGTCCTCGAGCGGGACAGCTACGCCCGCTGGCGCGAACGGCTGCTCCGTGGGCGGCAGCACCTCGACGCGCGGCGAGCCGGCGCCGGTCCCGTGGCCATTGCGCAGTGCCATCAGAGCGCCTCCCCGGCGTGAGCCTGCCGGAGCGCATCCCGCACGGCGGTGAGGAGCTGGCCCAGGCGGACGAGGTCCACGCGGCTGCTCCGCGGCGCCATCGCCTCGAGCCGGCCGGCGAGAGCCTCTGCCGCCATGACCGCATGCGTGCTGCTGCGCAGGCGGGTGCCGTCGCCACGCGCCAGGGCCTCGGCGACGAGGGCCTCGAGCCTCGGCACCTCGAGCGGGAGCACGCCGGACGCGGGCGATTCCGCCGCGAGGGACTGATTCCCTCCTACAGGCGGCGATTCCGCCGGGAAAAGCGGGGCATTCGCGTTCACTTAGGCAGCCCTCCCCTTCCCAGCCATGCGGTTTCGCGCACTTGCGCGACGTGCCGCCTTGCTGGCGGCGAGCGCCAGGACATCGGCCGGCTTGCCCTCGACGGCCGGCGGGACGATGGCCTCGAGCTCGTCGACGAGCGCCAGGAGCAGGCTGCGCTTGGTGAAGCGCCGGCGACCGATCTGCACGGCGCGCAGCCTCCCCTCGGCGATGAGCGTCTGCACCGCGCGCAGTTCGAGCCCCATCGCGGCCAGCGGCTCGGCGGCGACCGCCACGAGCGCGTCGAGGGGCTGTGCGTCGAGGCGGATGCGCACCACGAGCTCGCCGCCCTCGAGCGCGACGTCGCACGCCAGGGGCGCGGCGGCGGTTTCCGGGAGTGCCTCGGTATGTCCAGGCGCGGAGCAGGCTGCGCTTGGTGAAGCGCCGGCGACC
>Ga0335069_10014108_pt1 | contig 11203 bp, 10 predicted proteins | sample Lox_Sample_11_FD_206714 | JGI IMG/M metagenome (GOLD analysis project Ga0335069, IMG submission 206714) | Soil microbial communities from Loxahatchee National Wildlife Refuge, Florida, United States - Lox_Sample_1.1 | ecosystem: Environmental > Terrestrial > Soil > Wetlands | place: USA... | reverse complement strand
CACATCCTTGATGAGCTTGTCGTCGGCCACGCTGATGGGCGTCGTCGGCTCCGTCGTCATGCTGATGGGTACCCACCAGATTGTCGCCGGCAAGATGACGCTCGGTGGATTTTTCACCTACACCATGTTCCTCGGCTACGTGGCCGCTCCGCTCATCCAGGTTGTGGGCGTCGGGACGCAAATCTCCGAAGCCGTTGCCGGCCTCGAGCGCACTCGCGAGGTCCTTAGCGAGAAACCGGAGGACGAAGACCCACGCCGGACGCAGACGCTCGACGACATCAAGGGCGACATCCGCTTCGACGGCGTAACGTTTGCCTACGACGCCGACAAAACCGTCCTGCACGACGTCAGCTTCCACTCCGAACCAGGAACCGTGACCGCGCTCGTCGGATCATCAGGGTCGGGAAAGTCGACGATCATCGGGCTTATCGCTGCCTTCCACAATCCGCAAGCGGGCCAGGTCCTGGTTGATGGCGTCGATCTCTCGACCGTCCGCATCGATTCTTACCGCCGCCACCTCGGCGTTGTGCTGCAGGACTCATTCCTCTTCGATGGATCTATCCGGGAGAACGTGTTGTTTTCGAAACCCAACGCCACCGAAGAAGAACTCATGCGCGCCTGCGCCATCGCGCGCGTTGATGAGTTTGCCGAGCGCTTCGAAAACAAGTACGACACCATCATTGGGGAGCGCGGCGTAAAGCTTTCCGGAGGCCAGCGCCAGCGCGTCTCCATCGCGCGCGCCATTCTCGCTGATCCGCGCATCCTCATACTCGACGAAGCGACTTCCAGTCTCGATTCGGAGTCCGAAGCGCTCATCCAGGAAGGGCTCTCTTACCTCATGGCGGGGCGCACTACGTTCGTAATAGCCCACCGTCTCTCCACCATCCGCCGGGCCGACCAGATCCTCGTCGTCGAAGCGGGCCGTATCGTCGAACGCGGCACCCACGCCACCCTGTTCGCGCTGGGTGGCCGCTACTTCGATCTCTACACCAGGCAGCACGGAGTCGAAACCAACCTCTTTTTGGCTCCGGGTGAAGGAGCAGAAGCTAACGATGGCGATGGGAATGGCTCGAAAGCGGGTGCCCGCGCCGACACCAATCCCATCACGCTCCTCCGGGGACCGGTGTAAGAGTAGTCATTTTCGTCAGGAACTGTTTTGAAAGGTTCGGGTGCCCCACTCAACCATCGGTTGGTTGAGTGGAGTGCCTCTCGTTATCTCTGTGAAGTCCGCGTTTCTCGCAAACGGCCTCACTCACACATGAAGTTCAAGAGTCTTTCGATGACCGGACAATCAGATCTTCTGATGATCCGATCTCAGGCCATCGTCTTCGCCGCACTCTCCGCCCTCCGGATGGCCTTTTCCCTCATCTCCCACGCTTCAATCGCACGAAACGTTCCTTGCTTCGCCATGCTGGTGCTCAGCGCGCGATCGGCACGATCGAAGATGTCTTCCGCGTCCAGCCGCACGCGCTCCGCATCGTCGAGAGCCTCTTTGATCTTGCGCACGGATTGCAGCAGTTCCGGATCGACTTTCTTGCGGCTCTTCTTCCCTTCTGCTTCCGCCACCAGGACCTCGTACGCCGTCTGCATCTCCTCCGGCCACGAGGCGATCACGTTCTTTTCCGCCTGCGCCAGCGCGTCATTGCAGTTGTCGGCCGTCAGGCGAACCTTGCGCTTTTCGGTCAACCACCGCCAAATACCCCATTCCTGCGCTTCCGTCATCAACGCCTTCGCTTCGATCACTTCCGGAATCTTTTTCATGAATGCACCGTTCCCAGTAACGTTCGAACTCCCCATGCCGCTGCCAGGCCGAACACCACAACCAACGCCACGCTGACCATCCGGCCGTTCAACGTGCTTTTGCTCCAGCCCTGGAGCGTCGCCACCACTCAAATCACGAACAGGAAAATGGCTCCGCCGGCGACGATCTTCAGCCACATAGACAGACCTCTCAGCAGGCGAAGGCTGTCACAGAAGCACGTGACATGAAAGGAGGCATGTCACGTCCGAGAGTGATGTGAGAAGAGTGATGGCGAACAGCGGCTGACTTAGCTGAACGTAGGCAACAGCACCAGGTCGTCCGAAGGCACTTGTTCCACCGGCAACCCGGCCTTTTTCCACGCCGACAATCCGCCAACGATCACGTACGCGTCGAACCCTTGTTCTCGCAACAGGTGCGCCACCCGGGCGCTGGTCGCTTCGCGCGCTCAGGTGCAATAAAGGAAGATAAGCTGGTCTTTCGGAAGCGTTTTCACCGCCTCCTGCAGGTTGTTGGGTTCCAGACGCAGCGATCCGCGTATCCGCTGCGCTCCGGCGTCGTAGTACCCGTGACTGCGCACATCGAAAATCGCCAGTTGTTCGGAAGCTTCGATTCTTTGCAACACTTCGTTGACCTGCACCCGCGGAACCACGCGATAGACACGGTGTGTCCACGCCAGCCACGCACGATAAACAATGTATCCGAGAATCGCGATCCCAACGGCCCATTCCACGGTGCGGCCCACGGTCTGGAAGATGTGCACCACGTCCTTGATCACCCGACTGAACGCATAGCCGCCAAATGCGTACGCTAGGACGTAAAAAGCGGCTCCGGCAGCGTCAAATCGAACGAACTGCCAGTAGCGCATGCGCATGCTGCCGGCCAGTGGCGGAGCCATCGTGTTCACCCCCGGAACGAACTTGGCAAACAGCAGCGTCAGGCGCCCACGCTTGTAAAACGACTCGGCCGACCGCAGGATGCAGGTCTCTGGATTCATGGAGACCCGGCAGAGAAAACCGAGCAAAGTCCAACCAGTTCTGCGTCCCAGCCAGTACAGAATGGAGTCGCCGACGACAATCGGCAGGATCGCAAACAACACGACGTAACCGAAGACGAGGGTTCTCCACGCGGCCGCCGCACCGGCCGCAACCAGCGCAATCGCCGCCGGAATCGGCGCCCCGAGCGCCTCCAGGAACACCATGACAATCAGCGCCAGGTAACCGTGGTGCTCAAGGAGATGAAGAATTTGCTCCATGATCTCTCGATTGGACTCCAAGAACGGGCTTTTAGTCGCCAAATTGGTCGAAACGGCGTGGAAACAGTGTATCTCGCCGGCTGAAGCGGATTGCATACCGATGTACGCGGAGGGACAAGGCCGCCCCGCTAAGTTGGCCAGCAGCAACGACTTCAAGTAACACGGAATGGCCCGGAACGTGCTTGGAACCAACCAAAATCCGGTCGGAAGCACGCCTTAGGAGGCTTTCATGGCTCGGGTCCCCGCTTTTCGTTCCGCACTGCAATTTCTCGGTTTAGCGGTCGTGTTGGCCGTGATCGCGTTGCCGGTTTCCGGCAATACCATCACCAATCTGGTGCTGCCGAGCAAAACTTTGTCGGTCCTCACGTACCAGTTTGCGGTAACCGGATCAGCCAGCGGACACGTCATTCACGGCACCAGCGTTCAGCAGGTGGAGTTCACCAAGATTTTGGACACCTTCGACGCGACGCTGGAAGAAGACGCTCTCGATGGTACCCATTTCAAATTGCTGGAGCTCGAGGTTTTCAAGCCCTCGTATTCCACGACAAACCCGATTGAGGTCTTCAAGTTCAAGGATGCCTTCTTTTCGGGTTTCCACGTCATTACGACTCCGCAGCATAACGAAGTGAGTTACTCCGTCGACTTTTCCACCGTGAGCCTCCAGTCAAGTTCGACAAATCGGCCGTGGTCGCTGATTCTTCCCGACGTGATTCCGCCGGGCCGCTTCGACTTTCCCTTCTTGTTCGATAGCAGCACGGATTTTTCGTTCACCGACAGTCCGTACAATTTGGATTTCGCCGGCGGAAACGTCACGGCGTCGCCGGAGCCGGCTTCCCTGGCGTTGGTTGTAACGGGATTGGCAGGTTTTGTTCTCCGGCGGAGAAAACGCTAGAACCGGCTGCCGGCGCTGAATACTTCCGAAATAGATTTCTCCAACCCGGCGCGTTCGTCGGCAATGCGCTCCAACAATGCATGTAACTGGACATGCAAACCGGGTTTGGGCTCGGGGCGCGCAAGCTGTTCCATCGCGTCCTGCTCCTGGAGGCGCAACTGCTCGAGATGGGACTCGATGCTGGGAAGTGTTGGATAGCGGAGCAGCATGGATTCCATATTCCACCAATTTCCGCGCTGGATCAGTGATTTTAGTCACTACGCAATAGTTAATTTCTTTTCGCCTCAATAAAAAAGTTCACACGGAAGTGTCGTCACAACGGTTGCACCATCGATGCGGCGGAATGCGAATAGCCCTTCGATGGCAGGCGCAGCGGAAGTTGTCATCGAATCATTTGCTATACTCGAAACGGAGTGGGCCAGTAGCTCAGGTGGTAGAGCAACGCCCTTTTAAGGCGTGGGTCGAAGGTTCGAGTCCTTCCTGGCTCACCAACAGCAGTTTTCAGTATTCAGTTCTCGGTATTCAAGAAACCCCACTCCAAAAACTCCCTTCCTGTACCAATCGTGATTGGATTTCTGTCCGTCGGGTCTGCTAACATCGCGGACTTGGCAGCAAGGAGGTCATAATCATGTCTGACAACGGTGGCAGCAGTTTTGGATGGTTTTTAGCTGGCCTGGGCATTGGAGCCGCGATTGGAATGCTGTACGCGCCGAAATCAGGTGAGGAGACGCGGGAAGACCTGCGTCGCCGCGCCAACGAAGGACGCGACTACGTCGTCAAGAGCGCGCGCGACGCCCGCGACCAGGCCAACCAATGGGTGGACAAGGGCAAGGATTTCGTGGATCAACAAAAAGATCAGTTCCGCTCCGCAGTGGACGCCGGGCGCCAGGCTTATAAAGACGCGACCAGCAAGGAACCCAGCAAAGCATAACTTGAGCCGACCGACCAGCCCGGTCGGCGGAACAGGGATAACATGGCAACGGAAACCCAATTCACGTGGTTGCTGGTAGAGATCGGACTTGCTGTCCTGGTACAGGTGATCGTACTGATCGGCATTTTGATGGCGGTCCGGCGAATGGGCGTCAAGGTGGAATCGATCGCGGACGACCTGCACCGCCGCACAGTTCCGATCCTGGAGACCACTTCTGCGTTACTCGCCAACACAAAGCCGCAAATCGAGACCATCGTCAGCAACCTGACCGAATCGAGCACGAAGCTGAAGGAGCAGGTTGACGACGTGCTCGACCGCACGCGCCTGCAGGTGGTACGGGCAGACGAACTGGTGAGCCGCACCATCGACAAGGTGGAGGAAACTACCGAGATGGTGCAACACACGGTGATCTCGCCGATCCGGCAGATTGCGGGAGTGCTCTCTGGCGTGACCATGGGATTTAACGTCCTGTTCGGGAAGCGCGGCGGCAACGGTAATTCTCCGCGATCGGGCGATCAGCGGGACGAGATGTTCATTTAGCTTTTGCGTTACACAGAAAGGCAGCGTCTCGGCGCTGCCTTATTTCTTCTTTGGACTTCGCTCCGCCTGACCGCGCGATCACCCCATCGCTTGCGCGATGGGGACCACGATGCGGGGGCGCCCGGTCCCGGCGAAATCACTTCAGGAATTCGTTCATATCTACCGCCACGCTCGAAAGTCCCGGGAAGTTGTTCGGCCCCAATGATGAAAGGCTGAACCGCAACAGGCTCTGGAATTGGTACGTCGTCGTGGACTGGTAAGCGCTCTTGATCGGGCCTCCTGCGACAATCACCGGAATGTGGCCACCGCCGTTGGTCGCGTCAGTGGCGGACTCGTCGAAGGTGATGATGACGACCGTATTGGCCATTACCGAGCCGTTCTGCAACAGCGGATCGATGTTGTCTTTCAGGAAATTGTCGGCGGCGGTAAGGCGATCGGATAGCGCGCAGAGCTGGCCGCCGTTCGGACAATCGTGGCCGTTGTGCTCGTCGTCGGGGATGATGAACGAATAACTCGGCAGTCCGCCGCTGACGTCAGCCGGAAATTGCGAGAGGTTCACGATGTTTGCCGTCTGCGTAGAGTCATTGAGCACCGACTCGAAGTAAACGAACGGATTATGGTGCTTGACGTAAGGATATTGATCGCCTCCCGTGTAGCCAGCCGACGGCAACGACTGTGCGTATGCCTTCCAGGTTTTGCCGCCAGCCGTCAGCACGCTGGCGATGTTGTCGCTGGAGATGGTTCCCGACCAGTTGTCAGGATCCCGAGAACCAAGAGTTGGATCCACGCCGGCGGTCATGATCAGGTAGTTGCCGAGGGACGGATGCACGTCGGCATAGAACTGCGTTGCCAGCGAGGTCTGGTTCGCGAGATTGTTCCAGTACGGCATGTACTGACTGCCGACGACATTGCTGTAGTCCTCATTTTCGAGAACGACGACGACGACATGCTGGATCGTGGGCGTCGAACCGGTGCTCGAACTGGTGCCACCGGAGTTCGAGCCACTACCGCTGTTAGTGAAAGAAAAGCCGGTGCCTTTGCCGCCTCCACAGGCGGAGAGAATGGCGGCAAACACCAGTATCAAGGAAAACTTAAGGGCCCGGATCATAGAAGGAGAGATGCCGGGCGCTGACCGCGGTTTGCCCCGTCCAGTCAGCATCGCTGCGATGAGTGCCAGACCCGCTAATCGACGGAACCAAATGCACTGTGGTTCAGCTCTTCAGGAGTCATAGTCTCGCATTGCTTCATCAGTTGGAGTTCCGTGGCTAACGCGTTGGTGGAACTACGATCCAGCTTCTCGTGTATTGACGGCAGCATTGAATAAGGAGGATTAGGACATTCCGGTAAGCTCGTCATGCAGGACAAATCAATCGCGGAAGCACTTCTGATCGTTTCGGGAGTTGCCGACATTGGATACGCCCGCATGATGGTGTATCCGCCTCCTGGCGAGGTGAAATTTATTCCAATTGATTCCACATCGCGCGAATGACTGCCTATAAGCTTGCAGCGGTCCGCGAGATAGAACTCCTTTACGGCCGTCGTTCCCGCGCCAACAGATGCCCCGTTCCCAGTGCGAAATCCATAGCCTGCATGCGACCGAACCACAATGCCGTTGCGGACCGCGATATGAACATAGGTCGTGACCGGTCGCAACCCTGCTTTTCGAGCCAGCGCGGCTGCCCAAGCCTGCCAAGAGTAATCCCAATACGAAATTGCGTTAAAGAATCTCGTTGCCGCAAACCAGTTTGCCATCCTGATTTCAAAGTCACATTTCGCAAGAATGCATGTGTTGTTCGAGTAACTCACGAATTCACGATATTGATCCGCAAGCTGCTTTGCCTCGTAGAAGGTCGAACTGCCCGGACGGAGTGATTGCGTGGAGAGGATCAAAGACTTCGCCCTGCCCTGGTACGAGCGGGCATATAAGTAAAGGGCGCACCAAGAGATGACGATAATGATCCCAATCGAGGCGACCACCAAGTAAACGAAGCGTTTTATCTTCCTGATCCGCGCACTCATCACTCTATTCGGCACCAGGGCGAGCTTGTTTGTTCCCGCTAATATCCTCTGCCGCCGCCAAAACCTCGCTCACGATCTCGCGTACATTCTCTTCCGTTGTCCGATGATTCGTGAAGCAGGCGCGAAGAGCGAATTGTCCGCGGATGGTGGCGTTGGAGAAGTAGACACGGCCGCGCTCGATCACGCGCTTCAGCAGGCGGGCGTTGAAGTCGTTATCGCCATCTTTCCATTTCCAGCAAACAGCGCTGAGATGCACGGGGGCAAGTAATTCGAGTCTCGGCTCGTTGCGGATCAACTCGGCGAGCAGTTGCGCGTGATCCAGGTCGTTCTGGATCGCCCTCCGGAAGGCAGCCATTCCGTGATAGCGGATCGACAGCCATAGCTTGAGCGCACGGAAACGGCGCGACAGTTCCATCGATTCTTCGAAGAAGGCGAAGTTCTCGACAGGGTCGGTGTTGAGCACCTTGGTGTAGTCACCGGAATAGGCGAAGGTCTGGCGGGCAATCGCAGCGTCGCGGTAGAGGACCATGCCGCAGTCAAGCGGCTGGTAGAGCCACTTATGAGGATCAATCGCGATGGAGTCGGCAAGTTCGAGCCCGCGGAACTTTTCCGGCACAGCGAGCGCCGCCAGCCCGCCGTAAGCACCGTCAATGTGGAACCAGAGACCGTGTTCGCGCGCAATTTCGGCGATGGCTGCCAGATCGTCAATGGCACCGTTGTTGACTGTTCCTGCGCTGCCGACGACGCCGATGGCTTTCTTCCCTGCCTTTCGATCAGCTTCGACCGCATCTCGCAGCGCCTCGATGTTCATGCGGAAATCCTCGCCGACGGGAATCAGGCGCAGATTCTTTCGCCCAACTCCCAGCATGGCTAACGCTTTCGGCACCGCCATGTGAACTTCCGACGAAGCATAGACGATTCCCGGCTGGGCCCCGGTTTCGTTGGCTGGCAGCTTCGCTTCGCGAGCCATGGTTAGGCCCATTAAGTTCGCGGCCGAGCCTCCTCCGCAGAGGCTACCGCGAAACCCCTTGCATCCCAGCGCATCGGCGAGCCAGCGCACCACCGTCTGCTCGATCGTTGCTGCGGCAGGCGACGAGCGCCAGGCTGTAACGTTGTTGTTAAGCACCGACGCCATCATGTCGGCGACTGCGCCCACCGGGTCACCCGATCCCAGCACATAGCCGAAGAAGCGACCGGTCGGCGGGCGCGAGCAGGCCAGCACATCGCTGACGGCGTCCATCGCTTCGGCGCCGAGGCCATCTTCCGGCGCGGAACCGCCAAACATCTGCTGCGTCTCCGAACCGGTGACGGTGGGATAGCTGCGACATGTATCGAGGCTGCGGAGAAGATCGGTGGCCATTTCTCCGGCGTGGAGAACGAGGTCGTAGAACTGGTCGGGCGTGATTTCCAGCGGGTTCATGCGCCAGCGATTGTAATTGGCGCACAAAAAAAGGCAGCCACTTCACTGCGAAGTGGCTGCTTCGAGTAATTCGGCTTGACTACTTGCGGAGCTTCTTGCGAAGCGAGCCAAGTCCGAGGAGACCAAGACCAAGCAGAGAAAGCGTAGCCGGTTCCGGCGTCGGCTCGGCGACGTAGCCCGGAATATCGGGGCTGGAACCGGAGTCGATCAAACCAATGGTGCCGCGCTCCACCTCGGTCGCATTGGTGTAGAGCACGATGAAAGCACTGGTCTGACCCTTGAGAAGGAGCGGGTTCCAGTTGATGCCGACGGTACCAAGACCGTTGCGGTCCACTCCAAAAGCCTGCTTATCGCTGCCCGGAATGTATTGTTCGGCGTTGATGTGGATGGAATTGTCCCAATCACCGGTCGAGAGGCGCTCGATGTCGCCCTTGTTCGCGTTGGACGCTACCGTGACCTGGAAAACGAAGAACAGGAAACCGCTGGAATCTTTGTAAACGTTTTCAGAAACCGTTCCCTTGTTCTTGGTTGGGTTCGTTGGGGTGCCGAACGAGTAATTGATTGTTCCGGCGCTGGCAACGAGGGTGCCCGCCGGAAGTCCAGGAATTGAGGTCAGCGAAAGACCAGGCGAACTGGTCATAGGTGGAATCAGCGTCGCGGATGCCGGTGCCACTGCCGCCATCAGTGCTACGGCCGCCATCAGCGCCAGGAAGACTTTCTTCATTGTTGGATCTCCTACCGGGCCCACAGATGTCCCGAATGCTGGAGTGGTTTTAGCATCGCTTTCCTGTGCGTCAAAATCCTCTTTGGATAGTGAAAAAAAATGCGAGAATACTGCCCCTAAATGATTGATACATAGACCTGTTCGTTATCCACCGCAAGGACGGAGGGAGATGATTTACCACTTTTCTCGGAGGTAATGTGACGGTTGGTTACTAACGACTTGAACCGAAACAAGTTCTCAGACGCCAGCAAAAAATGGCGCGGCCGCAGCCACGCCATTGGATTGACCGCTCTTATTTCCCTGCCGGGACTCTGAGTCCTTTGTCGAACATCGTGCCGTAGGTCAGGTATTGCCGCAGCGCGCTACGCGGATAGCTGATAGTGACACCCTCCACTTTTCCGTCCTTGCCGAGCTTCGCCGTTAACTCGGGATTGATGCCGGCCCAGTAGCTGGGTATATCCAGCGACTTGAACCGCGCGACGATCTGGTCGCGCAACTTGGGGTCGAAGTGCACTCCGTACTTATCCACCAGCGCCTTGATGGCGTTGTAGTCGCCTTCGGCCTTGATCCGCATGATCTCCGCGAGCAATTCGCCGACTCCGGCATGCATCTTCGGGTAGTCGGTGACTTCAACGTAGGTCTTGCCATTCTTGTCGAACTGGCGGATTGCGCCCTTGTCGATCAGGTAGTTGGCAATCAGCGCGCGGTTGCGTTGGTGGTCTTCCTCGATCGTTGCGCCGCGTGGAATGCGGCGTAGTTGCGCGATGACCACCAGGGCCTGACCGTCGTACATCGCTTTGGCTACTTCTTCCTGGTTGGAGATTAGGCCCAACTCTTTCAGCTTGGGATCGAAAGCATTCCACAACGACATCAGGTCGGCGCGCGCTTCTTCCAGTGTCGAGAAATATTCCTTCAGCTCTGCTTCGGAGCCGTTCTTCAGGCGCTCGCTGAGCTTGCCGGAACCATGCCCGATAACCTCATGCATGGCGGTGTGCAGCTCTCCGGCTTCCTGCCCGTACTTAATGCTGCGCGCGATGATTTCGGGTGTGGCGCCGAATTCCTCGATCGCCTTGTGGCCCGAGGCCTGGTCCAGAGCGCGGCTGGCGGCGGTAAAGAGGAAATTCTTGCTGCCGTACTTCTCGCGGATTTCGTTTTCGTTCGGCAGATTGTCGCCGATGGTGTTGACGTGGAAGTCGCCGGTCTCGATCAGCGTCTCGACGGCTTTCACCGTCGGCGGCGTGAACTGCGTCTTTTTGTACTTCGCGTCCCAGGGGGCGTGCTGCTCGAAATATTCAGCGTTCTCGGCGAGCTTTACCATGGTTTCCGTCAGCGGTTTGTCGGTGACGGTGACGAAGCTCTGCGAACTCCCCTTCTGCCCGGCGGCATCGCGATAGATTTCGATGAAGCCGTTGTCGAAGTCGAGCACGGAGTTGTCCTGCACCCAGTCCTGCCCGAACTTCAGCCAGTCGGCGAATTCGCCGGTCTGGTAGAACTTGATCAAGTCACCGATGATCTCTGCCTGCTTGGGATCGGCGACCTTCTGCGCATTGGCCAGGCACTCGTTCGCCTTCTTGAGATAGACGGCGTAAAGCCCGGGCGCGATCGAGCCATCCGGCGTTCCGGCGCGATATATCTCTTCTTTCAGCTGGCCGTCGCTTCCCTT
>Ga0335069_10014107_pt1 | contig 11203 bp, 9 predicted proteins | sample Lox_Sample_11_FD_206714 | JGI IMG/M metagenome (GOLD analysis project Ga0335069, IMG submission 206714) | Soil microbial communities from Loxahatchee National Wildlife Refuge, Florida, United States - Lox_Sample_1.1 | ecosystem: Environmental > Terrestrial > Soil > Wetlands | place: USA: Florida... | reverse complement strand
GCGACGAGATCGCCGCGGCCGGCTGGGAGGTCCGCGACATCGCCGCGCCGCCCGGCTACCGGCTCGTCCCGCGCTCGTGAACCGGGAGCAGGTCTACGGGCGGCGGCCGGTCCGGGAGGCGCTCCGCGGCCGCCGCGAGGTGCTCGAGCTGTGGGCGACGGAGCGCGCCGTCAAGTCGGAGGCGTGGCTCCGCGAAGCGGAGAAGCCGCGGGTCCAGGTCAAGCTCGACCGGGATCTGAGTGACGCCGCCGGCACGCGCGACCACCAGGGCGTGCTCGCCTGGTGCGAGCCGTATCGCTACGCCGACGCGTACGAGCTGGCCACCTCGGAGCGGCCGCTCCTCGCCTGCCTCGACCAGGTCAGCGACCCGCGCAACCTCGGGGCCGTCTGCCGCAGCGCCGAGGGAGCCGGCGCGACGGGGGTCGTCGTTCCCGCGCACGGCTCCGCGCGCGTCACTCCCGCGGTCTGCCGCGCGTCGGCGGGAGCGGTGGAGCACCTGCCGGTCGCGGTCGTGACGAACCTCGCGCGCTACCTCGCCGAGATCAAGGGAGACGACCTCTGGATCGCGGCTGCCGCCGGCGAGTCGGGCACGCCGATGTGGCAGGCGGATCTCTCCGGCGGGCTCGCCTTCGTCTTCGGCGCCGAGGGAAAGGGACTGCGCCCGCTCGTGCGCCGCACGTGCGACCTCGCCGTCTCGATCCCGCAGCTCGGTCGCGTCGAGTCGCTCAACGTCAGCGTCGCCGCCGCGGTGCTGCTGTACGAGGCGAGACGGCAGCGCGATGGCTGAGCCGACGCTCTATCTCTTCGACGGCTTCAACCTGCTGCACGCCGGCGGCTTCGGCTCGCCGGAGGAGCTGCGCGACGTCCTCGCGAGCTGGGTCGCGGCGAAGGGCGTTCGCGGCATCGTCGTCTTCGACGGGCACGGCCCCGACGAGCAGCACGGCCCTCTCGAGGTGCGGTGGGCGGAGGACGCGGACACGGCGATCGAGCGACTTGCAGCAGACCACCGGCGCGGGGAGCAGGTCGCGGTCGTGTCCTCGGACGCCGCGGTGCGCGGAACCTCCGGCGTCGAGGTGCGCAAGCTCTCGTCGAAGTCGTTCCTCTCGGAGCTGGCGCCGTCGGCGCACGAGGAGCCGGCACGCGGAGACCTCCGCGACCGTCTCGACCCGGCCACGCTGGCCGAGCTCGAGCGCCTGCGCCGCGGCGGCTGACCCGAACGTCTGTTCGTATCAGGTTGGGTCCACTGCAAAAGGGGTTGTAAAACCTTGGACCCGTTGCTATGTTCTCCCTCAACTTCAGGGTGAGAGTTCGGCGAGGGAGATGTGGGGCCGTCGCCGGAAACGCCCGCAAAAGACCAGGGGACTCTCTTGGCCGCTCGCACCGCCCCAGCGTATTCGCCGCAGAAGGCTCAACGCGAGCTTGAGGATCTTCAGCTCGTGATGAAGGCGCGCAACGGCGACGACAGCGCGATGGACGTGCTGATGCGCCGGTACCACGGCTTCGTCCGCCTCAAGGCCAGCTCGTACTTCCTGGCCGGCGGCGACGGAGAGGACCTGATCCAGGAGGGCCTGATCGGCCTCTACAAGGCGGTGCGCGACTTCCGTCCCGACAAGGAGACCTCGTTCCGCAGCTTCGCCGAGCTCTGCGTCACGCGGCAGATCATCACCGCGATCAAGACGGCGACGCGCTTCAAGCACGCGCCGCTGAACACGTACGTCTCGTTCAGCCACACGCCGGCGGGTCAGGAGTCCGAGGGCGAGTGCACGCTCGGCGACGCGCTCCCGGGGTCGGCCGTGAACGAGCCGTCGGTCTGCGTGATCTCGACGGAGGAGCTCCAGAGCCTCGTCTTCTGCCTCGGCAGCGGGCTCTCGCCGCTCGAGGCGGACGCGCTGCGCCTCTATCTCGAAGGGTCGTCCTACGAGGAGATGGCGGAGCGGCTCGGGTGCGACACGAAGACGATCGACAACGCCCTGCAGCGCGTGAAGCGCAAGATCATCACGCACCAGAAGGGGCGCGAAGTCCTCCAGTGACGTTTGCGCTCGGTACGCTGCGCGCTGCGTGCCGGAGTAGCTCAGCTGGCAGAGCACCGGTTTTGTAAACCGGTGGCCGTGGGTTCGAGTCCCACCTCCGGCTCTTCTCGTTCTCAGTCGGCCGGCGCGGTCGCGGCCAGTGCCGCGAGGGCGGCGAGCGTCTCCGGCAGCTCTTCCTCGATGCGGGACTTGCGGACGTAGTCGGCGGCGCCGGCGCCGCGGATGTCCAGCACCCGCTCCTCGTAGTCGTGGCCGCTGATGGCGACGACCGGCAGCCCGGGCCGCAGCTCCTGGATCAGCCGGGTCGCCTCGACGCCGTCCAGCACCGGCAGCTCGATGTCCATCACCACCGCGTCGAGCGCCAGCCGGCCGGCCAGGTCGACCGCCGCACGGCCGTTCGCGGCGCGGCCGACGACGGCGAAGCGGCCGTCCGCCTCGAGCAGCTCCGCCAGCAACTCGAGGAACCCCTCGTCGTCCTCGGCGACGAGGACCCGGTACGGCTTCGGGTCTTCCACCTGCGACCCAGGCTAGCGCCGAATCGCCTGGGCCGCACGAGGTCAATCGAGCACCGGTTCCGCATCCCGTCCGGGCCGCTCGGCCTTCCCCTCGGGCGCCACGTGCGGGAGCCAGTCGAGCGCCTTGGGCAGGTACCAGTTCCAGTCGCCGAGCAGCTTCATCGTCGCCGGGAGCAGGACACCGCGGATGACCGTCGCGTCGAGCAGGATGGCGACCGCGAGCCCGACGCCGAGCTGCTTGATGTCGAGCGTCCGGAGCGAGGCGAAGACGGCGAACACCGCCACCATCACCGCCGCCGCCGACGTCACCGTGCTCGCGGTCCGGCGGATTCCGTGCTCCACTGCGGCGTCGTTCGGCTCGCCGCGGTCGACGAGCTCCTTGATCCGGCTGACGATGAACACCTGGTAGTCCATCGAGAGCCCGAACAGGACCGTGAACAGGAAGAGCGGCAGCCACGTCACGACCGCGCCGTTCGAATGGAAGCCGAGCAGCCCCTGTAGGTGTCCGTCCTGGAAGATCCAGACGAGCACGCCGTACGCGGCCGCGACGGACAGCAGGTTGAGCACGATCGCCGTCAGCGGCACGACGACCGACCGGAATGTGGCGAGCAGGAGCAGGAACGCGAGTCCGAGCACGAACGCGAAGACGAGCGGGAACCGGTCCTTCATCGTCTGGTTGAAGTCGTGCGTGCCGGCGGTCTCGCCGGTGACGGCGTACGTCGTGCCGGCGACCTTCCCGAGCGTCGACGGGAGGACGTCGTTGCGCAGCGTCTCGAGCGCCGCGACCGACGCGCTGTTGTCGCCGTTCCCGGCGAGCGGCACCTCGATGCGGACGACGGTGTGCGCCGGGTTCACGAACTGCTCGATCGGCTGGAACATCCGGCCGGTGGCGAGCGCCCGCTGCTCGAACACGCCGATCGCCTGCTGCATCCGAGGCGTCGTCACGTCCGGCGCCTTGAGGACGACCTGCGCCGGCGTCTGCGCGCCCGGGAACTCCTTCTGGATGGCGATGTACGTGTTCACGATCGGGATGCTGCGCGGGAGATCGGTGAAGCTGAGCAGCTTCGTGTGGATGCCGCGCACCGGCAGCGCGAGGACGACGAGGAAGACAACCGACAGCGCGACCGAGATCGCCGGGTGCCTCAGCACGGGCGCGAGGATCCGGGCCCAGACGCGGGACTCGGTGCGGTCGCCCTTGATCCGGCGCAGGTACGTCTTCCGCTCGCGGAGGTGCACGAGCCACGACGGCTTCTGCCCGACGAGGCGGAGAACCTGGAGAAGGCCCGCCGCGGTCACCGCGACGATGCCGCGCTCGACGCGGTCGCCGAGCTTCCCGAGCAGCGCCGGCAGGACGGTCAGCGAGCCGACCATCGCCGCGAACACGACGAGCATCGCGCCGATCCCGATCGACGTGAAGATCTTCGAGCCGGAGAGCAGCATCCCGGCCATGGCGATCAGGACGGTGCCGCCGGAGATGAGCACGGCCTGGCCCGACGTCGCCGCCGCGCGCTGCAACGCATCGCCCTCGCCGTGGCCGCCGCGCCGCTCCTCCCGCTCGCGCTTCAGATAGAAGAGCGAGTAGTCGACGCCGACCGCCATCCCCATCAGCAGGATCACCGAGTTGGTCGAGTCGGACAGATGGGCGAGATGGCTGGTCGCCTCCGCGAGCCCGATCGACGCGAGCACCGCGGTGAACGCCAGCAGCACCGGAATGCCGGCGGCGACGAACGCTCCGAACACGAAGAGCAGGATCAGGAACGTGATCGGGACGGTCAGCCGCTCCGCTTTCTGGAAGTCCTTGCCGATCGTGTTGTTCAGCTCGTGGTTCGCGCTCGCGAAGCCGAACTCGGCGACGGTGAAGCTCGGGTTCTGCTTCTGCAGCGTGGCGACCGAGTCGAGCACCGGCTGGATCCGCTTGTCGGCGCTGTCGGCCTTGCCGCGGATCGAGAACTGCACGAGCGCCGCGTGACGGTCCGGCGAGATCGCTCTCGCGCCTGCGCGCGTGAGCGGCGAGCGCACCTCCTGCACCTGCGGCAGTGTGCGCAGCCTCGCGGCGACGCGATCGATCGTCACGCGGAACGCCGGGTCGGCGACGGTCAGTGTCTTGCTCTGGACGAGGACGTTCTCGTCCGCCGGCTGCGAGAAGCCGGCGCTCTGCAGGATCGCCTGCGCCCGCGACGCCTCTCCCGTCGCGTTCTCGGCGTCCGACAGCTTGACGACGCCGGCGGCGCGCCCGATCGCCACGGACGCGATCACGAACACGATCCACGCGACCGTCGCCGTCTTCCAGTGCGCCGCACTCCACCGACCTGCGCGCGCAGCGAGATTCCCTCTGTCCATCTCGGCCCCCTGCCGTTTGCTTGCGACCCTTTCGCCGAGTGTGCCAAGGGGCGGCGGGGCTACGCCATCCGGAACGTCCCGGAGCGACCCCTGAATGGGTTACGCGTTCTCGAGCGCGGCGGCCAGGTCGGCCCAGATCGCGTCGGCGTCCTCCAGGCCGACGCTGAGCCGCAGGAGCCCGGAGGGCACGCGGTCGCCCTCCCAGCGGTAGCGGCTCTCCATCACGCTCGTGACGCCGCCGAGCGAGGTGGCGTTGACGATCAGCCGCGTCGAGGTCTCGACCCGGCGCGCAGCGTCGGCGTCGGCGACGTCGAAGGAGAGGAGCCCGCTCAGCCCCGGATACCGGACCGTCACCACCGTCGGATGAGCGGCGAGCCGTTCCGCGATGACCGCGGCGGTGTCGCCCTGCCGCCGCACCCGCAGCTCGAGCGTCTTCAGCCCGCGCAGGAGCTGCCAGGCCGGATCGGCCGCGGCGACGATTCCGGTGCGCGTGCGGAACGTGTGCAGCGCCTCGGCCGTGGCCGGGTCGCGGCAGACGACGGCGCCGAGCAGCGTGTCGTCGTGGCCGCCGAGGTACTTCGTCACCGAGTGCAGCGCGAAGTCGGCGCCGTGCTCGAGCGGACGCAGGTGCACCGGTGTCGCCACCGTCGAGTCGACGACGAGCGGCGCCGGATGCGCGGCGGCGGCCTCGAGGTCAGGCATCGTCAGGAACGGGTTGGACGGCGCCTCCACCCAGACGAGCTGCACGCCGTCGGGCGGCGGCCCCGTCTGGTCGAACTCGACGTAGCGGAGTCCCCAGCGCTCCAGCGTCTGGAAGGTCACGCTCGTGCCGAAGTAGCAGCCCGCCGCGAGCGCGATCGTGTCGCCGGGCTTCAGCATCGCGAGCACGAGCGCCGTCGTCGCGCCGGAGCCGGACGGGAAGAGGAGCGCCGTGCCGCCGTCGAGCTCGCCCAGCCGCGCCTCTGCCTCGGCCACCGTCGGGCTGCCGTAGCGCGCGTAGAAGAACTCCCGCGGCTCGCCGCGCTCGTCGTAGGGCCAGATCGTCGACCGGTCGACCGCCTCCATGGGAGGAATGTATCCGGGCGCGTTACGCTGCGGTGGATGGCCACCACGGACGACCAGGAGACGACCGAGGCGAAGCTCCGCCGGCTCGAGGAGCTCCGTCTCGAGGCGCTCCACGCCGGCAGCGAGAAGGCCGTCCAGCGACGCCGCGACGAGGGCCGGCTGCTCGCCCGCGAGCGCGCGGAGAAGCTCTGCGACCCCGGCTCGTTCGTCGAGCTCGACCGCTACGTCCGTCACCGCGAGTGGCACTTCGGGATGGCGGACAGGCGCCCGTACGGCGACGCCGTCGTCACCGGCTACGGCACGGTGTTCGGGCGGAAGATCTTCGTCTTCTCGCAGGATTTCACCGTCTTCGGCGGCTCGCTCAGCGAGGTGTTCGCCGAGAAGATCTGCAAGGTCATGGACATGGCCGTCAAATACGGCTGCCCGCTCGTCGGGATCAACGACTCCGGCGGCGCGCGCATCCAGGAGGGCGTCGTCTCGCTCGCCGGCTACGCCGAGATCTTCTGGCGCAACGTGCAGGCCTCCGGCGTCGTCCCGCAGATCTCGCTCGTGATGGGTCCGTGCGCCGGCGGCGCAGTCTACTCGCCCGCCATGACCGACTTCATCTTCATGGTCGAGGGCTCCTCGTACATGTTCATCACCGGCCCCGACGTGGTGAAGACGGTGACGGGCGAGGAGGTGACGTTCGAGGAGCTCGGCGGCGCGGCGACACACGCGGCGAAGTCGGGTGTCTCGCAGTTCACCGCCGCGGACGAGGATGCGTGCCTCGAGGACGCGCGCTACCTGCTCTCGTTCCTGCCGCAGAACAACGCCGAGCGGCCGCCGTTCGCGGCGCCGACCGATCCGCGCGATCGCGAGGATCCGAAGCTCGACACGATCATCCCCGACAGCCCGAACAAGCCGTACGACATCAAGGACGTGATCACGCGCGTGATCGACGACGGCGAGTTCCTCGAGGTGCACGAGCTGTGGGCGGAGAACATCGTCTGCGGCTACGCGCGGCTCGGCGGCCACGTCGTCGGCATCGTCGGCAACCAGCCGCGCTCGCTCGCCGGCGTGCTCGACATCGACTCGTCGAGCAAGGCCGCGCGGTTCGTGCGCACGTGCGACGCGTTCAACGTGCCGCTGCTCACCTTCGTCGACGTCCCCGGCTTCCTCCCGGGCACCGCGCAGGAGTGGGGCGGGATCATCCGGCACGGCGCGAAGCTCCTGTACGCGTACTGCGAGGCGACGGTGCCGAAGCTCGCGGTGATCACGCGCAAGGCGTACGGCGGCGCGTACGACGTCATGAGCTCGAAGCACGTGCGCGCCGACTTCAACTTTGCCTGGCCGACCGCGGAGGTCGCCGTGATGGGGCCGGAGGGCGCGGTCAACATCATCTTCCGGCACGAGCTCGAAGGCGCGGACGATCCCGAAGCGCGGCGCGCCGAGCTGATCGCCGACTACAAGGAGCAGTTCGCGAACCCGTACGCCGCGGCCGAGCGCGGCTACGTCGACGACGTGATCGAGCCGCGGCGCACGCGTCCCGTCCTCATCGACGCGCTCGAGACGGCACTGACGAAGGCCGAGCCCCGGCCGCGCCGCAAGCACGGCAATATTCCGCTCTAACACGGGGGAACGGGGTTCCCCCCTGAGCCCCTCCTTCGGCGCTCGTGGCGAGTCGCGGTGTGCGCTTCGCCGGGAGCGCGGTCCCGGCTACGCGCGTCCAGTCGCGATCCACTCAGAGCCTTCTCGGCGGCGCGCCCTGCCGTGCGGCCGGTGGTGGCCTACGGCCATCCCCGCCCGCATCAGTTCGATCGCAGGCCGCGCTCTACGACGCCAGAACGGCTTCGGCCTCGATGCGGATCCCGAGCTCCGCGGAGAACGCCTCGACGATGGCCGGGTCGAACTGCGTCCCGGCGCAGCGCTGGAGCTCTGCGAGTGCGTCCCGCTCGGAGAGCGGATCGCGGTAGACGCGCTCCGAGGTCATCGCATCGAAGGCGTCGGCGACGAAGATGATGCGTGCGCCCAGCGGGATCTCCTCGCCGTGCATCCCGTCGGGATAGCCCGTGCCGTCCCAGCGCTCGTGGTGGTGGAGAACCCAGTCGGCGATCGGCTCGACGCCGAGGCTCTCGAGCATCCGGAAGCCGATCTGCGGATGGCGCTCGAGCACGAGCCGCTCGGACTCGCTGAGCACGCCCGGCTTGCGCAGGATCTCCTCGGGGATGGCGAGCTTGCCGAGGTCGTGCAGGCTGGCCGCGAGCCGCGTCAGCTCGGTCTGGGACTCGTCGAGGCCGAGCCGGCGGGCGATCCGGGCGGCAAGGTCGCCGACCCGCTCGGAGTGGCTGCCGGTGTAGGCGTCGCGCGCGTCGACCGCCTTGGCGAGGCTGGCGGCCGCCCGGTAGCGCGCCGCGCGGTCGGGACCCTCGGCGAGCTGCTGCAGGTCGGTGAGCTCGAGCGCGCTCGCCTCGTAGGTGCGGGCTCGGTTCTTGCCCTCCTCCTTCGCCCAGTAGAGCGCGCTGTCGGCCAGGCGGATCAATTCGTCGCGGCCGACGCCCTGCGCCGGATACGTCGCCACGCCGGCGCTCACCGTCACCGGGCCGACCTGCTCGAGGTCGAGAGCCCCGACCCGCTCGATGATCGACTGCGCGACCGAGACGGCCGAGCGGTCGTCGAGCCCGGGGAGGAGGACGGCGAACTCGTCGCCGCCGAGCCGGAAGCTCTCGCCGCCCTGGCGGAGGCGCGAGGCGACCTGGCCGAGGACACGGTCGCCGGCGGGGTGGCCGAAGCGGTCGTTGATCCGCTTGAAGTCGTCGATGTCGACGAGGCAGAGGCTCAGGTCCTTGCCCTCGTGCTCGGCAGCGGCCAGCTCGCGCTGCAGCCGCTCGTGGAAGTGGCGGTGGTTGCCGAGTCCGGTGAGCGGGTCGGTGAGCGCGAGCCGCATGGCCCGGAGCACGGCGAACGTCGACCGCTGGTAGAGAGCGATCGCGAGCAGCGGCCCGACGAGCGCGATCGAGAGAAGGGGAGAGCGCTGCCACAGCACCACGAGCATCAGCGCCGCTGAGGCCATCAGCGCGAGCGGCGCCGTCGTCTGGCGGGCCGTCTCGCCGACGAGCTTGAAGAACGACTGGCCGGTGCTGGCGGACACGACTGCGTCGATCAGGGCCATGTCGAGGATCTCGTAGACGACGGCGCACAGCGCGACCTGCGCGATCAGGGCGAGCGTCGAATCGCCGTGGATCTGCTCGATGACGAGTCCGCTCCCGAGGGCGCAGATCGCGAAGGTCGATCCGTTGTAGGCGATGCGCAGCAGCGGCTTGCGCGCGATCAGGCGCGTGACCGTCGTGCCGCCGGCGGCGACGAAGACGCCCGCCTGCCAGCCGAAGAGGACGATCGCGGCGACGGCGAACACGAACACGAGCGAGACACCGGCGTCGATGCCCTCGATGGGGACCGGGAACCGCTCGGCGACGACCACGATCGCGAAGAGCCCGCAGATCGCCAAGAGCTGGCCGACGCTGTGCGGCGTTCGGGCAAATGTCCACGCGGCGGTACCAGCGATCGCAATCCCCGCAGTGCATACGGGGATCGCGAGCGCAAGGACTCTGCGAGGAAGCTTTGTGGAGTCGCTCACCGCCCTACGAAGATCGGCGCCGCCGAGAATCGATCAAGGCCGAGCGTGTGCTCCAAGGGAGCAGGCCGAGCTGCAGTGCCATCCACCACCTGTCTCCCTCCCCAAGGATGATGAGGTAGCTAGCTCAGTCCCACGAAATGTGGGTGATGCTGGTGCTGAGACCGCTCGCCGGGAACAGCAGGCCCACGAGTGCGGCGACGATCACAAGCGCCAGGATCAACGCAATCAACTTCGGCTTCCACTCCAACATGAATTTCCTCCAGAGCCATCTTCCAAGGACGCCAGACCAGAGGATTCTTCCTCACTGGCCCGGGCATTCAAATCACCCGAAGGGGTGATCGTGGGTTTTCCACAGGCTGTCCCTCGAAGGGTCAGCCCGAGAGGCCGGCCTCGGCCAGGGGGCGCCTCGCCCAGGCGAACGTGCGTTTGTAATAGCCGGTCAGCGTGGTCACGGCGACGCCGCGGTCGGAGGACTGGATGAACCAGTTGTTCCCCATATAGATCGCCATGTGATCGACCTGGGACGGCTGTGAGCGGGGCCCGGCGCCGCCGAAGAAGAGGACGTCCCCCGGCTGGAGGTCGGCGAAGCCGATCCGCTGCGACTGCGGCACCTCGCCGCTCATCACGAAGGTCGTCCGGCCCCGGAGCACCGACGCGAGGTCGCCCTCGTCCGGGTAGCTCTGGAGCTTGTAGACCCGCCAGACGAAGCCGGAGCAGTCGTAGCCGCCGCGGGAGTGCACCCCGAACGGCGCTTCCGGGCCGTCGCTCGTGCCGCCCCAGATGTAGGGCATCCCGATCTTCGAGACGGCGACGTCGAGGATCCGCGTCTGCCAGGTCGAGAGCTGGGGCAGTGAGAAGCTGTCGGCGAGGGCCTGGACGGCCATGACCTGCGTTCCGCCGGCGATGCCGAAGCCGAGGATCTGGGCGGCCGAGTACGCGGCCTCGGCGCGGGTGGCCGGGTCGTTCCACCGCAGCTCGATGCTGTCCTCGTTGGCGGGATGGTTGATACGCAGGCCGAGCAGCCGGGCGACGACCTCGGTGCCGAACCGTGACGGGACCTTCAGGCCGGCCGCCCGCGCGCCCTTGGCGAACTCGGAGGCGGCGCCGGAGAGGCCGAGGGAGGCGACGAGCCGCGCATCGAGCTGCGCCATCGTCGCCGGCACGTCCGGGTTCGCAACCGCCGGCGGGGTCGCCGGGGCGGTCGGCGCCGGGTCCGGCGCCGGAGTCGTCTCGGTCGGCGTAGTCGTTGTCGTCGTCGTCGTGGTCGGGTCGGTGGAGACCGGCTCGGCGGGGACGGTCGGGTTCGCCGGAACCACGGGCTCGACCGGGTCGACCGGCTCGGCCGGCGGCGGGGCGAGCACCTGCTGCAGGCCGAAGGCGAGGTTCGCCAGCGCCTGCGCCGTCAGGGTCTGGTTCGGCCGGAACGTGGCCGGGTTGGTCGTGCCCATCAGCCCCTGCGCGGTCACGGCCTGGATCTGCGGCGCGGCCCAGCTGACCGGCGCCGACGACCCGAAATGCGCGGCGGCGGCCGATCCGGCCGGGACCAGCGCGAGGACTGCTGCGGCTGCGGAGAGGCGGCGTCTCACCTGCGATTCGTATCGTCCCTCGTCGCGGCGCGCTTTAGCCTGTGTGGTCGTGGA